>Ga0224508_10004420_pt1 | contig 11491 bp, 9 predicted proteins | sample SF_Jan12_sed_USG_4_FD_170157 | JGI IMG/M metagenome (GOLD analysis project Ga0224508, IMG submission 170157) | Sediment microbial communities from San Francisco Bay, California, United States - SF_Jan12_sed_USGS_21 | ecosystem: Environmental > Aquatic > Marine > Sediment | place: USA: California...
GCGCTCTCGCCGAAGCCGACCGCGGTGAGAAGCAGCGGCGAGACCTTGGCTTCCTGGACCAGGAAACGCCGCACCGCCTTGGCCCGCTCCTCGCTGAGGCTCAGGTTGTACGCGGCGGGGCCGATCGCGTCGGTATGGCCGCCTATGAGGGTCCGCCGGCCCACATTCCTCACGAGCTTCGCCAGCTTGCGAAGCACCGGCGTGGCCTCCTCCCGCAGCTCAGCGGAGCCGAAGTCGAACACCACGCGGTTGGGGATCGACAGGTTGACCGGTGGTAGGTCCACGCTGTTGCGGCGCACGCGGATCGTCTGTCTCACCGTGCTCGAGCGTCCCCCGGCGTCGGTCACGGTCACCGACGCGTTGTAGTTGCCCGGGCTGTTGTAGGTCTTGGAAACGGTCGTCTTGTTCGACGTGGTCCCGTCGCCGAAGCGCCAGATGATCGAGGTGATGCCGGTCACATTGACGGCTTGGGCCCGGAAGACACCGCTCTGCGCGGCACCGGCGCCGCCTTCGCCGAGAGCCAGCGATGCGTCGAAGAGCACCGACCGGCCGCCCGCCGGCGCGAGCACCGGGTTGGCGATCGGCGGCGCGGGGGGCGTCGGGCCGATCGTGTATTCGCCGATGGTCGTGGCGATGCCGTTGATGATCAGTTGGACGGGGTACGTGCCGGGTGGCAGGTCCGGCACCTTGAACTCGATGCGCGCATCACGCCAGATGAGCGCTCGACCGACGGGGACACCGCCGACGGTGATCAGCGAGGTGCCCTGCCTCGCGCCCAAGCCGGAGCCGACGAGAGTCCCGAGGGATCCCCCTTCACCGGCAAGCGGCCCGGTCTCGCCTACGCTGGGCCCGGCCGGAGGGGTCGGATCGCCCGCTCCCCCGCCGGGCGGCGGCGGAGGCGGGGCCTGAACGGTGAGCGGCAACGGGCCGGTGACGCCCCCAATCGGTGCCGGGCTGCGGACTGCGATCTGCAGCGTCCCGGGAGCGGCGAGGCTCGCGGCGGGAATGGTTGCCCACGCCATACCGGCGTTGACGACGGTGGTCGGCAGGGGTGAGTCGTCGACCTCGATGACCGAGTTCGGCACGAAGTCACTCCCGGTGACGTTGACGACCAACTCGCCGCTACCCGCCGTGATCGAGACCGGGGTGATGGAGGTGATGACCGGAGCCGGATTTTGGATCGTGACTTGGATTGGGCCGCTCGTACCCCCGCCCGGCAGAGGCGTCACGACCCTTACAGTCGCCGTGCCCGCGGTCGCGAGCAGGCCTGCAGCAGGTACGAACTCGATGCTGCCCGGAGGACTCGGCTTGGAGGGCACCGGGGTGCCGTTCCAGGTCACCGCCGAAGCGTCGGTGAAGTCCGATCCGGTTGCGGTGAGACTGGTCGGGGGATTCAGCACGCTGAACGCCTGCGGCGTCACCCCAGTCAGCACCGGCAACGGTGCCCCAGGGTCGTTGACCACCCACGGGAAGCCCTCGGTGCCCGAAACGTTGCAGGTCGTCTCGTCGGCAAGGCCCGTCGGCGGACAGTCATAGACGGTGATCTTCCGATCGCCAGCCGCCCTGAACTGGGAGGCCGGCACGATGAACCCGAGTGCGGAGGCCGTTTGCGACCTGGCAGGGAGGAGGTCTCGTGTCGGGCCGTCGATCAGAATGGCCAGGCGAATGCCGTCCACCTTGAATTCGCCGTTGACGATGATTGGAGTCGCATTGCTGCCCACCGCCACTTCAGGGGGGTCGATACTCGAGATCGTCCCGCCTGCGAGCGCGCCGGCGGGCAGGGCCAACGCGGTTGCGGCGCACAGGGTGGTTGCAAGGGCGAGCGGCGCGCGCCGGCGCACAATGCGACGGGAAGGCATCATTGATTATTCTCCTTGGCCGGTGGGCCGGTGGGAGCCAGGCACTTACGTACGCCCATCACTTCGAACGAGCGGTTGGACTGCTGCTGAAGGGTGTCGAGCCTGCTCGCAGCACTAATAGCAGCACTCTTCGGCTCGACTCCGGAATCAAGGTCCACGATGAGCTCGTCGAGGACCTCGATCTGGGCCTGTCCTGCTGCGACCATGCTGGCGTGCTCCGCCTCGAAACGCTCGGGCGGCACCAGGGACGACAGCTGATTCACGGTCGGGCGCACCGATGCGTCGAGCGACAGCCGCACCACTGCCGATAACTGCCCCTCGGTCGTCGGCGCCAGGAGCTCGTCGACCCGCAGCGCGCTCTCACAAATGCGATTCGCGCGCTGCCGGTAGCTGATCAGCACGGCGTCCTGCTCTGCCGAAGTCGGCGCGGCGGCAGAGGCCGGCGAGATGCCTCCTCCGCCCCCGGTTCCGCCACGGTCGGCCAGCAGAATCGCGGCCGAGCCCAGCGCGACGATGGCGATCAGGGCGCAGCCGAGCGCGATCATCCCGAAAGCACGTGCAGAACGGGCGCTCTCGTCGGGATTCGGGTACTCCCAGCGGGGCCTGTGCGCAGGCTCCTGCGGGGTGCGCTCGAGCTTAGACACGCTCACACCCGGAAACTCTTTTTGAATTTGTGTGCGACTCGATGGGCTTTGACTATCGAGCCTCGCGGCAAAGTTGCAACGTCCAAAGGGCTAGGTCGACTTCCGCGCCCCGTGCCGAGCGGCTACTTCACTCTCCGGATCGTCATCCTCGCGATGGTGCGATTCCAGCCGTGCCGAGAGTTCCGGAGGTCCGCGATACCTCGAATGCGCGGGTCGCGCGTGATGCGACGGCGCTCGGTCGGCCCAACACCGTGCGCACCGAGGCATGGGACGTGAGCGGCACTTTCGGTGTTGCGCTCGGTCCCGGCATCGTAGGCGCGAACGTCGAGCACGCGGCGCCTGCTCTTCAGCGGCAGGGCCAGCTTGTTGACCCCTGCGAACGTGTCGTTGGAGCACACCTGCATCGAGGCGAAGCTAAAGCGGCGATGGCGGGTCGTCGTGCGCACCCGAAGCGTGATGGAGCGGCCGGGGGCGATGCGATTACTCACCGCCGCGCGACGCACGCCCTTCTTTCGCCGGAACTCGGCCAGTGCGATGGCCGTGACGCCGTCCTCGGCGAGCTGCGAGACGCCCGTGCTGGCGAACCGGCCGCGCCGAAAGAGGTTGGCGCGGCGATCGTGCACACCCCAGACGGCCGGCGTGAGGTCGGCCTTGCTGAGGTTCTTGATCGTGATGCGGTACTCGAGTGGCTTCGACGCGCCCATCGCAAGGGCCGGCAGCGCCAGCGCCGCAGCGCATGTGGCGATTCCGACGGCGAGACTGCGGGGTAACACGGGCGACTCCAGCTGCGGTTGACGGACGTGGCCGGAGGCTAGCGCGAGCACTTAACCGAACTGATTACGCGGAACTGAATTCGGCTCTTCGAAGTCTGCGGCGAGCGGCGGCCACGGGCATGCATCCACGTCCGGCGCCCAGCCTGTAGAACCTCTCGCAGGCCAACCTCGGGGGAGCAGAATGTCGAGCGAGCTCACGTCGGAAGACGGCAGCGTTGAGACAGCCGTGCGCGAGCGCTACGCGGCCGGCGCTACTCAGCAAGTGCCGGAGCTGTGCTGCGCGGTCTCGTATGACCCGGCGCTACTGGAGGCGATCCCCGATGAGGTGATCGAACGCGACTACGGCTGTGGCGACCCCACGAAGTTCGTGCGGGCCGGCGAGGCGGTGCTCGACCTCGGCAGCGGCGGAGGGAAAGCTTGCTTCATCGCCGCCCAGGTCGTCGGGGTCGAGGGATCGGTCATCGGCGTGGACATGACGCCGGAGATGCTGGACCTCGCGCGACGAAACGCTCCTGCCGTCGCCAGGAAGCTCGGCTACGCGAACGTCAGCTTCCGGCGCGGGCGCATCCAGGACCTGGCGCTAGACCTCGATCTGCTCGACCAGGAGCTCCGGGCGAGCAGCGCGACCGGCTGCGACGCCGGGCTGCGCGCCGAGCAGACGGCCGCTCGCCTGCGCGCCACCCATCCGATGGTCGCCTCGGACTCCATCGACACGGTGATCTCGAACTGCGTGCTCAATCTCGTGGACGCCGAGGCCAGGCCAGCGATGTTTCGCGAGATCCACCGTGTGCTGCTACCCGACGGCCGGGCCCTGATCTCGGACATCGTCTCCGACGTACCGGTACCGGCCCACCTCCGTGAGGACCCCGAGAAGTGGAGCGGATGCATCTCTGGCGCCATGACCGAGGCGGACTTCGCGAATGCCTTCGCCGCGGCCGACCTCGGCGGGCTTCAACTGCTGGAGGGCGGGGAGCAGCCGTGGCAGACGGTGGAGGGCATCGAGTTCCGCTCGATCACCGTGGCCGCCTACAAGGGCCAAGCCGGCGAGACGGTCCATGCCGCGGCGCGCTGCGGACCTGACTGCTGCTAGCTGACGGCGTCCAGCGCCTGCCGCAGATCGGCAAGCAGATCGTCCTCGCTCTCGATCCCCACCGATAGGCGCACCAGCGTCTCATCGACCTCGAGCGGCGAGCCCGCGGCGGAGGCGTGGGTCATCGCGCCCGGATGCTCGATCAGGGACTCCACCGCACCGAGCGACTCGGCGAGGGTGAAGATCTTGGTCTTGGTGACCAAAGAGAACGCCGCCTCGCGCCCGCCAGCCGCCAGGAACGAGACCATGCCGCCGTAGCCGGACATCTGGCGCGCGGCAGCCCCATGCCCGGGATGGCCCTCCTGCCCGGGGTAGAGCACCTTGCTCACGGCGGGGTGGTCACTCAGCAAGCCGACGATCGCCGCCGCGTTGTGGTTGTGGCGGTCCATGCGCACCGGGAGCGTCTTGATGCCGCGCAGGGTCAAAAAGCAATCCTGCGGCGCGGGTACGGCGCCGGCCGAGTTCTGCACGAAGGCGACCTGCTCGCCGAAGGCCGGATCACTGGTGACGACCAGGCCGCCCACGACGTCTGAGTGGCCGCCGAGGTACTTGGTGCTGGAGTGGACGACGACGTCAGCCCCGTGCTCCAGCGGCCGCTGCAGGTAGGGCGTGGCAAAGGTGTTGTCGACGACGCAGATCGCGCCGTTGGCATGGGCGATCTGCGCGACCGCCGCGATATCGATGACGTTGAGGCCCGGATTGGTCGGGCTCTCGATCCAGACGATCTTCGTGCCGACGGGCCAGTCGGCCGCGAGCGTGTCGGGTTGGGTGAGGTCCGCCGCGGTCCACAGCACGCCGGCAGGCTTGTAGACACCATCGATCAGGCGGAAGGTCCCGCCGTAGGCGTCGTTGCCCAGCACGATGCGGTCGCCCGGCGCCAGCCAGCGCAGCACGGCGTCGGCGGCGGCCATGCCGCTGCTGAATGCGTAGCCGTGGGAGCCGCCCTCGAGCGAGGCGATGCAGTGCTCCAGCGCCGTGCGAGTGGGGTTGGCGGTGCGCGAGTAGTCGTACCCCTTGTGTACGCCCACGGCGGTCTGGGCGTACGTGGACACTTGGTAGATCGGGGTCGTCACCGCACCGGTGGTGGGGTCGGGGTGCTGGCCGGCGTGGATGGCGCGCGTCTCGAACCCCGCACCCTTGGTGCGATCGGAATAGTCGGTCTCGCTCATTACAGAGCCTTCGCGGCGGACGAGGAGAGGAAGTTCAGCACGTCGGAATGAGCCAACACCGAGCGTGGCCGACCTCCGTCCAGAACCAGGAGCGCACCGCACGTGTCGAGCAGCCGCACCGCCAGCTCGACGGGCTGGCCGCTGCCGATGGTGACCAGCGCTTTGCCCATCACAACCTCCACCGGCGCGTCCAGCACGCCCGCGTCGGCGAACACCTTCTCCATCAGCTGGAGCTCTGAGACCGAGCCCATCACCTCAGCCGCAGCGAGCGGCATCTCGTTCTTCGCGACCGGAAGCTGGGAGACCCCGTGCTCGCGCATCACGTTGACCGCGTCTCGCACCGTCTCGTCCGGCCGTACGTAGACGAGGGCCGGGACCTCGCCGGCCTTGGAGTCGAGCACGTCGCCGACCGTCGGGCCGTCCGAGATGAGAAAGCCGTACTCGGCCATCCAGTCGTCGTTGTAGACCTTCGACAGGTAGAGGCGACCGCTGTCGGGAATGAGCACGACCACCAGGTCATCGGGGGTAAGCCTCTCGGCCACGCGCAGCGCCGCGGCCACCGCGGTTCCGCACGAGCCGCCGATCAGCAGCCCCTCCTCGTGGGTGACCCGGCGCGCCATCATGAACGAGTCGCGGTCGCTGACCGCGATCACCTCGTCGGCGATCTCGGGGTCGTAGGTCGGCGGCCAGAAGTCCTCGCCCACCCCTTCGACCAGATACGGACGGCCGGAGCCGCCGGAGAACACCGAGCCCTCTGGGTCGGCCGCGATCACCTGCACGCCGGGGTTCTTCGACTTGAGGTAGCGCCCCACGCCGGAGATGGTGCCGCCGGTTCCGGCGCCGGCGACGAAGTGGGTCAGCTTGCCCTCGGTCTGGCGCCAGATCTCCGGGCCCGTGGTCTCGAAATGGGCTTGCGGGTTGGTCGGGTTGAAGTACTGATTGGGCGAATACGCGCCCGGAGTTTCCTTGAGGAGGCGCTCGGCCGTGGAGTAGTAGGACTGCGGGTCCTCGGGCGGCACCGCGACGGGGCACACGACCACCTCGGCTCCGTACGCCCGCAGAAGCTGCACCTTCTCGTCGCTGACCTTGTCGGTCATCACGAAGATGCAGTCGTACCCGCGCTGAGCGGCCGTGATCGCAAGACCGACGCCGGTGTTGCCGGAGGTCGGCTCGATGATCGTGCCGCCGGGCTTCAGCTCTCCGCTCGCCTCGGCGGCCTCGATCATGGCCAGCGCGGGACGGTCCTTCACGCTGCCACCGGGATTGGTGGTCTCGAGCTTGGCGACCACCGGGCAGGGCAGTCCGGCGCCGACCTGCCTCAGGCGTACCAACGGCGTGTTGCCGATCAGATCCAGAACGGAGTCGGCGATCTCCATGTGCTGCGCTCCTGTGGGGCCGGCGAGACATCCGGGACCGTAGCGGTATCCGCCAGGATTGCGCCGAACCGGCCACGCGGCGGCCACCGCACGGCGCACTGCCCACCACGCCCGGGTTCCCTCACCCGAGTTGCCTACCCTGCGAACGAGGAAGTGAGATGCCCCGCTTTGGCCTCCAGCTGGCCAGCTTTCTCGAACCGGACTTCTTCACCCGCGCCACGGTGAGCGCCGCGACCGCCGAGCAGGCCGGGTTCGACTCGCTCTGGGTGATGGACCACTTCCATCAGCTGCCGCCGATGATGGCCCGCGACGCGCCCATGCCGGAGGCGTACACGACGCTGGCGGCGCTCGCGGCCGTGACCGAGCGCATTGAGCTCGGTGCCCTGGTCACCGGCATCACGTACCGGAACCCGGCCCTGCTGGCAAAGATGGCGACCACCCTGGACGTGATCTCCGGCGGCCGCGCCTGGCTCGGGGTCGGGGCATCGTGGAACGAGGACGAGTTCCACGCCTACGGTTTCGGCGACGAGCTGCCGTCGATCAAGGAGCGTCTCGACAGGCTCGAGGAAACGCTGCAGATTCTGCGGGGAATGATGCGCGAGACGGAGTCCAGCTTCTCCGGCGCGTACTACCGAACCCGCGGAGCTCTCAACATCCCCCCTCCGGTCCGGGATGGCGGGCCTCCCATTCTGATCGGGGGCTCCGGCGAGAAGCGTCTGCTCAAGCTCGTGGCGACCTACGGGGACGCGTGCAACCTGTTCGGCGATCCCGCCACGGTGCGCCAGAAGCTCGAGGTGCTCGATCAGCACTGCCGGGCCGTGCGCCGCGACCCGGAGGAGATCGAGGGAACGCACCTCGGCGGGCTGGTCGTCGGCGAGAACGACGCCGACGCGGCCAAGATCCGCGAGCGCTTTCTCTCCCAGTCGCAGGTCGAACCCGAGTTCTTCGACGGCTTCTTCACCGTCGGCGGACCCGAGCGCGTCAGAGACCAGGTGGCGGAGCTGATCGACGCCGGGCTCGAGCACCTGATGTTCTTCGATCTGAACGGCTGGGAGCCCGAGTACGTCATGAGGGCCGGGGAGACGCTCGCCCCGCTTCGCTGACTAGGCCGCCCGGCGTTGGGTGATCCGGGCCAGCGAGAACTCAGCCTCGCGGGCCTCGAGGTCATCCACTCTGCCCTGCAGCTCCGCGTTCTCGCGCCGAAGCCGAGTATTGGCTCCGGTGAGCTCGTCGTTCTTGCGTCCGAGCTGGAAGCCGGTCATGCCCAGCCGGATCGCGATCAGGACCGCGACCGCAAGAGCGCACGTCATGAGAAAGAGGCCGACGCTCATGGTTCCAGTCTCTCAAGGGTGCCGGCGCAGCGCAGCACATCCGGGGACGCTCGCTGCAAGAAATCGCAAGCTGGGCAGCCCCACTGGGATCTAGACGGAACGCGCCGCTTCGGCTCGCACACCCATGACCCTGCTGATCGCGACGAGGTCGGCCGACTCGGGCCACTTCTCAATGGGTGGTGCCGACCGTTCACGCCGGTCGGGCGCTCGCTGTGGTGATTACGAGCTACGGCCTGCGGTACGGCGGCTTCCCTCAGCCCGGTGAGGTTGGGCTGTAGAGCGACTCGGGCCTCAGAGGGTTCAGGAACGACCGCGCAATCCGGGGGGCCTGAGAGCCGGAGAGGGGACTCGAACCCCTGACCTGCTGTTTACAAGACAGCTGCTCTAGCCAGCTGAGCTACTCCGGCGTGCCCTCTAGAACGTAGCGCGCCCGCGTGATGCCACACCAACGCTAGTCGAGCGGCACGTACTGGATCGCGTCACCGGCGCTCAGCGCCTCGACCTCGGCGGGGACGATTCCCAGAGCATCCGCACCGGCGAGGTCGCCGATCGCGTGGGAGCCCTGCCGCAGCGCCGGCACAAGTCCGTCATCTCGCCAGCGGCAGCGGATGAACTCGGTCCGCGTCGTCGTCGCGCTGTATGGCTCGGCGAGGCGCGCCATGCGGGTTGCATCGAGCGGCAGCCCCAATAACTCGCGACCGAACAGCCGGAAGCACACCATCGACGAGACGGGGTTCCCGGGCAGGGCCAGCACGACCTGATCCCCTCTCGAGCCGAGCAGGAGCGGATGTCCGGGGCGAATCGCGACCCCCCAGAAGACCTGCTCGACGCCGAGCGACAGCAGCGCCGGACGCAAGTGGTCGTGCCGACCGACCGACACACCGCCGGTCGTTACCAGTAGGTCGGGCCGGCCGTCGCCCTCGGCCTCGAGAACCTCCCCCAGACGACGCTCCGTCTCCCCACGATCGTCGGGAAGCGATCCCATCGCGACGACGACTCCCCCTGCCGCCTCGACCTGCACCTTGAGCCCCGGCAGGTTCGCGTCGTAGACCTGGCCGGGAGCCCGCGGTTGCCCGGGCCTGACCAGCTCGTCCCCGCTGCCGGCGATCGCCACACGCACCCGCCGACGGCACGGCACATGGGCCAGGCCCAACGCCGCGAGTGTGATCACCTCGTGGGGACGAATCAGGTCTCCTTCATGCATGACGACGTCGCCGATCGAGACCTCCTCGCCCTGACGGCGGACGTGGGTGCCCGCCTGGAGCGCCTCGTCGGTGCTGACCCAGCCGCCACTCTCACGGGCGTCCTCCAGACGAAGGATCGCGTCCGCGCCCTTCGGCAGGCGGGCACCGGTAGAGATGCGAAGCGCCTTCCGCTCCTCCAGCGAGCCCTCCCACGGATGCCCCGCCCGGCTCTCGCCGACCAGCCAGAGCGAGCCCGGAAGATCTGCCGAGCGCACCGCGTACCCGTCCATCGCGGAATTCGTGAACTCCGGATGGTCTATGGGCGAGGCGACGTCCTGGAAGAGCAGGCGTCCGGCGGCCTGCTCCACCGGCACGCGCTCGAGCTCCGTGCGGCACTCGTGCGCCCGGACGGCGGCAAGCGCCTCGTCGAAGCTCAGCGAGTCAGAAGCCACGGCGCAGTTGAGGTGGCGTCGGTCAGGCCCCGACCCTACCGGCGGGGCTCCCAGGGAGGGCCTACCAGCCGAGGCTCGACAGCGCGGAGGCGGCCCGGGAGGTCGTCCAGGCGTCCGCTGCGCTCGGCACTCGGTCGAGCCCCACGCCCTCGCGGTAGCCCTGACGCAAGGCGAGTATCCGGGAGACCGAGCCAACCGCCGACTCCCGCGTGACGCTCCCCTGCCGGATGGCCTCGGCCAGCGCCGTGGCGGCACGATCGCCCGCGCTGTACTCGGTGGCGTAGATGAGCATGTCGGTGCCCGCCCGAGCGGAGGCGACCGCGGTTTGCCCGACATCGCCGAAGTCCTCGAGCGCCGGGGTGTCGAGCGCGTCGCTGATCGACACCCCCGTGAAACCGAGCCGGCGCCTGAGGTCGTTGGTGGCAATCGGGCGCGACAGCGCCGCAGGCCGGGAATCAAGCGCGGGGTAGATGGCGGTGGAGAGCATGATCATCGGAATCTCGCGCTCGATCAGCTCGGCGAAGGGCTGCTCGTCGATCCGCCGGAGATCATCGCGCGTCACATCGAGCGTCACGCTGCGGTCGTCGGTGTTTGCCGGCGAGGGCCCCAGGCCGGGAAAGTGCTTCGCCGCGGCGGCGACGCCGGTGAGCCAGAGACCATCGACGTAGGCGGCCGCCATCCGCGCCACGCGCTCGGGATCGCGGCTGAACGCCCGCCCCTCGCGCTCGATCGCGGTGCCGGGTCGGGGCACGTCGACGACCGGCGCCAGATTGACGTTGGCCCCGACGTCACCGAGCACGCGGCCGGCGACGCGGCCGGCCGCCTCGGCGCGCGCAACGTCGGCCTGGGCTCCGATCATCGCCGCCGACGGCTCGGGGCCGCCGGGTAGGCGGCGCACGGGTCCGCCCTCTTGATCCACCATGACCAGAAGGGGCTCGCGCAGGCCCGCAGGACGAGGGATCGCCTGTAGCCGGTCGACCAGGGTGCGCACCTGCCGCTCGCTCTGCACGTTGCCCCCGAAGAGGATCACCGCGCCCGCGTGGCCGCGACGAATGCGTGTGAGTAGCGCCGGTGGCGGCGTCGGCCCCTGGAAGGCGTAGACGATGCGCTGCCCGGCGAGCTGCTCGGGGGTCAACTCGCGGGCGGCCGCGGTCGGCGCGAGCACCGACCCGAGGATGAGGACCAGGAGCGATGTGCCCAGGGCGCGCAGGGCCGGTCGTATCGACCGCTGGGCAGACGGAGGCAGAGCGGTGTCCAGGCACAACACCAGGGCCCAGACTACGATCCATCTCGTTCCGATGCACCCGCCAGTCGTCCAGGCCGAAATCACGCGCGTACCGGAAGTGACCTCGCGACGGCGCTACGCGGCCGTCAGAGGCCGTCCGAGCGCAGGACGATCAGCTTCTCCACGCGCATGTCGGCGAACGTGTACGGGATGCCCCCGACCCCAAGACCGGCCTCTCGCAGTCCGGCGAACGGCATCCAGTCCACGCGGAAGGCGGTGTGATCGTTCACCAGCACCGACGCGGCCTCAAGCCGGCGCGCGGCCCTCAGCAGCATGTCGACGTCGCGTCCGAAGACCGCTGCCTGAAACGGGAAGGGCAGCGCGTTGG
>Ga0224508_10004421_pt1 | contig 11490 bp, 13 predicted proteins | sample SF_Jan12_sed_USG_4_FD_170157 | JGI IMG/M metagenome (GOLD analysis project Ga0224508, IMG submission 170157) | Sediment microbial communities from San Francisco Bay, California, United States - SF_Jan12_sed_USGS_21 | ecosystem: Environmental > Aquatic > Marine > Sediment | place: USA...
ACCACAGTGTTTCCTTATAGTCAAAGATTCCTCGGCTCGAATAGTGTTGGGCAGGTGTGCAGATTATCGTGAGGCCTTCTATTTCCGTTAATTCCCACCAGTCCAATTCAGTGATTTGGCTGTCTGGTATTTGCCATTCGTCAAGATGGGATCCGACCCCAAGGGGAACAACAAAGTGGGTTCCCCTGGACGATAGATATTGAATCGTGCGCATGTCCAGGTGGTCATAGTGATCATGTGAAATCACCACGGCATCGATCGTTGGAAGAGCCGTCATAGCAATAGGGGAAGTATGAAACCGTTTCGGACCAATACCACGCAGAGGTGAGGCATAGTCTGAAAACACGGGATCAACTAACAGACGAAGACCCTGCAATTCTAGATAGACACCGGAATGACCGAGCCAAATCGCTCGCAATCGAAAGGGACGTTGAGTTTGTAGTGACGCAGGTGAGATGGTGACTATCGGAATAGCGGATGGAGGCACTCGCACCTGATCTCCGAAAAACTGCTCTTTTAGATAACCCCAGACTTCACTCAATTGCAACGGGGGATGAGGCAGGGTATTGACGAATTTTCCATCATGGTAGTGAGTGGATGCTTGCGCCCTTTGTAATCGTTCACCGGTCACGGCTCCGCCAAACGAAGGCCAATGCCTTAGAAACAAAACGCTACTCACGACGACGATTGAAAGAACAATAATTGTCCATTTTAATCTGCGCGTTTTAAAGCTGCTCATAGTACTGAAGCGTGGGCATCCTGCTTGTTTATACGACACAATCGCACAGCAAAAAAGAATATCCAGATTAAGACAACCACAAAACCTAAACGCTGGATCAAGCCTTCCACTGAATACAATCGATATCCAGTTGCTAGCGTTATCCAAAGCAGAATCCCCGGGAGATTTGCGAAAATCGCCGCTACTAAAGTCGGCCTAACAAAGACTTTCCACTTCTCACTGCCGCGTATCGCCCACCAAACGAAAAACGGTGACAACCCGGCTCCTACGCCACCAAGCAAAGACATGATCATGTGCAATCGACCGATTTGATCGGGTTCGGCTAATATATTCCTGCAGCCCTCGTTGCAATGGAAATACCCCGCACCGATCAGCCCCAGCCCACCTAACACGAGCAATCCAAAACCCACTTTAGTTGTTATTTTTGATGGAAATTGTCGCCACACTCCAAAAGCAAACATTATTAAAAACACACCAGTCGCGATTACTCCGATATTGAAAGTCAAGCCTCGAACACCTGGCACACCGCCGAGGATACTCATCAGTTTGGTGAGATGACAGTATCCGGGTTCTAACGCACCCAAAATAAAAATGAGTGCCAAATAAAAAGGTGCAACAAACAGACCAGCGGCTATCGTCCAACCATTGACAGAGTTATTCATGCTTCACCATCCCCGCCCGAGATGAGGCAAAATCAAATTAATCGATTGCGTCCTGTAAAGTTAAATGCCTTCACCATTTGCACTCATAAATAGAACATCAAGTCTGAGTTCAATTTATTTCTATCGACTCTGCCTTGTGCAAAATCATGCACCTGGCATCGGTTTTTTCCACTTCTTGTTTAAACATCGCGTCATCGGCGGGATTGAGTTTGTTGGTGAATAACCCCGGGCAGTTATAGTGACAAGGAATCACTAGCTTTGGCTTCATAATATTCACCGCTTGCAAGGCTTCAGTTTCGTTCATGGTGTTGTGAACCGCTTTTCCGCCTATCGGTATCATTAAGACGTCAGGGTTGTGAATCTTTTCCCATTCACTAGCGTGGAGCAGAGTATCGCCAAGATTAACAATGGTCTTTCCGTCCAGCTGAATATTAAACCCAATAGCACCCCACCCTATCCTTTCTTGCGGCCCCGGCTTTACCGTCTTAGACAGTGGACCTAATTTAAGAACGAGTTCGCCATGGGTGGTTTTTATGCCGGTAATCGACATGCCATCAAGCTGAATAGTTTTATCAACTGAAAGTGTAGTGACGTTTTCAAAAGAGGTGGTAAATACGAGTCCTTTTTCTCGTGGACCGAGCATGAACGCCTTCCCTTCAACATCTCTCACCATGGTTTTATTGCATATAACAGGAGCATTGGAGGCTTTCGCTACTCTGTCTGCATGCCAATAATGATCAGGGTCGCCATGAGTCACGAAAATGTGCGTGATGCTTTCCCATTCAGACTTGGGGATTAGTGTCGTGAATCTAAAGAAATAGAAAAATAATCCACCCGGATCGATGGCGATTTTCTTATCATCCGATTCAATGACGAAAGTGTTGTAAAGATAGTGTGTGATTTTCATTTTGTCTTACTTGAGTACGAACTTCGCCTAACACCACTTAAACAAATTAGCATCAATATCTAAATTTCCACCAACTCCGTATGACCAAAACCCTTACTGTAGTCGAGCACCGATATGACCGTTGGGTCGAGGCGGAACAACACGGGTTCCTCTTCATCTTCTGAAACATAGTTCGATATCTGTGGGAATTTCTCGAACATCAAACTACCCACTCTCTTGAATTCCTGCGGATCGGTGATCGGTGATGCGATAGCACCCATGGACAAACCTTCAATGTCACCCCAACTTTCGTAGTTACGATTAATCGTGACCGATACCTTGTTGTTTCGCGCAATGTTTTTTGCCTTTTGCGAATCCACGCTCGAACCAAAATAGATGATAAGACCCTCGTTGACGTAGCTGACGGTCGTTGCCTGGGGATAGCCGTCCTCGCGTATTGTTGCAATTGTCATGTCTTGCACATTATCGATAATCGAAATAATCTGATCTCGTATTGTTTGATCCATCATGCTCTCCTTAATTTTCTATTGCTCATTAGAATCAAAATTAACGCCCCACATTTTCGATAAACAAATCGACAAACCTGGATAACGCTTCCCAGTCAGTAAATTCATAATCCTGACTGGCATCCGTTGGTCCACCGCCTTTACGCACAATGAATTTCATGATTTGACGCTTGAAGAAATCGTATTGGGTGTAAACCAGCGCGCCGGCGACCAGTTCTGTGTGTGTCGGCTGCCACCCGGTCTCGGTCAGAAATTGATCCACGTATTCTTGAGCTTCTTGCTGATCCTCTTCGAGCACTAACGCCAATCCGACCGAGACAAACGCAGTCGGTTTCTTCTGCAGATGCTCTAAATTGTCTTTCACGAAATGCACGAGGGCCGCTTGATGGCGGTGCTGATGAACCGATGCTGCTACGATGACGGCATCATAAGCATCTATACTCAAGTCTTTTGGCAACGATGTGCTGTCGATCAATTGCGCATCATGACCTTTTTGGTCAATATGATCAGCGATTCGCTGCGATATTTTCCTCGTCTGCCCTTCCGTTGTGCCATAGACGATAAGAACTTTCATCGAACACTTCCTATATTCTGTATCAGTTAAGCACAGTGCTATTCTGAAGATCCACGCTACCCGAGTAGCAGCGACAGATGATGACTCAGATCAACTTATAGAAAAATTCCTATCCAAACCCAAAGGAACAGGGTAGTAGGACGGCGAATAAGAGATCGGATATTTCACATATGGTCGGTTAACACAAGCTCAGCAAACTTGTCTGTGTACCGCGATGAGAGCAGCTCTTGCGGTTTCAAGGGCTGCAGATCACGATCCAGAGAGTAGCGATATTGCTGGGCAAGCGATATAATATTCTGCATTAGTTGGGGACGGACCGAAGCGTCGAAAAATGGCGCGTGTATCGACAGATAGACAACCGGCTTTTGCTTCTTCAGACAAGTTGCCATTGCTGGCAACAATTCAAACTCCGCACCCTCAATATCGATTTTTATCATGTCGACCGTGTCAAGCTGCCATAGCTGCATGGCCGTTTCTATCTTGACACATGGTACCCGCGCACTGAGAGCAAACTGCTTGTTAGGAGAGATTCGGCTCTCACTGTTGCCGAATTCTTCAGCGTTACCGATGTTGACAACACCATCGTACGTGAACACGGCGGCGTGAAACGGGTGAACATTGTCCATGCTGTTCAATTGGAGATTGGATAGCAGTTGCCGATAGGCGACGCCGTCTGGCTCGAAACAATACACTTCGGCGTCATGCGCAGCCGCGAAAAGTATCGTGGGACCTATCCAGGCGCCAATATCGAGATATACAGTGCGCGGCCGAAGAAACTTAGCAAGAATTTTGAAGGTGTGTGGCTCCCACTTCCCGTGGGCTAGTTTGCGCCAGAATCTGCGATCATCGGGATGTACGCGAAATCGACGGCCAGCAATGTCCACAGGATAAAAGCCGCGTACGCGGTAGTAGATGGATTGCATTTTGCGGCGTAGATTCCATGACGAGCGCATAACTACAGTGCGTGACGTACTGGAAATAAGTTTCTATTAGCGGTTGCTCAGTTCAGCGACTGCAACGATGTAATTTTTTCCATAGGCCTGAGCACATTTCGGACATGTCGTATAAAAATAATAGATTTTCCTCGCGTCCGAACCACGGCTTTCAATCTCTTCCTTAAATTGATTTTCCCATTTGGGCGCGTTTTTGTATGGCCCCTCGAATAATTTGGTGAGATAGTCGCCGCTCCAACGAACATTTTCCTGATCCGGTACGGGTTTAGTAACGGAAAAGTAGTGTTCACCTGCCGATGCCGAAACATCACGGCTCAATACAATAAAGTCGTTGTCGTTGTGGGCGCCCGCTTGTTCAATGGCGGCAAATGTCCTCGGGAATACTTCGCCCATATCTATCGGAACATGATCTTTGCTTGCGGTGTTCGCCTTAACAAACAACTTGTCCTCAAAATGTAACTCCTGGCCGTCCCAACCGTCAGGATTGAAACGCGGGCAACAGCCAGTAGTGTTGTCACTCGCATCGTACTTCGGCAGTGCATTCGTTTTCATACTGCGTCTCCATTGAATTCCACAGCTCGACTATTACACTGCCACTTCCACAACGACTTGACCCGGGTCAAAACAAACTTTCAAAGACGAGCACAAATCACCATCAAAAAAAACATGGAGGCCGATGAACTCATTTGGAAGTAGGTACGTACACCTACGTACGTGGCGGCACGAATTTAAATTACTTTCAAATCATGCTAAATAGTAGTCTCACGAACGAAGGGAAGGTGATGGACACAGGTTTTGGGATACTTCTTATTATTTGTGCGATAGTTTTGCTTGTTACTTCTTTGTAGCCGACGCTCAGGCTCACGAGAGTTGCTGATTGCTACCTTATTGCAATCGTTTTTTAGTGTGTTGTTCTGAGCACTAAATTGAAGTGGTACTACCAGCGCAACACAATGTACTGCCGCATATCACCCTTTTGAACAAGTAACAAGATTCGACGCTCGGCTCGACTAGCGTTAACAGCCTGTTTGAATTCCTCGGCGTTTTTAACTGGTTCGCGATTTATTTGGGTAATGACCATGCCAGTTTCGATACCGGTCTGTGCAGCGATAGAACCGGGCGCTACCGCCGTTACCACGACGCCCTGACCTGCTTTCACATTAAACATATCGGCTAGTTCATCAGTCAACGTCTGCACCGTTAGCCCGAGTTCTTCAACGTTTTGCGTAGGACCCGAGCCCTCAGTCACCAACTTGTCCTCGGTAAGCGTTCCGATGGTGACACTGATGGTCTTTTTCTTTCCATCACGAATAATAATGAGCCGCTCTTGACTACCGGGTGGTGTCAGCGAAACCTGATTACGAAAACTACCGACATCTTTAACGGGTTGGCCACGATAGGATACGATGACATCACCTTGACGCAGACCCGCTTTTTGCGCCGGTGAATCTTCAGTGACTTGTGCAATTAATATGCCCTGGGTTTCCTCCAGGTCGAACGACTGCGCCAATTCGCGGGTCAAGGGCTGAATAACAATACCAAGAAAGCCACGCGTCACTTCGCCCTGCTCGATCAACTGGTTGGCAATCACTTTTGCCAGATTGATCGGGATGGCGAAGCCGACCCCCATGTAACCGCCACTGCGGCTAAATATGGCGGTATTCATTCCTACTACCTCGCTATCCAGGTTGACCAGCGGACCGCCCGAATTTCCAGGATTGATGGCTGCATCGGTTTGGATAAAATCCTCGTAGTCGCTGATGCCCAAACGTGTCCGTCCTTTAGCACTGACGACACCGACCGTGAGGGTATAACTCAGTCCAAAAGGGTTACCAATGGCTACCACCCATTCACCAACTTCCAGTTTTGCGGAATCACCTAGCGAAAGTACGGGCAAACCGGTCTCTTCGATTTCGATGACGGCGATATCAGATTTGGAATCGCCACCTTTGACCTTGGCATCAAACTCGCTGCCGTCCTGAAACTTGACGGTAATCTTGTCGGCATTTGCTACAACATGGTTATTGGTGACAATGTAAGTCGAGTCGGCTGATTTGCTGGTCGCAAAGACAAATCCTGACCCTTGACCAAGCACACGTTGCTCGTCTCCGGGCGCCTCTGGACGCGGGATTCCAGGAAACTCGTCGCCAAAAAAACGTCTCAAGAAGTCATCATCGAATGGCCATTGCTCATCAAATGGTGATCGTAGCTGGCTCGTCCCGCCCGATCGGCTTTCCACTTGAATGTAGGCGACCGAGGGTGAGACGGCGCGCGCAACTTTCGCAAATGCCTTACCGGTCTGACGCAGATTTTCGATCCCACCTTCTTGCGCTTGCGCAGAGAATGCAACAAGCGCAGAAAACAGGATTAGAAAAGCTCTACCAAACTTATGCATGATGGAAAAGCGTCGCAAATAAAACCAGGCAAACAAGTTAAAAGAGCGCAACCACGATTCTTCTACACGTGTCTTTAAAATAGGCAAATATTTAATAAAGGAAGGCAGTAAATTTTAGTTTAAACCGTCATCCTTTCTTTATCGAAATCTTACGGCCTTTCTTCTTGGCGCCGCCTTTTCTCGGCAGCTCCACATTCAAAACGCCTTTCTTGAAGGACGCCTGCACTTTATTGGCGTCTGCGTCTTTTGGCACACGCAAAGAACGTTGAAACGTACCGAACCGACGTTCTTTGAGATGATAATCCTTTTTCTTCTCTTCGTGCTCTTCGCGTTTTTCACCCTTGATTGTGAGCATATCACCGGAAACCGTAACTTCGACATCGTCTTCGTCCATGCCCGGCAATTCCGCGGATATTTTATAGCCTTTGCTAGTTTCACTCATGTCTACCGTTGGTGCGCGCTCAAAAAACTTCGCACCAAAATCTTGATCAAAATCGAACAAATGTCCACGTCGTGACCACAAATCCGGCCATTGATGAAAGTATCTATCAAACACATCCTCGATTTGGTCACGCAAACTGGTGATTGGCGCTAGTAATTCTGGTTCGGCAACCGGTGCTGGCGTAGCAACCTTCTTGGTGACTTTGGTTTTCGCTTTTTTTGCAACTTTCTTTCGTTTTTGTGCCATATCATTACTCCGTTAATTTTGAGAATCTGTTTATCATTACTCATTTCCATATTATGGAAATTGATCGATATCAAATAAATCGCTATTCGCTAAATGGAATACGATTCCATCAACGTATTCAACCAACTTCTGGTTAATCACAATTATTGATATCAATCAAAGTGAACACTTGAGAATTCGCTGACATTACACACAGCTAAAATGGAGACAACCATGACACGAAACACTAAACCTCAAATCCGGCACAAAGTCCTAATGCTTTCATGGGTTATATTCACAACTGCATTGGCTGCTTGCACCTGGGTGCGAACCACGCCACAGGCGGACCAGGTCCGTATTGTACCGGCGGATCGCGTTCTCGATTGCACCAGTGTTGGCAATATATCCACTTACACCAAAACAAAGTTTGTGGGCGTGAATCGAAAAGCTACCAAGGTTGCGCAAGAACTCGAGAGCCTTGGGCGTCTGGAAGCGGTAGAAATGGGTGCGGATACCATTGTTTCCGACGGTGAGATAGTTGACGGACGTATGAATTTCATTGCGTATCGGTGTCAGGAATGACATCGTGGAATTCAATTTTTCAATGACCACAACCCAATGAAACTTCCGGATCAACGCAAACGGGCGAAGCGATTCATTAAAGACGTGCTTACCCACACGCCGCTGGTGAAAATGATATTGCTCTTAGTATTGATGTGGTTCGCGTTTTCCACGGCAATGTATGTTACCGAAAACGGCACGGAAGGCAGCACTATAAATTCTTTCGATCAGGCGCTGTATTGGGGCGTAGCCGCCTTCTCCACAGCCGGAATTGCCGATACACCACATTCGGGAGCCGCAAGACTGTTCGGTGGACTATGGATTGTCATCGGTTCCATCTTGTTCTTTGGAACCATCGTGGCAACTGTTACAACTTACTTTATGCGCCCACTACTCCGTCCGGGAAAACAAATCATCGATACGATTGAATACAACTTGGAACAACTCGACGATTTAACCATAGAGGAACTCGATCTACTCAAGGAGACTGTGGACACACTCATTATTCATGTAGAACGTCTGAAGGCCAAACAAATAAAAAATTAGGCAAGTCATTTGTGGTCACCAGTGGATAGTCTGACAACAGTTGGCGATACCAGGTCAACAAAATCCTTGTAAGAAATACGTATTAACTCGGTATGCGAACCCGCGTTAAACGCAATCTCCTCGTCCTTTACCAGTTGCGGCGAACAAAACACCTCCATATCATAAAGATTGCCAAATGGCGGCATCGCACCAATTTCGCACTCCGGAAACAACTGCTTGAATTCTGACTCGAGAGCCAACTCGACCTTTTTCACGCCCGTCGCCTGCTTAAATAATTCGAGATCCACCCGATAACTCGCCGGCAGCACGACCATCACCATCTTCCCGTCCATCTTGACCATAACCGTTTTTGCCAGTTCCTTCACCGGAATATGCGCAGCTTGAGCTGTGCCCTGGGCGGTATAGCTCGTGGTATGAGTTAATTTCTCGTAACGCACGTTGCGGCTATCAAGAAAATCCGTCAATCGTTGGGTCATCATACCAATCACCTCCTATTTTCTTAGCATCGGGTTCGTATGTATACAAAATTCCCTGAAATAAACATTGATTCGTATCAATGACCTGGCCACTCGTGCCCGGGAATCGTCACACTTATGTAGCGCCAATCGTTTTCTAGACACACTGCGCAGAAGCAAATCGCCTAATCATCTGCAATACCTCAAACTATTCCGGGCTCTCTTTCAAATCTTACTTGCGTAGCAACCATAAGATTAACGACACGACGATGCTGATAACTATCATCGTCGTGATCGGAAAATAGAATCGAAAGTTCTCCCGTTCGACCACGATATCTCCCGGCAAGTGCCCAATTCCAATTTTCTGAATCCAGGGCCAAAATACGCCAACCAAAATAATGATCAGGCCTATGCTAATAAGAATTCGTTGCATTCTAAATGAGTCGCTGTTTCTGCAACATTTTTAGCGATTTCTTGATGACCGAATTAATAACATGTTCGGGTTCATCCCCGTCAATAGTACTGGACTGTGTCGACCAGACTATTTCTTCGGTGTCCGTATCATAAAGATTAGTCTCAAGCTTTACGATTTTATAACGTTGGTAGTAACCGGGTTCGTAGACATAGTCAAACACACGGGAATAGTAGCCGTAGTAGTGACGATAATAGGGCAACCTGATCGGTCGATAGCGTGGCGGGTGATACACCTCTTTATCCTCCACGCCCAATAAATGCGTAACCAGCACACCATCAAAACCCTTACCTTGTATGGCTGCTTTCACTGTTTGTTTAGATATCTTCTCTTCTGAGGGCATGATGCTAACGCTGGTCGTGGCATTGACGTTCATTTGCATCAATTTGTTTACAAAAGTCTCTTCAAACAAACGCCGCAATATTGTTTGTTTTGATACACCGATTATAAGAATATTTTCATAGCGCTGATTTACAGATTGATCGCGCCATTCGGCTATCGTCCGAGTCGTACTGCATGACACCAGGGCGAATACCACGGCAACAATGCATACCCATTTAAATGCGTTAATGCCACTGTTCAATTGACGAATTACGAAAAAGGGACGACTTGATGCTCTTAATGTGTGCATACGTAATACGCTTAAGGCCAGATTCCCCGTTGCAATGTGACACGGGCCAGACGTTCGATGGCAACAACCATGGCCGCCGTTCTCAAATCAGCCGAAACAGCACCTTCGGTTTTCTGTGGGTCGTCCGATTCAACGAGTTGCGTCCAACGACCTAGAACCTTATCAACTGCATGATGCATTTTGTACCGCAAACGTTCATTGACCGTATCCAAACTCCATTGCTCGTTAGCGATATTTTGCGCCCATTCAAAGTAGCTCACCACCACGCCACCTGCATTGACCAGAATATCCGGTAAAACGCCGACGCCTTTACGCGTCAGAATCTCATCCGCTAATGGGGTTATCGGCTCATTGGCCGCTTCAACCACTAACCGGGCCGATACCTGTTCGGCATTATCACCGCGTATCTGTGCACCCAAAGCCGCTGGAATCAGAATGTCACAATTAATCGCCAGCAATTCATCATTGGTGATGGTCTGCGTATCCGGCAATCCCACAACCGTACCCGTTTCTTGTTTGTGTGTATCAACTTTTTTCAGATCAAGACCACCTGCTTCGAAGATGCCTCCCTTGGAGTCACTCACTGCAACAATCTGTGCACCGGACTCTTGAAATAATTTTGCCGCGACCGCCCCGACCTCACCGTAACCCTGAATCGCGACGCGAGTACCTTCAATGCTACCTATATCCGGTTGCCCGTCGCGTTGCAAAAATCGCTCGGTGGCGTATAGACAACCACGTGCCGTCGCCTGCTCCCGGCCGAGTGAGCCACCCAATTCAATTGGTTTACCGGTAACGACGGGGCGACTGTTGGTACCCGGATGAAACATATGATAGGTGTCATACACCCAGGCCATGGTCTGTTGGTTGGTGTACATATCTGGCGCCGGAATATCCGTATAAGGCCCCAGATTGTCGCCGAGTTCGCTGATAAAACGACGGGTAATACGCCGAGTCTCCGCATCACTCAACTTTTTCGGATCACATGTGACACCACCCTTGGCGCCGCCGAATGGCACGTCGATCAAAGCACACTTCCAGGTCATCAAGGCGGCCAGTGCAATCACTTCTTCACGGTTCACGTTCGGGTGATAACGTATACCGCCCTTGCCCGGACCCAATACTGTATTGTGCAACACACGGTATCCATGAAATGTTCGTACCGAACCGTCATCCAGCTCGACCGGGAAACACACGCTGATTGTTCTTTTCGGTGTAACGAAGTCTTCCATCAAGCCGCGCTGCAATCCGGTAATATAGGCGGCGGCATCTTCAAACCGGGTTTGACTGATGCGTTCAGGGTTCAACTCCTCCGATAAGCCCGTCTCCTCGGCGTCACGATTCTTCACATCATCATTCATTGGAATATTCCGATACTTTATTTGCCACTACTGGGTATTGAACGCGAAAATAGTACGAGAA
>Ga0224508_10004422_pt1 | contig 11490 bp, 8 predicted proteins | sample SF_Jan12_sed_USG_4_FD_170157 | JGI IMG/M metagenome (GOLD analysis project Ga0224508, IMG submission 170157) | Sediment microbial communities from San Francisco Bay, California, United States - SF_Jan12_sed_USGS_21 | ecosystem: Environmental > Aquatic > Marine > Sediment | place: USA: California...
ACCCGGCCCTGCTGCCCTCGTTCAAGGGGTGGCACGCAGTGCGAGACGCCCTCGACTACGGCGTCAAGGTCACCGGCTGCACCGTCCACGTCGCCACGGCCGAGGTCGACGAGGGTCCGATCCTCGCCCAGGAAGCCGTCGAGGTACGGCCCGACGACACCGAGGCCACGCTGCACGAGCGCATCAAGACCGTCGAACGGCGGCTGTATGTCGACACCCTTCGAGCCATCCACCAACGGGGGTCGCTGCGGTGATCCGCCGTCCGCCCCTCAAGAGGTCCACCCAATGAGCGATCCCGCCCCTGGCCGAGCGCTGCTCTCGGTCTACGACAAGACCGGTGTGGTCGAGCTGGCCCGAGGCCTCGCCGACCTCGGATGGGACCTCGTGTCCAGCGGTGGCACCGCCGCCGCAATCGCCGATGCTGGCATCGAGGTCACTGACGTGGCCGACTACACCGGTTCGCCGATCATGCTCGGCCACCGGGTGGTCACACTGCACCCGCGCATCCACGGGGGCATCCTCGCCGATCGCGACGACCCCGAGCACCGGGCCGACCTCGAGACCCACGGCATCGACCCCATCGACCTCGTGGTGGGCAACCTCTATCCGTTCTCGAGTGACCCGGGCATCGAGCTCATCGACATCGGTGGGCCCACCATGGTGCGGGCGGCGGCCAAGAACCATGCCCACGTGGGGGTGGTCGTCGACCCCGCCGACTACGAGGTGGTGCTGGCCGAGCTTCGGGCCCACGGCTCGCTGGGCCAGGCCACCCGGCGCCGGCTGGCCCGGGCCGCGTTCGCTCACACGGCGGCCTACGACGCTGCCATCGTGTCGTGGTTCGACGACACCGACGACGAAACCGACGCCGACGATCCGCTGCCCGACTCGTTGCACCTCGCCCTCGACCGCGTGCAGGACCTGCGCTACGGCGAGAACCCGCACCAGGTCGGGGCCCGCTACCGCTTCGCAGGTGGTCGGGGATGGTGGGACGACGCCGTCCAGCACGGCGGCAAGGCGCTCAGCTACCTCAACCTGTACGACACCGAGGCCGCCCATCGGCTGGTCTACAGCCTGGGCACCGAGCCCACCGCGGTGGTCATCAAGCACGCCAACCCTTGTGGTGCCGCCGTGGCCGCCGACATCACCACCGCCTACCGGCAGGCCCACGAGGGCGATCCCGTCTCAGCCTTCGGTGGCATCGTCGCGCTCAACCGCCCGGTGCCCGAGTCGGTGGCCGAGGCGCTGTCCGAGGTGTTCACCGAGGTCATCGTGGCCCCGGCCTACGAGCCCGAGGCCCTCGCCACCCTGCTCCAGAAGAAGAAGAACCTGCGGGTGCTCGAAGCGCCCCCGCCGTCGTCGCCGCTGCTCGAGGTGCGCACCATCGACGGCGGCTTGCTGGTGCAGACGAGCGACCGCATCGGCGCTGGTCGAGACGACTGGCACGTCGCCACCAACCGCGCCCCGACCGACGACGAATGGGTCGATCTCGAGCTCGCCTGGCGGCTGGCGGCGCGAGTGAGCTCGAACTGCATCGTGATGGTGAAGGACGGGCAGGCGGTGGGCATCGGGGCCGGGCAGCAGAACCGGCGCGACGCCGGGCGCATCGCTGCCGACAAGTCCGATGGACGGGCCAAGGGCGGCGCCTGCGCCAGCGACGCCTTCTTCCCGTTCCGCGACGGTCTCGATGCGGCGGCCGAGGCCGGGTGCAGCGCGGTGATCCAGCCGGGTGGATCGGTGCGCGACCAAGAGGTGATCGACGCCGCTGACGAGTACGGCATGGCCATGGTCTTCACCGGCGAGCGCCATTTCAAACACTGATCTCGTCGTCCTGCTGGCACCAGGGCATGCCGCGCGTGGGCCGTGCGGCCCCTTTCGGGTGCCTCCCTGTGACCGGGATCGTCGCGGTGGCCTACGCTGAACCCGATGTCACCGCGGGTGGGCACCAATCTCACGGAGCGTGTCAATGCGCTCGAGGCCGCCGTCGGTCTGGCGCGCGGCAAGGCACCTGATGCTGACGTCAACGCCGCTGACGAGGTGGTGGCGCGGTGCCGGCGCCGAGTTGGCCACGGCACGCCGTTCACGGTGGTCGCGCTGGCCGGGCCGCGCGGAGCCGGCAAGTCGTCGTTGTTCAACGCGTTGGCCGGGGCCGAGCTGGCCGATGTCGACGTTGCCCCGGCAGTTGATCGAGCCCACGCCTGTGTGTGGGGACCCGGTGGCGACGAGCTGCTCGAGCAGCTCCGCATCGAACATCGCCACCACGTCGACGCCGACGGTGAGCTCGACGGCCTGGTGTTGATCGATCTGCCCGATCTCGAGGCCCGCGAGATCGATCCCGCCACCATCGAACGCCTCATGGGGTTCGCCGACCTGACCGTGTGGGTGCTCGATCCCGATCACTACAGCGATGCCGAGTTCCACCGCAGCTACATCCGCCCGCTGGCCCGCTACGGCGACGTGATGCGATTCCTGTTCAACAAGTCGGACCGCATCGATCACGCCGATGGCATCAACGGGGCCACCGAGGAGCTGTGCGCGCTCATCGGACGCGACGGCATCGAGGGAGCGGTGGTGCTGCCCACGTCGTCACAGACCCAGGCCGGAGTGAGCAACGCCCGCACCATGCTCGTCGATGTCGTGGCTGATCGCCGTCGCACGATGGCCGAGGTCGACGAGGAGCTGCGGGTGGCGGCGCGACGGCTGTCGTCGACGGGTGGCCGCTCGAGCATGGGTTCGGCCATCCGGGGCGAGCTCATCGAGCAACTGGGTGACGCCATCGGCATCGTCCCGTCGGGCGAGGTGGCCGGCCGCCAGCACGTGCACGACGGATCGCTGGCCACGTCGTGGCCGCCGATGCGGTTGTATCGCCGCTACCGGCCAGCCGTGATCCCCCACATGGGACACGACGATCGTTCGACAGTGGTCGTGTCCGAGGTCGGTCGGGCCGTTCGCCTCACCGGCGAGCGATGTGCCGAGGGGTTGCCCGAACCCTGGGACGGGCTGGTGCGTGAGGCGGCCGTCGATCACCTCGACGACGTGATCGATGCGCTCGAGTTGGTGTCGTTGCGCACCAGCCGGGTCCACAAACGTCGACCCCAGTGGTGGACATGGGTGGGTTGGGCCCAGCGGGCGCTGTGGGCGATCACGCTCGTGGGCGTGGCCTGGCTGGCCCTGCTCGGGGTGGTGGAGGTGTTCGGTGGCGACGCCAGTGCCATGGCGCCCACCGTGGTGGGGAGACTCCGGTTGCCTGGGCTGCTGGTCCTGGTCGGCGGCATCGGCGGCATCGGACTGGCAGTCGCCTCGACCGTGCGCATCAAGCAGCAGGCAGGTCACCGGGCCAAGCGCACCCGCGGGCACCTGCGGCGAGGGGTGGCCGACATCGCCCAGAGTGAGGTCGTGCGCCCCATCGAGACGGTGCTGTCGGACCACGCCCAGCTCGAGCGCCTGCTGGCTCAGGTCGGACCGGGCGACAACGTGGTCCGCAAGGGTCGCAGGAAGCGGTCGGTGCGCTCGGCCTGACCGGGCCGCTCAGCTTGCTTCGGGGACCAGGGACAGGCGGACGGTGAGGTCGTCGATCAGCGCATCGGGGCTGGGGAAGGGCGGCTCCCCGGTGCAGATGTCGACGATGCCGTGGATCCAGGTGTGGACCTGGGTGGCCACGAAGAACGGATCGCGGTCGTCGCCGTTGGCCGCCAGCATGGCCGCCACCCGATCGACCAGCTTGATGAAGACGGTGAGGCTGGCCTCCCTGACCCGATCGCCCATGGTGTTGTGGGTGGTGAACAGCACCCGGTACTTCCCGGGGTTGTCGCGGGCGAAGTCGGCGTAGGCCCCACCCATGCGCCGGAAGTCGGTGAACGGGTCGTCGCCGGGAACCGACGACGACTCCAGCGCCACGTCGAAGGCCTCCCAGCAGTGCAGCACGGCGGCTTCGAGCAGCTGCTCGTGGTCGTCGAAGTGCCGGTAGACGGCGGTGGGCGACACGCCGGCCCGAGCCGCGACGGCCCGCAGGCTGACCCGATCGATCGAGCCTTCCTCGGCCAGCAGGTCGGCCGCGGCGTCGAGCAGGTCGACGCGCAGCTGGTTGCCGCGGCCTCGGGGGTTGCGGGAACGGGGGGACGTGACCGACATCACGGCAATCATAGGTTGACAAGCGTGCGTTGACGAGCGTAAACGTATCCAGAAGGTTGACGCCTGTTCACTCAGAGCCACCCACCCTCACCAATCCCACATCTGCAGGGAGATCACCATGCGCACCTCGCCCCACCAGAGCATCTTCACCCGTCTGGGCCACGCCATCGTGCGCCGTCGGCGCCGCATCCTGGTCGGCAGCGTGCTGGGTCTCGTCGTGGCCGCCGTGGTCGGCGTCGGCGTCTTCCCTCGACTCCAGACCGGTGGCTTCGACGAGGATTCGGCCGAGTCGGTGCGGGCCCGCGAGCTGCTCGAGGACGAGTTCGGCACCGGGTCGCCGTCGGTGGTCTTCCTGGCCACCGCCGAGCCCGGAGCCACCGTCGACTCGGCCCAGGTCGTTGCCGACGGGTTGGCCTTCACCGAGGCCCTGGTGGCCCGTGGCGATCTCGAGGACGTGGTGAGCTACTGGTCGCTCGGATCGGCACCCCCGCTGCGCAGCGACGATGGCACCCGGGCCCTGGTGCTGGCTCGCATCCCCGGCGACGAGGACACCAACCCCGAATGGAGCGCCACGCTGGCGGACCTCGGGGCCGACCACACCGGTGCGCAGGGCACCCTCGAGGTCGAGCTGGGCGGACCGGCCGAGCTGTTCGAGCGGGTCGGCGCCACCATCGAAGCGGACCTGGCCCGGGCCGAGGCCATCGCCATCCCCATCACGCTGCTCCTGTTGATCGGCGTCTTCGGCGGCATCGTGGCCGCCCTGTTGCCCTTGGGAGTCGGAGTGATGGCCATCTTCGGCGCCTTCTTCGTGCTGTACGTGACCACCGGGTTCACCGATGTGTCGATCTTCTCGCTCAACCTGGTCACCGCCATGGGTCTGGGCCTGGCCATCGACTACAGCCTCTTCGTGGTGTCGCGCTACCGCGAGGAGCTGGCTGCGGGCCGCACCGTCGACGGCGCAGTGGTGCGCACGGTCGAGACGGCCGGTCGCACCGTGGCCTTCAGCGCCCTCACCGTGGCCGTGTCGTTGATGGCCCTACTGGTGTTCCCGCTCTACTTCCTGCGGTCGTTCGCCTACGCCGGCATCGGCGTGCTGCTGGTGGCGATGGTCGCCTCGGTGGTGACCCTTCCCGCCGTGCTCGCCGTGCTGGGCACCCGAGTCGACAAGCTGCAGCTCTGGCAGCGCACGCCGACGCCGGTGGGGGAGGGGTTCTGGCACCGCATGGCGGTCACCGTCATGAAGCGGCCGGTGGTGGTGTCGGTGGTCGTCATCACCTTCCTCGTGCTGCTGGGGTTGCCGTTCCTGCGGGTGGCCTGGGGTACGCCCGACCATCGGGTGCTGCCCGACGGGGACCCCGCTCGCGAGGTGTCCGAGATCATTCGTGATGACTTCGACTCCAACGAGTCGGCCGCCTTCCCGGTGGTGGTGCGCGGCGACGTCGACGACGTCACCACCGATGCCTTCGCCACCACCTTGTCGTCGCTCGACGACGTGGCCCGCGTCGACGCCACCACCGGTCGCTACATCGGCGGCACCATGGTGGTGGGCCCCGACGCCACCGCCGCGCGCCACGCCGGCAACGACGTCACCTGGTTCAACGTCGTCCCCACCGTCGAGCCCATCTCGGTGGAAGGTGAGGCGATGGTGCATGAGATCCGCGACCTCGACAGCGGCTTCGGTGAAACCCTGGTGGGAGGCGAGTCGGCCAGCCTGATCGACACCAAGGAGGCCATCTTCTCCCGGGTGCCACTGGCGGCGCTGTGGATCGGTGCCTCGACCTTCGTACTGCTGTTCTTGATGTTCGGCTCGCTGCTGGTGCCGGCCAAGGCCATCGTGTTGAACCTGCTGTCGCTCACCGCCACCTTCGGCGCCATGATCTGGGTCTTCCAGAACGGCAACGGTTCGGGACTGCTGGGCTTCACCGCCACCGGTCTGACCGACGTCACCACCCCGATCCTGATGTTCTGCATCGCCTTCGGGCTGTCGATGGACTACGAGGTCTTCCTGTTGAGCCGCATCAAGGAGGACTACGACCGCACCGGCGACAACGACTTGGCCGTGGCCATGGGGCTGGAGCGCACCGGTCGCATCGTCACCGCCGCCGCCCTGTTGCTGGCCGTCACCTTCTTCGCCTTCGCCACCAGCCAGATCACCTTCATCAAGCTGTTCGGTCTGGGTCTGGGCATGGCGGTGCTGGTCGACGCCAGCATCGTGCGCGCCACGCTCGTCCCGGCGCTCATGAAGCTGGCCGGCGACGCCAACTGGTGGCTGCCCGACTGGCTGCGCCGCATCCACGACCGCATCGGCATCAGCGAGGGCGAGACCGACGACGTGGCCGTGGAGTGGGTCGACGTGACCGACGATCCCGAGCCCAGCGAGGCCGAGCTGGCCGAGCTCCGCCAAGAGGTGCGCACCCTCGCCCGCTCACTGTCGTGACGTGATGAAAGCGCTCCAGACATGCACGAGACTGCACCCCAACGGGAGGAACCCATGACCACCAACCCCTATCTCACCGGGAACTGCGCACCGGTGCCCGACGAGATCACCGCCACCGATCTGCCCGTGACCGGCACCATCCCGGCCGAGCTCGAAGGGCGGTGGCTGCGCAACGGCCCCAACCCCATCGAGGAGGTCGATCCCGCCACCCACCACTGGTTCATCGGCAACGCCATGGTGCACGGGGTGCGCCTCCGTGGCGGCAGGGCCGAGTGGTACCGCAACCGGTGGGTGCGTGGCGCAGCCGAAGCCGAGGCGCTGGGCGAGCCGGTGCCGGACGGCCCCAGGTTGCCCGATGCGCCCGACGTGGGGCCCAACACCAGCGTGGGCGGCTTCGCCGGCAAGACGTGGGCCATGGTCGAAGCCGGTGGTTTGCCGATGACGCTCACCGACGAGCTCGACACCATCGGCTACGACGACTTCGGGGGCACACTGCCCCACGGCTTCACCGCCCATCCCAAGTACGACCCGGCCACCGGAGAGCTGCACGCCGTCTGCTACACGTGGCCCGACCTGGTCGACCACGCCGAGTACGTGGTGGTGGGGCCCGACGGGCGGGTGTCCAAGGCCATCGACGTGCCTGTGCCCGACATGCCGATGATCCACGACATGTCGCTGACGTCGACCTATGCCGTGGTCTACGACCTGCCGGTCACCGTCGATCTCGACCTCGTGGTGCAGGAACGCTTCCCCTTCAAGTGGAACCCCGACCATGCCAGCCGGGTCGGGCTGTTACCCCGAACCAGCACCACCGCCGACGACATCATCTGGTGCGATGCACCGATGCAGTACGTGTTCCACCCCGTGAACGCGTACGACACCGATGACGGCCGAGTGGTGCTCGACGTCTGCAGCTACGACTCGCTGTTCGAGCACGATCTCAACGGCCCCTTCGGCGACGCCCTGCCCACCCTCGATCGGTGGACGGTCGATCCTGCCGCCCGTGTGACCAAGACCGAACGGATCGACGACCGGTTCCACGAGTTCCCCCGCCACGACCCCAGGGTAGGCACCACCCGCCATCGCTACGGCTACACGGCCGGTGGTCCGGTCGACGGGTCAGACCTCTTCGGTGCGACCTACAAGACCGACTTCGACACCGGGCAGGTGACCGAGCGCCGTCACGGACCCGGTCGAGGGGGCGCCGAGCCCATCTTCGTGCCCCGTGATGGATCCACGGCCGAAGACGACGGCTGGCTGCTGGTGTTGGTGCACGACGCCAACGCCGATCGCAGCGACCTCGCCATCATCGACGCCGCCGACTTCGAAGGCGCCGAGGTGGCCCGCATCGAGCTGCCTCGCCGGGTGCCCCACGGCTTCCACGGCAACTGGGTGCAGGACTGATCCTCGCTGCGAGTTCGCGCCACGCGCCGTGGCGCTCATGCGCAGATCCTGTGTGTGCGCCCGACCGGCGGAGCCGGATCGGGCTTGTCCTTGCTGCGAGTTCGCGCCAGGCGCCGTGGCGCTCATGCGCAGATCCTGCGTGTCCGGCTCGACCGGCCTGCCGCTCACAACATCGCTCTGTTCGGTCGCTCGGCCCTTGCTCCCGCCGTGTCTCTGGCCGTCACGCGCGGTGTCAGACACCGCGTCACGCACGGGAATGAGAGAGCCTCGTCGCCAGTACGAGGCTGATGGCGCAGATGATGGCAGCCAGCACGAAGATCGGGGTGTAGTCGGCCGCGGCGGTGCCATCGCCGGTGGCCAGAATGGCGACCACCACGGCCAGCGAGATGGCCGAGCCGATCTCCTGGGTGATCCGGAAGACCGCGCTGCCGATGCCGAACCGGCCCGCATCCAGGCGGGTCACTGCGGCACCAGCGATCGGTGCGAACGACAATCCGACCCCGATGGCATACAGCGACGTGACCACGATGAACCAGCCGATGCGGCGCTCGTCGCCCAGAACCACGGCGAGGCCGAGCGAACCGATCCCGCCGAACACCATGCCGGCGATGATCAGGGGCCGCGACCCGATCTGGTCGGCCCTGCGGCCCGCCACGAATGACAACGGTCCGCCCCATATGGGCACCACCGCGGCCAACAAGCCGGCCTGCAGCGGCGACAGGTCCCAGACGTTCTGCAGGAACTGGATCATGGCGAAATACGTGCCGGCGAAGGCACCGAGGTAGAGCAGTGACATCCCATTGGCCAGGCGGAAGTCACGGATGCGATACAGGCTCAGGTCGACGATGGGCGCCGGATGCCGCCCCGACCGCCACAGCAGCAGCGCTATCGCCGTCGCCGAACCCATCAGGCAACCGACCGTGGCACCGCTCGACCAACCCCACGATCCGCCCTGCGAGATGGCCAGCGTCAGCAGGCCCACACCGAGCATCAGCAACAGCGCGCCGATCACGTCGGGAGGCTCGTCCTCACCCGATTGGGGCGTGTCGGGCACCCGCCGCCACCCGTAGGCCACGGTGAGGAAGGCGACCGGGGCCATGGCCAGGAAGGTGAATCGCCAGCCACCCACGGCCAGCAGCAACCCGCCGAGCGCCGGCCCGAGAGCGGCGGCGGCGCCGCCCACCGCCGACACCGAGCCCATGGCGGTCTGGCGTCGACCTTCGGGGAAGATGGCCAGCACCAGCACGGTTCCAGCCGGAATCTCGATTCCCGAACCGACCGCCTGCACCAGCCGCCCGGCGATGAACATCCACGGCGCCACCGCTAGGCCGACGATGACGGTGCCGACGCCCAGCAGCGACACGCCGGCCAGGAACAGGCGCCGGGCACCCAGGCGATCCGACAGCCAGCCGGCCGGCACCATCAGCGTGGCCACCGTGATCGAGTAGCCGGTCAGCCCCCATGACAGCGTGGCCCGACTGGTGTCGGAGAAGGTCTCCTCGATCAGCGCGAAGCTGACGAACACGCCCGAGAAGTTGAGCGTGGCCGCCACCACACCACCCGCGACGACGGCGAATTGGCGCCACTGGGCGGCGCCGATGGGAACGGTTGTGCCGGTCAGGTCACGTCCCGGCGTCGAGCCCGTCGACCAGGGTGACCACCGACTTGCCCATGTTGTCGCCGGTGAACAGCGCGTTCAGCGCCGCGGGGCACGACTCGAGCCCACGGCGCACGTCGCAGTGGTACCTGAGCCGGCCGTCGGCGATCCATGCCTGCAGCACCTCGGCTACCTCGTGCATGCGGTCGATGTAGTCCATCATCAAGAAGCCCTGCATCCGGCCCCGCCGCCCGATCAGGTTCTGGTAGTTGGCCGGCCCGGGCGGGCGATGCTCGTCGAGGTAGCTGGCAATGGCGCCGCACAGCGCGATCCGACCGCCAATGGCCAGCCGGCGCAGCACGGTGTCGAGGATCTCGCCGCCGACGTTGTCGAAGTAGACGTCGACGCCGTGGGGGCAGCAGCGCTTGAGCTCGGCGTTGAGATCGGCGGTGCGGCGGTTGATGGCCTCGTCGAAGCCCATCTCGTCGACCAGCCACGCGCACTTCTCGTCGCTGCCGACGATGCCGATGGCGCGTGCGCCGAGGATCTTGGCGATCTGACCCACCAGCACGCCAGTGGAGCCGGCCGCGGCCGAAACCACCACGTCGTCGCCTTCGCGGACATCGGCCACGTCGGTGAGCCCGAAGTAGGCCACGGCGCCCGGGCTGCCGAACACGGCGAGCTGGCCGAGAGGGTCGGTGTCAGGGGGCCAACTGGTGGGGAACACGCCCGGTTCGACCACCATCCATTCCTGCCAGCCGCTCAAGCAGCCGACGATGGTGCCCTCGGGCCACTCGGGATCGCTCGACGCCACCACCCGCGCCACACCGGCGCCCCGCACCACTTCGCCGAGCTCGACGGCCGGCAGGTAGCCGTCGCTCTCTTGCATCCAGGCTCGCGTGGCGGCGTCCATGCCCAGGGCCAGCACCTGGGCCAGGGCCTGACCCTCGTCGATCTCGGGCATCGGCGACTCGACCAGCTCGATGTCGGTCTCATCGAGCAACCGGTCGGGGCGCCGCCGCAACAGCACCTGCCGGTTGACGGCCGGAATCGTCGCGGTCATCGCAGGTAGCTCTTGCGGGGATGCGGATCACGGGGGGTGAAGAACACCTGCTCGGCGTTGGCCCGCAGGAACTTGTCGAGCACACCCTCGCGGAGATCGAGCTGCTCGGCCTCGCCGATGCAGCGCTGCATCGACAACACCGGATGGTCGGACGAGAACATGATCTTGTCCTGGCCCCGGGTGTTCATGAAGTGGATGAGCTCGTCGGGGAAGTATTTGGGTGAATAGGCCGACGTCATGAGCGACAGGTTGGCGTACTTGATCATCAGCCGGATGGCCACGTCCCACCAGGGATCGGCGCCGTGGGCCATCACCAGCCGCAGTTGCGGGAACCGATAGCAGACCCGGTCGAGGTGGATCGGATGCTGACACTCGCCGGGCATCGGCGGTCCGGGAAGGCCGGTGTTGATCGTCAGCGGCAGGTCGAGCTCGATGCACTTGGCGTAGAGCGGGTAGTAGATGGCGTCGCTCGGCGCCACGTCGATGCCGAAGGGCACGGCCTTGGCCATGATCACGGGGAACTCGGCGACCATCTCCTGCAGGGCCCAGAGGGGTCGCATGCCCTTGGTGGGGTCGACCATGGCGGCCAGGAAGAACCGGTCGGGGTGGCGCTCGACGAACTCGAGGATCTTCTCCGATGGTCGCCCGACCTCCACCACCAGCACGGCCTTGGCCACACCGGCTTCGTCCATCGCCTCGATGGTGTCTTCGGGGGTGAGGCTCGCGAAGAACTCGTCGCCGCCCTTGAAGTAGTCCTCCTTCACCCGCTTGAGGAACTCGGGCGGCACGCTGTCGCCCATGGTCACGTTCACCCAGCAGTCGATGGCCCCGTGGTCGGCCGTCATGTGGTGGCTCCCCCTG
>Ga0224508_10004423_pt1 | contig 11485 bp, 11 predicted proteins | sample SF_Jan12_sed_USG_4_FD_170157 | JGI IMG/M metagenome (GOLD analysis project Ga0224508, IMG submission 170157) | Sediment microbial communities from San Francisco Bay, California, United States - SF_Jan12_sed_USGS_21 | ecosystem: Environmental > Aquatic > Marine > Sediment | place: USA...
GATTTTTTTGACAAGGTCGATCAGCCCGCGCAGTTTGCGGCACCCGCCGCCATCTCTCTTGAACAAGCCGCCGATAAGGTCCGTCGCGAGACTGGCGGTCGCGTGTTGTCTGCAACTCCCACAGAACAGGCCGGCAAGCGCGGTTACAGCGTTCGCGTCCTCCTCGATGGCAAACGCGTTAAGAAGGTTTTTGTAGATGCTCAAGCATCGCCATCCAGGCGTTGACGGGCACGTTCTCAAGGTTGTTCAGCGAGGTCCTTAGATGCGCATTCTGGTGGTTGAAGACGAACAGCTCCTGCGGGAGCAGCTTGCGGACAAGTTGAAGAGCGCGGGCTATGTCGTCGATGCGGCCAGGGACGGAGAAGAGGGTTTGTACTTTGGCCAGGAGTACGAGTACGACGCCGCCATCGTCGATCTCGGTCTGCCAAAGATCGATGGCATCGATCTCATTGCGCAACTGCGTGGCGAAGAGCGCCGCTTCCCCGTGCTGGTGCTCACCGCCCGCAGCAATTGGCAGGACAAGGTGGAAGGTCTCGAAGCAGGTGCGGACGACTACCTCACCAAACCATTTCAGATGGAAGAGTTGCTCGCGCGCCTGAATGCGCTGATGCGTCGCGCTGCCGGCTACGCCTCGCCGGTCATCAACGAAGGGGCGCTGAGCGTCGACACCGCGAAAAAAGAGGTTCGGGTCGAACAATCTGTAGTGGAGCTGACGGCCTACGAGTACAAGGTGCTCGAGTATCTGATGCTCAACCCGAGCCGCGTGGTATCGAAAACCGAGCTCACCGACCATCTCTACGAGCAGGATTTCGACCGCGACAGCAATGTCATCGAAGTCTTCGTCGGCCGGTTGCGTAAAAAGCTCGACCCGCTCAATCCTATTCGTACCGTTCGCGGCCAGGGTTATCGCTTCAACGCGGAAGGATCTGCTTGAAGGCAGGCATCCAGACCCGCCTCCTCATCACCACCACCCTGGTGCTCGGTACGTCGCTTTCCCTCGCCGGCGTGGTGCTCGACCGATCCTTTCAGGCCAGCATCGTCGCGGGCGCCGAAGAGCAACTGCGACTGGTGATCTACTCGTTGATGGGCTCGGTTGATGAGTATGGCGACGAGATGCGCTTCAATCTCGACTTCCCGGAACCGCGGCTCAACCAACCCGAGAGCGGTTTGTATGCGGTTGTTGACAGCGCCGACGGCGATCAGCGCTGGCGCTCGCCATCCATGATCACCACCGGCGTCGAGTTTCCCGCCGACGGGGTTGCGTTGGGTGCCGGAGAGTTCCGTTTCGAGTCGGCGCAGCAGGGGCTGGTGGAGCGATTCTTTCTGAGCTACGCGGTGATCTGGGAGGATACCGAGGAGGCGCTGTTGACCTTCCGCGTCGGCACCGATCAGGCGCCGTTCACGAGCGCCATCCAGGGCTTTCGACGCAACCTCTACATCGGCTTGGGCGCCGTTACCGCGCTGTTCGTGCTGGCCCAGTACCTGGCGGTGCGATGGGGATTGATACCGTTGCGCACCATGGCTGGAGAGGTCCGGGAGATGGAGGAAGGACACCGCGAGCAGCTGTCGGATCGCTACCCGAGCGAGCTGCACGGCCTCGCCCAGAACCTCGACCGGTTTGTCGCCCACGAGCAGCGCAGCCGCGCCCGCTATCGCAAAGCCATGGAGGATCTTGCCCACAGCCTGAAGACGCCGCTGGCCGTGATCCGCAATGCGCTGGGGGAAAAAGCACCCGCCGAGCCGTCCCTGCTGGCCGATCAGCTCGACCGGATGGAATCGTCGGTGACCTATCAGCTGTCGCGTGCTTCTGCCACGGGGCCAGTGGTGGTGGGGCGCATCGTCAACGCCGCGACCATGGTCGAGCGCCTGGTGCGAGCGCTGCAGACCGCCTATAGCGAACGCGCCATAGACGTTGTGCAGGACATTCCGGCGGATCTGAATGTGCGGGGAGATGAGCGAGATCTCATGGAGATGCTCGGCAACCTGCTCGAGAATGCGTTCAAGTACACGAGTTCTCAGGTTCGGATCCACGGCGAGCACGAAGAAGCGGTTGCCATAATCATCGAGGACGACGGCCCGGGCATCGAGCCCGAGCTGCGCGAGCAGGTTCTCAACCGTGGCACTCGCGCCGATCAGGTGCAGTCAGGGCAGGGCATCGGCCTGTCGGTGGTGGCGGAGCTTGTCGCCCTGTACCGCGGCCGGCTCGATATAGGCGCAAGCGCCATGGGCGGTGCCAGGATCCGGCTCGAGTTGCCGGGGTAGTCGCCGAGACCGCCGATCTGAAGTGAGCTAGTCCTCCATTATCCGTGCCAGGGCCGTGAACATCCGGTCGCGCAGCTCGCTGCAACCTTCATGTTTGGGACCTGCCGCGCACCACTCCCGGGCAAGCTCGAGTGGGTCCGGGTCGGTCTGCTGCTGGCCCATCCCGGCATTTAATCGATCCACCTGGATCTGCAAGCGCAGCTCGCGCTCGGACTCGGGTGACTCAATGCCGGCGAGCAGCTCTACGCGCACGGCAAGCGAACGCAGGGCATCCTCGGGGACCTCGTTGGCAAGGGTGGCCAGGCGCGGTTTGAAGACCGGATCGGGCAGCGCCAGCTCGACGCTATCGGAGGCTCCGCGCAGCCGTGCTTCTTCGTCGCCGAGCTGGGCGTCCCACGCTTTCAGCTGGTCGAGCCTGGCTCGTTCGGCTTCGCGGGCCTGGCTCTGCAACAATACGCGGTAGCTCCTGCTGATTTCGTCGAAGCGGTTGCGCAACCCCCGCTCGGTGCGCTCAGGCAGTGTTGGCAGCTCGGCGAAGCGTTTCCTGAACTCGCGAATTACACCTTCATCGGCGTCGGCGGCGGCAGTGTCGGTAAGCACCGCCTCCCACTCGCCGAGCAGGGCATTGGCTGCGCCAACGGCATCGCGGTCTGCCTGTTGTGATTGCTGCTTGGCTTCGTCGCGGGCGTCAAAAATCGCGTCGCAGGCCGCGCGAAACTCCCGCCACAGATTCTGGTCCGGCCGCCGTGGGGTGATTCCGATCTCGCGCCAGCGGCGCTGCAGGGCTTTGGCCCGATCCACCCGTTCGGCCACTTCGACCTCGCCATCGAGCAGCCCCTTGGCCTCATCGACGATGGCCTGCTTGAGCTTCAGGTTCGTTTCCCATTCATTCTTGATCAGCTCATGCAAGCGGTCCTGGAGCTTCTCGAAACGCGCTTCCAGGGGTCGACCGGGGTTGCGATCTACCGGGTGGAACCGGCGCCACTCGGATCGGGCCGTACGCATGATCTGTTCGGCCGCCTTCTTGTCCGCATTTGCCCAGTCGGTATTGTCGAGATAGGACTCAAGCTGATCGCAGATCTTGCGCCGTTCGGCGAGGTTTGCCTTGCGCACCTCGGCTTGCTCAGCAAAAAACGTGCGACAGGGTTCGAAGGCCTGTTCGGCCAGCGCATTGAAGCGCTCGGCAAGCTTTCGGTCCTGGCTGCGGCTCACGGGCCCCAGCTCGTTCCACTCGCTGCGCAGTCGCTTAATGCGATCTGCCTGATCGGCGGGCTTGAAGGGCTTGTCGACCAGAGCCTGAATCGACTCGCACAGCGCCTCGCGCTTCGGCGTGGTGGCGAACGTCTGCCAGTCTCGCAGCTCGGCCAGCCGGGCAGCTTCGTGGTTCAAGGTCTTGACAAGATTGGCCACGCGCCCGGCAGGAAGGGATTTGCTGAGTTCGCGGGCCTGATTGAGCGTGGTGAATGCCGTCTTGAAGGCGCCGTCTTCAATCTCGCTGGCGAGCGTTGCGATCTGGGTTTCGAGCCTGGACACCAGCTGCTGCTCATGCGCCTCGGCCCGGCCGAGTTCCTGCTCGAGACGGTTGACGCCGAGCAACAGGTCGGAGTATTCGGCGTTGGGCTTTACCCGTTCCGGCCAGGCGATGTCGTTGATCAGTCGCTGGCCCTGCTTGAGTGCTCTTCGGCGCTGGCCGACCTGCCGCCATAATCCATGCAGCTGTTGTTGATCTTCCGGGAACGATTCGGCCAGGGGTTCGAGGGTCGTGCCGGACCATGGTGTGATGCGCGCGATGCTGTCCGCCAGCTCGCGATAGGCGTGCGAGACCGTCTCGAACACCTGGTGTTCGACGTGTTCCGGTTGACTGTGATCTGCGGCGCTCAGCCATTGCTCGGTAAGCGCCTGGCGCCTGGCCGTTGCCGTCGCGAAATCCAGACCTTCCTCCATGTCTGCCTGCAGGGCGCGAAATTCGATGGCGAGATCGGGAAATGGATCAGCCACGGGTTCCGGTGCTTCGGCCGGCGCCTGCTCGCGCACTATCTGGACCTGCTGGCTTGCGGCGCTGATGGATTCCGGCTCTTCACCGATCGCGCGCAATGCTTCGCTGAGTTCGTGGTAGTGGCTGCTCGCCTGTTCGAACTCGGTGAGCAACGCGCCGCGGCGCTGTTCGGCGCTGGCGTCGACGTCGACCCGTTGATGGCGTTCGAGGGTGGCGGCCAGCTCGTTGATCCTGGCGTGGGTTTGCGCAGCTTCGTGGCGGGTTGTGCGAATCTGTTCCAGCCGTTCACGGGCATGGCGATTCAGTGACTTGTCGTGGTTGCGGGTTTGACGCTCCAGCTCGCTGAGCGCAACGGCGGTCTGCAGATGCCGTAGAAACGCCTCGCGGAGCTCGCGCCGGGCGCGAATCGTCAGGTCGATCAGTTGCTCGAGATCGGTGATTTCAGCAGCCACCTTCTCGGCGCTGGCGAGGGGCATGTCGAGCACGCGCAACCTGAGCACCAGTGGATGGCGTGCGAGGGTGCTGGTGGTGGTTTCGAGCTGCGGTCCGAGAAGATCGATGATCCTCTGCGCTGCGGGTTCCGCGCTTGGCGGGTTGTCGAGCAGGTCGGCGACGGCTTCCAGGCTGGTGAGCCTGGCGATGCTCGCTTTGCGAACCCCCGGATCGTCATCGCCGGCCGCCAGCGCCAGCAGCTCGTCCTGCAGGGAGTCGGCCTTAGCGGTCGGCAGCGCCTCCACCGCCTGGCGCCGAGCCGTGGGGTCCGGCTGACTCAAACCGGTTTTGCCTTTGAAGAACGGGAAAAGCATCGGCGTGCTCGGCCATTACAGGGCGGAGTGAGATCCGTCGCAGAGCGGCGCACCGTCGGTGTGCTTGCAGCCGCAGAAATACAGGGTTTTGTCTTCGTCTGCTGTATACGGCATCGGCGTGAAATCACTGCCCTGGTGGGCGCCGTCGCAGAACGGTTGGTTGCTGCTCTTGCCGCACGCGCACCAGAAATACTTTTCGCCGGTCTTTACGTCCACCGGATAAGGAGCTTTCTGGGCAATAGTTGGAGTGCTCATGTTCGCTGTCTTTCCTTTTTGTTGCTTATTGCTGGTTGCTGAAGAGTTTAAGAAAACTTGGGCTCTTCCCACCAGGGGAAGAAGTCGGGCATGTCTTTACTGACCTTACCGGGGAATTCGGCGGGACGCTTTTCGAGAAACGATTCCACCCCTTCCTTCGCATCCGCCGACTTGCCGGTGTGGTAGACGCCGCGGGAGTCGATCTTGTGGGCCTCCATGGGGTGGTCGGCTCCGAGCATGCGCCACATCATCTGTCGTATCAGTGTTACCGAGATGGCCGACGTGTTCTGGCGGATATCCTGGGCGATCGCGCGTGCGGCCGGCAGCAGGTCATCTTTTTCGTGCAGGCTGCGCACCAGCCGCCCCGCCAGCGCTTCGTCAGCCGGAAAAACCCGCCCGCTGTAGCACCACTCCAGCGCCTGACTGATACCCACCACTCGCGGCAGAAAATAGCTTGAGCAAGCTTCCGGCACGATGCCACGGCGTGCGAACACGAAGCCGAACTTGGCAACGTCGGCCGCCAGGCGGATGTCCATGGCCAGCGTCATGGTCACGCCGACGCCTACGGCCGCGCCGTTTATCGCAGCAATAATGGGCTTTTTCAGCTCGTGAATGCGCAAGGTCAGTACCCCACCGCCGTCGGGGTTCAGGCCACTCTCGCGATCCCGGCGGCCATCGGCGTTGAACGTGTTGCCGCCGGAGGCGAGATCCGCACCGGCACAGAACGCACGGCCCGCACCGGTGACGATGATCGCGCGGACGTCGTCGTCGGCGTCTGCGCGATCAAACGCATCGAGCATCTCGGCCTGCATTTCACGGTTGTACGCGTTCAGGCTCTCCGGTCTATTGAGCGTCAGGGTCAGGATGCCGTCTTCGACGTCATAGAGAATCGTGCTGTAGGTCATTGGGCGGGGCGTCCATCTGTGTGAATAAGGCAGGGTCGGTCATGTTGCCTTAGAATGAGCGTCATGTCCGCACCGCCATTCGACCCGCTGCAGAGCGCCGCGCCGCTCATCGTTTACATCGATTACAAAAGTCCGTATGCCTACATCGCTAAAGACCCCACCTATGAGCTGGCTGATGATCTCGGCATCGAGGTCGACTGGCGACCGCTGACCCTGGACATTCCCAGCTACCTCGGCTCGGCGAGGCTCGATTCGAAAGGCAAGGTGGCCGAGAGCAAACGTTCCAGCCAGCAGTGGAGCAGCGTGCGCTATGCCTACCGCGATGCCCGCCGCTACGCCAACCTGCGCGGGTTGACGCTGCGAGGAACCACCAAGATCTGGGACTCCTCGCTGGCATCCATCGGCATGCTGTGGGCCCGCGGGCAGGGCGCCGATGTGCTTCGGGCTTATACGGGAATCGTCTACCAACGATTCTGGAAGCGCGAGCTGGACATTGAGGATCCGGCGGTTCTGGAGGCGGTACTGATGGAATCGGGCGCCGAAGTCACGGGTTTCGCCGACTACCTGCAGGGCCCGGGTCGCAAAATCCACGACGAAATGCAGGCGAAGACATTCGAGGCCGGCATTTACGGGGTGCCGACCTACGTTGTCGCCGGCGAGTTCTTCTTCGGACGCGAGCATCTGCCCATGGTGCGCTGGCTGCTAACGGACAAACCTGGGCCGGCCCCGGACATCGCTTATCGGAATTTCGGGTACGCGGCGCCGTGACCGAGGTTGAGCCGTACCCGTTCGAACGGCCGTTGACGGTCTGCATCGATATCAAGAACCCCCACGCTTATCTGGCCAAGGACCTGATCTACCAGCTGGAGGACGATCTCGGCCTTCAGGCTGACTGGCTGCCATACCTGGTCCCGAGTATGAGCGCGCCCAGCGCGCCCGAGGCCAGCGACGATCGGGGTACCCGCCATCGCCGCCATCGCGCGCGCTATGTGGAACGCGATATCCAGCGCTACGCGGCGTTGAGGGGCCTGGTGATCCGCGACATTCACCGTCAGGTGGATTCATCCGTGGCCGCACTCGGATTGCTGCACGTCCGTGATGCGGACCCAGCGCATCGACGTCGCTTCATCGACGCGATGTTTTCCGGTTATTGGGAAGGTCGACTGGATATCGAAGACCCGGCTGCCATGGCCGAGTTGCTCGGTGAGGCCGGCGCGGACGCCTGGGCGGACTTGGGTGCGGGCTTGGCTGCCGGTCGACTGGAACTGGAGGCGCTGCAGGCCCGACTGGCGGTCGCCGGCATCTTCAACGTGCCGGCGTTGGTGGTGGGAGATGTGGTAGATGGGGTGAACGAGCCGGAAATCTTCTATGGCCGGGCCCATCTGCCCATGATTCGCTGGCTGCTGCAGGGGCAGCTGGGGCCGCCGCCGATCTGAGCGGGTCAGCCCCGGGTGCCAACCACCAGCCACAGCGGATCGGCACCCTCCGGAGATCGATCGATGAATTCGACATCGGCGAAGCCGGAGAGCTCCAGGTAGGTGATTACCAGCCGAACCCGCTCGGCCGGCGGCAAACGTTGAAACGCGGCAATCGCCTTGGTAGGAAACAGCCGGTGGGACATGGCAATGCAGATCTGCGCGCCCGGTCGCAAAGTCATACCGAGGCTTTTGAACACCTCCACGGGCCGGGTCAGGTACTGGATCGACACCGCGATGGTTGCGCGGTCGAAGGCATCGGCGTTGTAGGGGAGCGCCGGGTCGGCATTCAGATCATGCACGCTGAAATCGCTGAGTTGTGGGTTCGCCGCCAGTTCGGCGGCGTTCATGCCGAGCCCGGCCACCCGCCCATAGGGTTTCTCGCTTGGCAGATGCGAGATCCAGGATGACATCAGATCCACGACGTCGGCGTCGTCGGGAATGAAGGTCCGATAAAACTCGGTCAGCGCGGCAATGGTGGCATCGTCAATGTGGGTAACGAAGCGTGGCTCGCGATAGAAGTCGCTGTCGGCTGACTCGTCGTGGCGGGCGAACAGACCCTGAGGAAGCACGTTGTCTGGGGTATCTGGCACGATGGCGGCGACCTTGTTTTGAGTCATTTTCCTGGGAGGCATGGCCAGTTTCCGCCATTTCCGGCTGCAGCGGTAGGCCACCCTCACCCCCAAGACCGTGCAGACCTGACCTGCTAACATTCGCCGGTTTCGCCCCAGGGCGAATGTCCGCCCGGAGGCAGGATTGAAGCTTGGATTTTCTCAACGGGACCGCACCTTGCAGGCCGCGGCCTCTCGCGCTCAGCTCGAACACCTGGCACTGATTGCGGCCGAGATGCCGGCCGAGGGCGAAAGCGTCGCAGACGACGAAGCGTTTCAGCGCAAATGCCAGGCGCTGGAGGTTACGCTGCTGGGGCTGGAAATGCTCGAGCTGCGGATCCGCCACGAAGTGGAGTCCGGGCGGGCGGCCCGGGCCGAGAAGTTGATGCTCAGCATCAAATGCGCCGAGCTTGCACAAGCAATCGCCGATCTGACGTTGGAAACGCTGGGCTATTATGCGTTACCGTTTCCGGATCAGGTGCCGGGGGACAACGAGAGGCCGGTGGGGCCCGAACACGCATTGGCCGCGCTCCAGAGCTGGCTGGCCAGCCACTCGAGCAGCGGCGCAGAGGTGTCCGATCACAAGAATACCATCGCCCGCGTGGCGCTTGATTTATAGACAGGTTTGACAGGGGAACCCATGGATTTTTCTTTTTCCGATGAACAGACGTTGCTGCAGGACAGCATCGAGAAATTCATTCAGAACGATTACGCCTTCGAAACCCGACAAAAGGTGGTGAAGGAAGAGCAGGGCTTTTCCAGCGACAACTGGAAGACGTTTGCCGAGCTCGGTTGGTTGGGCGTCCCGTTCTCCGAGGCGGACGGCGGCTTCGGCGGCAAGGCCATCGAAGCCATGATCATGTCTGAGCAATTCGGTAAGGGTCTGGTGGTGGAGCCGTATCTGCCCACCGTAGTGCTGGCTGGCGGGGCGTTGAAGATCGCCGGGACTGCGGCGCAGAAAGAGAAGTACCTGGCCGGGATCATCGACGGCTCAGTGCAGGCCGCGCTCGCCTACGCCGAGCCTCAGGGGCGGTTCAACCTGGCGGATCTCACCACCACCGCGTCCAAAGACGGCGATGGTTATGTGATCAATGGCTACAAGGCCGTGGTGCTCAACGGCCCGTCTGCGGATTTCATTATCGTTTCCGCCCGCACCGGCGGTGACCAGCGGGATGCGGATGGGGTCAGCTTGTTTATCGTTGCCGCCGACGCCCAGGGGGTGGCGCGCCGCGACTACCCGACGGTGGATGCGTTTCGCGCCTCGGAAGTGACCCTGGACGGCGTCAAGGTGCCCGCCGATGCGTTGCTTGGGGAACAAGGCACAGGGCTGGCGGTCATCGAGCAGGTGATTGACGAAGGCATTCTCGCGGTCGGAGCTGAAGCGGTGGGCTGCATGGAGGTGTTGTACAAGGCCACGGTCGAGTACTGCAAAACCCGGGAGCAGTTTGGGCAGCCCATCGGCAAGTTTCAGGTGCTGCAGCACCGCATGGTCGACATGTTCATGGAGCACGAGCAGTCCAAGTCGCTCATGTACATGGCCGCAATGCGCCTGGACGAAGGCTATGGTCCCGAGGCACAAAAAGCAGTCTCGGCATTCAAGGTGCAGGTAGGAAAGTCCGGTCGTTTTGTCGGCCAGGGGGCGATTCAGCTGCATGGAGGAATGGGCATGACCGAGGAGTTGAACGTCGGCCACTACTTCAAGCGCTTGACCATGATCGATACGCTGTTTGGTAACACCGATTTCCACCTCAAGCGCTTCGGAGCGCTGTAGCCGTGGCTCGCTGGGACAGCAAGGACACCGGCACCTCTATTCCGGAGTGGTTTTTCGAAGCCGTAGAAACCGAGTACGAAACCCGCTCGGTTGAGGTCGATGACTGCGACGTCGTGTATCAGCGCTGGGGCGATGCGGGGAAACCGGGCTTACTGCTGATTCACGGCATGAACGCCCACGCCCACTGGTGGGATTTCATTGCGCCCGCATTCCTCGACGACTACCAGGTCGCGGCCATGAACCTCACCGGCATGGGCGATTCCGACTACCGCTATGAGTACGATGGGACGACCTACGCCGAGGAGATCAAAGCGGTCTGCGACGACGCCGGCTTCGGCGACGATGTGGTGGTGGTCGCGCACAGCTTTGGCGGTTATATGGCGGTGAAGGCGGCCAACCTGTTCCCGGAACGGTTCGCGGCGCTGGTGCTGGTCGACTCCGGCATCCGCCACCCCGACGAGCCGATTCCCGACCGGCCGCAGATGGGTGGGCGCGCCAAAGCCTATCCGGACAAGCAGACGGCGCTCGGTCGCTTTCGCGTGCAGCCGCCACAGACCTGCGAGAACACCTACATCCTCGAGTACATAGCCCGCCACTCGCTGATGCCGGTGGATGGCGGCGGCTGGGCATGGAAGTTTGATGAAGACCTGCCCGGCACGGTCAAAGACATAGAGCGCACGGCAGACGACTACCGGAACCTCACGGTTAAGCTGGGATTGATTTACGGTGCGGACAGCGAACTCTTTTCGGCCCGCACCGAGGAGTACATGCGCGAGCTGGTACCCCAGGAGTTTCCTGGGGTGGCGCTGGCCGATGCGCAGCATCATCTGTTCCTCGATCAGCCGTTGGCCTTCATCGATTCCCTGAAAACCATGCTCGTGGAGCTGGCTGACTGACGAAATTGTAAGTTAATTTCTGGTCAGCCCCTTTTCGTTCAGCTTTCGTTTAGCTGAGCGGGCATACCATGTTTCCCCAACGAAATACGCAAAGTATGAGAAGTGGGAGGAAACATGCGTCATATTGTTTTGCTGCTCGTTGTTTTGCTGGTCGGTGTGGCTGCGGGATTGTTGTCCGCGACCGCGCTCGCAAACTCCCAAAGCTACTACGTATACGCCGACGTGGTGGATGTCGAGCCGCTAACTCAGCGTAGCACCGTGCGGGAACCACACGAGGAGTGTACGCGCGAGAGCTACGTGACCTCCTCTTATGGACGACATGGAAGGCACCGTCACCATGGCCGTCACGGCTATCACGAGGATGACTACCGTCGTTCCCACGGGAACGGCGCGGCGACGCTGCTAGGCGGTGTGATCGGCGGCCTGGTTGGCAGCCAGTTCGGCGGTGGCAACGGCAAGAAGGTTCTTGCGATCACCGGCGCCATGGTCGGCGCGTCCATTGCCAATC
>Ga0224508_10004424_pt1 | contig 11483 bp, 6 predicted proteins | sample SF_Jan12_sed_USG_4_FD_170157 | JGI IMG/M metagenome (GOLD analysis project Ga0224508, IMG submission 170157) | Sediment microbial communities from San Francisco Bay, California, United States - SF_Jan12_sed_USGS_21 | ecosystem: Environmental > Aquatic > Marine > Sediment | place: USA: California...
ACGTGATCTTCGTGAAGCTCTTCGACAGCGTCGATTCGTTACGGATCAACCTCACGAGCAGCGCGTATTCTGACGAACTGACGGATGGTTGGTACCAGGTATCGATACCGATCTCGAGCTTCAACGGCGTCAGCCTCGCTACTGGCATCGTATTGGAGAGCGATAATACCGCTCCGATGCAATTCATGATGCTCTTGAACGACGTTGGCTTTAGCGGTACTTCCGGCGGCAACGGCGGCAACGGCGGCAATGGCGGAACAGGCGGCGTAACAACTGCCGGCATCATTTCCGAGACCAATAACGATACGGTGATAGCGGTTGGCGGGTTCGTCAACAGCGCTGACTTCGGTGGCAACAATACGGTGGCCAACGTGGTTGCTGCCAGTTCATTAACGAACGGCGTGACGGCGTTTGAAGGGTCCGACGTCCTTGAAATCGATTACCAGGATACCGGGGGGGACTTCGGCGGCGCACTGATTAACCTACAGGGTGTGGATATTTCTGCGAACACGGTACTGAAGATCAGCGTCAATGCTTCGCAGCTCCCAGGGTTCGCGGATGTGACGATTCAGATCGAGCCGCCCGGCGGACCGCAGCCCGGCAACAACGTGTTCCTGAGTGCGTATACGCCGGTGGCGACGGCGGGTGACTGGTCGACCTACGAGATTCCGTTGGCGGATTTCCCGGGAGCAAACCTGACCGCGGTGGATGTTATCGGTTTCTGGAATCCCCGCAATTCTCCTGTAGACGGACCTCTGGCATACGGTCAGCTGTACCTGGATGACGTCCACCTGACGGCACCCTGCGATGGCGATTGCCCTGACGGCGGTGACGGCGGTGACGGCGGTGATGGCGGTGGCGCTACCGTCGGAATCTTCTCCGAGACCAACATTGATACCGTGATCACGCTGGGAGCCTATGTGAACAGTGCTGACTTTGGTGGCAACAGCACAATAGCCACCCCGCTCGCCGCGAGTTCATTAACGAACGGCGTAACGGCGTTTGAAGGCACCGACGTCCTCGAGATCGACTACCAGAATACCGGCGGAGACTTCGGTGGGGCGCTGATCAGCCTGCAGGGGACAGATATTTCCGCCGCGACGTCACTGAATTTCAGTATCAACGTTTCCCAGATTCCGGGATTTGCGGATCTGACAATTCAAATCGAGCCGCCGGGTGGCCCGCAACCGGGCAACAACGTAGCTCTGAGTTCGTATACGCCGGTCGCGACGTCGGGGGACTGGTCGACGTATGAAATCCCATTGACGGATTTCCCGGGATCGGACCTGACTGCCGTGGGTGTAATCGGCTTCTGGAATGCTCGCGATGGTGGCGATGCGCTGGTATTCGGTCAGCTCTACCTGGACGACATATACCTGGCGACAGCCGGTGATGGTGGCGGTGGCGGTGGCGATGGCAATGGCGGTGGCAATGGCGGTGGCGACATTGAAGGCAACATCGCGATCAACGGCGGATTTGAAACCGGTGACTTCACTGGATGGACCCAGTTTGATGGTGGTGGAATCCAGGCGATCACTACGGACAACCCTTCTGCGGGCACTTTTGCGGCAAACCTTAATGTGCCTGTCCGCGGTGTAGGCGATTCGGGCATTGATAACCTGATAAAGAACGCCAACCTGGAAGCCGGAAACCTCACGCCAGGGGCGTCGGTTACTGTCAATTGGGACATGCGCGGTTCGCTCGAGGGCGCCGGTGGCGTTGTATTCGTCGAGTTTTTCTCCGAGTTGAGCGGGGGCGGCACATCCAAAGCAGAAATCTATACCGACGGCCCGTTATCCCCCACCGCAGACTGGCAGTCATTTACCTGGACAACCACTCTGGGACCTGATGTCAGCGGCGGCGTGACGCTGCAGCTGAAGACCAGTTGCGGACCTGTCGAGGGCTGCGGTGTCGATGCATATTTTGACAACATTTCCATCGTGCTTAACTAGGGGAGGTTGATAAAGACAATGTATTCAATCGACATTCCTCAAGAAACCAAACTTAAAAAAAGAGTAGTCGCTATGGCGGGATCAAACTTCATTAAGCGCATGACGAAATTCGGCAGCCTGCTGGCGGTCATGCTGGTCTTCTTTGCACCGCTTGTGAGTCACGCACAGGTGGACAGGGTCACGACGCTCAAAAATGAGAGCGGCTGGAAGCTGCAGGTCAACGGCGAGGACTACTACATGAAGGGTGTGGTGTGGGGCTACACACCGCGCGGCCAGAATTACACGTACAACCTGTTCGGCCAGTCTGACGACCAGATCCGGAAGATCCTCGACTACGATTTCGGCCTGATGGCGAAGATGGGTGTGAACACGATTCGCAGCTTCACGATGATTCCGCCGAAGTGGGTGACCTACATCTACCGCGAGTACGGCATCATGTCGGTCATCAACCCATTGATGGGCCGTTACGGCTACACCGTTGACGGCAAGTGGATTCCATTCACTGACTATTCCGATCCTCGTACGCGGGAAGTCCTGAAACGGGACATGCAGGAATTTGTCCGGCAGTACAAGGACACCCCCGGCGTACTGATGTTCGCCTTCGGTAACGAGTCCAACTACGGCCTGTCGTGGTCCAGCTTCGAGATCGAGAACCTGCCTGTGGGCGAGCAGAACACGGCCAAGGCACGTTACCTGTACAGCTTGTGGAACGAGGTGACGGAAGCGGGCAAGACCATCGCTCCGAATCATCTGTTCACGATCGTCAATGGCGATATCCAGTATATCGACCTGATCGCCGAACTCATTCCCAATCTCGACCTGCTCGGTGTAAACGCCTATCGCGGCAAGAGCTTTACGGGGCTCTGGCGGGACGTTGACGCGAAGCTGGATATTCCCGTTGTCTTCTTCGAGTTTGGCAGCGATGCGTTCAACGCACGCGACTTCGCCGAAGACCAGCTGTCGCAAGCGCTCGTACTGAAAGACCAGTGGCAGGAGATGTACAACAAGGCTGCCGGCAATGGTGACGAAGGCAACTCGATCGGCGCGTTTATCTTTGAATGGCGTGACGAGTGGTGGAAGTACCTGCAGATCGAGAACCTCGACGTCCAGGACAACAATGCCTCCTGGTCCAACCAGGCGTACCTGTTCGACTGGGCCGAAGGCAAGAACAACATGAACGAGGAGTGGTTCGGTATCACGGCCCTCGGTCCGATGAATTCCGACGGTGTGTCCACGGCGAGGCCGCGAATGGCCTATGACGTAATGACTGAAGTCTTCAGCGTGGATCCATACACAGCGAGCAAAAGAGACATCAACCAGATGTTCGCGAACATGGACATTGGACGTTACGAACTTCAGGGCGACGTCCGATACGTCAAGTCGGAGATCGAGGAAAGCAAGAAAAAGCTGCAGTTCACGGGCGGCCGCCTCGAGGGTGAGATGGTCGTGAGGGGCAACGACCTGGGGCTCGATGTGGATGGTGAAAACTCCCTCGAATTCTCTAACGGGGAGATGGTCTTCCTCGATTTCGGCTTTCAACCGTCAGACAAGGTCAGCGGCCAGATGACCGTCAACGTTCTCGCTAATGTCGCCGACAAACGAGACCTCGAGTTTACGTACGGCGATCGCGGTTTGCCGGTCATTCTCGAAACGGAGACGATATTTCTGGAGGACGGAATTGAAATCCCGTCCTCTCCCGTAGCAGTCGATAGTGGCAACAGGGTTGCGATCTATGACTTCAACGCGAAGTACGAAGGCGAAAACGTCGACGTCGAAGCTTTTTACCATACGCGTCGTTTCCACTGGGGCTACGAAGGCGATCATTTCGGGCTGCTGTACGAGGCAACCGATATTGAAGGTGTCGATATCTGGGATCAGAGCGCGCCCTCGGGTGTCGAGATTACCGGCAAGGGCAAATGGGACGGCGTTACACTGCTCTTCGGTCCCGAGGTCTACTGGGGTGCCAACCCGAAGGTGATCTTCAAGTACGACTTCAAACTCGCCAAGTTTGACTGGACCTTCATTCACTCGGAGGACCTGGCCCGCAGGACTGACCCCGCAGGGTTGAACACGCGTACGGACAGGCAGAGCCGGCAAACGACGCTGACGGCCGAGCGGGAGTTCGCTAACGGCTGGAAGCTGGAACTCGGCGGCATCATCTCGGCCCCCGAGAGGATCGACGACGTCTACGATCGCGTAGGTGAGAACGGCAATATCTACCTGGATTCGATCGAGGATGAGGACGCGCTCGGCTTCCGGGCGAAGCTGACGTTCCCTTGGTACGAGACCTACCTGCAGGCCTATCACGCCGGGCTCGTTGCCGACGGCGGCCACGTCCACAGGACCTGGGGAGTTATGGATCCGAGCCGCCTGCCGTATTCCGGCATGGGCAACAAGCAAGAAATTGAGGCCGGCATGATCCTGCGATTCGGGGACTGGATGCTTTACCCGCGGGCGATGTATCGTGACAATCTCGTGCATGCCAATCCGTTCCGCGAGCCGTCCAACGTCGACGGGGTGCTGACACCGGGCATCAATCCGCGAAACACCGAAACCGACCCGTTCGCCGTATTGGGCAATCGCGAGGCGCGTTCGGCAGAGATGTACCTGACCTACGATCCGACCGGTGCTACCCAGTTCTATGATTGGGACAACGACTACCGCGAAGACGCGAAGTTCGCGTTCAATATTGGCGGTACCTACACCGAGTACCCGACGCCAACGGACTCCTACCTGTTCTTCTTCCGACCCACGAAGATCAACGCCCCTTACGGCGAGGGCTTGCCGAAAGAAGACGTTTGGGGCGTGTCGAGTCGGATGGTGTTCAATCCGAGTTCCAGGCAGAAACACGTTATCAGGCTGATCCGCGCCAATGAGCAATCGACCGGTAATGCCGACGGTGGCACGCGCAAACACTGGCAGTTCCACTGGAAGAGCGAGTTCAATCGCAAGCACGTGTTTGAGGGTTTCTTCATGAAAGACGCGTTCGGGCCGTATGATTTCTACCGCGATTTCAACATTACGTTCCCCGAGCAGCTGAAGCTTGACTATTCAGTCCGGCTGGGCACGCTTGGGCAGATTGGTTCCGTCGAGGATGAGGATCGTGCGACCAGGCTCGGCCTCCGGGTTCTGTACCGGTCATACGGTGAGGAAAATGAAGAAAAGTTGGAAGAATTCGGTGACTACGAATTCTCGACCAACCTTTACTTCATCTATCGATTCTAGGATCAGGCACGCAAGACTTAAGGATTTACGACAATGAGAAACCATAATCAACGAGAGGCTCGGCCGGCTGTATACAGAGGCGTCGCGATACTCTTGATGGGCCTGGCAGCCATGATCACGGCCGGTTGCAGCGGCGAGCGCAATGCGGCCGACGGCCAGGTGTTCAATGCCGTCGCTTTGCCGACCGATGCAGTGCTCGGCCTGTTCTGCGCGGATGTTGGTCTTGCGGGTGAGACCTGCGTCCTGGACGATCCCGAGAATCCGTTTGCTTCGACCACAATTCTCGAATTCTCGGGACCTGATAATCCCGGCAACAAGTTCGATCTGGCTGACGGTATTCCTGCCGGGCCGACAGGGGCCAAAAGCCGGTTCTATTTCTGGGCAACGGCGCTCGCCAACCGCCAATCGGGCGAGAACCAGTATTACACCGCGCTCGCGCTGCACGAGGTATTCAACGCAAACAGTAATGCGGTTCAGCAGGATGAACTCATTCGTGAGCATGCCTTGAAAGCCTACCGCTCGGTCCTCGATAATTTCTTCGGGGGTGTGACGGTTTTCCTCTGCTTTGAATGCGCACCGATTTCTGAGGACCCGCTGGAATATCCCGCGATCGCCGTGCCATTGAATGAGCGGGTTGCGGATCACCTGTTCCGCAAAGAGTCTACGGCCTCCGACATTTACCCCAACGGACTCAGGCAGCTAGTTCCGGGCCCGAACGTCCTTGTACTGGACCTGTTCGTTGAGTGGGGCTACACCTATCAACCGTGCACCGACCTGCCCCTATGCAGTAATGGCGTCGTCGGCGTAGGCGAGTTCTAGGTTATCCTCCTCACCTGATGCGAACACACGTATTGACATGGGCCCTGCTTCTCGCAGGGCCTTTGTTTATGGGCGAGCAATCAATGGCAGAGGCCGTGCCGGTCGAACTGGAAAAAACAGCGCAAGGATGGCAACTGCAGCGCGACGGCGAGCCCTATTTCATCCGCGGCGCCGGTGGTGATGCTTCCCTTAAGCGGCTCGCGGCGGCCGGCGCAAACTCGGTCCGCACCTGGGGCGCGGACAACGCCGGCGAACTCCTCGACGAGGCGCATGCGCTGGGGTTGACCGTTACCGTCGGTATCTGGCTGGGTCACGAGCGCCATGGCTTCGATTACAACGACCCTGAACAGGTGCGTGAGCAGCTCGAGCGCGCCCGCGAGACGGTATTTCGTTACAAGGACCATCCCGCGGTTCTTTTGTGGGGCATCGGTAACGAAATGGAGGGCTACGAGGAGGGCGATAACGAAGTCATCTGGAAGGCAGTCAACGACGTTGCTGCAATGGTCAAGGAGCTTGACCCGAACCATCCGACGATGACGGTTACCGCATTCGTCCATGGCGGGCGCATCGAGTACCTGCATCGCAAGAGCCCGGCGATCGACATTCACGGTGTTAATGCCTACGGCGGCGCAGTTGTCGTACCCCAGTTCTTGCGTGATGGGGACGCGACCAAGCCTTTTGTGTTGACCGAATTCGGCCCGGTCGGACCGTGGGAGATGCCCAAGACGGATTGGGGAGCACCGTTCGAGCAGACCAGCACCGACAAGGCGGACTTCTACCGGCGCGCTTATGCGGAAGGCGTGGTGAGCGCCCCGGGGCGCGCATTGGGATCCTACGCGTTTCTCTGGGGCAACAAGATGGAGGCCACCGAGACCTGGTTCGGCATGTTTCTCGACGATGGCTCGAAAACCGCAGCCGTCGACGCCATGACCGAAATCTGGTCGGGCGAGGCGCCTGACGATCGTGCGCCGACCGTCGAACCTCTGGTCGTCGAGGGGAGCACCGAGCTGGATCCGGGCGCTGAACTTCGAGTACGCGCCAAGGCCGCCGATCCCGAAAGCGGCCCACTGCGCGTGCGCTGGGTATTGCGACCGGAGTCCGGCGACTATGCAACGGGTGGCGATTACCGGCCGTCACTACCGGATGTGGACGGCGCGATACTGGAGGGGGACACGGACAGTGCTCGCGTTCAGATGCCCGACTATCCCGGTGCGTATCGTCTGTTTCTCTATGTCTACGACGAATCGGGTAATGCTGCGACGGCGAACGTGCCATTGCTCGTCAAAGGGGACGTTCGCACCCGCATGCCGTTTCCCGTTTACGACGATGGCTTCGAAGGCATGCCCTGGGTGCCTTCCGGCTGGATGGGGGCGATCGATTCACTGACGCTGGACGGCGCGCACGCCGATAATCCGCACGACGGTAATGCCTGCATCAAGCTGAGATACACGGGCAAGTATGACTGGGTTGGCGTCGCCTGGCAGGACCCGCCCAATAACTGGGGCGACCAGGACGGCGGCTACGATCTTACCGGTGCGAATTACCTCGAATTGTGGGCGAGGGGAGAATACGGCGGCGAGAAAGTGAAGTTCGGCGTTGGCTTGCTGGGTAGTGAGAAAGCGCACCCGGATTCGGGGAAGGCGAGCATCGACGGCATCGTCCTGACCGACGAATGGCAGCAGTACCGCATCCCGGTCAGCGATATCGACTTGTCGAGTATCAAGGTCGGCTTCTATATCATTGTTACCGGGCGGAGCTCATCGGTGACTGTCTACGTCGACAGCATCCGTTTCGTGCGCTGAGAGGATCAGTCGGGCGCCGGGCCCGTAGATTCTCGAATCTTGATGTCCGCCGGTACGCAATCGCTAGCGGCGTCGGCGGTTGGATCATCGTTACCCCTCAACAGGATATTCGCGGCGCGCTCCGCCATGCGGACCAAAGGCTGTCTTATCGACGTTAGCGCCGGCTCGACCTGCCTTGCGAGAGGAATATCATCGAATCCGGCAATCGAGAGCTCGCCTGGAACATCGATACCCATGCGGTTCGCGACACGCAACACGCCGGCCGCCATGTCGTCATTGGCCGCAAAGATCGCCGTCGGTCGCGGGTCCAGCCTCAGCAATCTCTCGGCGCAGGCTTGACCCGAGCCGAATGAGTTGTCTCCTGCAGCAACGAGTTGCTCGGAAAATTCCAGGCCGCTTGCAGTAAGGCCGTCTTTGTAGCCGAGAAAACGAAAAGCAACTGCCTTGTGATCCGGATTTCCTGTAATAAACGCGACATGTTTGTGGCCCAGATCGGCGAGGTAGCGGGTCATTTCGGCGCAGACTTCACGATCGTTCGTTGTCACCGATGCGTTGTCACCGTTCCCATCGCCCGGTGACAGGCTCACCAACGGCGTGCCCGTATTCTCAATCGTTTGCACGATGATGGGCATGTTGGACAGCGGCGCCGCCACGATAATTCCGGACAAGCGGGTTTGTTGAATTAACGACTTGAGACGCTCCGCGACGTCTTCATCTCGAAAATCGCACGGGTGGATCAAGAGTTGCGATAGCGACTCGGAACAGGCTTTCAGCGCGCCTTGTTGCAGTTCGAGGATATAGCCACCGCTCGGCATGTCATAGGCTTTGGGATCGTCATAGACCAACCCGATAAGGTGGGAGCGATGGCTGGCAAGGTTTCTGGCTGACACGTCGGGCCGGTAATCCAGGTCCGCAACTGCTTTCTCGACGCGCTCTCTGGTTGATTCGCGTACGTTGGGTTCACGATTGACGACGCGTGAAACCGTCTTGATCGAAACGCCAGCGCGTTCCGCTACGTCGAAGATCGTGGCCCTAGACACCAGCGGATCGCCATCCGTTGTCAATTTTTCTTAATCGCATCTGACAGGCATTACACACGAGACTGACAACGCTGTCAAATCGAATTTCCTTAAAAACCAGTGACTTGTATAAAGCCCTGAGAATTGCTATTAAGGAATTAATTCCGCGTACAGATCCTGCATCACCAACTTGGGTGTACGCTCGACCCGAAACAGGCCCCAGTGCTTTTCAGGTTCGAGAGGATCTGGCGAGCCTTTCCAGGGTTCGTCGAATGCCTCGAACACGAAGGTCAGGATCTTTTCTCTGGTGGTCCACTCGAGCAGCTGCTCATAGTATCTGGCTTGCAGTTCCTCGGTCGCATTCCAGGGCTCGATGCCGCGGCCATTGGACGCCGTCGTCCAGCCGGCCTCGGTGATCACGACCGGCTTGCCGGGATAGTGGTGCACAACGGAATGGTAGTTTTGCTTCGTATACTCGAGCGCGTCTTCCATCGTGCGGTATTCCCAGGCCGGATAGGTATGCACGGATATGAAATCGAGCTCGGCGGCCAGCGGCTCGAGCTTGTAGGTCCACGGTACGTAGTTTTCGCAGAACGTCACGGGCTGTTTGATGGCGCTTTTCATGCGGCGGACGTGCGCGATCAGGCTGTCGACAGGCACCATATGATCGGTCCACTCGACGCTCGCTTCGTTGCCCGCTGACACCGAAAACACAATATCGGGATAACGATTGGACAACGCGATCGCCTTGTCGATCTGCTCGCGATTGGCACGCCGATTGGCATCCAGGACCTCATCACTGAAATCGGCGCCCCACGGGCAGTGTGGGTTGCTCATCTCGGCGGCCATATCGACCCCGATCATTACCTTGAAGCGCATGCCTGTATCACTGATAACCTGCAGCACCGTCTCGGCGTGCGGACTGCAGTCATACAGCCTTAAGAGCGACCAGTTTTTCGACAAGATTTCGAGGTCCTCCTTGACCTCGTCGTAACTCGGGTAGACCTCGCCGGGAACCTGGCCTTCGCGATAGCCGGAGTAGCAAATCGCGTTGCTGTGCTCAAGCTGCATTGAACTGCCCCGACGAATCCGGGCTTTGAGCTTCTCAAACATACTTCAGGTTGCCGTCCTTGTCCCAAAGGCCCCAGTAAGCGCCGACGTCGCCTTCGGCATCGACCTTCCAGGTCTCGTCGAAGGACGAGAAGTAGAAGATCTCGACGCCTTCTTCCTCGGCCCACTGGTACGTATTGATAAAGTACTTGATGGCATTTTCCTCGGAGGGGACGGCGCCGCCTTCCGGCGTGCCGACATTCGGCCAGCCAGTCTCGCTGATGATGACCTTCTTGCCGTTGGCAGCCCCCTGTGCAATACGGTACATCTCTTTCATGTAGAGCAGGGCGTGCTCGGCCGGGCATTTCTCCCAGAACGGATAGCAGTTTGCAAGGATGACGTCGCAGGCTTCGGTGACGCGCGGATGCACGGCGAACTCGAAATAGGCATCGACGTAACCAACTTCGACGTTGGGTGCCGCCTGTTTGGCACGATTGATGTAATCGATCAGTTCGTCCTCGGACATATCACCGCGCAGCAGTACCTCATTGCCGACAGCGAGGATATCCGCGTGCCCGGCTTGAGCCACCTCGATCGCGTTACCGAGTTCTATTTCGTTGTGCTCCTTATCGTCATCCAGCCAGACGCCGACCATCGTCTTCAGGCCGTTTTCGGCCGCGAGTCGCGGAATTAGCTCGTTGCCATCGGTACAGGAGAATGACCGAATCCAGTTCACATAGGGTTTGATGATATCCAGGCGTCCGCGAACCTGATCTTCGCCCAGCTGCGTGCCGGGACCCTGGCCTTCGACGTAGGGACTGAACGATATGCCGTGGATCTTGCGCTCGAGGATCTTGCGTACGAGTGCGCGGAGGTCTTCGAGTGAATACCCGGAAAAGTCCATTCCAGCCAAAGCAAGGTTTTTTCTGTAATAGTTCGACATTGATGCCTCTGATTTATAGCGAATAAGGGATTTAATGGCTGCAGGCAGAGCAGGTTACTCTGCGAACAGGAGAGTTGTGGTGATCTTGACGGTAATCTGGCGAATGCGCCCGCTGCGTTCGAATAATTCGGCGCTCAGTTCGGGCGGTAACGCTAACTGGTTCAGGGCTTGCTGATTACCATCGTCCCGGGTCACTGTAATACCGTTGGTGTCGGCCAGTTCGTAGACGATTGGTACCTGGCACCAGGTGAACGCCAGGCCGCCGGCCGGGACCGGAACTTCCTGCCAGTTGTCATCGATATCGAGGAATCGAAACGCGCGCGGCTGTTGCACAAACTCGCGCTGCCTCAACAGGGCAGGTTGGAACTGCACGGCGCCGTCGTCGACCCGGACACCGAGTTCGCCAAAGCGCGTCAGGACTTCTTCTTTGACCTGTCCGGTCATACCCGGCTGCTTGGCGCCGGCATTTTTTGGGGTGTGCGAGTACGGGTCGGTCGGGAATGCGCCGTACTCCGCCGGTGTCTTGTTAAAGCCGATGCCTCCGCGCACGCGATAATACAATTCGCCGAGTCGATGGCAGACGGCACTGTCGGCGCCCTGCTGTAGCGCGCTGAAATAGTTCTCTTGGACGGCGAGCAGCAGCTTCGACACCATGTGCCAGTAAATACTGCCG
>Ga0224508_10004425_pt1 | contig 11480 bp, 11 predicted proteins | sample SF_Jan12_sed_USG_4_FD_170157 | JGI IMG/M metagenome (GOLD analysis project Ga0224508, IMG submission 170157) | Sediment microbial communities from San Francisco Bay, California, United States - SF_Jan12_sed_USGS_21 | ecosystem: Environmental > Aquatic > Marine > Sediment | place: USA...
CCAGCGTTCCTTCTGTGAGTTGATGGATGGCTTGCGGTTGATCGCCGGTAGGCTGGTATTTGGAGGTTAATTGAAATGACACAACTTAAATGTACGAATTACGGGTTTATGTGGTTCCAGATATCCCAAGCTTTTTCGGCTTGAAGCTGCAACATCTCCAGGCCACCTTTTACCTGTGCTCCCTGCTGATTTCCTTGTTCCATGAATGCCGTGACTTGGGGGTTGTATACCAGGTCATAAAGGAAATGACCCACCCCGATCTGTTCATATCTTAGGTCAGGAAGCGTGGTAATATGGGGCGCCATACCCAGTGGCGTAGTATTAACAATCAGCTCAAAGTTTCGCAGATCCATTTCATGTAACTGCCGGTAAGTAATAACTTCCTCTGAAGGTTTTCTGCTGACGGAGGTTATGTCCATACTAAGATCTTCCAAGGCACAGGTAACGGCCATGGACGCCCCTCCGGTCCCCAATACCAACGCTTTTTTGGGAGAGGAGCTTCCCAGCCAGGTCTTTAAGGACTGATAAAAACCGTGATAATCGGTATTGTATCCTACCCGGGCGTTATCCGGGGTAAATTTGATGGTATTGACCGCTCCGATTCTTTGAGCCTCCGGGCTAAGATCCGTCAGAAAGTCTATTACTTGTTTTTTGTAGGGAAGGGTCACATTCAACCCTGCAAGCTCGGGATGTTCCGCAATAAGCGCTTCTAACTCCCCGATGCTGGACAGCTCGAAAAGCTGGTAGCGGTGATCTCCCAGGCCCAATGATTTAAATTTTTCTGTGAAATACCGCTGGGAGAAGGAATGCTCCAGAGGTTTCCCTATTAGGCCAAATAACCTGCGATTGCCGGTCATGGCTGTATCCTTTGAGCCGCTTTTTCTAAAAACGCCACCAGGGCTACCCCTAAAGCGAAAAAAAGCACAGCCTCCCAGATATGAGGTTCAAAGCCCAACGCTTGGTAAGTGGTAGGCAGTATGTTCTTCTCAGTCAGGGGTTGAACTTCACCATAGCGGTCAAGGTAGGTAGTGATAGTCTCTTTCCAAGGCCATACTTTGTTTAGGGAGCCGATCATGAAACCCACCAGCGTGGCTACCGTCAGGTTACGAAATTTGTTCAGCATCCAACTCACTACCCGTGAAAAAGAAAGTAGTCCAGTGGCACATCCCAGAACGAACAATATTATGACTGGTAAATCAAACTCTTTCAGTGCTTCTAGGATAAAGCTGTATTTACCCAGTAACAAGAGTATAAAACTGCCTGATATTCCCGGTAATATCATGGCACAAATGGCTATAGCACCGGATAAGAAGATAAGCAGGTAACTGTTGGGTGTAGTGGCGGGCACAGCCTCAGTGATCAAATAGGCGGCCACCATACCGGCCAGCAGGGCCAGGATGATTCTAGGATCCCACCTTGAAATGTCCCGGCTTACTACCAGGGCGGATATCAGGATAAGACCAAAGAAGAAGGACCAAAGCTGTATGTGATGATGTTCCAGAAAATAACTTATTGCCCGGGCCAGGGAGAACAAACTGACCACGATCCCCGACAGTAGGATCAGCAAAAAACTCCCGTTGATCTTCAACCAAAAGGCCTTGAAATTGCCTTTTAGCAAAAGCTTAAGCGCATCGAAATCCACTGCTTTAATGCTGGCCAGCAACTCTTCATAAATCCCGGTTATAAAGGCAATAGTGCCTCCGGATACACCAGGCACAATATCGGCACTTCCCATACCTATCCCTTTCAGGAACAGCAGGATCTTTTGGCTCTTGGTTTTCAATGTTAGGGTTGTACGCTGGAATCTGCGTTATTAATAAAATGATTAAAGGTATCACCTCTCAACCCTAGTCGAATGGTCTCAAGGGGTATCACTTCATTGGGAGCAATATTACCTAAGTTTACATTAGCACCCAGCAGTTTTATGAACCAAACTTGCTGAGACTTCTGAGGCGCTTCCCATATGATTTTTTCAAAAGGTATCTTAGTCAGGATTTCCTGTACCAGACCGCTCCGAACCTCTCCTGTAGATCTGAAAAGACCTACATTTCCAGCTTCCCGGGCTTCTCCAATTACTTTCCAGGCACCCGCATCCAATTCCTCCTGCATCAATTTTATCCATTTATAAGGGGGGATGATCTTTTCAACATCTTTAGAACCCACCTCCGACAGTACGGTAACTTGCGAGCTTAGTTTATGGATGTAATCACATTTTACCTGGTGATCCAATTCAATAGATCCGTCCGACACTTCCGCAAAAGTCATATCGTACTTGTCCAGGATTTTTCGATAGTCCTCAAATTGATTGCGTACTACAAATGCTTCGAAAAGAGTGCCTCCAAAATAGGTGGGAATGTTGTGCTCACGATATTTCTCCAGCTTCTCTTTGAGATTGGGAGTTACATAACTGGTACCCCAGCCCAATTTGACAATATCAACATGGTCGCCACACAACTCCAGAAAATCGTCAATTTCTCGAAGGCTTAGGCCTTTGTCCATTACCATGGTAAAGCCAAATTGCCGGGGTTTTTTAGTTCTTTCCGGAATACCATTCAAGATGTAGTTCATGTTACTCTTCAGGTCTGTATTGGTCGATTATTTTTAGCAAAGCTTTTTGATTTATCAGCTTTGGATAGAAATCAAAGAGCTCGTGATGCTTTTCGAAGTTCAAAATTAACGCATTTTCCAAATAAGCCAAGCCTTCCCTGTATTTCCCGGCAGCGATAAAATAAGCTACTGAACGGTAATAAAGGCTGGCTTCAGTGGGACTTTCTTCAATTCCGTCAAGGACTAGCTCCAAAGACTTGGGATAATCACCCTGTTCGTAATACAGAAACGACCAGTCCAGCCAGATCTGATGGTTCTCAGGCTCTAAACGCGCTGCTTGTTGATAGGCCTCTATACTTGACACCAAATTTCCCACCCGGTACTCCGATTCTGCCAACGCCAACCAGTATACTTCGTTGTCGGGATTAAGTTTCAGGGCCTTTTTAAAAAAATGGGTGGCTTCGTACCATTTGGTTTGGGCATGTAAGCATTTGCCCATGCCAAAAAGAGCATCGTCGTAAAAGTTATCCAGTTTATGAGCTTTACGGTAATACTTCAGGGATAAGTCGAAGTGCTCAAGTTTTTCATAAGCTTCACCTATGCAATAATAAGTTTCGGCTGAAGGGCCTTCCAGATCGGCGGTCTGGCGGTAAGCATTAAGTGCCTTAGAAAATTCTTCCAAACTCATAAAAGCATTGCCGAGATTGAAATGTGCTGAGGCAAAATCTTCTTTTATTAAAATGGCATATTGATAAGCGGAAACCGCCTGTTCGTTCTCCCCCAATTTGTGATAGATTATACCGAGGTTGTACCATCCCAGATGGGAGTAAGGATCTTGGTCAATGAATTTTTGGTAGTATCCTAGGCTATCTTTAAGAGCTCCCACGACGTCAAGACAATAAGCGAGTTCATATAATGCCCCCTCGTGTTGTAAGTTATTCTCTACGGCTTTTTTATAAGCAGCAATGGCCTCTTCATATTGACCCGCTTGCTGGTGAGCCAAACCCATCTGGTAGTATATCTCCTCCTGGTAGTTGGCAAATTCAAGAGCTTGCTGTAAGGTTTCAACAGCTTCCGTAGTCTGGCTTGTCAGTGACAATATATGTGCTTTTAGAGTGAGCAGCTCCACGTCATGAGGTTGCATAGAAAGTGCTTTTTCCAACAATTCCAGGGCTTTATGAAATTGGTTGAGGTTGGCCAAGGCCTGACATTTCATAGATATAAGGTCTACGGAAAAGGGGTACAGTTCAAGCCCTACTTCACAGGCTTTCAACGATTTCTTATAGCGGCCGTGATCATTATAAAAATTAAAGATCCTTTCCAGGTCTTCTAATTCGAAGAACTGGGCAGATTGCTTGTTTAGGTGATCTTCGAACAATCGGATCAGGTCCTGTATTTTCCTGCGTTTAGAGTTTCTGGTCATTAAAGAAAATTATTTAATAAAGGCAATCGCATGGCCTTGGCAAAGTACCGGGTTTCTATGGTTTCGACCATAGCTTTTAGATGTTTGGCATTGTGACAATCGGTACCCAAAAAACTTACCATTTTTTTGTCAATCAAGTTCTCGGCCAACTTTCTAGCCTCCTTGCTGTAGTATCCGCTGAGCGAAATGGTATTCACCTGTAGCAATAAACCTCTTTGTACCAGGTCTTCAATGATTTCCGGGTTGTTTTGCAGGAATAAATACCGTTCAGGATGCGCTAAAACCGGCTTCATCCCATTGGAAATGATCTTAAAAATGCCCTGTCGCATATAAGCAGGTTCATTTAGAAAAGAGGTTTCGAACAACAGGTAATTGTCACCGAAGGTTAATAAATCAGACTTTTGGTCCAACAATTTGATGAAGTGCTCATCCAAATAGTATTCTGCTGCAGCTTCTACCTCCAGATCAATACCAACAGCATCCACTCTTTGCTGTAATACCTGTACCCGTTTCAAAATGTCCTGGGAGGTATTCGGATAAAAATCATGCATGACGTGTGGTGTAGTGATCACCTTTTGGTAGCCCAGATCGGACATTTGTTGCAAAATATCTAACGAATCAGTCATGGTCTTGGCCCCATCATCTATTCCCGGTATCAAATGGGAATGGACATCCACCATCATGGGGCGGACGCTTTTATCGAAGGTCTTTTTCTTAAATAATGAAAGCACAGGAGTGGGTCCCTCTATAGTTTACTCATAATATCCGTTTCCATAACCATAGCCATACCCGTAGCCTCTTTTACCGCTGGTTTGTACCGAATTCAATACTATGGAGAGGTTATTAAACCTATTGGTTTTTGCCAATCTATTCAAGGAATTGATGAAGTCTTTTCTGGAATAGTCGGCTCGGATAACATAAATGGGAACATCTGCTTTTTTCATGGCCAAAATGCCATCGGTCACCAGACCTACCGGAGGTGTATCCAGGATAATGGTTTGATAGGTCTCCTTTAGTTTTTTGAATAACTCGTCCACTTCGTCACCGATCAACAGTTCTGAAGGGTTAGGTGGGGTAGGGCCAGCTGGCAAGTAATGTAAATTCTCCATTTCAGTTTCCTGTATGCACTCCTGATACTGATGTTTATTGATCAATATGGTGGAGAGGCCTTTCTGAACCGCCCCCATGCCGAAGGCCGCATGAATTTTCGGACGGCGCATATCCATATCCACTAGTAATACCTTTTGTTTGGACAGCCCGATAATGCCTCCCAGATTAATGGCTAGAAAGGTCTTGCCCTCACCACTCACTGTTGAGGTTACGGAAATGATCTTGCTGTCTTGAGGAACTCGCAAAAACTCCATGTTAGTACGAATAGTCCTTAAACTCTCGCTAACCGGCGATTTGGGATTGTGATTAATAATCAGCTTACTCACTTCCATTTTCTCCTTATCGTAGTGCGGTACTACCCCCAACAACGGCAAATTGGTAAGCTGTTCGATTTCATTCATGCTGGTGATTTTATTGTGCATCACGTAACGCACACCCACGAACAGCAGACTAATTATGAAACCACTAACAAATCCAATGCCGTAAACAATCAGTTTATTGGGGGAAACGGGATTCTGTGGCAGGACCGCGGCAGATAGTATCACGAAATCTGTTACCGTACCTGCCTGAGCTATCTGAAAGTCAGCTTTTAATTTCATAAGGGTCAACAGAAACTCCTCATACAGAGTAAAATTCCTTTGATTGCTGCTGAATTCCGTACCTTGAGCGGGTAATTGACGCAATCGCCCATCCAAGGTTATTTTTTTGGAGCTGATCACCAACTGTTCGCTTTGCAATTCCCGTTGATAGGCGGCCAGCAGTCCCTGCAGGTTTTCTTGGGCTAATGCGATTTCCTGATCTTTTTTAGTAACTGCGAAAGTATTTTCATTATAAGAGATCATAAGAATCTCCCTTTCCTCTCTAAGTTGATCCAGTTGTGTCAATACCGAGTTGATCTCAGGATCATAGTGAGAATAACCCAAGGGCGCTTCGGATTTTCGATCCACATCCACCAGAGAGGCTTGTAGCTGTTCGATGTCCGTTAATTTTTTCTGCAAGGCCAGACGCTGAGAGTCTAGCTCGGAGATGGCTTTAATAGTGTTGGTTAAATCGGACTGTACATCCGTAGTCTTATTTTTTATAGTAAAGCTCTCAAAGTAATTCTCGTAGTCTTGCAGACGAGCTTGAGTCAACAACAACTGTTGGTCCAGGAAATCTATCTTCTGGCGATTGGCCTTATTTTTCTGGTCCTTGGTATACGTAAGGTATATGGTATCGATGGCATTGACCAGGTCACGGGCCTTGTACTTATTGTGATCCCTGAATGAGATCCGAATGGTGTTGGCATTGAGATTTAAGGGCTCCACTTCCAGGTTAGCCTCCAGGTACCGGATAAGGCTGTTGGCGCTGTTTATTTTAAAACTATACAGCTGACTATGGTCCAATTCTTCCGGCGACTGATTGAGCAATAGCTTCAATTTGAGATGTTCGGTCTCGATAGTTTCTCCAAATTGGTGAATTGCATTCCCTTGCGGATACCCCTCTGGATAGCCCAGGGTAAATTCCTTGGCATTGCGAATGGCCACAGTAAATGTTTTGTCAAAAGCCCGGTTATCGAAGAGCTGATATTCCACTCTAAAGGGGGGACTGTGATATTTCTCATCTTCCAGGATATTACCTACCGAATAGTAGCTAATGTTAAGATCCAGGGTTCGAATAACTTTATCAAAGAAAAGTTTGGATTTGAGCAACTCAATTTCACCAGACAAATTTGTCAGATTTTGCTCTTCGTTTACCTCCAGAATACCCAACAAACTGGCGTCATTCTTAATGTTTAGTTTCAGATCGGAATAGCTTTCAAAAAGCGGTTTTGTCCACCTTATCACTAGGTATGCGGCGAGGTTGGTACTCACCACGATCAACAGGATCCAAACCCAGCTCTTTCTGAGTACGGTATAGAGTTTTTCCAGGTCAAGATCGCCCACTAAATGGCTCTCCGGTTGTACAACTCTCTTTTGGTAATCGATTTCAAACGGATCGGTACTCACAATAACTGCAAGTTAACGAGTAAGTGCGACAATTAAAGCCAAAACAGAGGTAAAAGCCACCAAAATAGGGGAAAAATCCCTTAACGCGGCAAAAGGTCGTTTAGCCGGTTCTACATAAATTATGTCGTTGGGATACACCTGTAAATTGGCTTGCCTCATCCCTTCCAAAGAAGATAAATCGACTATGGCTACTTGAGGGTTGGACAGGTCTCCTCGAATAAGACGAATATTGTGGCTTTTACCGTTTTCATTTAGCCCCCCCGCCAAAGCAAGAACTTCCAGCAGGTTCATTCCTTCATTAGGTAGCGGGATTACCTTTTCTGAAGCTCCCAATACCACCACCCTTTTATTGATGTAGGTGGTCTTTACATAGGGGCTTTTGTAATAAACGCTATACCTCTCCACCAACAATTGATTGGCCTGAGCCAGGCTTTTTCCATTTAGCGCAACCTCACCCAATATGGGTAAATTCACCTTTCCGTCCTCGCCCACAGTATAATGCGGTTTTTCTGGTTCTGATGTAGCGGGTTCGCTTTGCAAAACCCGATTAGGATCAATCAATTGCTCTCCTTTGTTGGTGTACACGGTGATCTCTAACTTGTCGTGCGCCTGAATGATGTATGATTCCTGAGCCACGTCCACCAATGGGTTGAGCGATTGATAGTCGTCCTCGTCAATTTGTAACATTAGGTTTTCCTTATAGGCGCGACAGGAGCCGAGCACCAGAACAGCTGAAATCCATGTCAGACAAATCAACAATGACAGAAAATTTTTAGAATAAGGGTAATTCATTATAGCTAAAATAGTAAGAATTTAACCGTGAGCCAGTATTTTCACTACCTCCTGAAAACCGGGTAAAGCCTGGTCCTTTTCAGAAATGATGGGATTGGAGAGATCACCCCAGTCGATATCCAATTGCGGATCATTCCAGAATATTCCCATTTCACTTTCTTTGTGGTAGAATTCCGTGCATTTATAGGTAAACAGGCTGTCCTCCAGAGCCAGGAACCCGTGAGCAAAACCTGCCGGTACGTACAACATGTTGTGTTGACGATCGTCCAACAGGCATTTATAGTACTTTCCAAAAGTACGGGAATCTGGTCGCAGATCCACCACCACATCCAGGACTGAGCCCGAGGTTGCACCGACCAATTTGCCCTGCTCATGCGGAGCTTTTTGGAAATGCAATCCCCTCAGAACTCCCTTTTTGGAGAAAGATCGATTGTCTTGTACAAAAAGGTCGGTTATTCCAACTTCCCGAAAAAGCCTTGACTGAAAAGATTCCATAAAATAACCCCGATGGTCTTCAAAAATGGAGGGTTTTATTTCCCAAAGTCCATCAAAGCCCGTTTCTGTAAATTTCATAATTTATTGGTCAAGGATATGCTGGATTGTTTTCAGGTACTTCTCAATAACCAGATTTTCTTCAAATTCATTTTGAGCCAATTTACGGCCTGCATTCCCAAGTTGCTGCAATTCCGGATTGGACATGTGGTATAATTGTTCCATCTTTTCGGCCAGGTCCCAGGCATTTCTCGGTTCGCAAAGTAAGCCGTTAATTTGGTCTTTTACAACATCTGTACATCCTGGGACCTTGGTGGCAATAACCGGTTTGCCCATACTTGCGGCTTCCAATAGCGATTTTGGCAACCCTTCTCGATAACTGGGTAAAACTACTGCGTGGGATTCTCCTATTATGGGTCTGACATCAGAGACTTCCCCTAAATATTCAACAAATCCCTTGTCGACCCATTTCTGCAATTCTGTGGAAGGAATGCCTCGGCGATGTTCAATTTCAGGATTCCCGGCTAGTATACAGCGCATTTGAAGCCCCTTGGCCAACATTATTTCTGAAGCTAAGGCATATTCTCTCACACCTTTTTCTTCTAATAAGCGGGCCATCATTAAGAAGGTGAAAGGCCGGTTCGACGGTGAATCCGTAGGTTTAAAATAGGCTGTGTTCACCCCGGAACCCGGTATCAATTCGTAATTGGGCTTTTTCAGGAGATCCCAATTTTCAAATTGTTGCAAGTCACGGCTGTTTTGAAAGAAGATCTTGTGTGGGTATTTTAGTGCATTCCGATACATCATCCTTATGGGAAAATGCTTCCAGGAATTGACCAAAAAGGAAGTCCCCAGTCCGCTTATATTATTAATACAAGGAATATTATTCCAGCGGGCCGCCATGCAGCCGTAAATATTAGGTTTGATGGTGTAATGCAGCACCACTTGCGGTTTTAACTGGCTGTAAATTTTGTAAATCCTTTTGATGAGGGCTAATTCTCTTACCGGATTGGTGCCGCTGTTATCCATAGCAATGGGATGATATGAAACCCCCATTGCCGGCAGACGCGCACTGTGGTCATCTTCCGGGGCCAACGCAAGTACCTCAAACCCCCGTTTTTGCAGGGCCTTGATCAAGCCTGAACGGAAATTGACAATGTTCCAGGAAGTATTGATAAAAATTAAAACTCTCACTGGACTATTAAGGTGTTCATCATATGGCGAATAGCTTCCAAAAATTTACTACATATTGCCGAAGAATACATTATTTTTGACTCACAAACTAACCATTCAATAATATGGAAATTGGAATGCGCCATTTGCACGTCACGGTGGTGATCGTTTTTTTACTTTTTATGATTTTCAAGACCGTTTTGTTGCTGGCCAACAAATTGGAGTTGCTGGATAGGATACGAAGCAAAACCAAAGTAGCCGATATGATATTGGGATTACTCATTGTAGTTACCGGGATCTATATGATGACCCTAAAATCTGGTATTGAAAGTTATTTGTGGATCAAATTGATACTGGTAATATTGGCCATACCGCTGGGTATTGTGGGCCTGAAACGGCACAAGAAACTTTTGGCGCTGTTATCCGTTTTAATCATCGTCTATATTTACGGAATCGCAGAAGCCCAAAGCTACAAGTTTAAACGAGATCATATTGAGATAAGCAATAGTGGTGATGTGGGCAAACAAGTATACACCAAACTGTGCGTTGATTGTCACGGAGAAGACGGCAAGAAGGGATTGTATAAGGCTCCGGATCTAACGACAAGCGCTCTAAATGATGAGGAGAAGACCTTACGGATCCAGCAGGGCAAGGGCCTGATGAGGGGATATGAATCTGAATTGGACCAACAGCAAATAGAAGCTCTACTGGAATACCTTAACGCCCTATAACATTTGAAAAAGCTTCATACAACGGCACCCAAGAAAGAAACCGCTGTTCTGGTGGCTCTGGTTAATCAGCATCAGACTAAGGAACAAGCCAAGGAGTACCTAAGCGAGCTTGAGTTCCTGGCCTCAACTCTGGGTGTGGAGGTGCGTCAACATTTTACCCAAAAACTGGAGCGGCCGGATGTTAAAACCTTTGTTGGTAAAGGTAAACTGGAAGAGATTAAGGCCTACATAACGGCCGAAAATATCGATAAAATCATATTTGATGATGACCTTACGCCCTCCCAACTTCGGAATTTAGAGCGCATCTTGAAGTGTCAAATATACGACCGCAGTTTGCTGATACTGGATATTTTCCTGAAGAGAGCGCAAACATCTCAAGCTAAGACCCAAGTAGAACTGGCCCGTTTCCAGTATTTACTACCCAGGCTTACTCGTATGTGGACCCACCTGGAGCGTCAAAGAGGGGGAACGGCTACCAGGGGCGGGGCCGGTGAAAAAGAGATTGAAACTGACCGAAGGAATATCCGCAATCAAATAACGGTGCTGCGTAAGAAACTCGATAAGATCGAGAAACAACAGGCCACTCAAAGAAAATCCCGCCGAAACATGGTCAGAGTGGCATTGGTGGGATATACCAATGTAGGCAAGAGTACCCTGATGCGTTTATTGACCAAAGCCAACGTGCTGGCTGAAGATAAGCTATTTGCCACGGTGGACTCTACCGTCAGAAAAATGGTGGTGAATCAGGTTCCTTTTTTGATTTCAGATACCGTGGGCTTTATTAGAAAATTGCCACATCATCTTATAGAGGCTTTTAAATCTACCCTGGACGAGATTCGAGAAGCCGATGTACTGGTTCATGTAGTAGACATAAGTCACCCTGCATTTGAAGAACAAATAGACATCGTAAATAAGACCTTATTGGAAATTTGCGGGGAAGATAAACCCACTATATTGGCCTACAATAAAATAGATTGTATTAACGGCCAGTTCCAAAAACGGTATGATCTTGAGGACCCGGTGGGGCTGGACCAATTGAAAGCTACCTTCCTAAGTCACCAGGCACAGAGTGTCTTTGTTTCCGCCTTGCATAAAAAGCATATTGAAGAATTACGCCAAGCGATCTATGATAAGGTTGGAAAGATCCATTTTTCCATGTACCCCAATTACTTATCCTCACCTCAATAGGGGGATCTTATGATCAGTTCAGTGGTGATCAGGCTT
>Ga0224508_10004426_pt1 | contig 11478 bp, 11 predicted proteins | sample SF_Jan12_sed_USG_4_FD_170157 | JGI IMG/M metagenome (GOLD analysis project Ga0224508, IMG submission 170157) | Sediment microbial communities from San Francisco Bay, California, United States - SF_Jan12_sed_USGS_21 | ecosystem: Environmental > Aquatic > Marine > Sediment | place: USA...
TCCATCACCACGAGGCGATCGCACAGCTGCTCGGCCTCGTCCATGTAGTGGGTGGTGATCACCAGGGTCACGCCCTCTCGCTTGAGCGACCACAACCGCTCCCACAGCAGGTGTCGAGCCTGGGGGTCGAGGCCGGTCGTGGGCTCGTCGAGCAAGAAGATGTCGGGTTCGTTGATGAGGGCCCGAGCGATGGCAAGACGACGCTTCATGCCACCCGACAGTGGGTCGACCGTGTCGTCGCGCCGGTCGGTGAGCCGGGCGAACTCGAGCAACTGATCGGCCCGCTCGGCGATCACCGAGCGGGGCAGACCGAAGTAGCGGCCGTAGATGACAAGGTTGTCGAACACCGTGAGGTCGGTGTCGAGGTTGTCCTCCTGGGCCACCACACCGAGCCGGGCGCGGATGGCGGGGCCGTCGTGGGCCGGATCGAGCCCGAACACGCGCAGCCGGCCAGCCGAGACGGGCGAGGTGGCCGCGAGCATCCGCATGGCCGACGTCTTGCCGGCGCCGTTCGGGCCGAGGAAACCGAACGTCTCGCCGGCCTCGACGTCGAAGTCGATGCCGTCCACGGCGACGAAGTCGTCGAAGCGCTTCACCAGCGCCCGCGCGTGTATCAACGCCCCCGTCATGGCAGGCAGGTTAGATGCACTACTCGACCGCTCCCGCACGAATAGGCGGGTCGACGTCGTCAGGTCGCGGTGAGAAAGCGCACGTAGTCGTCGAGCACGGGCAGCACCCGGTCGCGAGGCGCGCTGGGCAGGCGCAACACCACCTCATCGCAGCCCAGCTCGGTGTAGTAGGCCAGCTTGGCCTCGTCAGGATGGGTGCCGAACGGCACCACGCGGAACGTGTCGGGGTCGCGCCCGGCTGCCTCGTAGGCCGCACGGAAGTCCGGAATCGAGTCGCGCACGCCGGCCCCGCCGATGGGGATCCAGCCGTGGCCGAACTCGGCCACATGGGCGATGAGCGTCGGCCCCGGCGCCCCGCCGAGCAGCACGGGTGGGCTCGGCTGCTGAACCGGCTTGGGCCACGCGGCCGACGGTTCGTAGGCGACGAACTCACCTCGGAACTCGGCCTCGTCGTGGGCCCAGAGCTGCTGCATGGCCAGCACCCACTCACGCACCATGTCGCGCCGACGCCCGAACTCGATGCCGTGGTTGGCCATCTCTTCGCGGTTCCACCCGTAGCCGATGCCGAGCACGAAGCGTCCACCACTGACGTGGTCGAGCGACGCGATGGTCTTGGCCAAGGCGATGGGATCGTGCTGGATGACCAGCGCGATTCCGGTGCCCAGCCGGATCTGTTCGGTGACGGCCGCGGCGGCGGCCAGCGCCACGTAGGGATCGGGCGAGCGGTAGTACTGCTCGTCGAGCTCGGGGGTGCCGGTCGGTGCCGGTGACTGGCGGCTGGTGGGGATGTGGGTGTGCTCGGGCACGTACAGGCTGCGAAAGCCCCTGGCCTCGACCTCGCGGGCCAGATCGACGATGTCGATGCTGCGGTCGGTCAGGTGGAGGGTGACGCCGACGTGCACGGCCGGACTCTAGCGAGGGCTCAGCCGCACACGAACAGGCCGGCATCCTTGCTGATGTCGAACGAACCCTCGCGTGCGATGGTCTCGCCGACCTCGACGGCCAAGGCCTCGATCTCGTCGGCCAATGCTGACCCGACGACAGCTCCAGCTGATCGAACACCCACCGATGCCAGCCGTCGTCATCGGTGCTGAAACGCTGGTGCAGTTGCATGCGGTCACCGAGGTTGGTGCCGTCGGCGTACTGCTCGCGCTGCAGGTACTCGGGATCCTGGTCGCAGAAACGACTCATGATCGCCACTGTCGCATCTGCGTTGACGTCGTGCGGTTCCGATCGCACCGCACGCAGGGCCCGGGGCCGGCCGGCCCCGGGCGCTGCACGTGTGGGCCGGGGAGGATTTGAACCTCCGAAGGCAATGCCGACGGGTTTACAGCCCGTTCCCTTTGGCCACTCGGGCACCGACCCATGCGAGCCGACAAGCGTAGCGGCAGATCGCCGGCTCAGAGCAGCTTCTGGAGCAGCACCACGTCGAGCCAACGGCCGAACTTGCGGCCCACCTCGCGTTCGGTGCCGACTCGTTCGAAGCCCAGCGCTTCGTGCAGCCGGATCGATGCTTCGTGACCATCGACGATCTTGGCGAACACGGCATGGAACCCGTGGCGGGTCGCCAGGGTCAGCAGCTCCTCGAGCAGGGCTCGGCCGTGGCCCTGGCCCCGGTGGTCGTGGTGCAGGTAGATGGAATCCTCGACCGAGGTGCGGTAGGCGGGCCGGTCACGGTATGACGACAGTGAGGCGAAGCCGGCGACAGCACCGTCGACCTCGGCCACCAGCACTGCATGGGCCCCAGAGCGGTCGCGCAGCCACGCTTCCTGCTCGGCCAGTGTGCGGGGCTCGATGTCGAACGTCACCGTCGATTCGAGCACCTCGACGTTGTAGATCTCGGCGATGGCGGCGGCGTCGTCGGTGGTGGCCGGCCGGATCAGCATCCGGACAGGCTAGAGCCGCCTGCAGATCACGGCGCGACGTGTCGCGGGGAATGACGCCCCCTAGGTTGGATGTTGAAAGGATCGTCATGCACAACACCGCCAAGACCGTTGCGCTGCTGGCTGCCCTCGGCGGCCTCTTCGTCGTGTTCGGAAGCCTCCTGGGGGGCTCGAGCGGCGCCATCATCGGCCTGGCCCTCGGCCTGGTGATGGTGGGGGCCTCGTATTGGTTCAGCGACAAGCTGGCCATCAAGTCGGCGCGCGCCGTACCGGTCACCCGCGAATCGGCGCCGCAGTACTACGCCGTCATGGAGGAGCTCACGACGCGGGCCGATCTGCCCATGCCGGCGCTCTACATCACCCCCAATCCCCAGCCCAACGCCTTCGCCACCGGCCGCAACCCCAACCATGCGGCGGTGGCCATCACCGAGGGACTGGTCCAGACACTGACCTGGGACGAGATCCGAGGCGTGCTGGCCCACGAGCTGGCCCACATCCGCAACCGCGACATCCTGATCGGCTCGGTGGCCGCCGCCATCGGTATGGCCATCACCTTCCTGGCCGTCATGGCCCGCTGGGGCGCCATGTTCGCGGGCGGTCGCGACGGCAACCGCAATCCCATCGCGCTGCTGGCCATGAGCATCCTGGCGCCGCTGGCGGCCTCGTTGATCAGAGCGGCGGTGAGCCGTAGTCGCGAGTTCCAGGCCGACGAATCGGCGGCCAAGCTCATCGGCACCGGTGAGCCACTGGCCAGTGCGCTCGAGAAGCTGTCGTTGAGCGCCGAGCGGGTGCCGGCCGTGGCCGTGAATCCCAACCAGGCCTCGGCCTACATCGTCAACCCGCTCAAGGCCCAGGCCCGAGGCGGTGGCGGGCTGGGAGGACTGGCAAAGATGTTCAGCACCCATCCTCCAGCTGACGACCGCATCGAGCGGCTCCGCTCGTTCGCGTCGCCCATCAGCTGAGCGTGCAAATCTCGATCGACGACTACGTCGCGTTCGTCGACGTCACCCTCGACGGCTACCGCGAGGCCCTCGCCCGCCTCGACGACCAGTCGGTGAATGCCCGACCCGAGCTCGACGACGCCAACTCGGCCTTCGCCATCGTCACCCACAGCACAGCGGCGTGCCGGTGGTGGTTGCTGCACATCATCGCCGGACAGCCGACCGACCGCGTTCGAGCAGACGAGTTCGACGCGAGCGGTCGCGTCGCCGAGCTGTCGGCCCTGGTCGACGCTCTTGACCGCGATCTACACGCTGCGACCGAGGACCTCGGCCGCGCCCAGGTGCTGGCCAACGATCCCGGCTGGGCCCCCGAGCACCTGGAATGGACGGTCGGCACCGTGGCCATGCACGCATACGAAGAGCTGACGCAGCACTTGGGGCACCTCGAGCTCACCGTCGATCTGGTGACGTAGGCGGGCGTCACTCAGACGTACTGGGGATCGGTGGGCCGCCCGCCGGACGCCAGCCATTCGGCCGCGCGCTGACGACGGGCCCGCTGGCGCAGTTCGCGGTCGACCTCGGCCCGCTGGGCCATCGCCGCTGCGCCGTCGGCCACCAAGCGGTTGTCGGTCTCGCCGGGGTCGGCGGTGAGGTCGTACAGCTCGCTGGCGTCTCCGGGGTGGACGATGATCTTGTACGTCGTGTTGGTGGCGACGGCACGGAACACCAGCGCCCGCGACTGTGTGGGTTCGTCGCTGCCCCATGAGTGTTCGGTGCAGTAGTTGGTGGGATCGTCGAAGGCGTTGCCCTGCCACTGCGCCGGCACCGACCCCGGCGCCACGCCAGCAAGCGCGGCCACCGACTTGGCCAGCCCGAGCAAGCTCACCGGCTTGTCGGAGTCACCCACCGGGTACGACGGGTTGGGGTCGGACGAGTAGACGGCCAGGGGGGCGAGGAGCGCCTTGTCGTACAGGGTTCCCTTGGCGTAGTGACCCTTCTCAGCCATGTGGTAACCGTGATCGGCCGTCAACACGATGACATAGGGTCGACCAGCGGCGTCGAGCGCCGTTCGCAGCCGGCCGATCTGGAACGACGTGTGGCTCAACGTCGCCAGCATGTGGCGGATGTGCTCCTTGAGACCGTCCTCGGTGCCGTTCGCAACCATGAAGTCGTACCGGGTTTGGCCGAGAATGTACGGCCCCTCGAGCAGGCCCAGATGCGTGGCGGGGATGTCGGCCTGATCGACCGCCACCTCGGCCGGCGTGGTGCGCAACTGGATGTCGGCCAGGTCGTAGAGGTCGATCCAGCTCTGAGCCACCGTGCGGGGCACATGGGGCATGACGAAGCCGAGGAAGTCGACCCGTTGCCCGTTGTACGGCGCATTGATGCGAGCGATCTGCTCGTCGGTCCTGAGCTCGTCGACGTGGGTGACCCCCGCTGGAAGGGCTGCGTAGGGCATGAAGCTGAAGTCCGAACCCGGCCGGCCGTCGGGCGAATACGCCGGATCATTGAACATCGCGGCGATCGAGGTGTACGCCCCGTTCTCGACGATCTGACCCGGAAGGTCGAACAGCGCACCGTTGTGATCGATCTTGCCGCGCACGGCGGTGTCGAGTCCGAGCGATGTCAACACTCCAGGCAACGTCACCAGCTGGCCCGACGCCACCCTCGCGACGAACTGGTTGATCGGCGGGAACAGACCGGATGCGCCGAAGACGCCGGTCGCCGCGGCCGGCGCGGCGGCGAGGAACGACGACCGAGACGCGGCGCACACCGGCACGGTGGCCCGACACGACGACGACGTCCACGAGTCGGCGAACAGCGCATCGAGCTCGGGCGTGTGGATGGGCCCCTGGTAGGCCGTGGGCACGATCGACTGGTAGTAGCCGATGTATTCGGGCGAGCAGTCGTCGAGCGTGATCACGTACACGTCCGGGCCGTTCTGGGCCAGGACCCTGCGACTACGGATGATGTTCCAGCTCGGCGTGCCCAGCGCCTGGCCCACGCCCCACACGGCTGCGCCCGCGCCGGCCGTGCGAAGAATCTGCCGCCGGGTACGCCCCGCTCTGTAACCACCCATGGCGCCCGATGGTACCTCATGGCGTCTCGCCCCAACTGGGCGGCGGTATGCCGGTCAGTCCCAGCCGCCCTGCCCGATGCGCATCCCGCGCAGCGCGACGGCCAGGATCAGCATGGCGGCGAGGGTGGCGGCTGCGATGGCGGCCGTCGACGACGCGTAAGCGACCGTCTCCCACCGCACGGTCACGACGCCATCGTCGATCTGGCGCCGCACGAGGGCGAGCCCCAGGGCCCCCGCCCCGGCGAGGAGCACGATGACGGCCCCCACCACCGCCATCACCGACGCCCTGAACCACCGGGGCGGTCGGCGTCCGACCTCGAAGCCGAACAGGGCCACCGCGATGCCCAGGCAGGTCGCGGCTGCAGCGAGGACGACCGCGATGGCGGCGACCGAGTCGGACGGGCGATGCCAGGCGGCGGTGACCACGGCCACGCCGACCGCCACAGGGAACAGCATCGCCACCAGCGCGACGGGCGAGCGCCACCTCGGGGCGGTGACCATCACCACCCCGAACGCGACCGTGGCGGCAACGGTGGCGTGGCCGCTGGGCAGGCTGTTGGAGTCACCCGCGCCGATCAGATCGGGCCGCTCGAGGATCACCTTCTTCAGCAGCTGGGTGGCGACGTTGGCGCCGCCGATGGTGGCCAGCGCGGCCACCGCCAGCGCCACTCGCCGCCGGAGCAGCGCCACCGCGGCGATGGCTGCCGTGGCCACCGCGAGCGAACCCACGCTGATCACGTCGAGGAGCTCCCAGGCCTCGGAGATCACGCCCTGGGCCTCGTGCTCACTGCCCACCAGGGCCGCTTCGTCGAGCTCTTGTCCCAGGGTGGTGCGAACGAAGAACGCGTACGTGGCGACCAGCGCGAGCAACGCGCCGGCCCCGACCACCGCCAACCAGCCCAAACGGGTTCGCCGCTCGCCCGGGGTGCACGAGCGGCCCAGCTCGGCGTTGCCAGTCACTTCTGATCGAAGGGAGCCAGGCGGATCGCCAGGGTGAAGCCGAGCCGGGTGAGGAGCGCGAACCGGCCGTCGGGCACGGCGGCCGCCTCGGAGTTGACGTGATCGATGATCGCCGGGGTCAGTCCGGCCCGCTGGTGGGCTCGCAGCGCCCGGTCGAGCAGAGCGGCCGACAGGTCACACGCCCGCAGCCCGACGAGGTCGAGCACGGCGCCGGCCTGAACGTAGTAGCCGAGGGGCCCATCGGTGGCCAGGGTGGCGCCGGGTGTCACGTGAGCGCTGATGGCGTCGCGCACGAGGTCGATGGTGGGCTCGTCGTGGCCGTGGGCCCGCAGGCAGCGGGCCGCGAGCTGACCGCTGCGGAGGGTGAAGTCCTCGCCGGCGACGGCCTCGACCAAGCCGACGTCGTGCAGCAGCGCGGCGACGTAGAACAGCTCGGGATCGAGCTCGGTGTCGTCGACGACCGCCAGCGCGCGCCCGTAGATCCAGGTTCGTCGGGCGTGGCCGGCCAGCTCGTCGGGCTGTTCGGCGCAGGCCTCGTCGGCGGCCCGGGCCAGGGCGCTGTCGGGGGGATCGAGGATTTGGTCTTCGCCGGGAATCGACGCCGGCACCCGACCGGTGGCCAGCTTGACCCGTCCGACCAGGGCCAGCGCCTGGCCCCAGACCACTGCGCCCAGGAGCCGCCGGCGTTCTCGGGCGGTGAGGGCGCCGTTGGTGCGCTCGAGCCAACCGACTCCACCCAGGCGCTGCGGATCGGGACGGCCCGCACCGGCCATCTCAGTCGCGGAAGTTGGTGTACTGCAGCGGCAGGCCGAAGTCCTCGGCCTTGAGCGCGGCGATCACCTCTTGGAGCGCGTCGCGCTTCTTGCCGGTGACACGCAGTTGATCACCCTGGGTCTGGCTCTGGATGCCCTTCATGCCGAGCCCCTTGATGAACTTGTTGAGCTCGCGTGCCTTGTCGCTGTTGATGCCAGCCTGCAGGGTGGCGACCTGACGGACCGATCCGCCGGCGGCGTCGTCGACGGTGCCGTAGTCGAGCACCTTCAGCGACACCTTGCGCTTGACCAGCTTCTCCTCGAGCACCTGACGCAGGGCCGTGAGCCGGTCCTCGGACATCGACGCCATGGTGATGACGCCGTCGCCGAGCTCGACCGTGGAGTTGGTGTCCTTGAAGTCGAACCGGTTGGCCACCTCGCGGGCAGCCTGATCGACGGCGTTACGGACCTCTTGCTCGTCGACCTCGGAGACCACATCGAAACTGGGCATGAAGGAGAACTTTATCTTCGCCCCTGCTCGCGACACGAGACGTGTCGCCTCCGGACCGGGCGATGTTGTGAGCGTCAGCGAGCAACTCGGAGGAACCCGAAGGGTTCCCGGGCTGCGCCAGGGCGCCGTTCGCCTCCGCCGCTGGCGCGGCTCCGGCTCCCAAGCCCGGGGGGAGTGTGAGGGGGGAGCCTCCTGGGTCCCCCCTCACCCAGACTCGATCCGACTTGGTCGGTCGAGTCTGCGAAGACCGGCGGCGTCAGCCGCACGTCCGGAGCCCTCGTTCGGAGACCTCCGGTCTCCGAACGAAGATCAGCCGTGATACCCGCTGTGGATGTAGATGCAGGGCAGCCCCTCGTTGCGGAAGGCGGCGACGTTGCGCCGGTCGTCGTCGAGAGTCAGGCGCACCTCGTAGCCGGCGGCGACGAGGCCTCGAACCTCATCGCGCTTGAAGCTGGCCGATGACCGCCAGTCCCGATCGGGGCGCATGATGAGCAGATCCCAGCCGATCTCGGCGTCGTAGCGTTCGAGCCACCCGACGGTCTGGAACTGCACCCACATCGGCCGCGACGTCAACAACACCACGAGCCAGTCGTGGTGCAGGGCCTGGGTGAGGGCGGCCTGATCGCTGAGCAGACCGTCGCCGCCGCACGCATCGAAGAACCGGTCCCAGTCACCCCACCCGTCGAGCAGGTGTTGGCGGTGCGACGCGTCGGCCAGCACCCCGTCGATGTCGAACACGGCGACGGGCCCCGGCGACCGACGATCGGCCCGCCAGTGCCAGTTGTCGCGGTCGGACAGGGCGATCAGTCCTCGTCGCTGGCGGCTGCCTCGGCGCCCGCGCGGATGGCATCGACAACGGATGAGTCGGCCAGCGTCGTGGTATCGCCCAGGTCGCGGCCTTCGGCCACATCGCGAAGGAGTCGTCGCATGATCTTGCCGCTGCGGGTCTTGGGCAGGTCGGGCACCAGGAACACCGCTTTGGGTCGGGCGATGGGGCCCAGCTTGGTGGCGACGTGCTGGCGTACCTCCTCGCGCAGCTCGTCGGAGGCCTCGCTGGCGCCCATCAGGATGACGTAGCCGATGATGGCCTGCCCGGTCGTCTCGTCGGCGGCGCCGACCACAGCGGCCTCGGCCACGGCGTCGTGATCGACCAGCGCCGACTCGACTTCGGTGGTGCTGATGCGGTGGCCGCTCACGTTCATGACGTCGTCGACCCGACCCAGCAGCCACAGGTAGCCGTCCTCGTCGATGCGAGCCCCGTCACCGGCGAAGTACCGCCCTGGGTATTGGCTCCAGTACGTCTCCTGGTACCGCTCGGGGTCGCCCCAGATGCCTCGCAGCATGCCGGGCCATGGCCCGGCGATGGTGAGGTAGCCACCGCCTTCTTCGACCACATTGCCGTCGTCGTCGACCACCTCGACGGCAACGCCGGGAATGGCGTGGCACCCCGATCCGGGCTTGGTGGTGGTGACGCCGGGCAGCGGGGTGATGATGTGGCCGCCGGTCTCGGTCTGCCACCAGGTGTCGACGATGGGGCTGGTGCTGCCACCGATGTAGGTGTGGTACCACATCCACGCCTCGGGGTTGATGGGCTCGCCGACCGTGCCCAACACCCGCAGCGACGACAGGTCGTGGCGATCGGGTTCCTGGTGACCCCACTTCATGAACGTCCGGATGGCGGTGGGCGCGGTGTAGAGCTGGGTGACGCCGTAGCGCTCGACGATGTCCCACAGCCGGTCCTTGGGCCACGTCGCCCGGTCACCGTCGCGAAGCTCGGCCCGCGGCGTGTCGGGGGTGCCCTCGTACATCACCGAGGTGCAGCCGTTGGTGAGCGGGCCGTACACGATGTAGCTGTGGCCGGTGACCCAGCCGATGTCAGCCGCGCACCAGTACACGTCATCTTCGGGATGCAGATCGAACACGTACTTGTGGGTGAACGCGATCTGGGTGAGATACCCGCCCGTGGTGTGCATGATGCCCTTGGGCTTGGCCGTGGTGCCCGACGTGTAGAGCAGGTAGAGCAGTTGCTCGCTGTCGAGGGGCTCGGCCGGGCATTCGCCGTAGGCGTCGGCCATCAGCTCGTTCCACCAGAGGTCACGGCCCTCGATCATCTCGGGGGCGGTATCGCAGCGGTTCACCACGATCACCCGCTCGACCGTCTCGCAGCTGCTGAACGCGGCGTCGACGTTGTGCTTGAGGGGCGCAGGCTCGCCCCGCCGGTAACCGGCGTCGGCGGTGATGATCAGCTTGGCCGAGGCGTCGTTGCAGCGATCCGAGATGGCGTCGGGGCTGAAACCGCCGAAGATCACCGAGTGGGCCACCCCAATGCGGGTGCAGGCGAGCATGGCCACCGGCAGCTCGGGGATCATGGGCATGTAGATGGCGATGCGGTCGCCGCGCTCGAGCCCGAGCCCTTTCAACACGTTGGCGAATCGGCTGACCTCGTCGAGCAGGTCGGCGTAGGTGATGGTGCGGGTGTCGCCGGGCTCGCCCTCCCAGTGGTACGCGACCTTGTCGCCCCGGCCGGCCTCGACGTGGCGGTCGAGGCAGTTGAAGCTGACGTTGAGCTGGCCACCCAGGAACCACTTGGCGAAGGGAAGGTCCCACTCGAGGACCTGGTCGAAGTCGCGGTGCCACGTGAGCAGCTCGCGGGCCTGCCGGGCCCAGAAGGCCTCGGGATCGACGGCCGCCTCGTCGTAGAGCGAACGATCGGCGACCAGGGCGCGCGAGACGAACTCGGGAGGCGGCGCAAAGGTGCGCTGCTCGGTCTCGTAGACCTCGATGGCCTCGTTCATTTGCCGTTCCCCTCTTCCTCGCTCATCTGGGCGCTCAAAGACTAGTGGTCGCGCCTCGGGGGGTATCCAGGGGTGAACTGCGTCACAACCGATACCCTGTGCGGCGGGTGCCGGTGGGCGGAAACCACAAGGAGTGAGTTTTCGTGCTCGAACAGTTCAAGGACTTCATCAACAAGGGCAACCTGGTCGCCCTGGCGGTGGCGTTCATCCTGGCCGCCGCTTTCGGCATCGTGGTGGTGTCGTTCACCGACGACATCATCATGCAGATCGTCGCCGCCGTCTTCGGCGAGCAGGACTTCAGCAGCCTGACCTTCGATCTGGGTGATGCCGAGATCCGCTACGGCGCGTTCCTCACTGCGTGCATCAACTTCATCATCGTGGCCTTCGTGTTGTTCCTGGTCGTCAAGGCCTACGACGCCTGGAAGGGCCCCGATGAGGACGAAGGCCCCACCGAGGTCGATCTGCTCACCGAGATCCGCGATCAGCTGGCCGCCCGCCAGTAGTCACAACACCGATCAACGTGAACACGGGGGATGGCGAAAGCCATTCCCCGTGTCGCGTCCAGACGCAGCGTCGAGATTCCGCCCGCAGCGGGGTCCGACGGAGTGCCGGTCGAACCGACGAGACCGAGCGCGCCGCAAGGCGCACCAGTCGCTCGCTCCGGACCCGGAGTTCCGGAGCGATCAGGCGAAAGCCAACCGTTGGAGCCGGTTCTCGATGACCTGGGGAGAGACGCCCGTGGCCTCGGCCAGGACCTGGATGTCGTCGGCCCGCAGGTCGTCACCCTCGTCGGCCCGCACTCGCCACACCAGCTCGAGGTAGCTGCCCAGCAGGGTGTCGAAGCTGCGGCTCGTGGGGAGCCCGATCGATTCGGCACCGATGGTGATGCTGAACGAGTCGACGGACAGTTGGGCAGCACGATCGGTC
>Ga0224508_10004427_pt1 | contig 11476 bp, 11 predicted proteins | sample SF_Jan12_sed_USG_4_FD_170157 | JGI IMG/M metagenome (GOLD analysis project Ga0224508, IMG submission 170157) | Sediment microbial communities from San Francisco Bay, California, United States - SF_Jan12_sed_USGS_21 | ecosystem: Environmental > Aquatic > Marine > Sediment | place: USA...
CATTAGACCCCTCGGCAAGGTCCCGCTCTATGATCTCTTCTACAAAGTTTAAGACTTCTTTTTCTTTTTCCTCCACAGTATTGAGTTCTTCAAACAATGCGCAAAGATAAATAAACCTGGTTACCTCCAGAATAAATAGCCATTAAATTGGGTGAGGAAGATCATATTGTATGGTCACAATTCTCATGGAGAGTCAAGGTAATGAGGTTTATATTCCTAGAAAAAGGAGCTTAATATGTTTAAAGTTAATCGTACACATCCTGGAGCATTTAGCCGCATAGGAGATAGGTATAATAGACTAATCAATCCCGATCATTTTCTTGGTCGCAACGCTTTAGACTCATCCTGGGTAGCTGGCCCACCGTTGACCAATGTTAGTAAGAATCAAGATTCTTATCTCATTGAGCTGGCGCTGCCAGGTTATGCCAAGGAAGACATCAAAGTAAATCTTGAGGGAGATCACTTGATCGTTGAGTGTCAAAAGGCTCATGGCGCTCCCGATAAATGGCCTACAGCCATTAGAAGGGAGTACAGTTATGATCAAGTAAGAGAGGGGTTTTTATTGCCACCTAATGCCATGAAGGATGCCATTGAGAGCAACTATCAAAATGGTGTTTTGAGCATTAGTATACCCTATACAAACGAAAGCCCTAAGACTATAGAGGTAGGGTCTTAGCGGCCTTGAAGAAAGGCCTGGAGGTCTTTAGCGGTTTCCAAAGGTATCTCTTCCATTGGTACATGACCGACTCCTTCGTATATAATGAGTTTGGATTTGGGGATACGGTCACGGAAACGATAACCGTTCTCTAAAGGCAGCCAGGCATCTTCTTCTCCCCACAATATTAGGGTGGAACATTTTATTTGCCTCAACTTCTTAGTATGGTCCTTATACTTTCCGTTGGCCAGCGATAAGAATGCTTCCGGATTCCCTTCACGGCTAAACAGTTCAAAATAGCGTTCCACCAAATCGGGGGTGACTTTATTTTGATCGGCATACACCTGACGAACAAACTGTTCCAGCACGTTTTTCTTAACAGCATATTTAATCACCTTGCTGAGAAAAGGTGTTCTGGCCATTTTGAAAGGCAACGGGACGTTGCGGTCCTCCAAAAATCCCGCTGATGAAATAAGAGTGAGTTTATTGACTTTCTGCGGATACATCAAAGCAAACTCCCAGGCCATCCACCCCCCTAGGGAACTTCCAACCAAATGGCACTTCTTGATGCGGAGCCTATCCAAAAAATGGAGCATAAACTGCAAGTACGATTCCATGCTGTAATCGTGATCCACCCTTGACCCGGACAAGCCAAAACCTGGCAGGTCTAAACGGATTAGCTGATATTTTTTAGAAAGGATATCGCACCAAGCATCGTAGGTATGCAAACTTGAGAATGCCCCGTGCAATAAAACTATGGGATAGCCATTCCCCTCAACTCTATAATGTACCAGCGATCCATCTATCACCAAAAACCGTGATTGTTCGTTGGCGTATTTCTGCAAATGATTCAAGCAAGCTCACATTTAAATCCCAGTAATATATAAAGATAATGGTAAAGATATGGTCAGGGCTTCATTTTAAAATTGCCCTAACGGATATGATAGTATGAAAAATTATTATATATTTTTGGATTATTTTAATATTTAATGTAGCTTTATTTAGTGGCGGAAACCGGTTATGGACAAATTCGAGCTACGAAATCCCCAAGGCGATATATTCGCAATTATATCTAAAGCTGAGCATAATCCCTGGATCTATGTTCAATGGGTGGGGTATATCGACGTGGATACGGTAAAACAGGGGGTTTTAGAGATATCGAGATTCACTCGTGACATAAAATGCCCATATGTACTAAGTGATCGCCGGGTAGCCCAGGGCAATTGGTTTGAAATCAACAACTGGCTCGAACATAAATGGGCTCCTGAAGCTATAAAATCGGGTTTGCAGTACCTGGCCCATGTTATGGCCCCCATGGCCAATTCTCAAATGTCGTCACAGGATCTAGAATCCCGGGTATTGACATTCAACTTCAAATCGTTCCTATCTTTAGAAGCTGCGGAAAATTGGTTGCGGCAAATTGCCGAGCGGGCCGTATCCTAGTCCGATTTCAACAAATAAGGTTCCTCAATCTCTATTCTCAAACGTACCTGCTGGCCTAGAGCAATGGGTTCCTGATGTGTTTGGCACCATAAATATTGGGATTGGGTCTTTACCTTAAACTGCAATTGGTCCCCCTGATACTCCCTGGCAATCACCTCAGCGGGAAACCCTGAAGTATCTGCCACCAGTTTTATCTGCCTGGGCCTCACACACAATAATCCCTCCAACCTGTTGGGTGCAGTATTTACAGGGAAACTGATCAGCTCTGTAAATATCTTTCCTTCTTGGTAGCGAGCCGGTATGAGATTAATTTTTCCGAAAAATGCCGCAACATAGGGATTTTGCGGACAATTATAAAGATTAACAGGCGTATCCAATTGTTGTAAGGTACCGTCTTTTAAGAGGGCTATTCGATCAGCTGTGGACAAAGCATCCTGAATATCGTGTGTTACCAGTATGGCAGTTAACCCTGATTGCTTAATGATCTTTCTTACATCTTCTCTTACCTGATCCTTTAAAACAGTGTCCAGGTTACTGAAGGGCTCATCAAGCAACAACATACGGGGCTTGGGAGCGAGAGCTCTGGCCAATGCCACCCGTTGCTGCTGGCCTCCAGATAGTTGGTGAGGGTAACGCGTGGCCATTTGGGACAAACCCACTAGTTCCAGAACTTCTTGAATCCGGTTTTGCCTTTGGGCAGCGGTCCAGCTATGAAGTCCAAAGGCAATATTTTCTTCAGCACTCATATGTGGGAATAAGGCATAATCCTGAAATACCAGACCTATCTCCCGATGTTGGGCTTCCACAAATGTATGATCATTGGCCACTTCCTGATCTCCGATTTCGATGATACCGGCATCCGGCAATTCCAGTCCAGCCAAGATCCTAAGTAAAGTGGTTTTTCCACTGCCGCTTTCCCCAATCAAAGCCAAAATTTCACCATCGGGAATCTCCAGGCTCACTCCTTTTAAGGCTGCCGCCTGGTTCCCGAACTTCTTCACCACCGATTCTATACGAATTGCGCTCATAACCATTTTTGTTTGGTAATCAGGATGTTCAGCAGGTGTATAGGTACTACTCCGGTTAGGATGATAACCAGGCTGGGAACGGCCGCCGCTGCCACCAACTCATCCGTGGCCAGTTCAAAAGCGCGAGTTGCTAGGGTATTGAAATTAAATGGTCGCAGTATCAGGGTTAAGGGAAGTTCTTTGAGTACATCAATAAACACCAGCAGTCCGGCACTTAACAAGGCACCCCTCAACAATGGGATATTAATTCGGTGTAGTATTCGCCAGGGTTTTACACCTAATGTGGCAGCAACTTCGTGCAATGATTTACCCACTCTCTGGAAACCGGATTCAATGGGGTTAAATGCCACTGCTAAAAACCGCACGGAATATGCAAACAGCAATCCGAATACAGTACCCGTCAGTAACAAGCCTACTTGGATATTCCAGCCCGACATCAGATGAATCCAAAGTTTATCCAGGAATAACAATGGTATGAGGACACCCACTGCAATTACCGCCCCGGGAACGGCATAACCCATGGTGGAAAGACGGACTGCGGATTGCAACCAGCGTGAGTTACGCAGTCGCGTGGCGAAAATCAGTATCACTGCGATCCCTACGCAAAAGGCGGCAGCGGCACATGCCAGTAAAAAACTATTGGATACCATACTACCTAGTTTGCTGTAACCAATACTATCAAAAGACTGAATGGACCACCAGATTAATTGCAGTACAGGCACTATGAAACCCAACACCGCCGGAATGGCACAGGAACAAACTACTACTGGGCTCATCCAACCAGAAGGTTTCTTCCTGGGCAGTGGCCTCTCCACTGGAACTTGAGAATCGTAGCGGGCCCCACCCCGTTGATATTTTTCAAATAAAATAGCTAGGAACACGAACAGCAACAACAGGGACGACAGGTAAATCGCACCCTGCGGGTCTTCGTAAGAAAACCAGGATCTGAATATTCCTGTGGTAAATGTAGGGACCCCGAAGTACTTTACCGCGCCATAGTCATTCAGCACTTCCATCACCACCAAGGTCACTCCGGCCACTAAGGCAGGCCTGGCTACTGGAAGGATCACTTTAAAGAATGATCGACTGGATGAGGCTCCTAACACTTGACTAGCTTCAATTAATGAGCGATAGCGGGTTAGAAACGCAGCCCGGCATATTACGTAAACATAGGGGAACAGCGCCAGCGACATAACCACCATTACTCCCGGCAAATTCATGATATCTAAGTAAGAAGCTAAATTCAGTCCGGTGCTATTTCTAATTATCGACTGTAAAGGCCCGGTATAGTCGAATATACCGGCATACGTAAAGGCCATGATGTAAGTGGGAATAGACAAAGGAAGGATAAGGATCCATTCCCAGAAGCGCCGACCGCGAAATTCCAAAGTACTGACGAACCAGGCACTAGGTACGCCCCATAATAAGGTTAGTAACCCGGTTCCCACTACCAGTAATATGGAATTGACGACGTAATCCGCTAGCAGGTACTTAACCATATGGGACCAATTGGGTCCCGGCCCGGGTAATAGTCCGAATAATACGGTATAAATGGGTGTTCCCAGCAGCAGTACGATCAACACGGCTAACAGCACCCAAATGTTCAGGGGTCTTCGTAATCTAATAGTGAAACTCAAGACTTGTTACTTCCATCCCACTTCATCGAATATCATTACAGCTTCTTTGTTGTGCTTACCCAGCAGGGCCAGGTTTAGGGTATCGGTATTAAATTCGCCCCAGGAGGTCAGTAAGGGGGCCCAGGCTACCCCGGGTTTTACAGGGTATTCAAAATTGGTCTCAGCAAAAACCATCTGGGCTTCATCGGAAGAGAGAAATTCTATGAATTTAAGGGCATTTTCAGGATTTGGTGCATACTTGGCCATGGCCACTCCGCTGATATTAACATGGGTACCCCGTCCCTCCTGATTAGGGAAAATTATGCCAATTGATTCGCCAGCACCCACTTCTTCCTGGTCGTCAGAATCCAATAGTTTCCCTATATAATAGGTATTGAGTACCGCTACATCACCTAATCCTGCAGCCACCGCTTTTACCTGATCCCGATCATTGCCTTTAGGTTCCCGGGCCATGTTCTCCTTAACCCCCGACGCCCAGCTTTTGGCTTGGCTAGTTCCTTGAGAAGCAATTATCGAAGCTAATAGTGACTGATTATATATGTTGCTTGAAGACCGGATCAACACCTTGTTGGCCCATTGTGGCTCAGTAAGAGTCTCATAAGTGGTTATGGTGGTCGGATCTACTCGGTCTAAACTGTAGGCGATAATGCGTGCCCTATACGTTATGCCAAACCAATGTTTCTCTGGATCTCTAAATTTGGCAGGCACATTGGCCTCCAGTATTTCGGAGTCGGCCACCTGTAAAAGTCCCTTTTCTTTTGCTCTGTGCAACCTGCCGGCATCAACGGTGATGAGTACATCTGCAGGTGATGCCTCCCCCTCCAGTTCCATGCGATTGATCAGCTCATCCGCGCTAGCATTGATAACATTTACCTCTATCCCGGTGACCTCTTCAAATCTTTCGAATAACTGCTGATCGGATTCATAATGCCTGTGGGTATAGACATTTACGGATGTGGAAGGCGTACTTTCCTGGGAGGTTTCCTGGGAAGATTTTTCCGGAGCACAACCTACCAATAAACCTCCCACTATTAATATTTTAAGCGCGAATTTCATAGTGCTATGGACTCAATTATTGAATAGGCGATAAAGGTAAATAATTTATTTGGAATAATTCTAAATAAGAAAGTTAATTGTAATACATCCTATTGGGCGCTATTCCGTTTATATTAATAGGAGTGCTTTATGAATAATCTATACCTAAAATCGCTGTTGATCTTAATTGTGGTTAGCCTATGGGGTACAGTATCCCCTGGGCAGAATATTGGCTTTGATATTGTTGACAATAAGAACAGTATCGAGATTCCATTTGAAAGTCACAATAACCTTATCGTTATCCCGGTAATTCTGAATCACCGCATGCCCTTGCGTTTTGTAGTAGATACCGGTGTTAGGACTTCTATTTTAACGGATCGCACATTCAGCGATATCCTTAACATCAGCTATGATAGGAAGATACCTTTGGTGGGAGCAGATGGTGACCGGCAGATTGTAGCTTATGTGGCCAATGGCATTTCCCTAAAATTGCCGGGTGTTGTAGGTCAGGGTCAGGCATTATTGGTACTTGAGGAAGACTACCTTCAGCTTAAGAACTACCTGGGCACAGATGTCCATGGGATCCTGGGCTACGAGCTGTTTAGCCGGTTTGTTGTGGAGATTGATTATGACGATCGATTGCTCCGTTTGCATGAACCATATTCATATAAGCCTAGAAAATCCCATAGGTCCTTACCTCTTACTGTGGTAGATACCAAACCTTATGTCCATACCAACATCACATTAATGGACGGTACTGTTATCGCATCCAAATTCATGTTGGATACGGGGGCCAGTCACTCCTTACTGCTGGACCTGGAGTCTCATCCGGACCTGCACTTGCCCGACAAGATCCTACGCACCAATCTGGGCCGCGGATTAGGTGGCGCCATTTATGGACATCTGGGGCGCTTGCAAAGTGTGGAGTTTGGTAAATACCATTTCACTGAGGTTATTGCCTCCTGGCCTGACGTAGGAAGTTTTGCGGAAATTCTGAAGAAAACAGGCCGTCAGGGCACCTTAGGAGGAGGGCTGCTCAGCCGATTTACCGTAGTGTTTGACTATTTCAATGGCTACTTATACTACAAACGAAATCGCAATTTCCGTAACAAATTCGAGTACAATATGAGCGGAATGGATCTTAAAGTGACCGGTCAGAAACTAAATCATTATGAGATCCATGAAATCCGCGAAGGTTCTCCTGCTTCCCGCACAGATCTACAAGTTGGGGATGAGATCTTCACCATCAACGGCCACCCGGCCCGAGAGCTAACTTTAGGAGAAGTTAATAATTTCTTCAGGCTGAGGGAAGGAAAAAAGATCAACCTTACCGTATTGCGGAATGATCAAAAATTGCGTCGTACCTTTTGGCTAGAAAGGGTACTATAGATAGTACCGAAAGATACTCACCTAAGTTAAGATGAACTAAGAGGTCAATCTAAGAGGTTACAGGACTCTTGACCAAATTCCAAGGCCACCAATCTGATAAGACCGATTTGGGGGTCATCCGTTTCTCCTGCACTTTTAAGCGAATAGCATTTAGTACTGTTAAAGCGAAGGTATCGGAGACGATGTTGTCTTTAAGCAGATAATCTTGAATGCCTGGTATTACCAGCTGGGTGGAATTGTCATCTTTTAAAACAGCAATAGCCGTTTGGTCAAACGGTCGGCGTTTGCGCAACGCCTGCACCCAGGCTTTGATGTGTTCAGTACCTAATGAGCCATCTACCAGGATGTAATCCGGCCGGTGTGTGTGAGCCAATCTCCAACCGGTTTTCAGATCGAAGGTAGCTACTACGTTGAACTTCTTCCAGGCAAATCTTCGCAGATGATCGCTTAAACAACCCATTTCACGGGGGTTGTTGCTAATCATGAGCACTTTGATCACACTGGAAGTGGGGATAGTTAATAGTTGACTCCTATATTTGTATTGAATCTTAGAGGCTTCAGCACGTCCCATAGTGTGGTTCTTTAAGTTAAAAAAGTTGATGTAGTCGTGGGGTAGTATTAACGAAATCTGAACTGAAAAGTTCGATAGTTATCCACATTTTCTATGGCAAAATACGGATATCTATCTGATTTATAGATAAATACATTGTAGCTTTGATGTAACAGAAACATGTGGCAGGTTATTGTTGTTGGTGGCGGATTAGCAGGATTATTGAATGCAATTGAACTGAGTCGTGAAGGTCTGAAAGTTTTGTTGGTTGAGCAAAAGAGATATCCTTTTCACCGGGTTTGCGGAGAGTATATTTCAAACGAGGTTACCCCATTTCTGAAATCCTTGGGTCTCTATCCTCAGCATTTACAGCCGGTGCAAGTGAATACCTTAAAGATCAGCAGCCCTAAGGGGAGGCTTAGTGTCCTTAAACTTCCTTTAGGGGGATTTGGCATAAGCCGTTTCCAGTTAGATCATTTTTGGTACCAACAAGCTTTAGACAGTGGAGTGACTGTTAAGCAGGGTGTGAAAGTCAGAGGCATCAGTTATCAACAAGACCATTTTCAGGTTCTGCTGGATTCACAGGAAACCGAAAATGGACAATTGGTAGTGGGTGCCTTTGGTAAGCGGTCTAATTTGGACAAGACCCTTCATCGGGGCTTTATGCGAAAGCGGTCGCCTTATGTAGGGGTAAAATATCATATTAAAGCCCCTTGGAATGAGCAGGAGATTGCCTTGCACACATTTGATGGGGGATATTGCGGTGTGAGCCGGGTGGAGGATCAACGGGTAAATATGTGCTACCTGACCCACCGACGGCACTTAAGACAACATGGTAGTATTGATGCGCTAGAGCAGCAAGTGCTGGCAGAAAATCCCATGCTCCGAGAGCTATTAGAACAAGGAGAGCGTATATTCCCTCAGCCGCTGGTAATTAATGAAGTTTCTTTTGCCCCCAAAAAAGCCGTAGAAAACCATGTATTAATGACAGGCGATGCCGCAGGAATGATCACTCCTCTTTGTGGTAATGGTATGGCCATGGCTATTCGATCCGCACATATGCTGTCCAAGTTGATCGTCCGGTATTTCAGGGACGATAGCTATCAGCGAGGGCCACTTGAGGCTGAGTATCAAAAATTGTGGGACCGGCAGTTTGCATACAGACTAATGGTTGGACGGAAGCTCCAAGATGCTTTTCACCTGCCAGCAGCCATGGATCTGTTGGTGAGCCTGGCTCGCTGGCCCTTTGTGGGACGCTTTATTGTCAAGCAGACTCACGGCAGTGAGTTTAGAGATTAAATCCCAGGTATTTCCTATATTTGGCTGCACCAAAAATGGTCCTATGGACGTAGATGCTATTCAGATTCATTTCAGTCAAGATGCCCTTTGGTTGTTGAATCTGTGCCTGGCCATCATCATGTTTGGGGTAGCATTGGAATTGAGTCCCAGTGATTTTAAGCGACTTTGGCAGCATCCGAAATCCTCCCTATTGGGTATTCTTTCACAATTCATCTTGCTTCCGGCGATCACCTTTCTATTGATTTTAGTATTGAAACCTATCCCTAGTGTAGCACTGGGTATGATGTTGGTAGCAGCCTGCCCGGGAGGTAACATATCCAATTTTATGACACATTTAGCCGGAGGCAATGCCGCATTAAGCGTAAGCCTAACCGCCTTTGCCACTATTGCCGCCATCTTTATGACTCCTTTCAATTTACAGTTTTGGGGCAGTTTATATGCTCCCACTGCGGAAATCTTAAAGACCGTTAGTATCGATCCCTGGCAGATCTTTCAAACTATAGCCCTTATTTTAGGCATACCGATCATCTTGGGGATGTGGTTGAAAAAAATCCGGCCAGGGCCAGCCAAGAACATGGCCCGTTGGCTGAAACCACTGTCCATTTTAATCTTTATAGGATTTGTGGTGGTAGCATTCACTATGAATCTGGATATATTCCTTCAGGTGATCCATCTAGTAATTATGCTGGTATTCATTCATAATGGTATAGCATTGAGTACGGGATTCCTGCTGGCTACGGTGTTCTCACTACCCAAGGCCGATCGTAAGACCTTGACCATCGAAACGGGTATCCAAAATTCGGGATTGGGATTGCTACTGATCTTTACTTTTTTTGACGGCCTGGGAGGTATGGCCATAATTGCCGCTTGGTGGGGGATCTGGCACATTCTTTCCGGCCTCACTATCGGATGGTTCTGGTCCCGTAAAATTCAGCCCGCCCCTGCCTTATGAATCTGTGGTACCGTACAGTACGGCTCATGGTCACCTGGGTGCTCAAAGCTTATTTCCGGGACATCATAGTGCAGGGCGAAGAAAATGTGCCCGCAACGGGTGCCGTAATGTTTACAGTAAATCACCAAAACGCTTTTTTGGATGCCTTGTTAATCGCTACCACCAATAAAAGGTTTACCCATTTTTTGGTACGCGCCGATGTTTTTAAATCGGCCGTTGCGCGTAAATTCTTTAGCTCCTTAAACATGATGCCCGTCTATCGCTGGCGCGATGGTCGCCACGGGCTGTTCAACAATCAGGAGATTTTCAGGAAATGCTCTGATATCCTTACTAATCGGCATGCTCTGATGGTATTCCCCGAAGCTAATCACCATCAACAGCGACGACTGCTGCCGCTGAGCAAAGGATTTACCAGGATTACTTCCGGTGTTTATGATGTTGTAATTGTCCCGGTAGGTCTGAATTACAGCCATCATCGTCTGCTCGGCGGTAGTGTGACCGTCTGCTATGGAAAACCCATATCTCCACCATCCAATTCCGATGAACGTCGATATGCTGCCACCCTGGTGGAGCATGTGTCCGGTAGTATGCGCCGGTTGATCACCCATATAGAACCCTCACCGAGCTATCAGACCCTTGAGGATCAACTCAACCAAGATCCCTGGCAATATTTAGATCCCTACCAATGCAATAAATGGATATCTACTCATCATCAGGACCAATTTGAAGTTACCCCAGCACCAGCATATCCTGGCCCCGGGCGACGACTGGCTCTGGGTGTTTCTTTTCTGTTGAATTTCTTGCCATTAGGGCTATGCCGGATGATGCTGCAAAAAATTGGAGATCCGGTTTTTAGCAGTTCTATTAAAGTAATAGTGGCACTGGTCTTATTCCCCTGGTATTACATCTTGCTGGGATCATTGGCAATTTATTTTTTTGGCTTGACTGCGGGAATAGCAGTGTTGTTTTTAGCCGTGGTCAGTATGTTATGGCGTAAATGGACTCTTCGCTGGATAACCATAAAATCAGAAAGAAAATATTCAGACACAAGCCCGATAAAAAGTTAAGTCGCATGGTGTGTTTAAAATTGGCCTGACCGGCATCTTTCCAAACTTTTACCATCCAAGCCATAAAATAAGCCAGGACCGGTAGCAAGCATAGTTGAAAACCGATGGCCCAGTCTATGCCTTTAAATGTCATGAAGTAATAGAGATAACCGGCATTTGCTATCAGGAATACCGCCGCCGTAAATATGAATGTCCCCCTTATACCTAGCCACCGGCTGAGGGTCAGATCTCCCCGGTGGGCATCTTCCTCATGCTGGTATACCTGGGTCATAGGATAAGAACCCCAAAGCAAAAAAGTACAAAGACCTGCGGGAACAAGTATGGACATTCGAAGAAGCTGACCTACAGTGATTTGGTGTATGGCCAGATATACCGTAAGAAAGGTGAAGGCCCCCTGGAATAGCCCGGCCGCTAACCACCC
>Ga0224508_10004428_pt1 | contig 11475 bp, 13 predicted proteins | sample SF_Jan12_sed_USG_4_FD_170157 | JGI IMG/M metagenome (GOLD analysis project Ga0224508, IMG submission 170157) | Sediment microbial communities from San Francisco Bay, California, United States - SF_Jan12_sed_USGS_21 | ecosystem: Environmental > Aquatic > Marine > Sediment | place: USA...
TCGACGGCGGGCTCGATTCCTTGATCCTTAAGGTGTGCGAGCATGGCTTTCCGTTTCTTATTCACGATGGCTGGCCACGGCAGCAGCGCGGAATTCTCGATCAAGTCGGAGAACAACACCACCAAGGCGAGCTTTCGGTTTTGGTTTTTTTCGAAGGGGAGATTGCGCAGGGCATCGGTGGTGCGCGCAATCGTTCGCACGATGTCCGACTGTTCGTAATCCTGCCGGTTCTTCAACAATTGCCGGATACTGCCGGCAAGAGTTCGTTTGAAATGGGTAAGATCGGCCCGCGCCTGAAGGGACCGGCATTGTGCCGTCAGCCAGCCCGAAAATCCCGCGTCGGGGCAGCCGGGCAGGCATTGCTGAAACACGGTTTCGCTTTTTGCGTAATCGTCGGCGATTGTCTGGACCAGAACCTTGTCGCCAAGCTGCAAGGCTTCGATGATGCGCTCGAAACCCGATGCGAAAATTTTCCTGTCGCGGTCGTCATAGGCGGTCGTGCGGTCGATCAGGATGAGAACGGCGCGCTCGCCATAGGCGCAGTAGTCCTGTGGCGATGCGGCTTGGGCGATGGATACGTGAAAGCTAATTAACAGCGCTGATACGAGAAAACCGATTTTCGCTTTTCGCTTCGAGAATATCGTAAACCGATCCATGTTCATCCTTTAAGGACGCCCTCAAGTCATCTTTGAGCGACGCCTCGTCCATTCGCCAGAAAAACGCTGGCGATTCCGATGATCGACCCTGCTGGTTGCCGGTCTCGTAGGAATGGAGGCGCTGCTTCAGATGCAGGAAGACAGCTTCCAAAGTTTGATCTTTATGCGCGATGCATTTCTCTCGCTCGTTCTTGAGTTCTTCGATCTGCCGTTCGATGCGGTCCTGTTGCTTGACCAGTTCGGCGAGTTGCAGATCCTGTTTTTTCTTGAAGTCAGTCAGGTGGCGTTCGAATTTTCCTTTGATCCGGTCGAGCTGCCGCTCGGTTCGTTCCCGTGTTCGGACAATCTTTTCATAATCGGGGTGCGCGTCGTGACGGACGACCGCAACAATGACGCCGATACCGACGATCAACAGGTTGATCATGAACAGCATCCAGCCGGAAGTCCCCATATCGGTGCCGATCACATCGCGTGCGATATTCCCGAGCCCTTCCTGGTTCAGCATTTCACCGAAGGTGATTTGTTGCGCTTCGATAAACTTCACATAATGCTGGCGCAGCAGTGCGATCAGAAACAGGGTCGGCACGATCAGCAGGGCTACGGACACCGCGCCCACGATATACAGGGTTCGTTGCCGCGGCGTGATGGTCGCGGTACAGCGTTTGATCCAGATGCCGCCGAAATGCGCGAGCAGCATCAGACCGAGGCCAATGCCGAGGGCGATCATGGCGCTGAGCGCGGGGGTTTCGGAAAAATAGAGTTCAAAGGCGAACCGGTTGATCGGCAGTTCGACCAGGGCCACGCCTGCCATGATGAAATAATAGACGTAGCGCATATTGATTCGGAGCGGTCGGCCCAGCGCGACTTCCAACTGGCGCTCCCGGTCGGAAAATTCCTGATGCTTCCGTTGTAGCCGGTCATGCTTGACCGAACGCGGACCCAATGTCTGTTCCAGCCTCTCGGCCGCGTTCTGGAAAGTGCCGATGATCGAATCCCGGGTCGATCCGTAACGTGCGTCCAGGTCTTCCCAGAGCGACGTAATTTGCCGCTCCAGCTCATTGATAAGATTATCGATTTGATCGTTGTAGCGACGGAGAACGGCTTGCGCTTCGGTAACGATGGCCCGGTGGAACGGATAGATTTCGGCATCCGGCGCGGGAAGGTTGGACATTCCGTCCTTCAATCCCCGTTTTTCATCGACGCGCTTATCGGCTGCCTTATAGCTCTGAAATTGCGTAAGGAGCGTCGCCTCGATTTGGGTGAGTCGCGTATTCATAAATGAATATCTCTCTGACTTATCGCGCAGCAAATATGCCGGGCCAGTCCGGCGCCGATGGCGGCGGATCAGGCCGTGTGTAAGTCTTAAGCGGAATTAATTACCGGAACATGAATGGCTTCGTGCCTGCTCATGGTTCCGTCGCGCTATCGCAGGAAAAAATACCTAATATAGCAAAATAATATAACCTCACCCAATAAGGACCTTTTTGGCCGCCTGCGTGGCCAACGGATCGGCGGTGGATTATCTCAACCGTCAATTGCCGTGGCCAACAGTCCCGGGACGGCGGCAATTTCATCCTCGGTCGTCGGACGTCCCAGACTGAAGCGGATCGCTCCGAGGCCAACCGGCTCGGAAGCGCCCATCGCAGCCAGGACCGGCGACATCTCGTACTGTCCCTCATGGCAGGCAGACCCGGTGGTGGCCGCTACGCCGCTCATCCGGGCCAGGACTTCACTCCCATTTTGCCCCAGCAACGAGACGTTGAGCGTGTTCGGCAATCGATGCTCCGGGTGGCCGTTCAGGTGGATCCGTTCCGGGAATGCCTCTTGAAGGCGGGTGAACAGGCTATCCCGCAGTCGCCGCATCTGGTCGATTTTCGAAAGGTCTTTGGCAATTTTGGACGCGGTTCCGAGGGCGGCTGCCAGCAACGCGCTCTCGGTGCCGGCCCGGCGGCCTGATTGGTGGTCGGCGCCATGGATTAGCGGTTCGATCCGCAGGCCGCGCCGGATGTACAAAGCGCCGACGCCCTTCGGCGCGTACATTTTGTGACCCGCGATCGAGAGGAGGTCGGCGCCGAGCGCGTCGACGTCGATTACGATCTTGCCCGCGCTCTGCGATGCATCGATATGGAGTAAAACGCCCCTAGCCCGCAGGATTTCGGAAATGGCTTCGATCGGTTGAATGGTGCCGACTTCTCCATTCGCGTGGGTGAGGGTGACGAGGATCGTGCGATCCGTCACCGCCGCTGCGACCGCGCCAGGATCCAGCCTGCCGCTCCCGTCTACCGGGAGGTAGGTGATGTCCGCGCCCTGGCGCTCCAAGAAGGCGCATGTCGATAGCACCGCCGGGTGCTCGGTTCTTGTCGTGATGATGTGATTGCCGTCGTCGCGGCGTGTGACGTAGGCGCCCTTGATCGCTTGATTGATCGATTCGGTTCCGCCGCTGGTGAAGACGATTTCATCCGCCGCGCTGCCGAGGAATTGGGCCAATTCTTCCCGCGCTGCCTCGATCACCGTGCGCGCGGGCGTGCTGGCCCAATGGAGCGCCGAGGGATTGCCGAAATCTCGGTCGAGCAAGGCGCGGATCGTGTCCGCGACTTCCGGTGCGATCGGCGTGCTGGCGTTGTAGTCGAGATAGATCTTTTCCATGGTCATACTCGGTTGATCGGTGCGGTGCTTTGAACGGGTAAGCCCGCGGCCTTCCATTCCGGCATGCCGTCCACCAGCCTGCGTGCCCGGAAGCCGCGGGCGCGCAAGGCGGCGACCGCTTCGAATGACAGGACGCAATACGCGCCGCGGCAGTAAGCGACGATTTCGTGCTCCGGATCGATGTCTCCGAGCCGGGCTTCCAAGTCGTCGAGCGGAATGTTCACGGCGCCGGCTACATGGCCGTGTTCGAACTCGTCGGCCGGCCGGACGTCCAGGATGGTCGCGAGCCCGGCGCGGTGGCGCTCAAGCAGGTCCTCGCGCGATACGGGCTCCATGCTGTCGCGATCGTCGAAATAGTCGCGCACGATTCGGTCGACTTCCGCGACATTGCGCTCCGCCACGCTTCGTAAAGCGGACAGCAGGACGAGGATGGTGTCGTCGCTAAGGCGGTAAACCACGAATTTGCCGTCCCTTCGCGAGGCAACCAGCCCGGCCCGTCGCAGCCGCTGCAGGTGCTGCGACGTGTTGGCGATGGAAAGACCGATCTTCTCGGACAGCGCCTCCACGGCCCGCTCACCCTGGGCGAGATGCTCGAGGATCTCAAGTCGATGGGGATGACCGAGCGCACGCGCCGCCATGGCGAATTCTCTGAATAGGGCTTGTTTTGGGTTCTTTGCCATTGCCAAATGCCGGATTATATCATTCAATAGATTTGTTGAATGTATCGTCTGAATTTGCCCTTGGCAAGGACTTCCCCCGTATGCCCGATGCGCTGCTCGCGAACGAGCTCCTCATCCGCTTCTCGCTATTTCTGGCGCTCTTTGTCGCGCTGGCGGCATGGGAAGTGGCGGCGCCCCGGCGGCGGCAGGAGATACCCCGCCTGCTGCGGTGGACCAACAACCTTGCGATCGTCGTGCTCAATACCATTCTCGTTCGCCTGGCATTCCCGTTCATCGCGGTCGGCCTTGCGCTGCTTGCCGGAGAACGGGGCTGGGGGCTCTTGAATCAGGTCGAAACGCCCGGCTGGCTCGCCTTTCTGGTGTCCCTGTTGGTCTTCGATCTGGCGATCTATCTCCAGCATGTAATGTTCCATGCAGTGCCGGCCCTCTGGCGGCTGCACCGTATGCACCACGCCGATATTGAATTCGATGTCACGACGGGCTTGCGGTTCCATCCCGTCGAGATCCTGCTTTCGATGGTCGTCAAATTTGCCGTTGTGATGGCTCTCGGTCCGCCCGCTTTGGCTGTCTTGATTTTCGAATTACTCCTGACCTCGACCGCGATGTTCAACCACAGCAACGTTCGGATGCCGGCCGGCCTCGACCGGGTGCTGCGCCGGATCGTCGTTACGCCGGACATGCACCGCGTCCACCATTCGATCGATTCAAACGAGATGAACTCGAATTTCGGTTTCAACCTGCCGTGGTGGGATCGGCTGCTCGGAACCTATTGCGCGCAGCCCGGCGAAGGTCATGAGGGGATGACCATCGGCATCATGCGATTTCGGACGCAGCGCGATCTCTGGATTGATCGAATGCTGATCCAACCTTGGCGCGGCCCGGCGCGTTCAGCCCTGAAAGGCGAAGGTTAGCCCCGCGACGACAACAAACATCAGGATGATCCAAACGGCCGGCGCGGTGCAGCCTCGGCATTGCCGACAACCTCGACGAATTTCCCGAAGAATTCACTCACCAATGTTTTCGAAGTTAAGTCGATACGCCGGCTGCCGATGTGCACCAGTTTGCCGCCTCAATTCGGTAATCCGTTGAAGAAGGTTCCGAGCCCAGGCTAGTGTCCTACGTCATCGGATTCGGACGAAAAATAATCGGGAGGCGCATTTGATGAGCCCATCTACCGCGGAACGAACTGCGGGGGAGAGGGGACCACCCGCGCCGAGGCGCAGTCTGATACGGCGAAACGCGGTTCCCGTTGCACTCCTGACAATCTATTTGTCGATCGTTCTGATGCCGTTGGTGTTGGCCTATCTGCAAGACCTGCCGCGCCGCCATTTCAGCGACGAACTCTCGTCTGCTCTGGCGATGCTTGCGTTTGCGATGCTGTTGATGGAGTTCGTCATATCCGGCCGCTTCAATAGCGTATCGGGTTCGACGGGGATCGACCTGACGATGCGCTTTCATCAGTTGATCGCCCGGTCGCTGACGGTCTTCATCCTGATCCATCCATTCCTCTACGTTACGCCGTTGAAATTTCCCCTGCCGTGGGACGTCACCGGACAATTGACCTTGGGGCTCGGCACTGCATCGATCGTGACTGGTATTCTCGGTTGGATTTTGCTCGCTCCCTTGGTGGTTTTTTCGGTCTTCCGCGACCGGCTGCCCTATCGCTACGAAACTTGGCGCTTGTCGCACGGCATTGGTGCCTTGCTGATCGCAATTTTGGGTGCGCATCATGCAATCGAGGCTGGGCGTTACAGCGGGCATCCGTACCTCACGGCATACTGGCTTTGCTTGCTCGGCCTCGCCGTATTTACGCTGTTATACGTATATGTCATCACGCCGTTGCGGCAACTAGGCCATCCGTATCGGGTCATCTCCGTCACAAAGGTCGCGCTCAAATCATGGCGCCTTGTTATCGAACCGAAAGCCGGCGGGGCGATGAACTTCGAAGCGGGTCAATTTTGCTGGCTGACTTTGGACCGCTCTCCATTTTCGATTACCGAGCACCCATTCTCCATCAGTTCGTGTCCTGCAGATCGGCCGTCCATCGAATTCACGATTAAGGAAGTAGGGGATTTCACCAAGGATATCGGGTCGATTCGGGCTGGCGCTCGAGCCTATGTCGATGGCCCGCATGGTAATCTGACTTTGGCGGGCCGATCCGGCGTCGGCATTGCCTTCATCGCCGGTGGCGTTGGGGTTGCGCCAATTTTGAGCATCCTCCGGCAACTCCGGGCCAATAACGATACCCGGCCGCTCAAGCTCGTATACGGCAACCGCGTCCTCGAGCAGGTCTTGTACCAAAGCGAGTTCGCCGAAATTGAAAATTATCTGGACATCGACATTCATCATGTGCTGTCCGAGCCACCGGCCGATTGGTCCGGTGCGGTGGGTCAACTGGACCAAGATGTTCTTCGAAAAATATTTTCCTTCGAAGATCACGCCAACTGGCTATATTTCGTCTGTGGACCGGCGCCGATGATTGACGATGTGGAAGACAGCCTCGCAGCACTCGGTATTCCGCTTGGTCAGATCGTTTCAGAGAAATTCAGCTACGATTAAAGGGGGAGCCGCAATGGGCCATCGGATTGCACTGGCGGTATTTTGGGGCGTGACGGCGCTCACCTTGGCCGCGGCACTCCTATTCGCGCTGCGGTAACAGATCGCCAACGTGCCGCTTCGTCAGCCCTGAAAAGCGAAGATCAGCCCCGCGACGATGACGATCACGAGGACGACCCAGAGCGCCGGCGGCAGGCCCTTTGATGCATCCGTTTCGTCGGGCGCACTCGCGGTGGAGTCCGCAGGCGGCGGGGATTGCACCGCATCCGATTCCGGCGCCGCTTCGGCACTGCCGACGACTTCGACGAACTTGCCGAAGAATTCATTGGCCATTTTTTTCGATGTGGAGTCGATCAGCCGGCTGCCGATCTGCGCCAGCTTGCCGCCGACGGTCGCATTGACCGTGTATTTCAACAGTGTGCCGTCGCCGTCGTCCTCGAGCGTCACCTGCGCGCCGCCCTTCGCGAAGCCCGCCGCGCCGCCGGTACCTTCGCCGGAAATCGTATAGCCGTTCGGCGGATCGATATCCGACAGCGTGACGGCGCCGCTGAACTTTGCCTTCACCGGTCCGACTTTCGCGGTGACTTTCGCCGAGAATGACGTATCGGAGGTTTTCTCGATCTCGTCGCAGCCGGGGATGGATTGCCGGAGTACCTCAACGTCGTTCAACGCCTGCCAAACCGTTTCCCTCGGGGCGGGCACCCGGTATTCGCCTGTCATATCCATGGCGTTGGCTCCTTGCTGGTGGGTCGGCTGGTTCTTGCGCGGGTTCCGGTGGGAACCCGGTGGCCGAAGGTACTGGCGTGATCGCAGGCATGCAATTGCCGATATGTCCGGATCGCGGTTTTGGCGTGTATGAAGGCGCTGCGACCGTGTTTCGGATCGGCTATAGTGATCGCGGCCGAAGAGGAATATCGCATGGCATCTTGCGCAACCGATTCCACAATCGACGTCGCGATCTGGCTGCTTGATCGCGCCAGCGCCGAGGACAGTTACCTGCAGCCGCAGAAACTGCAGCGGCTGCTCTATCTGGCGCAAGGCTACTATGCGCGCGAATATTACGGCCGGAAGCTGATGCCGGCGACTTTCATCGTGCACGATATGGGGCCGGTCGAGCCGACCGTCTTCCGGTTGTTCGAGGCAGGACGGCCGCAAATCGGTTTCGTCGCCCCGCCGGCGGAAGTGAAGACGTTTCTGGAAATCGTTTGGCGCCGCTTCGGCGGCCATACGGTTGACCGGTTGAACGCCTTGATCGGCGGCCAGGCGCTCTATCGGGAAACCTCGAGCCGTGGTCAGGGAGAGGAAATCCCGTTCGACGAAATGGCCGCCGCGTTCGCGAGTAAGGACGATGCCGCCGAAACCGTTCGCACCCCCGACGGACGCGCCGTAAAGAAGTGGATGCCGAGCCGGTCGGTTCGCCGCAACGCTCCGTAAGGGGTGATCAATCCAGCGCTTCATGCCGGCGCGCGATCCGGTCCGGCTTGACGACCAACCTCAGTTCTCATATTCGGTATTGAATCTTGGCGACGGCAATCCTGTTCGCCATACTGTGACAAAAGACGCGCCCGCGCCGGTATACCGGCGCGGCAACAATATTGGGGGCGAAGACAGTGGCGGACGATGCCGCGCAACCGGCGGGTGGGGGGAACGGTTCCGGGAAACGGAAGCGCGCGTTCGCATCGGTGGACAGTGTCGGCCACGCTATATCCCTTGGCGTGACGTTGTTTATCGTCTGGCTCCTGTTGTCCGGATTTTTCCAGGCCCTTTTGATTACGCTCGGCGTCGTATCGTGCCTTGTCATCGTCTACATCGCGCTGCGCATGGACGTGGTCGATCACGAAGCGCATCCCATCCATCTGACGATGCGGATCATCGGGTACTGGGCGTGGCTTCTCAAGGAAATCTGGCTCTCCGGTATCGACGTCACCAAACGCGTCCTGCTGCCGGGCTCGCCGATCAGCCCGACCCTGGTGCAAATCAAAACCACCCAAACGTCGGAGCTGGGCCAGGTCGTGTATGCCAACTCCATCACGCTGACGCCGGGCACGTTCACGATCCGGGTTTTTGACGACCAAATCCTCGTTCATGCGCTGTCCCAGGATGGGGCGGACGGGCTCGCGGAAGGCGAAATGGACCGTCGCGTCACGGCGGTGGAAGGGCAGCCATGATCTTCGTGGTGGGAACGATCGCCGTGCTGGTAGCGTCGGGACTGGCGTTGGTACGGGCGTTTCTCGGGCCGACCGTCTACGACCGGGTGCTGGCGGTGAACGTCTTCGGAACCAAGACCGTGTTGATGATCGCGGTGCTGGGCTTCCTCGCGGGCCGCCCGGAGTTTCTCGACATCGCGCTGTTATACGCCTTGATCAACTTCATCGGCACCATCGCGGTGCTGAAATTCGTCCGATATGCCGATCTTGGCACGGCGACGTCACACGCGGCCGACGGGGAGCCGGAGTGATGGAACTGGCGCGCGACATTGCGGCATGGGTGCTTATTCTCGCGGGAAGCTTCTTCCTTATCGTCGGCGCGCTCGGCTTGGTGCGGCTTCCCGACGTCTACGCGCGGGTGCACAGCGCCGGTCTGGTCGACACGCTGGGCGTCGGATTTTTCATTTTCGGACTGACGCTGTATGGCGGATTTACCCTGGTGACGGTGAAACTGCTGTTGATCCTGGCGTTCATCTTTTTTACCAGCCCGACAGCGACCAACGCGTTGGCGAACGCCATCCATGCGAAAGGCATCGAACCGTGGTCCCGTAAGAAGGAGGACGAGTCATCGAAGCCGTCGTAAACGTGGTGCTGCTGTTTTTCATGGCGGCCACGATTCTTGTAATCGTTCGCCTGCGTAACCTGTTCGCGGTTGTCATGATGGGCGGCATCTACAGTCTGATGGCCGCGACTATCTTTGTCGTGCTCGACGCGGTCGACGTGGCGTTCACCGAGGCCGCGGTGGGGGCGGGCATCTCGACGGTCCTGATGCTGGGCGCGCTCGCACTGACGAAGACGGAAGAGAAGGAAGGCGGCCGGCCGCAGGTCCTGCCGTTGTTGGTCGTCGCCGTAACCGGGGCGGCCTTGATCTACGGCACGCTCGACATGCCGCATTACGGCGACCCGAAGGCGCCGATCCACCAGCATGTGGCGCCGACCTATCTAAAGGATTCGATCACCAAGACGACCGTGCCGAACGTGGTGACCGCGGTGCTCGCCAGCTATCGCGGTTATGACACGCTGGGCGAGGTGACGGTGATCTTCACCGCCGGCGTCGGCGTGATGGCGCTGCTCGGCGCGGGCCGGCGGCGGCGGCGGAAGGATGGCGGCACATGAGCCATCATTTCGTCATCCGCATCGTTGCGAAGCTTCTGATCCCGTTCATCCTGCTGTTCGGGCTGTACGTGCAGTTTCATGGCGATTTCGGCCCGGGCGGCGGCTTCCAGGCCGGCGTGATTTTCGCATCGGCCTTTGTGCTCTACGCCCTGATTTACGGCGTCGACAAGGCGCGGCAGGTGTTGCCCGACGGGGTGCTGCGGGTCGGCATCGCCCTTGGCGTTTTGATATTCGGCGGCACGGGCGTCGCCAGCATGCTGCTGGGGGCCAACTATCTCGATTATTCGCCGCTCGCGCACGATCCGGCGCATGGCCAGCATCTTGGGATATTCATCGTCGAACTCGGTGTCGGCGTCACCGTCGCCTCCGTCATGGCGACCCTGTTTTTCCTGTTTGCGGGCCGGGGCGATCTAGACCCCGGCGAGCGGGAATAGGGCGGGCGGCGAGGCGCATACGATGGATGGACCCGGTCTCTATAATTACTGGATCGTCATGTTCTTGATGCTCGCGGGGCTGTACATCGTCGTCGCCCGCGGCAATCTGATCAAGAAGCTGGTCGGCTTGAACGTGTTCCAGGCGTCGGTCTTCCTGCTGTACATCACCATGGGCAAGGTCGAGGGGGGCACGGCGCCAATCCTGGCCGACGGCTTCACGGTCTATTCCAATCCGCTACCGCATGTGCTGATCCTGACCGCAATTGTGGTCGGCGTTGCGACGACCGCGCTCGGGCTGGCTCTGGTGGTTCGGATCAACGAAGCCTACGGGTCGATCGAGGAAGAGGAACTCGAAGAACAGGAAGAGTCGTCGTGATCCTCGCCAATTTGGCCGCCTTGCAGATCGTTTTGCCGCTGTTGGCCGCGCCGTTATGCGTGCTCTTTCGACGCGAGGCGGTGAGTTACGCCATCGCGCTGGCCGCCTCGTGGCTTTCGCTGGCAGTGTCGATCGCGCTGCTGCAAAGCGTGCTGTCGAGCGGCCCGATCGCCTATCATTTCGGCGGATGGGCGCCGCCCTGGGGCATCGAGTACCGGGTCGACGAGGTGAACGCCTTCGTCTTGTTGATTGTGACAGCGATCGGCGCGGTGGTGATCAGTTACGCGGCGCCGAGTGTTGCCAAGGAAATCTCGCAACCGCGCCGCTATCTCTTTTACACCAGCTACCTGCTTTGCCTGACCGGTCTGCTCGGCGTGACCATCACCGGCGACGCCTTCAATATTTTCGTCTTTCTCGAAATCTCGTCGCTGTCCTCCTACATCCTGATCAGCCTGGGCCAGGATCGCCGCGCGCTGACGGCGGCGTATCGCTATCTGATCTTCGGCACCATCGGCGCGACGTTTTATCTGATCGGCGTCGGGCTCCTGTATCAGGTCACGGGAACGCTCAACATCGCCGATCTGGCGCAGCGGATCGATCCGTTGATCGGCAACCGGACGGTTCGGGTGGCATTCGTCTTCGTGGTCGTCGGTATCGCCATGAAGGCGGCGCTGTTCCCGCTGCACATCTGGTTGCCGAACGCCTATGCCTACGCGCCATCGGTGGTCACCGCATTCCTTGCCGCGACCGCGACCAAGGTTTCGATCTATGTTCTGCTGAGGATCTTCCTCACGGTATTCGGAC
>Ga0224508_10004429_pt1 | contig 11474 bp, 12 predicted proteins | sample SF_Jan12_sed_USG_4_FD_170157 | JGI IMG/M metagenome (GOLD analysis project Ga0224508, IMG submission 170157) | Sediment microbial communities from San Francisco Bay, California, United States - SF_Jan12_sed_USGS_21 | ecosystem: Environmental > Aquatic > Marine > Sediment | place: USA...
CGGCATTGACGACAGCGCCGACAACTGTTCCATGCGTCACAACCCGGACCAGGTTGATACGGATAACGACGGTTTTGGTAATGCTTGCGATGCAGACTTTAATCAGGACGCGATGGTCGATTTCCACGATGTCTCGATGATGCGGGCCATGTATGATTCGGCGTCTGCATTGGGCGATTTGAATAACGATGGCTGGGTGGATATCGTCGACCTGAACATCATGAAAAGCCTGTTTCTCACCGCGCCAGGACCGAGTGGTATGGTCAACTGACGAGTATGGGCCCGGTCGAAAGACCGGGCCCTCTTTCGTTTGTGGCCGGCCCGCAATAAAAAAAAAGGCAAAGCCATGTTCAAAAATTATGATTCCGTTACGGTCGAGCGCATTCTGCGGCTGGCTGAAGAAGCGACTGCGACAGACGCGAGGCTATGCACATGAAAACTGCACTCAAATTCGGCCTGCTGGCGCTGCTGGCTGCCACTAGCGCGGCAATGGCAATGGAAACGACCGTTTTGTCACCGATCGACCAGCAACGGCTGCTGGCAGACGATGCCAAAGGGAGCGGTCCCATACCGCTTCGTGTCGCGATTAATTATCCGGTGTCAATAAATCCCGTGGCCGAGCATTTTGCCTGGGAGAACGACCGGCACATCTGGCGCCATGCGATAGAAGTGCCGGGCGCAACTGAATTGAGTCTCGGCTTTGATGGCTATGCGCTGCCCCCTGGCGCAGAACTTTACGTGTACGATGAAGCGAAAACCTACGTTCGCGGGCCGTTTACGGCTGCAAAAAACCGCGATCATGGCGAATTGTGGACACCGGCGGTACCTGGCAGTCGCGCGATAGTGGAACTGAGACTGCCGCGTTTTGTTGATACGGCCGCTGCCAAGGGCCGGAGTTCGGCGCGGGCCGCAGAGCCGCCGGCATTGCGGATCATGCACGTCGGCGCCGGTTACCGCGACCTTTTTGGTCGCGAGGGGAAACCGAACCTGACTCGTCAGCAGGCCTGTAATATTGACGTTGAATGTCCGCAGGCAGACCCGTGGCGCGATGAATTGCGCAGCGTTGCCCGGTACACAATCGTACTCAGTGGGGGTACTTTTCTGTGTACGGGTCAATTGGTGATGGATGTACCGGGAACGATGACTCCGTATATGTTGACGGCGAATCATTGCGGTCCCAGCACTACGACCGACCAGACCATGGTGTTGTACTGGAATTACGAATCGCCCAACTGCGGTCAGCTGGCCGGTGGACAGCTCAACGACTTCCAGATCGGTACAATCTATCGCGCCAGCCGCGCCAACGTGGACTTCAGCCTGGTCGAACTCGAGGAAGTTCCCGGGGAATCGTCGCAGGTTTATTTTGCCGGTTGGGATGCGACCGGGAACCAACCGTTTTCGGGTAGCGTAGGAATACACCATCCAAACGGCGACGAGAAATCCATTTCATTCAATAATGGCGGCGCCGGTTCCGGATCGATATGTATTGCCGGTACTAGCTGGACCAACGGTTTCTGGTTTGTGAACTGGGAGGAGGGAACCACCGAACCCGGTTCGTCAGGTTCAGCGCTGTGGAACTCTAACAACAAGAAAGTTATCGGCTATCTGTCGGGCGGGTCTTCTGCCTGTAATGGCGATGAGCCAAATGGCCTCAGTGACTGCTACGGTAAAGTTTCGGCGGCCTGGAACGGCGGTTCGAATGACACGCAACGGCTGCAGCCCTGGCTGGACCCCAATGATTCAGGTGTGTTGCAGCGTGATGGCGAAGATCCCAGTGCGGGCGAATGCGGCGACTCGGCCCTGAACGTTGATGAGATCTGTGACGACGGCAATACTGCCAATGGCGACGGTTGTTCATCGAGTTGCCAGGTCGAGTCTGGCTGGGAATGCGAGCTTCCGGTCGAACAACGTGGCATCGTCGATGGCAGCTTCGAACTCGGCACGCCGAGTTTAAAGTGGTCTGAGTTTTCTACCAACTATGGCTCGCCGATATGCACCGGCGGGACCTGTAGTTTCGGCATCGGTAGCGATGGATTGTGGTTCTTGTACTTTGGGCGCGACGTTGACGGCGAAATAGGCTTTGTCGAGCAGAGTATTGTGATACCCGGCGATGCAACGACATTGAGCTTCCAGCTGGTGGCGCTAAATTGCGACAGCCCCAGCGATTTCGTGCGTGCAACCATAGACGGTGTCGAAATCATTCGCATCGATGGCGACGATCCGGAATGTGGCGGGTTTACCTACATACCGCGGACCGGAAACATTTCCGCGTTTGCAGACAATGACGCGCACCTGTTACGTATCGAATCCGAGGTGATGGCCGTCAATGGTGGCGAATCTCGCTTCTTCATCGATGAAGTGTCGATAGACGGCACGACGACGGGGCCGGGTGTGCCGGGCAGTTGCTCGTTGCTACCGGAAGTGTGTGACGCCGAGGATTTCGAATCGCCACTGGCCGGCTGGACTTTGTTCAGTACCGGGGTGAATTTCGAGAACTGGGGCTCATCGAACGACGGCGTATGCAACAGCAACCCGCAGACACCCGCGGGCAATTTCACGGGCGGTGCCGGGGAGGCGGCGTGTATCGATTCCGATGCGGCCGGTGCCGGTGCTGTGGATGCGTACCTGTGTGGTCCTGCCATCGACCTGACTTCGGCGTCTTCGCCGGTGTTGAGCTTCCTGCACAATTACCAGATCGACGGGGCACCGGATGCGGGTGATTCCCTTACGGTGCTGGTTGGCACCGCGGCGCCGTCCGCGGGGACAGTCGGCAGTTATGACGTGGTGTTCGAGCAGTCGCTCGACAGCGGCGCGGCTTTCGACACGCCCGGATTCAAAGCCAACCTGGACTTGTCGGCCTATGGTGGCCAGCAGGTTTATGCCTGTTTCCGTTATCGGGCTGATTTCGACTGGTATGCGCAGATCGATGAATACCGGGTAACGGCGCAGTCGTGCGTCAACGCCGTGGATTCTGACAATGACACGATTGTCAATTCCCTGGACAATTGCACGTTCGTGGCAAATACCGATCAGCGTGACACCAATGGTGACGGTCTCGGCAATATTTGTGATCCCGATATCTCCAATAACTGTGTGACCGACTTTGCCGACGTTGCAGCTGTCAAAACTGCCTTCCTGACCAATCCGGGTTCGGGCAACTGGAATCCGGATGCCGATCTCGATGGCGACAATTTCGTCGGGTTTCTCGACCTCGCTATCGTGAAGGCGTTTTTCCTTGCGCCGCCAGGACCGAGTGGAGTGCCAAATATCTGCGATTGACCTGCCGGTTTAGCTAAACCGGGGAATTGCTTTAAACTGTTCTCTGGAGAGCGAGTAACGCACCGGAGGTGGCGTGGTCAAAGTGTCGTCAGCGGCTTTCCGATCCGTCCCGGATCCGGCGTTGCTGTATCTGACCGATCAGCATGCGCGTGCGCTGGCCTTTCTGCAGCTGGCGATGCGCAGACCGGGATGTCTTGCGACCATTGTGGGCGAAGACGGGTGCGGCAAGACCCTGCTCGTCAGTTCCGCGATCAACGATGCCGATGATGACCTGACCGTCATCCAGCTGGACGGTGCCGGCTTGACCGAAGACCAGTTGATGCGCGAAACCCTGACCCGGCTACACCCAGTCGAACCCGGTGCCGGTGGCTTGCTGCCCGGTCTGACTACGGTGCGTTCCGCACTGGCGGCGGGTCGTGGGCTGGTGCTGTTCGTGATCAGCGAAGCGCATCTGTTATCGCAGGAAGTGTTCCAGACCCTGCAGGTAATGTCGCGACCCGAAAAAGGCTGGCGCCGGCGTGTGAGCGTGGCGCTGATCGGGCAGCAGGGCCTGGAAACATTGCTGTATACCATCGGCTGGAACGAACTTATAGACTGGAAGGTCCTGATGGCGCGATTGCCGCCACTGGGACCGCAGGACACGACCGGCTACATTCGTCACCGCCTGAGTATTGCCGGTCTGGATAACCCGGACAGCGTTTTCGAGAGCGACAGTTATCGCGTGATACATCGTCTCTCCGGTGGTGTGCCCGCCAGGATCAATGAGCTGTGCGACAAGGCGCTGGATATCAGCCGCGAGGCCCGGTCCGGTCTGGTCGGCGCGGGGCAGGTCCGGGCCGCGGCCCGGGCGCTGGAATGGCCCGGTGCGGAGCAGGACGGCGTGGTATCGCTGAGTGAAGCAACTGCGAAGCCGACAATTACCTTGTCGCGCGACGGTGAAGTCCAGGGCATCTATCCGCTGGAAGTCGAGCGCACACTGATCGGGCGTGACGCCGACAATGAGATACCGATCGACAGTCCCTTTGTCAGCCGGCATCACGCATTGATCGTGCGGGACGAACGTGGATTCTGGCTTTCCGATATCAACAGCACCAATGGGACCTTTCTAAACGGCGAGCGGGTCTCCGATCAGACGCGTCTCAGTGCCGGCGACCATATCCGGGCAGGTCGGCATGAACTGGTGATCAGCATGCCGGCGGAAAGCGTTACCCGGTTACAGGGCACCGCGCGCCTGGGTGACAACATGCGGGAAACGGTGGTCGATGAAGAGGCACACGATAATCCGCGAGTTGCGTTGTCGCTGATCGATGAAGAACTGGCGGTTCATCCCGACAAGATCGAGTTGCAGTTCGAACGTGGTTGTTTGCTGACGGATCTGGGTCGCAAAGAGGAGGCGATCAGTGTCTTTGACCAGCTTGTGCGCAATCATGCCGGCGTTCCCGAGGTGCATAACAACCTCGCCGTGCTGCTGGCGGAGCGGGGTGACTTGCTGCAGGCGCGGGCCGAGCTCGAGAAGGCGGTGCGACTGGCTCCCGCGTACACCTGTGCGCACGAGAACCTGGGCGATATCTATTTACAGCTTGCCACTGAGGAATTCGGGGCGGCGGCCGACAATAGCGATGACAAAGAGTCGTACCAAAAGAAGATCGCCGGGATCACGCGTCTGCTCCGCACCTGAGCTAGTTTCTCGAATAACTACTTAACACATTGTTTTAAGAGCTTTTTAGACCCACTTGAAAACCCATGGTAACAACGCCATCTTAAGGCTGTGACGCAACAACGCCTTAATGGTCCCGGTCCCGGCCTCCTCACCCGGGTGATTGCCGCCCTTGTTGGGGCCGTCATGCTCGTGGGGCTGTTTTTCGCCGGACTGGTCGCCTGGGTCCTGCTGGCCGGGGTGTTGCTGGTTGGTGGCGTGGCCATGTCCATTTGGCTATGGCGGGAACGCCGGCGTTTCGAGAAATTCCGGCGCCAGCGGGACGATGGCTTCATCGAAGTGGAGTATGAAGTACTAAACGAGAGAGAGTCGCCGCCTGATTAATTGGTCGTGACACCGCGCCAGAAGGCAACGCGATCACGAATCTGCGCCGCGGCTTCCGCCGGTTCCGCGTAATACCAGGCAGCCGCCGCATTGCGTTGGCCGTCGACCACTACATCGTAATAACTGGCCGTTCCTTTCCAGGGGCAGTGGGTTTGTTTGTCGCTGGCTTCGAAGAACTGGCGTTTCAGGCTGTCTGCCGGAAAGTACAGATTGCCTTCCAGCTTGATCACGTCATCGCTTTCGGCAATAACAGTACCGTTCCAAATTGCCTGGGCCATTATTGCTCCTGCTTGTTAGCGTGACTGGCTGGAGTCCCGGACTTCAGCGCGGGCAAATGGATTTTCCAGCAAATTCCCGTCATCGTCGAGCGCGGGATAGGGGAGACCCAGCTGGCGGCAGCGACGGGCGATACCCGGGTGGGTCCAGTCAAAGAGCAGGCGCTGGTAGGTCAGCGGGTCCAGGCGAGAGCTTTCATAGTAGCCGACGGCTTCGCGTTGCCGCATCGCCTCGTACAAGACCAGCGCTGCGGCGACGGACACGTTGAGCGATCTGACCTGCCCGTGCATCGGCACCGTGATGTGCCTGTCGGCGGCAACTGCGGCGGTCGCGCTGACGCCCCATAATTCGCCACCGAGCACAATGGCGGACGGCCGGGTGTAGTCGACATCGCGAAAATCCACCGCGTGTCGCGACTGGTGGGCCGCCAATATTTGAAAACCCTGGTCACGCAGCTCGTCGCAAACCGCGGCCATCGACTGGTGACGTTTCAGTGGCAGCCATTTTCCCGAGCCGGCGGCGACCATGTGGTGACGTCGGATGAGCTGCTCGGACACAGCATGCATTTGCAGCACGCCGACCGCATCACAGGTGCGTCGTAACGCGGCGAGGTTCTGGGGGTTTCGCGCGTTCTCGGCGACTAGCGTCAGATCCGGCTGACGTCGCTGTAATACCTGTTTGAGTTTTGCGAAACGCTCAGGGGTCATCACACGGTGTAGACTGCAATCCATGATCCGGCAGGAAAAAATAAGCATTCGGACCGGCGGTCGCGGTACGACCGATGTGACCGGCGAGATCCAGGCAATGGTGCAAAAAACCGGTGTGCAAACCGGTCTGTGCCATGTCTTTTTGCATCACACCAGCGCCTCGCTGATGCTTTGCGAGAATGCCGATCCCAGTGTCCGCCGCGATCTCGAGACTTTCATGACCCAACTTGCGCCGGACGGCGACCCGATGTTTGAGCATACAGCGGAAGGCCCGGACGATATGCCGGCACACGTGCGTTCGGTATTGACCAGCAACCATCTGAGTATTCCGGTCAGTAACGGCCGTTGTGCGCTCGGTACCTGGCAGGGTATCTATCTGTGGGAGCACCGGCACCAGTCCCATACCCGTAGCTTGACCGTGTCCATCCAGGATTAACCATCGGCCGCGCGTTGTGCCGCGCGACGGAAGAATTCGTCGTGACGATCGATGCGAAAATCTGCCAGCACCGCATCGATTATCCTGCTGTCTTTGCCGATCAGAAAACTGCCGCGACGCACGCCAAAACCCAGCGGGCCGTCGACATCGTAGGCCTTGATGGCGTTCTTGCCGGTATCGGCCAGCAGGGTGAAACCCAGTTTGTGCTTGTCGGCAAAACGCTGGTGACTGGCGCTGTCCTGGGGACTTACGCCCACCACACGTAAACCGCTCGCGAGCAGATCGTCCTGCATGTCGCGCAGGCTGCACGCTTCTTTCGTGCAACCCGGCGTAAAGTCGGCCGGATAGAAATACAGGATCAGCGGGCCGTCTTCGAGGAGGGCGCCTAGGCTGACGGTATTGCCGTCCTGGTCGGGCAGACTGAAATCCGGTGCCGTGCTGCCGGGTGCAAGCATTAATTTTCTCCTTTGGCGGGGCTCTGAAAATCCAGTTCCATCACATGATACCCGGCCCGTTGCATGCCACGGGCGGCATAAACCTGTTGCGCGCCGGTATTGCGATCATCGACATACAGCCGCAGACCACAAACATCGGGGCGGGTCTGCGCCAGGGCCAGTACATGATTGAACAGCGCCGAAAAGACCCCCCGCTGGCGGGCGTCGGGCGCCACATAAACACTCTGAAACCACCAGAACCAGCCGTTGCGCCAGTCACTCCATTCGTAGGTAATTGACAACTGGCCGAGGATTGCCTCGGCTTCGCATGCCAGGAAGTAGCGGCCACGACCGGCCGGGTCCCCGAGAATGGCGCGCACGCCCGGTTCCAGCCGGCCACGCTGGAGCTGCTTGCCTTCCGATTCGGTGGCGAGTCTGGCGTTGAATTCGGTTACCAGCGGCGCGTCGGCGATGGTGGCATCACGGATACGGAAGGTCATCAGCGCATGATACAGGCGGGCATTGGCCGCGGCAGCGTTTTGACCGCCCGGCCGGATTTGCTGCTAAAATTCGCGCTCGGCTGGGGCCGTAGCTCAGTTGGGAGAGCGTCGCGTTCGCAATGCGAAGGTCGTGGGTTCGACTCCCATCGGCTCCACCAGCCCCTGTCCCCCCGCAGGGAGCCAATTGCCGCGATTTCTGGCTCCCCCAGGGCCGGGCGGTCTGGTTGCCTGGCGGCAAAATCGCATCAATATCAGGGGATTGGCGGACCGCGGTGTTATGTTCAATTACGGGTTTCATCGGGTCAGGATTCTGGTATTCTCTGCCCCTGGGGCATAACTTAAAAAATGCATTGGGATCGGCGAAAAAAGGAAAAGACCGATGTTTAGAAAGAATTCTCGTGGGCTATTAGTCCGGCTTGCTGCAATTGTTGTACTGGCTTTCCCGCTCGGCGCATCTGCGGTGCCGATAACTGGCGGCATCGGATTCAGCGGCCTGTTCAACCCGACCGGCGGCACCGGTCTTGGCGATGCGACCGGAATTAGTTTTTCCAATGCATTCGTAGCTACAACCAGCGGTATTTACGCCGGTATCCCCGCGCCGTTTGCTACGGTTGCAAATTTCACCGACTTCCAGTTCTCGCCTTTGGCTCCGGACCCGGTAGACCCGTTGTGGACGGTTAGCTTCGGTGGCGTCGATTACTCCTTCAGTCTGGAAGACGTTTCTGTCGATTTTCAGGACAACAACGAGCTGAACCTGAGTGGCAGCGGCATTCTGTCCGCCACCGGCTTCGATGACACGGCCGGTACCTGGGAGTTCTCCGGCAATACTGCGGGCACGATTTTATTTTCATTTTCCTCGATTTCGGCAGCCGCGGCGTCGGAGCCGGGCATACTCTTTTTGCTGGCAATGGGTTTACCGATGCTGGGCGTAGCACGACGAATTAATAACAACAAAACAGGAGTACGCTCATGAGATCGCTTATTTCCTCTGTACTGGTACTCGTCGTCCTTGGGCTTGCGGCAACGACCGCTTCTGCGGCCACAATAACCGGAGAGATCGCATTTCTCGGCAGCACCTTCGCACCGGTGGGCGGCGGGCTGGGTACCGCCACGGGACTGACTATTGACCCCGCGCTTGTCGGTGCCGGGACCGGCGAATTCAACAGTCAGGTCGGCTCGCTCGCCAACTTTAGCCCTCTTGACTTTGGCGCGCCCGACGGTGTGCTGTTTACCACGACCGGGGGCCTGAGCTTCACCGTCACCGGTCTGACAGTCGATGTGCAAGATGCTACCTCGCTGGATTTTACCGCGACAGGCTTCTATAGCCTGGCCGGATTCGACGACACGGGCGGCATTTTTACCTGGACCGGTGAAACGCTGGGCGGGTTGTTTACATACTCCGCAACCGGGGCGGCCGTTGTTCCATTGCCGGGTGCATTGTTGCTTTTCGGCTCGGCACTTGGCTTCCTGGGACTGCGTCGCACCCGCTAAGTCACTGGGCTAACTCAACGAAAACGGCGGCTTTGGCCGCCGTTTTTTGTTGGCCAATGCCCTGAATGTCACTCGCCTTTATTAACACCACTTCTATTGTGTCAGCTCAAGTTGTCACGTACTTTCTCAGGTCCTTAATCTGACTGTCCGTCAATGCGAATGCTGAGAGACCTGTCACTGCTTGTGCTGCTGTGCGGCATCATCGTTATCATCCAGAGCAACTATGTGGGTGATCTGACAATTTACAGTCTTGAAAACGCAACGAAACGGGCTGAATTGCATCGTGCGATTGTTGAGAACGAACCGTATCGGGGGGGCTGGGTCGAGAACAAGGTCAACGGCGCCAACATAAGAATCCTGACCGTCTATGCAGTGGAATTCGCCGGCAGTGTGACGGGCGTGAGTCACGCGCGACTCTACAAGTTCCTCGACATGACAACCATTCTGGCAACGCTGGTGCTGCTTGTGTTGTTCCTGAAAAAGTGGTTTCCGGTCGAGTACGGCCTTATCGCGGTACTGTTTTTGGCCGCATTGATGCCCCTGACCTACGCGTTTCATTATTTTCATCCATGGGACCGGCCAGGGGTACTGCTCTGGCTGCTGTTCGCCTGGGCGGTCCGGGAAGATCGTATCGGATGGTGCGCGCTTATTTTGTTCGTCAGTGTTCTGAACAAATTCGATTCCGTCGCTCTTCCGGGTCTGTATTTTCTGGCTCACGTCTCGCAGGCGAACTGGAAAACCGTGGCCCTGCGCACAATGGGGCTGTTCATTTTGAGCATTGGGACATATGCAGCCCTGCGCATCGGTATTCCTGACGGCGTCTTCCCTCGAAGTATCGCGGAAAGCATTGCTCGTAATCTCGGTCATCTGCAAAAACTGAAAATCACCTATCCGCCGATTCTGGGGTTCGCTCTCCCCCTGATTCTGGTTTTCATCGGATGGCGCCGCAGCGATCAATTTTCCCGGGCCGCCTTCGTGTTTGGCTTTCTCATCCTCATCGGTCCCCTGATGCTCACGTCGCACTTCCAGGAAATACGCACTCAGATTGGCGTAATGGTCCTGATGCTACCAGTGGCCCTGACCGGCCTGCAGTCTGTTCTGGCTCGAACCGGGAGTGCGAATCACCTGAAGTAGCGGTCTGGCGTCAGGAGCCATGTCCGGGTGTCCTGGAAGGGGGGATTGCCGTGCACCGGTCCTGCGGGTGTCCCCGGCGATTCCGGTATTTTGCGGCTACACTTGGATCAGTTGGATGAAAAAGTGTGGGGGAGATATGTCGGTTGAGAATATCAATGTCGTCCGCGACATGTACGACGCCTTTGGCCGGGGCGACATTGCCGCGGTTGTGGCCTCTATGGATCCCGACATCGAATGGAACGAGGCGGAGAATTTCCCCTATGCGGATCGCAATCCCTATATCGGGCCACAGGCAGTGGTCGATGGCGTGTTCAACAGGCTGGCCGGTGAGTGGGAGTACTGGTCACTCGACCACGAGGAATTTTTTGACGCCGGCGATTACGTTATCGTCACCGGTCGCTATCACGCGGAACATAAAGGCACCGGTGGCGAGATACGCGCACAGTTTGCCCACGTATGGCAATTGCATGACGGCAAGGTGATCAGGTTCCAGCAATACACGGACACCGCCCAGATCGCCAGCGCCATTGCTACCTGATAACTTTTGCCAGGAGTGGTCCTGTACACCATAAGATGGAGTTGAGCATGAAAAAACTCTGCCGGTACGCGTTTATAAGTCTCGCCACAATTCAGCTTGCCCTGTTTCCGCCGTTTTCTTTTGCAGCGGGCTCAGGCAGCGCCACCGCACTGGAGGAATATGTCTACACACCGGATGCCGCTTACAGTTACACATTAACTGATATGCAAGAACAGGCCGGGTTCACGCTTTACACGCTGTTGATGGATTCGCTGCAGTGGCGCAGCGCGAAGGAAGTCGAGCGGCGACTATGGACTCATCAGGTCCTCATTGTGATACCGAAAGTCGTGACCACCCAGACCGCGTTAATGCTGATCAACGGTGGCAGCAATCCGCCGGGTGCGATAGACCCGCTGATAGTTGGTATTGGCGCTGCGATCGCGGCCGGTTCGGGATCAGTGCTGGCGTCGGTCTCGCAGATTCCCAATCAGCCGTTGCAGTTTCCTGACGAGGGAGCGCCGATTTCAGAAGAAGCATTGGTGGCCTATAGCTGGGACAAGGCACTCGCGACCGGTGACGGCAGCTGGGCGGCCTACATGCCCATGACCAAGGCCTCGGTACGCGCAATGGACGCGGTGCAGACCTTTGTCAACGAAAAC
>Ga0224508_10004430_pt1 | contig 11473 bp, 8 predicted proteins | sample SF_Jan12_sed_USG_4_FD_170157 | JGI IMG/M metagenome (GOLD analysis project Ga0224508, IMG submission 170157) | Sediment microbial communities from San Francisco Bay, California, United States - SF_Jan12_sed_USGS_21 | ecosystem: Environmental > Aquatic > Marine > Sediment | place: USA: California...
GTGGGGCCATTTTAATCGAATCCGAACAGGGACCAGCGATACCGTTCGCAGAGATACGCACTACTGTTGGTGATTTCGACTTTAACAAGCTGCAGTTGAAGACGGGCGGAGATAACGGCAGCCTCAATTACCTGTTTAACCTGTCCGACACATCGATAGACGGTTATCGGGACAATAGCGAGTTCGAAAACACCCAGTTTAGCGGGCGATTCGAAACCACGCTCTCGGCAAGTTCGAGCTTGCTGACCACGATCCACCATACCGATCAGCCCGTTGCCAATGACCCCGGCGGTCTTACTGCAGAGGACGCCGCATCTGATCCGAAACAGGCGAGGGCAGCAAATGTGATCTTCGACGCCGGGGAGGATCTTGAACAAACCCGAATCGGTCTTCTATATAAAACCAGTTTAAGCGAGAACCGGGAACTGGTAACCCGTGTCTACAGCACCGATAGAGATTTTAGCAACAGGCTCCCCTTCCAGGACGGGGGGATCGTAAAACTGGATCGCCGTTTTTCTGGAGCCGGTGTTACCTACACGATCAAAGGCGATCTCGGCGGCAAACAAAATAGATTTTTAATCGGCACTGATTATGATCATCAGGACGATGATCGCAGCCGTTTCGATAACCTGCACCTGAAAGAAACGCTTTTATTGGAATTACCGTGCGCAGGCGTTTCAGAGGTTGATCACCAAGGGTGCAATTAACGGTGGCGGATTTATCAGTTCATCCCGGGTTACGCTGACGACCGGCATCCCAACGATTTATGCCATTGGCAACCTCGAAGGGGTTTTCGCCCATCTGGCGGCAGCAAACATTGAAGTTAAGCAGCACTGGGAATCTTGAGAAAGGGCACATCTGCGCCCAGGGCTAGACTGATATCGAAACACATGTCAGTTTGATTCAAGGTATAAAGGTGAAATTGCCTGACGCCTTCACCAGCGAGTCGTTCGCATAACTCAACTGCAAGGTCGACGGACAATCGATATTGAGCCTGTTGATCGTGTTTTACTTTCTCGAACAAACCCTCGTAAGAAAGTGGTAACGATGCGCCGCAGCGCTGACTGAACGCACTAACCTTGTCAAAGTCGTGAACCGGCAAAATACCTGGGATTATTGGTTTTTCGATATTCATCTGATGCACTCGGTCTCTAAATCTCAAGAAACAGTCCGCATCAAAAAAATACTGCGTTATGGCTCGAGCAGCACCGGCATCAAGTTTTCGTTTCAGATTTTGCAAATCCTGGCTTGCGCTACTGGCCTTCGGGTGAACTTCGGGATAGGCCGCAACGCTGATATCAAAATCGGCGATTTGCTTTAGGCCTTCAACCAGGTCGGCAGCATTTTGATAGGCACCCTCCGAGACACCCTCTGTACTTAAATCACCTCGCAATGCTACGATGCGATTGATTCCCGCGCGATGAAATTTGCGCGCAATTTCGTTAGTCTCATCACGTGTGGCATCGATGCAGGTTAAATGGGCGGCTACCGGCACCGGAGATTCCTGGTGCATCGCAATCGCCGAATCGATGCTGATTTGTTGGGCACTGCCAAGCGCACCGTAAGTCATCGAAAAAAATTGTGGATTCAATCGTTCAAGTTGACCTACCGCTCGCCATAATCGGCGGGTCATAGCTGCCGTGCGTGGCGGAAAGAATTCATAGGAAAATTGAAGTGGCTGGTTTTGCATAATTATTGTCTCTTTTTATTTACGACGTTCGTTTTGCAGATTTACGGGGTTGACTCAAGGACAGCAAATTATTCGATTTCTGTGCCTGCCAGATCTTGATCGTCAACGGATCGCCTATCAGTTGACAAGGTTCCATTCGTTCTGAGATTCCTGCGCTTCTAAAACACTGCCGTATTTCTTCATCGGTAAAACCTAGCCGGTGATGTTTGAATTCGGAGCGAAAATATTCCTCGGTATGCACCGCGAAATCGACCACGATCAAACGCCCATCGGCGCGTAACACGCGGCTGGCCTCTTGTATGACCTTGCTTGGATCATCGCTGTAATGCAAAACCAGGTGTAGTATCGCGAGATCAACACTCGCGTCATCCAGCGGCAACTGATACATGTCTCCCTGGCGAACATGGACATGGGTTAAACCCGCACGCTCGATATTGGATCGTGCCACTGACAACATGTCACTGCTCAAATCAATTCCGACTCCCCGTGTCACACGATCAGCCAAAATTTCGAGCATACGGCCGGTACCGGTGCCGATATCCAGTAATTCACCGACAGGCTCATCCCCAATAACTTCCAGCAAAGTATCTTCCAGCTGTTGCTGTGGTACATGCATTGCGCGGATCTGATCCCAGTTTTTAGCTACCTGCTTAAAATATTCCTGTGCCCTTTGGGTTCGGATGTCGCGTACCTGTTGCAAGCGTGAAAAATCACGATTCAACCCGGCATCCGATTCCGGTAATAAAGCAACCAGCGCATGTGCAATTTTGGAAGCGTCGTCCCGGTCCGGGACACGGAAGTAGACCTGAACGCCTTCCGGCAGGCGTTCAAGCAATCCTGCCTCTACCATCAATTTCAAGTGGCGGGAAACCCGCGGCTGACTTTGACCGAGGATCTGTGTCAGTTCGGTAACACTCAGTTCGCCCCGCGCGCACAGCGCGAGAATACGTAAGCGGGTATGTTCGCCTGCTGCCCGCAGGCTGCTCAGTAGGGCATCGAGTGAGTGCATGAAGTATTTACTTAGATATAAAGATATGTTTATATATACATTTAAGTTTTACTGATGTCAACTTTAAATTCCCCAGCCGGAACTAAAAAAATGCAGAAATCAAAAGAATTAATCACCCAATTACAGAGGCGCATTCTAGTGCTCGACGGCGCAATGGGCACGATGATCCAGGCACATGCACTGGGTGAAGCAGACCATCGCGGGCAGCGATTTGCCGAATGGGATATCGAATTGCGTGGTAACAACGACCTGCTCTCGCTGACTTGCCCCGACATTATCCGCGATGTTCACAAAGCCTACCTGCAAGCTGGTGCCGATATCATCGAAACCAATACTTTCAACTCGACCAGTATCGCAATGGCCGATTACAGGATGGAATCATTGGTTACGGAACTCTGCGAAAGTTCTGCCCGGCTCGCCAGGGAAGCCGCTGACCAATACAATCTTCTAACACCCGACCAGCCGCGATACGTTGCCGGCGTGCTGGGCCCGACCAATCGAACCGCAAGTCTCTCCCCTGATGTTGAAGATCCCGCCTTTCGTAATATCAGCTTTGACCAACTGGTTGAGGCCTATTGTGAATCGACAAGAGCCTTGATCGCGGGTGGTGTCGACTTAATTATGGTTGAAACAATTTTCGATACGCTGAACGCAAAGGCAGCCATATTTGCGGTCGAGAAAATCTTTAGTGAACTTCAGATACGGCTGCCATTGATGATTTCAGGCACCATCACCGACGCTTCCGGGCGCACATTATCGGGACAGACCACCGAAGCTTTCTGGCATTCAGTGCGCCATGCCAATCCAGTTTCGGTAGGCTTTAATTGTGCCCTGGGTCCGAAAGAACTGCGTCAATATATCGAGGAACTGTCAGGCATTGCCGACACCTATATCTCGGCACACCCTAATGCCGGATTGCCGAATGCATTCGGTGGCTATGACGAGTCGGCAAAAAGCATGGCCGCGCATGCACGGGAATGGGCGACTAGCGGATTGGTCAATATTGTCGGTGGCTGTTGCGGCACAACGCCGGCACATATTCAGGCGATACGCGAAGCTGTTGATGGCCTAACCCCTCGTGTAATACCGGATATTAAACCCGCATGTCGTTTGTCCGGGCTTGAGGCCTGTACGATCAATGCGGAGTCACTGTTCGTCAATGTCGGGGAACGCACCAATATCACCGGTTCGGCGATTTTCAAGAACCTGATCGTTGAAGAGAATTACGACGCGGCTTTGGGCATCGCACGTCAACAGGTAGAAAACGGGGCGCAAATCATCGATGTCAATATGGACGAAGGCCTGCTTGATTCCGTTGCAGTGATGCAGCGCTTTCTCAATCTGATTGCCGGTGAACCTGATATCTCAAAAGTCCCGATAATGATTGATTCCTCGCGTTGGGACGTGATCGAAACCGGGCTTAAATGTGTGCAGGGTAAATCCGTGGTTAACTCGATCAGTCTAAAGGCTGGCGAAGCCGAATTCATCGAACAGGCTCAACTGTGCCTGCGCTATGGCGCCGCCGTTGTGGTCATGGCCTTCGACGAACAGGGACAGGCTGATACCGTGCAGCGTAAAGTTGAAATTTGCACACGTGCCTACAATATTCTCGTCGAGCAAGTCGGATTCGCGCCCGAGGATATCATTTTCGACCCGAATATCTTTGCCATCGCAACCGGCATTGACGAGCACAACGATTATGCCAGGGCATTTATAGAAGCCACGCGTGAGATCAAACAGAAATTGTCAGGTTCAATGGTGTCGGGTGGCCTCTCGAATGTGTCTTTTGCTTTTCGTGGTAATAACCCCGTTCGAGAAGCAATACACGCAGTATTTCTGTATCACGCGATTCAGGCCGGCATGGATATGGGTATTGTTAACGCGGGACAATTGTCAATTTACGCCGACATACCACAGAAACTGCGCGAAGCAGTTGAAGATGTCGTGCTAAATCGCGGTGACGGTGGCACTGAACGCCTGCTTGCAATCGCAGAAGACTATCGTGGTAGTGGCAACCTGAGGGAGCAGGAACAGGAAGACTGGCGCGATTGGCCGGTAAACCAACGATTGCAACATGCGCTGGTTAAAGGCATTGCGGATCATATCGAAGCCGATACAGCCGAAGCGATGGAGCAGGTCGATTTGCCGCTGGAATTGATCGAAGGCCCATTGATGGATGGTATGAATATCGTGGGTGATCTGTTTGGTTCAGGGCAAATGTTTCTGCCACAGGTCGTAAAATCGGCACGAGTAATGAAAAAGGCCGTGGCCTGGCTGGAACCATTAATGGAGGCTCAACAAACCGCCTCCGGGAAAACCCAGGGCAAAATTGTGCTGGCCACCGCAAAAGGCGATGTGCACGATATCGGCAAGAATATCGTCGGAGTCGTACTGCAATGCAACGGCTATGAAGTCATCGATCTTGGTGTAATGGTGCATGCGGAAACCATTTTTGAGGCCGCCCGGGAGCACAATGCCGACATTATTGGCATATCGGGTTTAATTACACCATCACTCGAGGAAATGGCGCACGTCGCCAGGGAAATGCAGCGCCAGGGATTTACCATACCGCTGCTGATCGGAGGTGCAACGACCTCGAAGATGCATACCGCGGTCAAGATAGATCCACATTATCAGCATCCGGTAGTGTATGTGCCAGACGCATCGCGCTGTGTCTCGGTAGTGAACCAATTGTTGAGCGAAACCATGCGCGCACCATTTCTGCAGGCACTCGAACAGGAATATGATCACTATCGCGAACGCTTTGCGGCCAGCCTGGAAAAACGCCAATTCCTGTCTTTAGCTGCCGCTCGTGCCAACAAACTCGAGACCAGATGGCAAACTTACACACCACCTGTGCCACGGCAGTATGGTGTTCAGGTATTAAATGAGTTCCCGCTCGACATCCTTATCGACTATATCGACTGGACACCATTCTTCAGCACCTGGGGGCTGCGTGCGAAGTACCCACGCGTACTCGATCACGAGAAATTTGGCGAACAGGCACAACAGTTATTTTCCGATGCACAGGCGATGCTGCAGCGTTTTGTTGAATCAGATGCCATCAAGGCCCATGCCGTGTTTGGTCTGTTCCCGGCCAACAGTGTTAACGACGACGATATCGAGGTCTACGCCGATGAATCCAGGCAGGAAACCCTGACTAAAATTGTTGGCTTACGCCAGCAAACCGTGCACCCGGCTGACCGTGCCAATCTTTCATTGTCCGATTTTATCGCGCCTCAAGATTCCGGTATCAACGACTCGATTGGTGCATTTGCAGTCACCGCTGGAGATGGACTGGATCAGCTGGTGCGGGATTTCGAACGCGAAAACGACGTCTATAACAGTATGATGGCAAAAGCGTTGACCGACCGACTGGCAGAGGCGTTTGCAGAATATCTGCACGAACAGGTACGCAAGCATCATTGGGGTTATGCAAGCGATGAATCGCTGGATCAGACGGAACTGATCAAAGAAAAATACCGAGGTATTCGCCCGGCACCCGGTTACCCCGCCAATCCCGATCACAGCCAGAAGGAGCTGATCTGGGAATTGCTGAATGTGGAAGAGTCGGTCCAGATCAGGCTCACCGAGACGCTCGCAATGTTACCGGCAGCCTCGGTTAGCGGCTGGTATTTCTCACATCCAGAAGCACAGTATTTTGGCGTTGGTAAAATCGATCGGGACCAACTAATTGACTATGCAAATAGGCAAGCTATCGACCTGGAAACAGCTGAAAGGCGTCTGGCGCCTAATCTTGGATTCCAGACCGAGGTTGGAGACCAAAAAGAGGTCGCATAAGACCCAAGGTATTGTCGTGGGTAATTTCAGACAAAACTCAATGCCGTGGTTCGTCAGTTACATGAGCAAACTCGTAATAGGTTAAGGCACGAGTCACCAGCAGAAAGATTTAACGAAGGTGTCGCATCGATAAATTGAGATGGCCGTTTTTGGCTGCCCCTGTTTAAAAACTAAATGGTTTCCTAATTAAGGTGACAGTTGACTTAATTGCAGCCACCGGGACACAGTCAAAACGGGCGTACGACCGTTAATAATAAATTCCTCGGATGTCTTGAGATACCAATCAGACGGCGGTTGAAGAAACCGAAACCCGGGCCGAAACGACGGAATTAACTTAACTATCACCTTATCCTTAACTAGAATAATTCTAGAATTATTGCATAAGTATTTGACAAAGCTGATTATTATAACTTAGAGTCTAATCATTAACGTTAAAAATTACATACGACTAAAACAGCCAACAGCAATAATGACGTTACATTAATCCAGGAAAAATGAGAGCGGGTATAGCTGGAAAATAACTTTTGCTTTACTGAGGGGAGCAAAATGCCAAGTAAAAAATCGGGAGGAGAGCATCTTCAATATAATGAATTTAATCAAGATTCGATATTCGAGTTATTCAAATTAAAAGAAATTCTAGACCCAGCCATGGATGAGGTGTTGGATAATTTGCACGCGCACATACTTGAAGAACCCGTGTTAAGTCCGCCCTTTTGCGACAAATTAGGGATCGCTCAAATCAGTTCGGTTTGCGTGACATTGAGCCCATGTTGATATCACCTCGACACAGCAATCTGAACAAGATCGTCATCCTCAACCCCAAAGGTGGTTGTGGTAAGTCAACTCTCGCAACCAATCTGGCAGCTTTCTACGCACATAAGGGCAGGACGACGACCATAATGGACTTCGATCCGCAGGGCTCGGCGACAACATGGCTCGGGCGCCGCCCGAGGGATCTGCCCACCATTCATGGCATAGCGGCTTATAAAAAAACCATGCAGGCTACCCGCAGCTGGCAGCTCCGCGTGCCTGACGACACGGTCAACGTGATCGTGGATTCGCCGGCCGGAACCAGCAACAACGAGCTGCGCCAGATCGCACGAGAATCGACGAAGATACTAGTTCCAATTTTGCCGTCGTCCATGGACATAGACGCAGCCTCGTGTTGCATAGCTGACCTGCTGTCGGTTGCGAATATCGATGATAATGATCACAGGGTGGCGGTCGTCGCGAATCGCACGCGCTGGTATACCAAAAGCTTTACGCGGCTTATGAGTTTTGTCGAGTCACACAACGTCCCCGTTATAGCGGTGCTTCGTGACAGTGAGTATTTCGTGGATGCAGCCGAAAAGGGAATCGGTTTGCATGAGATGCAAACATCACGAGTTGGCCCCGATCTGGAGCAGCTCGAAAGAATCGCGCGCTGGGTTGATGGATGGCCCGAGCGGCGCCAGACTATCAGGGATGTCAGGGGTATCCAGCGCCGGTCATTCTCGAAAGTGTCGTTTTTACACAGGCGCCAGGCTGACTTAGCCTGAATTTCTACATATTAAGACATTCAGAGTTTAGTATCCCCATTTCAGATACTGGCTTATCTCTTACTTAAAATTAGATGACCTTTAAACCAATTGCAGCGATCGAGATGTACGCCGATAACGCCAATCAAACCAGTGTCGGATCCAGCAGCGTCTCGAACATTCGCATCGGGCACAACGGTTTTTATGATGATTGGGAGGTTGCGTCTTTCCTGGGTGTAAACAACCTGTTCGACGAAGACTACAACAACAATATTCGCATCAATGCCTTCGGCAGCCGTTATTTTGAACCCGCACCGGAAAGAAACGCTTTTATTGGAATTACCGTGCGCAGGCGTTTCAGGGGTTGATCACCAAGGGTGAAACATCCTACCTATGCCGCTTCGCCTGTTACGATCTATGTGAATTAATAGGTTAGCTAAATTTCTTCAAGTCGATTCTAATTCAAGCGAATCACACGACTTCCTTTACTCAAAAATCAGTTCTCATTTAGCAGGCCATTGGAGGCGAAAATTCTCTCCAAAATCGCGAAGTACCTGTGATATGGTGATTCTCGATGGATCGGAAAAAGAAGAATAACAGGGCAGAGGGCCGGAAGATTCTGCTGGTTTGTTGCTTTGCATTGATATCGACACAGGCGCTTTCTGCGGGTGTCGAAGTCGATGGTGCGACCAGCACCACGTTGGAAACAGCCCCGAACGGTGTACCCATAGTCAACATCGCCAATCCCAATACCCGGGGCTTGTCACACAATAGTTACACCCGATTCAACGTCGGTAATCCGGGATTAATTCTCAATAACGCCGATCAAACCGTCGTCGACACGCAGCTCGGCGGTCATATTCTCGGTAATTCCCATCTCAGTGCGCCGGCACGGGTAATTCTGAACGAGGTTACCAGCGCAAATCCCAGTATCTTGAATGGGTATACCGAGGTCGCAGGGCAACGTGCCGATATCGTGATCGCCAATCCTAATGGAATTTCAATTAACGGCGCCGGATTTATCAATTCGTCCCCGAAAGCGGACACTCTGTTTCTCAGCACCAGAGTCTTACTTCGGCCATTTTCGGACACTGGTGTTAAGTTGATAATTAATCTAATTCGAACGAATATCTGGGCATAATTTCCGACATCCCTAGTTCTCATCGATATCAATTATTGTTGTGTGTGGACGGGCTATAATGCGCGGGAGAAAACGTGACTCTCCCGCGCACTAAAGTAACTTGTTACTTGCTACACTTGATACCCTTGCATGGTACATCGCTTTCGCGCATCACGATCAGACCATTGTTTATATCGGATGCGATTATTTTGCCACTCTCGAATACATAGATCCCCCACTGTCCTAAGAACGCGCTACCAAACTTTTCCTCCTGCTTGATGTTCAGTATCCTTCCCGGCAATCGGGGTTCGGTATCCATTGTAGCGATCTCTTCGAGAACGACATTATTATCAACATCGCGGCCGATTTGCAGCACACGCGTGCCCGAAGTGTACGAGGCGATATAAAGCTTGTCGCCCACGACCTGGAAGTTGTGGTCTAGCCCCACGGTATCGTTTTCAAAGCGTGTATAGAACGCGGGAGCATCCAGGTCACGAATGTCTATGACATAAGTACCGGTTTGTGGCTTGTTCGTCGGATCTGTAGTCGGTTCGGTAAAAATGCTAGAAAATGCCCAGTTCGCAGCAACCAACTCGTCAATTTCATCGCCGATAAAAAGGAAATCCTGTTCTTCGGTTGTCGCACCGTTGTGAGAGAATACGTTACCCGGTGTGCGAAAGCTGGAAATTTCAACGATATTAGCCTTATCAGTCACATCCCAGATCAAAGTCTTACCGCCGACGGGATTACCCCCTGCCTGTCCTTCACGATCACGACCATCGAAAACGAAGGCAATCTCTCTGCCCGGGTAGTCAGGGTCGGGGCCGGTGTAGTTGACGACGTGAAAGTCATGCTCTCCCGCGTCGGCAATACAGGCAGCGACGGGAGGATTTGTAGGCTCAGACGCGACGTCAAGGATCAACGTATTAAAACGGGCCGGCTCTTCACTGCCGCAGGCGTTATTGGACGCACCAGCTTTCAAGTGCGCGCCTGCAACATAGGCATAGCCCGTGTCTTCATTTATCACGATATTGTGCGCTCCGTCGTAACCTCCGGGGGCAACAAAGAACGTCGGCAACAGCAAGTCAGTGAAAGGACCACTTGCCGCCATCAACGCGTCGGCTCCAGACATGTCGATGATTACGATGCTGGAGTCGTCGATTTCGGTCGTAAAATAGGCGTAATTACCAAAAGTCGCCGGGTCACCCCAGATGTTCGCAAAATTGAGTGGATTTTGACTTTCTACGCGACCCAGGAACTCGGGGTTCTCGGGATCAGTAACACGCACTATGGCTATACCGCCTGAGTTGGTGGCAAGCGCGTATTCTTCACCCGCGGGCGAGGTCCAGCCACCGATATCATTCATCATACCCTTGGCCCAGACTCCAGGTACTTCCAACGCACCCAGATCTTCCGGATCGACCTGGCTGAGGAACTTCATATTGATAGTCTCAGGGAATGGTCCCTTAAATACTGGAAGACTGGCTACGCCATCATCTTTCGCTGGTGCACCGGAAACCGCGAGCAGCGCCACTGCCCCTAACGCAAAAATTAATGTATTGATTTGATTCATAGTGATACTCCCTCTCAATAGTAGTTATTAAAAAAAGTCAATCACTTATCGAGACCGAGGCTTGCTTGGTATTCTGAATTATCGACAGTCTCAAGTATTGAATAGTTTAAACCACCATGAATTCGGTGAAAAGCTCATGACGAGAAGATTGGAATCTGTGCATTCGCGTTTACATGGGCATCTGAGTTGAGTCGACAATTGCCGCTGACTAAACAAATTTGAGGGTTAGTTTTCCCCAAAGGAGACGCTCAGAATATCGAGATAGGCGGCGACCTTCGGCCAGTTTCAGACACTCGCAGCCATAAAAAAACCCCGCACAGTGGCGGGGCTTCATATTAAATCTGTTTAAAGGTTAAGCTGCTTTCCTTCGCGTAGTGATTCCGATTAATCCGATGAGTCCAGCACCGAACAGCCAGATGACTGCCGGCTCCGGGACACGGGCTACGCGGGTCAAGAATATGCTTCCTCCGCGGGCAGGGAATTGCGTGCCATCCACTAGATCAAATCCGCAGCAGTCGCGTAGCTCTATAATCGCCGGTACTATGCCGGCGTAAAGCTCCGCTACTAATGTTTCTGTTCCATCCAAATCATAAAATGAGAAGTCTATTCCATACATCGCTTTAATCGTCTCTGAATCATCGGCTCCTATAAGTTCCCATGAACTAACGCTAATATCCGGCCTATCATCCGTAAAGCTGAATCCACTGCCGAATATATTGTCTGGAGGATTTCCACCGAAAAAACTCAGGCCTCCGATGCGAAG
>Ga0224508_10004431_pt1 | contig 11468 bp, 8 predicted proteins | sample SF_Jan12_sed_USG_4_FD_170157 | JGI IMG/M metagenome (GOLD analysis project Ga0224508, IMG submission 170157) | Sediment microbial communities from San Francisco Bay, California, United States - SF_Jan12_sed_USGS_21 | ecosystem: Environmental > Aquatic > Marine > Sediment | place: USA: California...
CAGGATCGATGTCGCCGGACGATCTACTCGGCCGAATTTTTGCCGATTTCTGCATCGGCAAATGAGGGGCCCTGTCGCGTGCTTCAGGGCCGGAAGCGCGGTTCGCTAATCGCGATTTCGGTAACCGGCCCGTACTTTGCGATGTCGTCGCGAATCTGGGCGGCATCGCCGAGCAGAACGAACACCAGGTTATCCGCCAACGGATACACGTCGCTGATTGTCATCGCCACGGTTTCGATAGTCGCCGCGGATATCGCTGCTCCGTAGTCGTTGATGTAAGCGACGTCGAGGCCCATTCGCTCGAGAAAGGAAAGCTCCCGAGCCAGTTTGCCGGCTGTTTCCAGCTCCGGCGGGAAGTGCCCGAGAATATAGTTCTTGGCCGACTGCAGCGACTCGCCAGTCACGCCAGCCGCATGCAGCTGTTGCAGCACGCCGATCGCCATGTCGATAGCTTCGGTCGTCGATTCCGTATTCGTAAAGGAGTAAATCGCGACGGACCCAGGCTGCGACGGCTCTATCAAAACCGCACGGGCACCGTAGGTCAGCCCCGATTCCACGCGCAGAGCCGTGTTGAGCATCGACGTAAATCGACCGCCAAAGAGCGTGGTGGCGATATCCAGTTCGGCGCGCGCCGGATAATCGGCAGCAACACCGATGTTAGCCAGCCAGAAATAGGTCTGCGCTGCGCCCGGCTTGTCGACCAGCAGAACGCGGCGTCCCGATTGTTCTGCGGGCGGCAATACCGCGGCGGACCCGGCTTCTGCCTGACGCCAGTCGCTGAATGCCGCGCTTAGCTGTGCGACCATCGCGACCGTATCGAAGTCGCCGGCGACGGCGATGATCAGGCGGTCGGCGCCGACATGATCCGCATAATACGCGAGCACGTCCTGGTGACTGATCCGGGCGAGGGATTCCTCGCTGCCGAACACGGGGTTGCCATACGGATGCTCACCAAACAAAAAAGCAGCGCCGTACATCGGCAGTAGTGCGCGGAGATCAGAGTCCTTGGCCGCACGGATGGAATTGATCGACCGGTCCCGCAGCTTGTCCATCTCGTCGCTGTCGAGAGCCGGCCGCTGCAGCATGTCGGCAAGCAGCTCGACCATCAGCGCGCTGTCCCGCGACATGAATTCGCCAGAGATCGTAAACGCCTCGAGATCGCCGGCGGCCGCAAGCCGGCCACCAACGGCGGCGACCGCTTCCGCGAACGCTGCGCTGTCGCGGTCACCGGCGCCTTTCTCCAAGAGGCGCGCGAGCAGGCTCGACAGGCCGGACAAGCCCTCGGGATCGCTGACAGCGCCGCCACGCACAACCGCTTCGACGCCGATCAATGGCACGTCGTGTTTTTCCAGCAGCAGCAACACTGTGCCGTTGTCGAGTTCGATACGCTCGAAGTCGGGCAGCGTGACGGCCTGCGCGAAGATGGCCGGGCTGCAGCAAAGCAAGGCAAGTGCGGCCAGCTGGCTTCTCACAACGTTCATGGACCCGTCTCGGCTGCGGGGGCCTGCAGGACACCGACCGTCATATTGGAACGCTGAAAGACGACGGCCGCGGCGTTACGAAGATCTTCGACGCTGATCGCCTCCACGGCGGCCGGCTGCTCGAAGAGCTTTTCGTAACTGCCGTGGAGCAGCTCATGGTCGCCGAGTGCCTCGGCCTTGCCGTTGATCGTCGCCAGGCCGCGCCAGTAATTTGCCAGTCGCCGGTTCTGGGCTTTGGCGAGTTCGGCTGCGGTGACCCCGTCGTCGATCACTCTTTGCAATTCAACAAGCACCGCTTCTTCCACGCTGGCCACTTCGCCGCCGGGCGGCAGCGTCAGATAGAAATACACGAGTCCCGGATCGAGGCCGGCTTCGTACCAGCCATCCACAGAGATGACGGCCTGTTGCTCTTCGACGAGCAGGCGGTGCAGCCGTGACGAGTCGCCGCCCGCGAGGATGTCGAGCAACAGCGTCAACGGCAGCGTCTCTTTGTCGATCGCCCGGCCGGCGTGGAATGCCAGGTGCAAAAGGGGCGTCTGAGCTGCCGTCTCGATAGTGATACGGCGGACGCCTTCCTGGCGTGGCTCGACTGTTCTTACCGGCGGCGGCGGTTCCTGCGCCGGGATTCCCGCGAGGTACTCTTCCGCCAGTTCAAAAATCTCCTCCGGCGTTACGTCCCCTGTAAATACCATCGTGCAGTTGTTTGGTGCGTAATATGTGCCGAAATAATTAACGAGATCTGCCTCTGTCCACGCTTCGATATCCGAGGGCCAGCCGATAATTGGATACTGGTATGGATGTGCGATGTAGGCGGTCGCATACACCTGCTCGAACAGGCGGCTGAAGTTGTCATCGTCAACGCCACTGCGGCGCTCCGAAATTATGACGCCGCGTTCGCTTTCAATAGTGTCGGCATCCAGGAAGAGATTCTGCAGGCGATCGGCTTCGAGCTTGACGATGATCTCCAGCGCCGATTTTGGGAACCAGTTCTGGTACACCGTGATGTCTTTCGAGGTTCCGGCGTTGGCTGACCCGCCTGCCGCTTCCATGATGCGGTCGAATTCGCCCGGCTCGAGCGTCGACGTCGACTGAAACATCATGTGCTCGAAGAAGTGCGCCAGGCCGGTGATGCCGGGGTACTCATTACGGCTGCCTGCGCGCACGTAGTTGTACAGCACGACGTTAGGGATATCGTGGTCAGGCCAGACAATGATCTTCAGGCCGTTGTCGAGCGTCAGGCTGCGTATTTCCTGCGGTGCTTCGGGCGCAGCGGGTGGATCGCCTTCGGGAATGCCCGGGACGAGAAACTCGAACGTCGGTAACAGGCCCTGGCCGAGCACGGCCAGCACGCCGAGCACGAGCAGCACGGCGACCGCGGCGTTGAGCTTTTGTCCGGTCTTGTAAACGATGGACTGCGTCTGCTCGACGTCAATGGCCTTCTTCAGGCCGCCCGGCGTTATCTCGTACGTCCACGCGAAGATCAGCGCCACCGGGAAACCGATGGTCAGCAGCAGCAAGACAAAAGTTTCGGTCCAGACGGGCAGGCCCAGAGCTTCGGCCGTTGCTCCCACCAACAGCAAGAGCAGCCAGCTGGCGATGGCATACAACAGCGCAACCTTGAGCACGTTGCGCCGCCTTAGTTCGGCGAAAACGGCCATAGGGGAATCCTACCCCAGCAGGCCCTCGCGGCGATACAGCCGGGCACAGATCCACGTTAGCAGCGCGCCGATCACCAGGGTGCTGGCGACAGAAATGGTGACGTGCAGCAGGTTGACCGGCTCGTTCTTCACCATGTCAATCAGCAGCAGGTGCTGACTCAGGCTCGGAACGAACATGAACCCGAGCTGCGGCCTGAGCGCCAGAATGCTGACGATAAGGATCGGCAGTGTCGGCGCTATCAGCACGATGCTCAGCCAGGTTTGTGCCTCCTTGTAACTTTTCGTGAAAGATGCAACCAACGTCATGACCGAAGCGCCAAGCAATATGAACGGCGCCAGGATAAAAAACGCGGCGATTACAACACGCGGGCCGAAGTTGGGCGTCATGCCGAGCTCTTCGAAGGGCATGAACTTCAGGGCAATAAAGAATGAACACAGGCTCAGTATCAGCGACAGCGCCATGAAAACGCAGGTCGCCGCGATTTTGCCCAGCATGAGCTGGTCGCGCGTAACGGGCAGCGACAATAAGGGTTCGAGCGAGCCGCGCTCACGCTCGCCGGCCGTTGTATCGATTGCGAGATACATGCCGCCCATCAACAACGCAAAAATGAAAAAGTAACTCATCATCCCCAGCAGGATGCCCGACCGGCCACTCGGCGTCGAAACATCCACTTCATCGACGTTGAGGGCTTGCACGACAGACGGGCTGACGCCGCGGGCGACCAGGCGAATCGCCCCGAGCTCCTGGCTATACGCGCGCAGCGCACTTCGAGCTCGCCGCGCGTCACGCTCGGCCTGGGTGTTCGCCTGATCGGTGATGACCTCGACGCGTGCGGGAATGCCGTCCACGAGCTGTTCGCCAAACCCCTCGGGTATGACGACAACGACATCGAAAATGCCCGTCTTTACGCCTGCGACGGCGGCTGCGCGATCGGCCGGCCCGGTAACGACATCCAGGTTGCGACTCTGCAGATAGCGAATAAGGTTCGGCGCGTGCTCGCCGCCGATGACGGGCAGTTCCATCGTCTCGTCTACATCGGCAAGCGTGCGTTCGATCGAAAGGTTGATCACGAAAGCAAACAGGATGGGGCCGAACAGGGGGCCCATAACGAGCGCCGAGATCAGCGTACGGCGATCGCGAAAATTGTCGAGCACTTCTTTGGCCAAGACAAACAACAGCGTGCGCATCACGCGGGTTCCACCAGCCGAATTGCCTTGACGAAAGCGTCTTCGAGGTCGTCGCATCCGGTGCGATTGCGAATCCCGTCGGCTGAATCGTTGATTGCGACCTTACCGTTGGCGATGATGACGATATCGTCACACAGGGCCACGACCTCCTGCATGACATGACTCGAGAACAGCACGCAGCGGCCCGAGTCTTTGAGTTTCAAAATAAGCCGGCGCAGTGAACGCGTCGCCATGACGTCGAGTCCGCTGCTTGGTTCATCGAGAATGATATTCTGCGGCTCATGCACGAGCGCGCGCGCTATCGCTACCTTGGTGCGCTGACCGTGCGAAAACCCCCTGGTATGACGATCGGCAAAGTCATCGATCTCCAGCAGCTCGACGATGCCGGCAACCCTGTCATCGATGGTGTTCTTGTCGAGCCCGCACAGCCTGGCGTAATAAGCGATGTTTTCCCGGGCGCTCAGGTGTGGGTACAGGCCGGCGCCGTGCGGCAGGGCGCCGATACGCTGGCGCGCGGCCAGGCTGTCGGTGACGACATTCATGCCGTCGATGAGGGCATCGCCCCGATCGGGCGTCATTACCGTGTAAAGCACCCGCAGGGTTGTGGATTTACCGGCGCCGTTGGGACCCAGCAGCCCGGTGATCTTGCCGTCAGTCGCCTCGAAACTGACGCCACGCACGGCCTGCACGCTGCCGAAGGACTTGTGAATATCCCTGACCGCGATCATGGTGCCGGGCCGGAGAAACCGATGAAAAAGGGCATCGCAAACGCATTGTCGAGACAATCGGCGGCGCCGTCCCCGAGCCGCATCGTCGCGACAAAATCGCCAATCACCCGTGGCATACAGCCAACGGCCGCAAGGCCATGGCCCTGGCTATCGCCCGTCAGCAGCCAGGCATTGGTGAGCTCGCTTGCCGCCATTTCGGCGTAAGCGGGAGGGGTAATCGGGTCCGCGTCACCCGACAGCAGCAGCACGGGCTTGTCGCCGGCCAGCGCTTCACGCAGATCCGCGTCGACTACACCGGCCGGCCACACCGAACACATTGTCTTGATCGCCTCGAGCTGAACAGGGCCGAGGTAGCTGGATGCTTGTGCTTCGACATCAATCGCGTCCCAGTCGATGAACGGCGCATCCTCGGTGCACATCACGGCGTTATGCATGCCGATATTTAAAGATTCGGCAAGTGATGTCACGATCATCTGGAACTGCGCGGCCAGCGGGGTGAAGTTACCGTTTGCCGCCTCATCGATCAGCAACGGCAATAGCGCGATCGTTCTCGGGTTGTACAGCAGCAGGCGAATTGCCGCCGCGAACTGTTCGTTGCCGAACTCGATTTCCTCAACGCCTGCCGTCACCGGGTTGGCAAGCGTGACGGTAACGGGCTCGTCCGCCAGCGATTCGCGCAGTTGCTGGAAATCATCCCTGACGTTCGGGAAGCGGGCGTTGCAGCCCGGGTCAGCGGCGCAGCGATCGAATATCCGGTCGATCGCGCGCTGCGATTCGATCGCGATGCCCGGTCCGAGCGGCAGCTGCGGCGGTACGACACCGTCGACAATAACGGTGCGCGTCGATTCCGGGTAGCGCCGTGCAAAGTGTTGCGCGACCCGCGAGCCGTACGAGATGCCATAGAGATTCAGCGCGCCATAGCCGAGCGCTACCCGAAGCGCTTCGAGATCGGTGACAGCAACGCTGGTTGTAAAGTAACGTGGATCATGGGGCAGCTCTTCGAGACATGCCCGGGTAGCACGCAGCGTCTGCTCGGCGGAGAACTTGCCTTCGACTACGTCGTCGTCAATGTCGCAGGTCAGCGGCGCCGACTCCCCTGTGCCGCGCTGATCGAGCAGCAGAATGTCCCTGTTCTGGCGCACCCGTTCGAAAGCCGTAAACCAGCTGGCGTAGAAATAGATCGTTGACTGACCGGGCCCGCCGGCGATCGGCACCAGCGGATCGGCCGCGGGCTCGAGGCTAAGCGCCGGTACTACGGCGATCTTGAGGTCGATCGTTGCGGAGCCTTCAGCGCCGGGGTCAAGCGGTCGGGTAAGCGTGCCACAGCGTGCGTCGATGCCCGGAAAGCCCGGGCCCGCAGTAATTCTGCAGTCAGTGAGCTCGATAGATGGCTCGCCGAGTGCCGCCACCGCCGCGGGCAACAGAATTGCGGCGGCTAACGCAGGAAGTCGAAGCATGAAGTATCTACAAAACCGCTAAGCGGCGCTATCTTGTCGGCATGCGACTGGCAAGTAAAGGGCTGCGCGCGACACTCTGCTCGCGGTTTTACTGGCAGACAGTGCGCTCTGCGACTAAAATGCGCCGCCTCCGGGTCCAGCAAGTGCGCAACTCTCAAGCAATGCCTGAAACGCTCGATGTCATAGTCATTGGCGGCGGTCACGCCGGAACGGAAGCTTCCCTGGCTGCCGCCCGAGCCGGTGCGCGTACGCTGCTGCTCACGCAGAAGCGCTCGACGCTTGGCCAGATGAGCTGCAATCCGGCGATCGGCGGCATCGGTAAGGGCCACCTAACGCGAGAGATCGACGCACTTGGCGGCGCCATGGCGCAGGCGATCGACCTGGCGGGCATCCAGTTTCGCACGCTGAACAGAAGCAAAGGACCGGCCGTTCGTGCCACGCGTGCCCAGGCGGATCGCGAGCTCTACAGGTGTGCCATTCGCGCCGTGCTGGAAAAGCAGCCGAAGCTGTCGATCGTCGAGGCGTCGGCCGAAGACCTGATCATCGAGGGTGAGCGCGTTGCGGGCGTGGTTGTCGCTGGCGATGTCGAGTTCCGGGCCGCTGCCGTAGTGCTGACGGTTGGCACGTTCCTCGGCGGCCGCATTCTGATCGGCCGGACTGAAACGGCTGGCGGCCGTATCGGCGACGCGCCGTCTAACCGGCTTGCCGAGCGCCTGCGCGAACTACCGTTTCGCGTCGCGCGGCTAAAGACCGGTACGCCGCCGCGCCTCGACGGCAAGACGCTCGACTACACGGCAATGCTCGAACAGCCGGGCGATGAGCCGACGCCGGTGTTCTCATTTCTCGGCCGGCGCAACCAGCATCCACGGCAGATTTCCTGCCATATCACGGCGACGAGCGAAGCGACCCACGACATTGTTCGCACGTCTCTTGACGAGTCGCCGATGTATACGGGCGTCATCGAGGGTGTCGGACCACGTTACTGTCCATCGGTCGAGGACAAGATCGTGCGTTTTGCCGACAAGACGGCGCACCAGGTTTTCGTCGAGCCCGAGGGCCTGAATACGACAACCGTCTACCCCAACGGCATTTCGACGAGCCTGCCCGCGGCAGTGCAGGAGCGTTTTGTGCGCACGATTCGCGGCTTCGAACATGCGCGCATCACGCAGCCGGGTTATGCCATCGAATACGATTACTTCGACCCGCGCGACCTGCAGCCGACCCTGGAAACAAAACCACTGGCAGGCCTGTACTTTGCCGGCCAGATCAACGGTACGACGGGCTATGAGGAGGCCGGCGCGCAGGGGTTGCTGGCTGGCCTCAACGCAGCGCGCCGCGCTCGCGATGCAGAGTCGTGGTTTCCCGGGCGGCACGAAGCGTACCTGGGCGTGCTGGTCGACGATCTGATCACGCGCGGCGTCAGCGAGCCGTATCGCATGTTTACGAGTCGCGCCGAGTATCGGCTGATGCTGCGTGAGGACAATGCGGATCTGCGGCTGACGCCCGCCGGGCGCAAACTCGGCCTCGTCGATGATGAGCGCTGGGGCATTTTCAACGCCAAACGCGATGCGGTCGAGCGCGAACAAGAGCGGCTGGAAAATGTTCGCATCAGCTCGATTGGAGTCACTGCGGCCGAGCTGCTCAGGCGGCCGGAAAGCTCCTATCGTGAGGTTGCGACGCTGCCGGATGTGGGCGCCCATGACGGCTCCGGATTGATCAGCGACGAACAGCGCGAGCAGGTGGAGCTGCAGCTGGAGGTGCGGGCGAAATACGCGGGTTACATCGAGCGTCAGCAGCGCGAGGTCGCGAAACACGCCAGGCAGGAATCGCTGCGGCTGCCCGAGGATATCGATTACCTGGCTGTTGACGGTCTGTCCACCGAAGCTCGGCAGCGTCTGCAGGCCGCGCGGCCTGCGACGCTGGGCCAAGCGTCACGGCTCGAGGGCATGACTCCCTCAGCGGTCTCGCTGTTGCTGATTCATTTGAAGAAGCGGCAGCTGCGCCGGTCGGCAACGAGTTGCAGTGATCCCGCAGCGCCCAAGCCGCTACCGTCGACCGCCAACGCTTAGAAAAGCCATGCTGGCCGCGGCCGCTATGCTGCTAACGCAAACCCGATAGCGGTATCTGCATCGGCGCTCCATTGATGGTCAATACGCCGTTACTGACCTCGACGTGTGATTCATACACCGTACCGTTCTTCTGCAGATAGCCCAGACCAACGGCCGCGCGCGCGGTATTGTTCCATGCGGTAATGAAGTCCATGACGTCCTCGGGGATCGCGACGTCGAGCGTCGCGTCGAGCGCGAGTAACGCGGCAACCCAGGTGAACCTCTGTGGATCCGTCGCACCCAGTACGATATTGCTCGTCGTGGCGATCGTGCCGGATGGCAACTCGACATCCAAATGAGCAACGTGCAGTTGCAGGCCCGCGGCGAGCAGCTGCTGTACGTCCGCCTCGATGGCAGCCATGGCTGCACCCGGATGCAGCTCCGCAGGTATCGTCTTCAGGCTGCGCTGAATTCGTCCGAATGCCATGCCGTCGGCATTTTCGAGGCGCAGCTCTACGACGATATTCGCCGCGCCAAACGGATCCAGCGGCGCGTTGTCGAGACGCAGTCTTGTTTCGCCCGAGAGGCGGTCGCCCGCAATTGATGCCGACGTCGCAAAGTCCAGGGGGCCGACAAGCATTGAATCGCCTGCAGACGTTACATCGATCGACGCGACGGACGCGCTGATGCTGCCAACCGGAAAACCGAAACGGCCCGGAACCTGGTCGGCAAAAACCTTTACTGCGCTTAAGGCAATGGTTTCGTTCCGGGCCTCGATAGAAATTGCATCCAGCGCACCCCGAATCCTTATTCGACCGTCAGCGGGGTTGCTGGTGAGCAGAATGTCACTGTCGCCCCAACGGAAGCGGACTCCGTCGACGTCGATGCTGCCGGGCTCAACCAGATAGTTGCTCTTCAGCTCGCCCGTAATCCCGACGTTGCTGTAAATGGCGCCGGGGAGGTTCAGGGCATCACCATTCTCGAACTCCACGCGCAGCGTAGAAACCGCGCTGCCAAGTCCCGGCCGAAGTGTCCCGTGCTCGCGCGCCATCGAAGTGAAGGGGATAGGGCCATGATCGAGCCGGGTATCGATGATCAGCGCCGGCACGTCCCCGGGATTTTCTTCGTCTGTAAATGACAGCAGGAAATCGCGCAGCTCACCGTCGTTTATTTCGATGCGATGCTGGCCCTCGGAGGAGAACCAGCCACGATCAAAACCTTGCGAGGTGATAGCGAGATCCTGGTTTTCGCTTGCCGCCCAATCGAGATTTTCGTCCATCGACTGTTCCGCCAGCCGGCCGACGATGCCCGGAGAGATCAGCACGATCAGCGCAAGCGCGATCAGCAGCGCGACAAAACTTTTCTTCAAAAAGGTCACCGTTGGCGAGGAAAGAAAGGCGCCGATGCTAGCATGACTTGCTGCCATCTATAGCGCAGAGCGGCCTAGAAATCGCAGCCTGTTGTCACTACCATAGCGGCCTGCTCCCAGGGCCCCGTGTCGGGCCTCAAGTTCCAGAACCGGTGAATAAACTCGTGATCGATAAGTCAAAGACCACCGCTGCCGTGATGTTGCTGCTCGCTGTCGGCAGCTTCGTCGGTCATCCGGCTGCCGCCGCCGGCGACGCCGAAGCCGGTGCGGCGATCGGCTATTCGTGCCTCGGCTGCCATGGCATCAAGGGTTACCGCAATGCCTATCCGTCTTACCGCGTACCCAAACTCGGTGGGCAGAAAGAGAGCTATCTCGTGATCGCGCTACAAGGCTATCGCGCCGGCATGCGCGCGCATCCGACCATGGCGGCGCAAGCGTCCAGCCTCTCGGATCAGCAAATCGAGGACGTTGCCGCCTATATCGCCAGCCTTAGTGAAGAGGCGGCCGAAACGGGGGCAGCAAACGGTCCGCTACCGGATGCGGCGGCGGCCTGCGTCGCGTGTCATGGACAAAACGGCATCGGCCTGTCACCCGCCTGGCCGACGCTGGGCGGACAGCACGAGGATTATCTCGAGCATGCGCTGCGACAATATCGCAGCGGCGCGCGCAATAACGCGATCATGTCGGGGTTTGCCTCGCAGCTGAGTGATGCCGACATCAAACTCCTGGCCGGCTATTACGCTTCCCTCGACGGACTCGTGACGTCGGCCAAAAAGTAATTGCGCGCGCAAACGACACCGTTGAATGATGGCATCATCGCCATTGACACCGAGTACGTGCGGCCGCAGCAGAACGCGAGTCACCTGATCGTCGAAACCGGCCGGGCGGCATTCGTCGATTCGGGCGTCAACAGCAGCGTGCCGCTGCTGCTTGCCACCCTCGAGCAACAGGATGTAGACGTCGCGGACGTCGATTATGTTTTCCTGACGCATATTCACCTGGACCACGCGGGAGGCGCCGGGCTGTTGCTGCGTCAGTTGCCGAACGCCCGCTGCGTCGTGCACCCGCGCGGTGCGCCGCACATGACAGATCCGGCCCGGCTGATTGCCGGCACCGAAGCCGTGTATGGCAAACACGAGACGCGCGAGATTTACGGCGACATCCTGCCGATTGATGCAAAGCGCATCGACATGCCCGAGGACGGTGATTGGTTCGAATTGGCCGGTCGCGCGCTGCAGGCCTTTTTTACGGAAGGGCACGCGCGGCATCATTACTGTTTGCACGACCCGACATCGAAGAGCGTGTTCACGGGCGACAGTTTTGGCGTTTCTTATCGCGAGTTTGATACCGCCGTGGGCGAATTCATCATTCCGACGTCGACACCCGTGCACTTTGACCCCGCAGAAGCGCACAAGTCGGTGGATCGAATCATGGCCAAACAACCCGAGCAGGTCTACCTGACGCACTTTAGCCGCGTCCGTAACCTCGACAGGCTGGCCAAAGACATGCACGAAGGCATCGACGCTTATGTAGCTATGG
>Ga0224508_10004432_pt1 | contig 11463 bp, 10 predicted proteins | sample SF_Jan12_sed_USG_4_FD_170157 | JGI IMG/M metagenome (GOLD analysis project Ga0224508, IMG submission 170157) | Sediment microbial communities from San Francisco Bay, California, United States - SF_Jan12_sed_USGS_21 | ecosystem: Environmental > Aquatic > Marine > Sediment | place: USA...
GGCGATGCTTGCGTCGCCCGCGGATGCGCGGTGTTACACATTCGAGCAAAGCCACAATGGCACCGATTTGTTCAATCCCGGTGGCGGCGCCAGGATCGCCGCAACCAAGAAGCTGATGTATTCGGTCGATCTGTGGAAGCGGCAGAAGGGCATCAGGAAGGTCCGCATCGGCAAGGTGAAGACCCGGTGCGAGCCGTGGACCATGAAATATGTCCTGCCGCATCACAGATGCTACGCGCGGGCGCGGGTTTGCTATTGAGAATTGACAAGTAAGTGGTATCGCGACGGAGGCCCTTAAGATGATGCGAGCAATGCCAAAGGCGTTGAAGATTTTATTTCCCGGCGTGCTGGCGGCAGCGCTGCTGGCGCCGCAAGCAGCGCATGCACGCTGCAAGACGGTGACCCAGACCCATAACGGCACCAATTTCTTCTATTCCGATGGCGCGGCCGGAACGGCGGCCTACAAGATACGCCTGTCGGTCGAGCAGTGGCAGAAAAAGACCGGCGTCAAGAAGGTGCGGATCGGCAAGATCAACACCTCCTGCGGAAAATGGTTCATCAAATACGGCCTGCCGCACCAGCACTGCGTGGCCAAGGCGCGGGTGTGCTGGTAAGGCAGACCGGCCGCTGACCGCATCTCTGCCGGGTTTCCCGCCGCTGCCGCTGTTTTATCCCCAGTCTGTCCACAGGGCGCGCTGCCGGGCGCGATTGAGGCGCTCGTGATTGGCGCCGCTTGTCGAATTTGACTAGCGTCAAACGGGTTCGTCCAAACTGATTCGCTTGCAAAAGGCATCCGCGGAAAGTGTGAAGGCTTAGATGCGCTTCGACCAGTCCTTTCTCGACGAGATTCGCGCCCGCCTGCCCGTCAGCGAGGTGGTGGCGCGGACTGTGAAGCTGAAGCGCCAGGGGCGCGAATTCATCGGCCTGTCGCCCTTCAAGCAGGAGAAGACGCCGTCCTTCACCGTCAACGACCAAAAGGGCTTCTATCACTGTTTCGCCACCGGCGAGCATGGCGACATCTTCAAATTCCTGCAGGTGACGGAAGGGCTCGCCTTTCCTGAAGCCGTGGAGCGGCTGGCGCACGAGGCGGGGCTCGAGATGCCGAAAGTGTCGCCGCAGGCCGCCGAGCGCGAACAGGTGGGCGACCGGCTGCGCGCAGCCCTCGAGGCGGCTTGCGGGTTCTTCGAAGAGACCCTTCGCGACACACGCGGCGGGCGCGCGCGAACATATCTGGACCGGCGCGGCATGGCCCGCGAAACGCAAGCAATCTTTCGCGTCGGCTATGCCGGCAAGGAGCGGCATGCGCTGAAGGAGCATCTGGCGACGAAGGGGTTTAGCCAGGACGACATGGCGCTGGCCGGGCTGATCATCGCCGGTGACGATATCGCTGTCTCCTACGACCGGTTCCGCGACCGGGTGATGTTTCCAATCCGCGATACCCGCGAGCGGGTGATTGCCTTCGGCGGCCGCGCGCTTTCATCCGATGCGAAAGCCAAATACATCAATTCGCCGGAGACGCCGCTGTTTCACAAGGGCCATGTGCTGTTCAATGCGGGCCCCGCGCGCGAGGCGGCCTGGAAGGCGGGCAGCGTCATTGTCGCGGAAGGCTATATGGACGTAATCGCGCTTCATCAGGCCGGTTTTGCCAACGCGGTGGCGCCGCTCGGGACCGCGCTGACGGAGGAGCAGGTCAAGTTGTTGTGGCGCATGAGCGACGAGCCGGTGCTCTGCTTCGACGGCGACGAGGCGGGGCGCAAGGCCGCCTTCCGGGCGGTCGATACCGCGCTGGCACTGCTGGAGCCGGGAAAAAGCCTCAAATTCTGCTTTCTGCCTGGGAGCCAAGACCCGGACGATCTGATCGCGGCGGAAGGTGCGGGCGCGTTCCGCGCCGTCCTGGAAAAGGCGGAGCCGATGGCAAATGTGCTGTGGGGCCGCGAGGTCGCGGGCGGCACGTGGAACACGCCGGAACGCCGCGCCGCGCTCGAGGACCGGCTGGCCGGTCTGCTGAAGCAGATTACGGATAAACGGGTGCGGCGCCATTACGGGGAGGCGATTGCTGAAAAACTGCGGCAGCTCTGGGGTGCGGCCGAGGAGGCGCGCCGGACCGGAGGCGGGCGTGGCACGTTTTCACCCGCGTCACGCGGCGGGGGGCGTTTTCGATCCCGGGGCGGCGACGATGCCCGGGACACGGGGTTCGCGGGGCGGGGCCCGAGCGAGAGCCTCAAGACCAGCAGTCTCGTCAGCGGCGGCGCCCATATGCCCTCCCGCGAGGCGCTGTTGTTGCGCACGCTGCTCAATCATCCCTGGATGCTGGAGGCCAATGCGGAAGAAATCGCCGCCCTCGAGCTTGAAAACCGCGCTCTGACGCGGCTCAGGGACGAGATGTTAAATCTCATGAATGGCGATAAAGAACTTGACTCCGCAGCCCTTCGTAATCAATTGAGTCGTATGGAAACGGCTGCGATTGTTGATCAGCTTGATCGCGCCATTACGCACAAGAGCGACTGGTTTGCCGAACCCGGTGCTGCACATGACGATGTGGAGACCGGGTGGCGGCAGTTATTGGTGCTTCACCGCCGGGCGGTTGAGCTAAAACGGGAACTGGATGCGGCCGAGCTGGCCTGGCAGGCAGAAGAGAGCGAGAGCGCTCTGGCACGCCTGGTTGATATCCGCCAGCAGCTGCTGAATCTTGAGGGGACGGAAGCGATTGTGGAGGGCTATGGCGCGGACGGTCCGCGCGCCGCAAATGGCTGATACAACCGCTTCAGTTTGTGAAGATCGTTAGGGAGACAGGTGGTAAGGCGTGAACGGAGCGACCCGTGTGGTTAACACCGATTTAACACAAGCCCCGCTAGGGTTTGCCGCTTCTGGCACTTTTCTTAACCGCCGCCTGCCGGTTCTGACGTCCGCCGGTCCTGAATTGAATAGTTTTTGAGCAATTTTTCGGAGACTCATATGGCAACCAAAACCGCCCAGGCCGAGGAACAGGCGACCGGCACCGAGACCCAGGACGGTCCGGTGCTGGATATGTCCGATGCCGATGTGAAGCGGCTGATCAAGACCGCCAAGCAGCGCGGCTATGTGACCTATGACGAGATTAACTCGGTGCTGCCGTCGGACAAGGTGTCGTCGGAGCGGATCGAGGACACGATGTCGATGTTCTCTGAAATGGGGATCAATGTGGTTGAATCCGAAGACGCCGACGACGACGGCGCCGCCAAGCAGCCGGCGGTCGTCAAGAAAGCCACCCCCGCCAAGACCACGACGCGGGAGCCGGCTGAACGCACCGACGATCCGGTGCGGATGTATCTGCGCGAGATGGGCACGGTGGAGCTGCTTAGCCGCGAAGGCGAGATCGCCATCGCCAAGCGCATCGAGGCCGGCCGCGGCGCGATGATTGCGGGGCTGTGCGAAAGCCCGCTCACCTTCCAGGCGATCATCATCTGGCGCGACGAACTGAATGAAGGGCGCATCTTGCTGCGCGACATCATCGACCTTGACGCCACCTATGCCGGGCCGGACGCCAAGAAGGTGCCGGAAGCGCCAGGCACCGGCGAGGGCGCTGAGGGCGAAGGCGAAGGCACCGAGGGTGCGGCCGCCAACGACAATGCGAAAGACGCCGACGCCAAGAGCGACGACCAGCCGAAATCGCCCCGCGATGCCGCCGACGATGAGAGCGAAGAAGACGAGGACGACGAGAACGAAGACGAGACAAGCGAAGACGACGATGATGACGACGACGACATGGAGAATTCCCTGTCGCTCGCAGCCATGGAGGCCGAACTCAAGCCTCAGGTGCTGGAGACCTTCGATTCCATCGCCGGCAACTACAAGAAGCTCCGCCGCCTCCAGGACCAGGAGGTCGAGAAGGCGATGAAGAACAAGGAGCTCTCCAACGCGCAGAAGAAGCGCTACGAGACGCTCAAGGACGAGATCGTCGTCGACGTCAAATCGCTCTCTCTCAACAACAACCGTATCGAGGCGCTGGTCGACCAGCTCTACGGCATCAACCGCCGCTTGCTCGGTTTCGAGGGCCGGCTGATGCGCCTGGCCGACAGCCACGCCGTCACCCGCGAGGATTTCCTCGTCGAATACCAGACCAACGAGCTCGACCCGAACTGGCTCAGGCGTGTCGGTAGGCTGAAAAAGAAGGGCTGGGCGAACTTCGTCAAAAACGAACGCGACATGATCAAGGATATCCGCACCGAGGTCTCCAACCTCGCAACGGAGACGGGCCTGCAGATCGGCGAGTTCCGCCGCATCGTCTCGATCGTCCAAAAGGGCGAGCGCGAGGCGCGGATCGCGAAAAAGGAGATGGTGGAGGCAAACTTGCGCCTCGTCATCTCGATCGCCAAGAAATACACCAACCGCGGCCTGCAATTCCTCGATCTGATCCAGGAAGGCAATATCGGCCTGATGAAGGCGGTCGATAAGTTCGAATACCGCCGCGGCTATAAATTCTCCACCTACGCCACCTGGTGGATCCGCCAGGCGATCACCCGCTCGATCGCCGACCAGGCCCGCACCATCCGCATCCCCGTACACATGATCGAGACCATCAACAAGATTGTGCGCACGAGCCGCCAGATGCTGCACGAAATCGGCCGCGAGCCGACACCGGAAGAGCTTTCGGAAAAGCTCGCCATGCCGCTGGAAAAAGTGCGCAAGGTGCTGAAGATCGCCAAGGAGCCGATCTCCCTCGAGACGCCGATCGGCGATGAGGAAGACTCATATCTCGGCGATTTCATCGAGGACAAGAACGCGATCCTCCCCATTGACGCGGCGATCCAGGCGAACCTGCGCGAGACCACCACGCGGGTGCTGGCCAGCCTCACGCCGCGCGAGGAGCGCGTGCTTCGCATGCGCTTTGGCATCGGCATGAACACCGACCACACGCTTGAGGAAGTCGGGCAGCAATTCTCGGTGACGCGCGAACGCATCCGCCAGATCGAGGCCAAGGCGCTTCGCAAGCTCAAGCATCCGAGCCGCTCCCGCAAGCTGCGGTCATTCCTGGATAGCTAGCGCTCATCTAGTGAAGCGGGTGCGCGTTTGCGTCCTCAGATAGCGAAGCGGTAGGACATATAAAACGTCCTCAAGTAACCGCTAGGCGATAGGACACAAAAAGAGGACTCGTTATGACCAAGGCGAAAGGCCGGGCCCGGGCGAAGGCGAGAGCACGGGCGAAAGCGGCAAATCCGAAGAAAAAGGCCGACAAGGCGGAAGCCGCAGGCTCAGACAAACCGCGCCCTGGCCAGGGCGATGCCAAGGCCGGCGCCAGGCCGACTTTCCCCGGCGGCAGCCAGCATATCAAATCGGCTTCCCGCACGAGCCGCGGGAGCGCGCGGTCAAGGTAGCGCTTCCAGGAAAGTGCCTGTCCCCGCGAAGGCGGGGATGGGAACCGGTTTTCCGCTAAGAAGCACGTCAAAAAAGATCTAGATAGTTTCCCGAAAAATCGTCATTCCGGCGGGTGCCGGAGTCCAGCTGCGGCGTGGTCGCCTCTTACGTTGGGTTTCTGATTACGCGAAATCACTCCCCCTTACTCCTTCCAATGCGGCGGGTAGGCGTCGGCATAGCCCGGCAGCGCCTCGATGCGCGCTGCCCATCGGGCAACATTGGGGAGGTTGTCTGAGAGGGGCCATGCGAGGTCGAAGCCCTGCGCCTGTTCGCGCGCCGCGGCGCGGCCGAGCTGCATCAAGACGGGATAGACGACGAGGTCGGCGGCCGACAGGGTGCGGCCGGCAAGAAAGGGCGCGAAGGCGAGCCGCGCTTCATAGAGGGCCAGCTCGGCGCGCACCTTTTCGGCGGCTTGAGCGATCTGGACGGCGGATTCCTCCGCCTTGCCGCGGAACAGCGGTCGGGAGATGTCGCCGACCGGGCCTTTAAGCGCGTGCTCGCATTCGCCGATCGCCTGCCAGATGCGTGCTGTCTCCAGTGCGCTCTGGCCGAACAGCGGCGGCGCGGCGTGGGTGGCGTCGAGATAGGCGAGGATGGCGTGGGTCTCGCAGACGACGAAATCACCCTCGACCAAGACCGGCACCTGGCCGCGCGGGTTGATGACGAGAAAGCCCGGCGCCTTTTGCTCTCGCTTGGCGTTGTTGAGGCGCTTGGCCTCGTAGGCAAGCCCCTTCACGGTGAGCGCCAGCATCACCGTCCAACAGGGCGGCGAGCCGGAAATGAAATAGAGTTTGCGCGCCGTCCTGGACGTCTGGTCCTCTGTGGGACGGCGCGCCTCGAGGCGGTCTGATGGCATGTGCCCGGTCCAATGCGTCATTATTGTTCCCTCGACAGGCCCCCACCTGTCACGGCCATTTTGTGCGCTAAATGTGGCAAAAACGGACGCAGCGGGCGCGCTCAATAAGCGCAACGCTCGCAAGCGCGCCGAACAGGGCGATGAAGCAGGCTGATCGTGATCGGAAAACCGCTGCATTCACGCAGCTGTCATGGGCGCAGACCCGTCCCTGGGGTCGAATGCGCCTCGCGGCTGCGTTACCAGTTGAGGTGGTGCAGGACAGAACCATTCATCCGGAGGTTGTGGCCGCGTTTCGGCTCCGCGTTGGCGGGCGCGGCGCGGGGACAGGGGAAACGGGATGACACGAACCGTCCAGCAGGGGTTCATCGAGCTTTCCAATACGCTGGCCCCGGCCTATAGCGAGCCGGAAAATGCCGCCGCCAGCATTGCGGTTATCGAGCGCTGTCTGACGAGCGCCTTCGACATGTCCTATCTGGCGCCCTACGGCTCGACAGGCCACGGCACGCAGATCCCCGGCTACAGCGCGATCGACAGCCTGGCAGTGGTCGACAATGCGCGGCTGTTCAAGGAATCCTCCCGTTCGCTGGAAACTTTCCGCGAGGCGCTAAGCAGCGAGTTTCCCGATGCGGTGGTGACGGGGGGGCGCCCGGTGGTCGCGGTTCCCTTCGGCGATACCCCGGGCGAGCAGCACCGGATCGTTCCCGCATACCTCAAGGGTAGCCAAGGCGAGTATGACATTTACGGCATCCCCGCGCCCCGCGACCGGTGGATCGGCGCCTGCCCGGCCGGCCACTCGGCGTGGCTCAACGCGCTGAATTACGAGCTTGGCCAAAACCTCAAACCCTTCGTCCGCGTGATCAAGGCATGGAACCATTACAATGGCGAGCCGTTGTGGTCGTTCTATCTTGAACTCTGCGCCGCCGACTTCCTGGAGAAGGACAGCTCGATCGTCTACTCGGTCGATGTGGAGAGCTTCTTCTGGTACATGCTGAAGCGCCGGCTCGCGTCGTTTGAGGACTCCCATGGCTGCGACGAGGCCGTCTACGGTACCGCCATAGCGGATAAGGAGGCGGCGAAGGAGAAACTGCTGATCGCCGCCAACCTGGCGAAACAGGCCCGCACATGGGAGCAACGGGACAACATTTCGGAAGCCTTTTACAGCTGGCGCAAGCTGTTCAACTGGCAGTTCCCGGCCTATTAGGGCCTGGCGCGCAAGGGCAAGACAACCAAGAGGCGAGGAGCGGCGGAGCCGCGACCGGAATGAATGAGAACGGCTTCACGATCCGTGCCGCTACGTCCCAAGACGCGGACGCGCTGCTGGTGCTGATCGTTGCCCTGAACGACCATCTGGAAGAGGGCGAGATGGCGCCGCTCGACGCGCAAACGCTCACCCGCGACCTGCTGCATGCCGGCAGCGGCTACCGGGTAGCAGTGGCGGAGCGGGCCGGGGCGCTGATCGGCTTCGTGCTCTGGCACGAGACCTGGGACAGCGCCCATGCGGGCAAGGGGCTCTATATTGCGGAGCTTTACGTGGCGGAGGCGGCGCGGCGCCAGGGCGTCGCCCGCGCGCTGGTGGCGGAAGTGGCGGCGGAGGCGCGGGCCCGAAACTATGCCTTCGTCTGGTGGCTGTCGGAGGCGTGGGACACCCAAGCGCAGGCCTTCTACGTCGCGCTCGGCGCGAAGCACGACCCGTTGGTCGGCCATGCGCTGGATGCGGACGCGCTCGCCAGCCTTGCAGGCGAGGGGCCGCGATCAGAGCGCTAGGAAATCAGCGAATGGCAGCCATGCGCGCGCGCGTCCCTCTCGACAAGGGGGGTGCCCTCGCGATATGGCAGATACGATGGGTATCGTTGAACAGATAGACGGGGCGCAAGCGCGCAACTCAAGCGCGGCGACGCCTGTGCTTTCACCCGAGCGGGAAGGGCAGGCGCAGGCGCTCAATGACTGGCTGCTCGGAGAGGCGCGCGCGCACCCCTGTCCGGAGTCGCTGCTCGGCGCTATCGGCGAGCGGTTCCTGGCGGCAGGTTTGCCCGTCGACCGGCTGATGGTCGCCGTTTCGGTGCTGCATTCTGAAAGGAGTGGCTACGGCCGCTTCTGGGAGCCCGGGGCGCAAGTTCGGACCGAGTTCTTCCCCTTTGGCGAGACGGCGGACGCGCTCTACGAGCGCAGTCCGTTTCGGCAGGCGCATGAGACCGGAGACTGGGTCGATCTGAAGCTCGACGAGACGCACGATGACGCTTTCGGCATCATTCCCGAGCTGAAAGCGCAAGGGTTTACGCACTATATCTGCGTCCCCGTCCTCCACCCCGACGGATCACAAAACGGCGTCACCTTCGCCACCAAACGGAAGGGCGGCTTTGGGGCTGAGGATTGCGCGCTGCTGCGCGCCGTCTTGCCCGCGCTTCGTGTGCTGATGGAGATCGTGTCGCTGCGGCGCGTGCTCGACGACGTGCTCGGCCTCTATGTGGGCGCCGAGCCGCAAAAGCGCATCCTGAAAGGTCAGATCCGGCGGGGCGACGTCGTCCATATCCGCTCCGCGATCCTTTTTGCCGATATGCGCGGCTTTACGTCCCTCTCGATGGGCATGAATGCCGGCGAACTGGTGGAGCTCCTGAACGGCTATTACGACTGCATCGTGCCGCGCATCGAGGCCCATGGCGGCGAGGTGCTGGAATTCATCGGCGACGGCGTGCTGGCGATTTTCCGCTGCGAGGGAGAGCAGTGCGACGGGGGGGCGGGTGAGCGCAGTGCCTGCACCGATGCCTTCGCCGCCGCGTGCGAAGCATTGCAAGCGGTTGCGGCGCGCAACGCCGGCCAGCCGGACGCGGCCTATGACGTCGGCATCGCACTCCATTACGGGCGCGCGGCCTACGGCAATATCGGCTCGGGCACGCGGCTCGACTACACGGTGATCGGCCGCGACGTCAATCTCGCAAGCCGGATCGCCGGGCTGTGCTCGACGCTTGCGCATCCGCTGCTGGTATCCAAGGCGTTTCGCGACAATTTGCCGGCATGCCAGGTCACCTCGATCGGTGAGCACACCCTCAAGGGCGTCGCCGATCCGCATGAGATTTTCATGCCGCTCGGCGAAGGCATGGAGTGCCCGGAAGGGTAGGCGAACAAGAGGCGAGGAGCGGCGCAGCCGCGACCGGGACGATAAACAAGAGGCGAGGAGCGGCGCAGCCGCGACCGGGACGATAAACAAGAGGCGAGGAGCGGCGCGGCCGGGATCACAAGAAAGCCTTACTCCAGCTCCCAGCTCACATGGACGCGAACGTCGAGGCTCTGTTCGCCGGGCTCGATCGGCACGTCCGCCTTCTGCTCGAATGCGGTGCGGGCCATCATCGGCCGGGGCTGTGGCGCAATGACATTCTCCGAAATCGTCCGCACCTTGCCCAGTTTCGCGCCCGCCGCCTGCACATAGAGCCTGGCCTTTCGCAACGCGTCGGCCATCGCCTTCTCGCGCGCTGCATCCTTCAGGCTCTCCGTCTTGGCGACGGAGAAGCGGATGCCTGCGATCTGGTTGGCGCCGACGGTGACCGCGCCATCAAGGATGGCCCCCAATTTCTTGATGTCGCGCACGGTGATGGCAACCGAGTTGACCACCCGGTAGCCGATGATCGCGCGCGGCTGGCCGCTTTTCGCCCGCGAGTATCTGGGGTTCACCGAAAAGTTGGTGGTCCGGATATCACGGCCCGCAATCCCTTGCGCCTTGAGCCCAGCAACGACCTTGGTCATCGCCTGCGTGTTATCGGTCAGCGCCTTGTCGGCGCTGCCTGCGTCGGAGACGACGCCGGTTGATATATGTGCGGTGTCGGGCTTGGCTTTGACCGTGCCCAAGCCGGTCAGCGAGATCGTGCGGGCACTCTTGTCATCCGCGTTTGCCGCCGGCATCTGGGCGAGCACGATGGCAAGGCCGATAACGAGGAGCGCGGGAAATGAGCGGGAGAAAAATGAGTTACGAAACATGGGGACATACCTCTTTAGGGGTGTGAGACGGGGCACGCATTCGGCCACGCAAACCGGCCCGGACTTCGGCAACAACGAACGACGTGCAGCATCGCTTCGCGCTCGCGCAAAACTCTGTTATAGGAGCGGCGAAGCCCGCCTTCACGGGGGCCCGTAGCTCAACTGGTTAGAGCCGACGGCTCATAACCGTCTGGTTGCAGGTTCGAGTCCTGCCGGGCCCACCACCTTCCGCGCCTTACGATTCCACATTCTCCAAGATTGCGGAAATATGAATATCGGGCATGTCGAGCGCATGGGCGATATCGAACAGCCGCTTGCGTTCGCGCGCCGCGACATGGCCGTCGGCGATCAGCACCAGATAGGCCGCTTTTACGATCGCCTCCTTGTCGGACTTCTCAAGCGCGTCCGCCGCGCCTGAGAGGTCTGCCTTGAGCGCGCTCGTATCGGCGACGATGCCGGACGCGGCGGCTTCGATCTCACCTGCCTCGACGCTCTCGCCGGCGACTTGTTCGAATACTGCCGCCACGGTGGCCGTTTCCACGTCTGCGACGTCGCCGTCGGCGGCGGCCATCGAGATCATCGACCGCAGCATGAGGTCGCGGCCTGGTTTGGAGAGTTGCGCCATCAGCTCATGATCCTCCTCACTTGACGTGCTCACGTTGATAAAGGCAGTGGGATGCAAAAATTCAATCCCTTTAAGGCGATAATCTCGCAAATGATCTGATCCGCGGCATATTTGCCTTTGGCGCGCGCGCACGGTGTGCGCTATGACGCCCGAGTGAACCCCGCAAGGCGCGATCAGTGGCTCGCTTATAACATGGGGTGGAAAGGCTCAATGGGGCTCAATGGGCGCGCTTGAAATCCTGCATCTTTCCGACGACCGGCCCGGCCATTACCATCTGGCCGAAGGCGTGATCGCCGCACTTGCCCGCCTTACCGAAACGCGCGTTACGACGCTCTCGATCCGCCGCCGATGGCTGGTACCGGCACGGCTGTTGCGCCGGCTCGTGGACGGCGGCAAGGTCGCGCCTGAATTGGTGCTAAAGCTCGGCTATGGTTTGGCGCGGGCGGATCTTGGGAATGCCGATCTGATCATCTCCGCGGGCGGGCAGACGTTGCCGGCCAATATCGCCGCTGCCCGGGCGCTCGATGCGGCCAACATCTTTGTCGGCTCGCTGCGCCGGGTCGATCCGGAAAACTTCTCCCTCGTGGTTACATCCTATGAGCGCCATAGTGAACTGCCG
>Ga0224508_10004433_pt1 | contig 11461 bp, 14 predicted proteins | sample SF_Jan12_sed_USG_4_FD_170157 | JGI IMG/M metagenome (GOLD analysis project Ga0224508, IMG submission 170157) | Sediment microbial communities from San Francisco Bay, California, United States - SF_Jan12_sed_USGS_21 | ecosystem: Environmental > Aquatic > Marine > Sediment | place: USA...
CGACAACGAATTACAGAGCACGACGCGTGATCGCCACGGCTCAAGCCGCGACAACGAGAAGGCCCGTGAACGGGCCTCGACGGTGGGGTTGTTGGCATCATCACCCCGGCATAAATGCCGGGGCTAATAGTGTCGCGCATTGAATATTTCGCCAACCCTTCTCACTACAAATCACCGTCTGCTGGAGACGGCGGTTTGCCGTGGGGCTGTTCGACTGCATCGCCGTCTGGCTGTTGGTGGTCCAGCACTTCGACAATCTCGATCGCCTTGCGATCCGACAACTTGCCCAAATTGGCGCGAAAGCGGGGGACACCGTCCAAGCGAACGGTCAGCGGCTGGCCGACATCTTTGCCCGTCTGCAGGATATCGCCCACTCGTAAATCGATGAGTTCCTCGGTCTTCATGTCGGTTTCTGCCAGTTCGGCCACGATCTCGTGTTGCGCGGCAACCGCCGCGTCGAAAGAGCCGCCGGAAAATGCGATGTCAGCGTTGGCGGGGCAGTAAGGCGCGACTGCCCTTTGCACCGCTCGCACGGGCCACTGCTCAGGAATAATGCAGCACAGCGACTTTTTTCTCAGGTCCAGGCTGATCGCATACTCCAGGATGATCAACGACTCTTCGGAAGCCATCCAGCGCAATCGCGTGAGGTCGCCCTGGCGCTGCAGATCCGTAAGCCGAACGGGAAGGATGTCCTGCCACAGATCGCAGAACGCGCCGGCAATTTGCCGGTACGCTTCGCCCGCCAGCCGCTGCTGAATTTCTGTGGCAGGCTCGAAATCTCCCGTTGCACCGCCACGCGGGTCACCCAACATGCGATGGACCAGGATGCCTATCAAGGACGGGGCCAGGTCCAGAAAAACGGGGCCCAAGTCGGGCGATGTCTGTGCCCACAGCAAACACTTCCGGTCCCTGGCCCGCAACACGAACTCGCCGTAAGTAGTCGTCGAGCAGTTGATCGGCTCGACACTCAACTCGCCAGCCAGCAAATGCGACAGCAAAACTTGAAGATTTGCCGCCAACTGGCGATAGATTTCGTGAAACGAGCGTTGAAAACCCGGCTGCTCAAGCTGCGGGCAAGCCGCCGCGCCCAAGAGGCAGGCGACTTCCGCCGGCGTAAGATCGTTGTGGTCCACATCCGCCTCCTGCGTGCTGGCACAACCGCCATCGACGAAATTCGAAACACGAAATCCGACTCGTGCTACGTAGCGAAGCGTTACTTCGCAGAGTAGTAAATCCGAAACAAATCCAAAGCATAAAATTCAAATGACCAAAATGGGAAGTTTGCGAAACGTCGTAAAACGCACGGCCTTACGCAGATTTCGTTTTGGTCATTAGATTTTCGGATATTTGGATTTGTTTGGGATTTCGAGATTCGGATTTCGAATTTCAGTACGACGAGATGCCCATTATTGCGGTCCCGTCCTATTGGCGTATCTGCCCGTCGCCGTAGGCGACGTACTTGTAGCTGGTCAACTCGTTCAAACCGCACGGGCCGCGGGCATGAAACTTGTCCGTACTAATCCCGATCTCCGCGCCCAAACCGAATTCAGCGCCGTCGTTGAACCGGGTGCTGGCATTGATCATCACCGCGGCCGAGTCGACGGCGTCGGCAAAGTGACGAGCGGCTGCCAGATCGCTGGTCACGATCGCGTCCGTGTGACCGCTGCCATCGCGATTGATCAGGCCGATCGCCTCTTCCAGCGAATCGACGACGCGCACGGACATGATCGGACCCAGAAACTCGGCTCGATAGTCTTCCTCATCCGCCGCGACTGCCGTGGCGACTAACTCCTGCACCTTGGCGTCACCTCGCAGCTGGACACCTTGCCGTTCCAGCTCACTGGCAATCGGCGGCAGGAGTTTATCGGCCACGTCGGCGTGCACCAACAGGGATTCGGCCGCATTGCAGACGCCCATCCGCTGGCACTTGGAATTGACCGTGATCTGCAGCGCCATCTCCGGATCGGCGGCCCGGTCAATATAGACGTGGCAATTCCCTGAAAAGTGCTTGATGACCGGCATGCGAGCTTCCGCCGCCACGCGGCGAATCAGTCCTTCACCGCCGCGTGGGATGGCCAGGCTGATATATTCGTCCAGCGCCAGAAAATGCCCCACGGCGGCCCGGTCGGTCGTGGATACCAGCTGCACGGCGTCGGGCGGTATCCCCACTTCCGCGCCCACCTGGTTCAGCACATCGACGATCGCCTTGCTGGAATGCGCCGCCTCCTTGCCACCCCGCAGAATCACGGCGTTACCGCTTTTGACACACAGCGCCGCCGCGTCCGCGGTCACGTTGGGCCGCGATTCGTAGATAAAAAAGATGACGCCCAGCGGCACACGTACCTTTTGCACATTCAAGCCGTTGGGACGCACGGACGACTGCATGACTTCGCCGACCGGATCGGGCAACATGGCCACCTGCTGCAGGCCCTCGGCGATACCTGCGATCCGCTCGGGCGAAAGTTTCAGCCGGTCGGCCTGGGCTTCCGTCAGACCGAAGCCGGGTGCCGCGGCAAGATCCTTGGCATTCTCCTGCAGCAGCCATTCGGTCTGCTGCTGTAGCCGATCGGCACCACGCCGCAGCCACTCGTTCTTGACCGCGCCGCTCAAGACGGCCAGCTGCCGGGACGCCGTCTTCGCTCGTCGAGCGACCTCGACGCAGTACTGCTTCAAGTCCTGATCTTCGGCAACGGCCATGATTGCTAGGTTTCGGGTGTCAGGTGTCAGGTGTCAGGTTTCAGCTTAACGTGGTCCGAAGATATCTTCTACTGACACCTGAACACTGAAACCTTTAAGCACCCCTAATCCCCCGCCTGCAGACGTATGCTACGCCCAAGTATGAAACAACCGCGCAGGCGGGTCAACGTCGTCGAGCGGCAATAGCAGACTTCACTGCAACTCGGGCGGCTCCGCAATCCGCCGCAGGTAGTCACTCAGGCGCGCCTGCAGGTCCAGCAGATTTTGCCAGCGGTGCTGATCCAAGGTGACGGATGCCTCGTCGCCCGTGACCGGTTTGACCGACAGGATCAAATCACGAATGCGCAGATGCAGGTACTCGATGATCTCGGACAGCTGAGCGGCCTGGCCGGGCGAGAGGCCTTCGGGAAGTTCCGGAGTTTGCAGCGAATGCAGAGTCGCTTGATAGCTGGGGTCGCTGGCCCAGTTCAATTCAAAATCCAACGAGGGCACGGGCTGGGAACCGGAGAGTTCTTCGGGAGCGAGCGTGACGTCGCTAAGCATCTCGGCACCGCGCAGCTCATTTAGCCGCTTAGCGATCTGTTCCTCGGAGCCGAACAGCAGTAGCGTGCGGCCCAGATGAATCAGGTCTCCGTATCTGAGGATCCGCAGCCGGATTTCATCGCCATTGACCTTGGTGCCGTTGGTGCTCTCCAGGTCCGTCAGAATCAGCTTGTCCGCATCCTCCTGAATCTTGACATGAAAGCGGCTGACCCGTTCGTCGTTCAGCTGGATCGTATTTCCCTCTTCGCGCCCGATCGTGATGGGCGGATCCAGTTCGTCGAAAATTCGACCTTGATCCGCGCCATTGAGGATACGTAGGGTGAATTTCACGGTTGAGAACTTATTGAGAACTTTACGTGCTGCCAGGAGGACAGAGTCTTTCTGTCGCAGAGCAGAAATTGGCGCAAGGACAACGCGACCCGTCGCACGCGGGGGGAACCTGCCTCGACACCCCAACAGCGCTTATAACAGCCCTGCCCCGTCCTGGTCAAGTCTTGAGGCTTGCCGCGGGGCGGCCCAATTCAAAGGAAGGGGTCACCCAATTCCAAGGAAGACGCCATCAATGAGGCCTTGGCCCCTTTGATTCGTATTTCACGTGTTCCTTGTGGCCCAGACGAATGTGGCATTGCACGCAGGCCGCAACCGGTTTGTCCTCCTTAATCAATTGCCGAGCAACCTGTTCCAGTTCCGGTCCCAGTCGCGGGCCGCCAATGTACTGCCTGTTGAACATCACATGTTTGAGCCCGGAACCGTGACAGGACTCGCAGCCCACTCCGACCGGGTTGCTGCCGGGGTTGGGATCCGTAGTGGCCGTGTACCACTCGGCCGTGTCCTGACTCTTTCGATGGCACTCAAGACAGCTTTTGTCATTCCCGTACTTCGCAGGAATCTTGGCGGAAAGCCCGATGTGCGCGCCGATACGCCACTTCTTGTACTGCTCATAATGACAGGAACCGCAGGTCTTGACGCTGTAGCTCTGTGGCGATGGACAAGGGAGCATCGCTGGCGAAGTGGTTTGCCAGCTTCGACCGTGTGCCAGAGATGAAAAAACGGCATGGCTGGCATCTGCGGGCGGTGACGGTTGACCTTCGTAGGGCGGGTGCGTCTGATGACCCTGGGTCTTATGGCAGACGGCGCATTGGCTGTCCGTCGGCGTCTTGACGATCGCAGCTCTCATTTCCTTAAGCAATCGCTCTTCATCCGCTGGATCAGCGAGGGTCCAGCGCTTGACGCCTTCTTCGTGGAGCTCACCGGGACCGTGACAAGACTCGCAGCCGACGCTCAGAAATGGCTGGGCCTCTTCGGCAGACATGCCAGGATCGTACCCGCTTGGCTTACCAAAGGCTGTCACATGACATACAAGGCAGGACGAATCCTTGCGGTACCGGGGGGGTAAATGGTCGAAGGCCTGGGCGTGCCTGGTTTCCAACCACGAACTGGTATGTGTGCGATGACAAGTGCGGCAACGTTCTGACCCCGTGTAGGCCGCACCCGGCTGGGCTGCCTGAACGGTCGTCGGTAATGCTTCCGATTCGCTGGCAGCGGGCGTCGGTTCGTCCGGTGCCGAGCGACCAACCGCGCCTGCCAGACAAACCGCGGCCACCACAGCAACAGGAAATAGTCCCTTGAGAGATCTGATCAGCATGGCTGCAGCCCTTTTTTTGCTCAAACAGAAATGTGCAGTCGTTGAACTGCTTTGGTCTGCATCGACGCAAATCAGTTTACTCGAGCCGCTCCTGTCGTCAAATAAAACAACGTTGATGAGTGATATCCGTTTCCGAATTGCCCAGCGATGGATTCGACGCGAAGTCCCGCACGGTGATTGTTGTGATGTTGCGGGAGGCGTTCAGCGTGGTCCTCGTTTCTGCCGTCCTCGCTGGCCATAAAGCTGAGCGATTCTTAGATCAAGTGCGTTACGGGCCTCGTCTTTTTCGGCGAGTGATCTGAGTCCTTGCGCTGGTCCTTGCGCTCGATGAGCGTTAGGGGAGAAGGTTGGGGCACCCTCCGCAACGCAAGTGTGCTTAACCGGTTTTGCCGGCAGCAATGATTTTCGAGATCGTCGAGCGTCCGCGCTTCGGCACGTGCCGCGAGCAGTTGCGCGACGCCACTCTATCCCCTAACCAGCGCGGCGCTATACTTGATATACTTGTTTGGTTGACGCTGTGTGGCAGATGATCCAATTCGGAGAGGAAAGATGTCGAACGGTATCTACCAGGAGATTGCGAGCATGGTGCAGGGCCAGCGATGGGCTGCCCTGGCAACTCTCGACGAAGGCGCGCCGCTCGGATCGATGGTCGCCTATGCGCCGGAATCAGGTCTGACGGGCCTGCTGCTGTTCCTGAGCGGATTGGCGCCGCACACGCGGAACTTGCTTGCGGACCCCAGAGCGTCGTTGGTCATCAGCGATCCCGATCCGGGTCACGGCGATCCGCAGATTCTTCGCCGGGTCAGCTTGCAAGGACAAGTCCAGGTGATCTCACGGCAGGCGGCGGAATTTCCGGCCGCATGGCAGCGGTACATTTCCGCCTTTCCCGACTCCGAGCCACGTCTGGCGTTATCGGACTTCGGCCTGTTCCGTTTTGTGATCGAGGAGGTGCGCTATGTTGGAGGGTTTGCGCGTGCGGCCACAGTGACCGGCGACCAACTTCGAGAAGCGTCATCCAGCATCGGCGCGTAATCTGGCGCAGTCGGCAGACGGAGCACGAAGAGGAGGTTCACGGCCATTGGCGTGAAAATGTTCTCGCGTCGCAAATTCCCGACAAACGCCCGCTTGCCGAACACCGGCCGGTACGAGGCATCCACGAGACGGGGCTGGCAGGCCTGCGGTGGTCCGTTTCGGCGGGAGCGGAGGCCTGTGCCGAACCGCTTCCCAAGACCTACCGGTCCGGCACAGAACTAGTAGAATGAGGTTTGGCCGCTAAGATCAGGTCCGCACAGCGGTGTTTTAGTGACCTGCCTGTGCTTCGCGAAGTCAGCCCTGTGCCGCTTGCAAGAAAGTGAACAAACACGTTGCAAAGACACTGTCGGCACCCGTGTGGGGGCGGTAGCGTGGTAAGGAGGTGAGCGATGTCCACAGTCCATGACATTTTGTCCGTCAAAGGCAGCCTGGTGCACACGATTTCTGGATCGTCCAGTGTGGCGGACGCGATCAAGAAGATGACAGACAAACAGGTCGGCTGTCTGGTGGTGATTCGAGACGACAGTTCCGTCAGTGGGATCATCTCCGAGCGCGACGTGATGCGGCGACTGGCGGCGGGTCAGGAGGATTTGTCGAAACTGCCGGTGTCGGACGTCATGACGGCGGAGGTCATCGTCTGCACTTACTCAGATGGCCTCAACAGAGTGCGGTCGATCATGAAGACGCACTGGGTGCGCCAGATTCCAGTCATCGCTGAGGACGGCAAGCTACTGGGAATCATCTCCATTGGGGACGTCAACGCGTACTTGATCGGAGAAGAGGAGACAGAGATTAAATACCTGCACGACTACATCCATGGCCACGTGCGATGATCGCCCGCACAAGACGGATTGACGGCCTGGGGACGGGATGTGTGCGGTAGCCGCAGAATGGAGTCTTGTCTGCAGTGGGAAGGTCTTGTTTCGCCTGTGACGTTGGCCGAGACACGGTGTCCAGGGCACACTACAATCTTAAGGCATGCTTTCTTATCACCACGTTAACGACGGCAGCGGCGACGGCTTGCGAACGGCCTGGATTCGCAGCGCCACGGTGCGCTTTCTGCCGGTCGTTTTCTTCTGGTGGGTGTTGACCGGGGGTGATCCTGCTTCGTTGACAATCGGCATCCCTACGGTGCTGTTGGCTACGATCGTCAGTCTCTGGTTGTCACCGCCTGCGCCGCGGGTATGGCGACCGAATTCGCTCTGGCGTTTTGTCCTGTTTGTCCACTTGTTCGCTTGCTACTCGTTGAAAGGTGGTGTAGATGTTGCGAGGCGGGCATTGAGTCCGGGTATGCCCCTTGCGCCCGCCATGCTGGATTATTCGTTGCAGCTGCGCGACGGAACGGCGCGCGTCTTCTTTGCGAACATCGTCAGCCTGCTGCCGGGCACGCTGAGTTCCGATATTCGTGGCAACACGCTTGTCGTTCACGTACTCGACCGAAGTTTGCCGGTGTTCCCGCAGCTGCAGCGGCTCGAAGTGGCAGTCGCAAAGGTCTTCGGAAGTCCGATTGGTTCATAGGGCACCGCAAGGACGGAGACATGAGCTTCCTGGAATTGGTACTGCTGTTGGCCATCGTCCTTTTCCTGACCCTGATCGGTGGCCTGTTGCGCGTGGTGCTGGGCCCCACGCGTCCGGACCGCATGCTGGCGGCACAACTGATGGGAACGACGGGTGTGGGGGTTCTGTTGCTCCTTTCGCAAGCGCTCCAGAGGCCCTCGCTAATGGATGTGGCACTCGTCTGCTCGCTATTGGCGTCCGTGACGACGGTGGCGTTTGTGCGTCGCGGTTTTCTGCCGCGTGCCAAGGGAGCATCGCATCATGACGTGGATTGAAGCATGTTCGGCGGTTTTGTTGATCGGCGGGAGCCTGTTCTTCATCGCCGGCACGGCTGGGCTGTTGCGTTTTCCCGACACCTTTACGCGTCTGCACGCGGTTACCAAGGCCGACAACCTGGGCCTGGGCCTGCTGATCGGCGGCCTGATACTGCAGGCCACATCTTGGCACGCGGCGCTGAAGTTGTTGTCGGTGTGGCTGCTGGTTCTGGTCGCTAGTTCGACCGCATGCCATCTGGTTGCTCGCGCCGCCTTACAAAGCGGTATTCAGCCGTGGAAAAAACTATGACGTGGGCGCTCTGGCTGTTCGATGGACTATTGATCTTTAGCCTGCTTTGGCTTGGCTGCCTCTCACTGGCCGCGACCGATCTGTTCAAGGGGATCGTCTTGTTCATTGCGTTCGGGCTGCTGATGGCGCTGGCCTGGGCGCGACTTCAAGCACCCGATGTCGCATTGGCGGAAGCCGCGATCGGGGCCGGACTCACGGGCGCACTGTTGCTGTCTACGCTGGCTCGAATTTCCTCCAGCGCCGAGTACCCTCACGCAGAACACGACGGGCATTTGGGAGACAAGCGATGAGTACGGCGACTAGATCGCTCGCGAGGGCATGTTTTGCTGTGATGGTGCTGTTTTTATTCGCCGGCATCGGCTGGACGATTTTGTCGTTGCCAACGGAGTGGAACGGCTTGAGCAATCGTGTGGCCGCTCGGCTGGGCGACAGTGGCGTGCGCAATCCGGTCACGGCGGTGCTGATGAGCTTTCGTGGTTACGACACATTGCTTGAGATCGGCGTGCTGCTGGTGGCGGCGCTTGGCGTGCGCGCGCTCGCAACCGATCGGAACCACGCTGACCGTTCGCTGTTCGATCCACCTGGTCCCGTATTGACGGGGCTGCTGAGACTGATCGCACCCCTGATTATCGTGGTTGCCGGCTATCTCTTATGGGTCGGCGGTCATGCGCCCGGTGGTGCGTTTCAAGCCGGCGCCGTGCTCGCGTCGTTAGGTGTGCTGATGCTGCTGTGCGAACCGCAAACGCTACCGCGAATGCCGGATTGGCTCGAACGCGTCTTGCTGTCGGCTTATTCGTGTTCATCGGCGTAGGCCTGACAGCCATGGTGCTTGGCGAATCCCTGTTGCACTATCCATCGCATCAGGCGAAATGGCTGATCCTTTCGATCGAAGCCGCCTGTATGTTGTCGATCGCGATGGTGCTGGCCGCCCTGTTCGCTGGCGGAAAACTTGCATCGACAGACCGCGTCGAGCCGAGCAGGGAGATAGAGAAAGGGCCATGACCGCAGCCGCGCTGTACGCGCTGAGTGGCATCGCGCTGTTCGGCATTGGGTTTCACGCCGTAGTCGTTCACGCCCATCGGCTCCGCAAGGTTCTCGCCGTGAACATCATGAGTAGCGGCGTGTTCCTGGTGCTCGTCGCCCTCGCTTCCCGCACTCCTGACGCGGCGCCCGATCCGGTACCGCATGCTATGGTGTTGACCGGTGTCGTGGTTGCGGTGAGTGCAACGGCCGTCGCCCTGTCGCTCGTGCGACGAATCTACGGCGAACCAGGCAGCGACAATCGTTCGGAAAACACCAGGGATACGCCGCCGTGAGTGCCGACGCCTGGGTTGTTTGGATCGTGATAACGCCCCTGCTTGGCGCGCTGGCCTCCTTTGTGATCGGTGGGCGGGTCGGGCCGCAGATTGCACTGGTGACGGCGGGTGGAATTGTTGTCTCGTTTGTCGGGCTCACTCGCCAACTCGCATTGCACGGCCCTGTCCGCTATGCGATGGGAGGCTGGCGAGCGCCGCTGGGAATTGAACTGTACGCAGACGGGTTGAGTGCAGTCATGTTGCTGATGGCCACCATCGTCGGCCTTGGCATCACACTCTATTCGCGCGGCTATTTTAGCGGCCAGCATCGCGACAGCGCGCCGATCAAGACGGAATCCGCACATGCACAGGAAGCCTTTTGGCCTTTGTGGCTGTTCGCATGGGGAGCGCTGAACGCGCTGTTCCTAACGGGGGACATCTTCAATCTGTATGTAACGTTGGAACTCTTGACGCTGTGTGGCGTGGCACTGATCGGATTGTCCCGACGGCGGACCGCTTCGATCGCTGCGTTTCAGTACTTGCTCGCCGCACTCGTGGGTTCATTGTTTTATTTGCTGGGTGTAGCATTGATCTATAGCGAATACGCTACGCTTGACTGCATGTCGCTGTCCCGCATCGTCGAGCCAACAGCAGCCTCCGCGTGGGCGATGGCGCTGATGACTCTGGGGCTGATCTTGAAGTCGGCGTTGTTTCCGCTGCACTTCTGGCTGCCACCCGCGCATGGAAACGCGCCGGCGCCGGTGAGTTCGTTACTTTCCGCGTTGGTTGTCAAGGCGTCGTTCTACTTCACGCTGCGACTGTGGTTCACCGTGTTCTCGAATGTCAGTACGCCGGCAGCCGGATCGTTACTCGCCGTATTAGGGGCCGCTGCGGTCCTCTACGGGTCGCTGCAAGCGCTGCGGCAGCGCCGGCTGAAAATGCTGGTGGCCTACTCAACCGTGGCCCAGGTCGGCTACTTGTTTCTCGGGTTTGCGCTGATCGGGCAGCCCGCGATTGCCGCGCAGGCCGCCAGCGGTGTTGTGTACTATGCCCTGTCGCACGCCAGCGCGAAGGCAGCGATGTTCTTCGCGGCCGGTGCCGTAATGCGTTTTGCCGGGCATGACCATCTCGACCAGTTGCACGGCATTGGCCAGCACGTGCCGATCAGCATTTTTGCTTTCGGACTGGCGGGCATGAGCCTGATGGGGCTGCCGCCCAGCGGTGGTTTTGTGGGGAAGTGGTTGCTTTTGCGAGCCGCGATCGATGCCGGCCAATGGTGGGTTGTGGCGGTTATCTTGACCGGTGGACTGTTGGCCGCGGCCTATATTTTTCCGCTGTTGAATCGCTCCTTTGCGAAAGCGGCTGAACCCTTTGAAAAGCACCCGGTGCCACGTGTGATGGAATGGATGTCGCTAGTCCTGGCGCTGGTCGCGGTCACTTTGGGACTGATCGCAACGCAGCCTCTGGAACTCCTGGAAATCGGCACCCCGTTCAGCCTGCCGGCCGGCCAGGAGTTTGCGCCATGAACTGGAACCATTGGTTGCCGGCGCTGGTGGTGGCAAGCTCGCTGCTGCCGGGCATTGTGATCTTTTTCCTGCCGGAAGAACGACGCGGTTTGCGGTCGTTTCTCAACCTGACTGGGGCAGTGCTGAAGCTGGTCTTTGTGGCGCTGATGCTGTGGGGGGTCTCCCGAGAGCAGACTTTCGCAACACACTATACCCTGTTGCCCGGCCTGGATTTCAAGCTGCATGCGGACGCGCTGTCGTTGTTGTTTGTGACGCTTTCCGCGGTCCTCTGGCTGTTGACCACCGTGTACGCCATCGGATACCTGGAAGGCTCCCCCCACCGCAGCCGCTTCTTCGGTTTCTTCAGCCTCTGCGTCTCTGCAACCACCGGTGTGGCGCTGGCAGGCAATTTGATCACGTTTCTGATCTTTTATGAAATGCTGACGCTGGCCACATACCCATTGGTTGTGCATCGCGGCACGGAAGAGTCGATTCGCGCTGGGTGCATGTATCTCGGTTACACGCTTTGTGGCAGCGCCGCCTTGCTGCTGGGCGTCGTCTGGCTTTCGTCCGTTGTGGGCTCGCTGGGGTTCACGGAAGGTGGCTTGCTGGGCCGTGCCGAT
>Ga0224508_10004434_pt1 | contig 11461 bp, 11 predicted proteins | sample SF_Jan12_sed_USG_4_FD_170157 | JGI IMG/M metagenome (GOLD analysis project Ga0224508, IMG submission 170157) | Sediment microbial communities from San Francisco Bay, California, United States - SF_Jan12_sed_USGS_21 | ecosystem: Environmental > Aquatic > Marine > Sediment | place: USA...
GAGTCCCGTGGAGCATCCGGTAGAACGGGAGTTGCGTCTTCCAGAGTCAGCACATAGGAACCTGTGTAGCTTCCGTAACCACTCCCTGGCGAATAGGGGCTATACGAACTGTTGTAGCTCGACGACACGCCAACGAAATACGTCCCTGCGCTCTGGATGTCGAAACTCAACGAAGCCAAGGAGGAATACGTGCTGTTGTCGTAAGTCCAGCCGGATGCAGTCAATTGACTTCCGTTGGCATTGAACAACCGCAAATGGCCCTCGAATGATGATCCACCGTTTGCCAGTTTCACTTTCAGTGTCCGTCCCGCCGCCAAGCTCAGCGAGTAAAGATCAACGTCGTTATATCCGTATAATCCGTCGCCGATCTCCTGATCGGAAATCACCAGCGGTTGATTGGGAGTGAGCGAAACCGGCATCGAGGTCGCGAGGCTGTCGCCGGGCAATTCCGCGCCATGCACGACTCCGCCCACGCCAAACATGAATGTGCTGGCATAGGGATCGTTGCTGGCGAAGGAAACATTGCCGCTGAATGATCCGGCGTAGGCGGCGTTCAGCTTGATCGTCAATGAAGTCGAACTGCCGGCGCTCACGGTCGAGGCAAATGGCGATACAACGGAATAGCCGGAGGGTAGCGACAGCGACGAAACATCTAACGTCAGCATGCCCTGACCGTAGTTGTTAATGGTCAGTGTCTTTTGGACCGGCGCGCTAAGACTCGTGTCGCCAAATTCAATTGTGGTGGAACCTGACGTGACATAATTGCCGGACGAATAAACTTGTAGGTTTGGATCTTGAACTGCAACACTGCCCGTTACGTTGATTGTGAAAGGATTCTCATCCGAGTCGTTCGTGCCAAACGACAACGTGCCGCTGGCCATACCCGAATTCGTGGCATCTAGCTGAATCGTCATCGACGTATAACCGCCCGGACTCACGTAGCTGGAAAACGGAGTGTAGACGCTAAAGCCGCTGGGCAGCGAAATCAGCGAACTGTCCAAGATCAAGTCCGCCGTCCCCGTGTTTTGAATCGTCAACGTCTGCTGCACAGGCGAACCAAATTGGGTTTCACCAAAGTTAACGCTGCTCATGCCACTGTAAAGTGTTTGGTAGGAACCATCGACCACTGCGATTTCAGGCGCGGCATCCGAAGCCAGCGTAAAGCTGGAATCTTGCCAGTTGCTGGTGCCAACCGGCATTCCCATCGAATCGTATTCGACAGTCCGATGCTGCATCGGTACGACGCCAACGTGCGTGCCAAAGTCAATTGACGAATACCAGTTCCTTGGATCGTAAGTAAAGCCGCCGCCGGGCGTGTAGATGGAGACAACCCCGTCTTCATATCCATCGCCATCGTGATCGAATTGCAGATCAACGTGTCCCGAATAAAAATCACCGCTCACCGTGCCTTGCATGCGCGGGTCGGTGGTCACCCGATCGTAACTGTCGGCGCCGTTATCGTTGACCAGTTGAGGATAGACGGTATCCACCGCCATCATCTGCCGCGATTCCAGTTGCTGCACTCGGGTGCCTCCAAGTTGCGTTCTCTTGTGAGGCTTTTTGTTCTTCTTCGTTTTCCGTGACCAAAACAGATTGGCAGAGAGGAATTTCATGTATCACATTTCCTGTTTAAGAAATAGAATCTGTGCATTCGACAATCGAACTTTTGGTTCAGTCCCGTTCAAAGAAACCTGACAACCACAAATCCTCATCAAAGTCACTGTCATTGAGATTGATGTCGGTTGCTCGCATTGCCTGATCGATGAACTCGCCGTCAATTACCGATGTCTGTACTTCCAGCGCATAGGTTAAGTCAAAACTCGCGCCATCGGGTGAGCTGTCGGAATGCACAAGTTCCAGATACTTTGCCGCGAGTTTTGATTCTACGAAGTAGCTTGCCTTCCATTTCGCGAGATGCGAAGGAATGTTTCCAGCCATGATCTTGCACGGCTGAAGCTCAATTTTCTTTGCACGGATAGCCAACGCTGTGTGCTCCGAGATGAGTAATCTGATGACACTTTGGAAAAAATATAAAATGTTGAAGTCGCCGTCGGGTGAAAATCTCTCCTCCATAAAGCGCTTATTCATCTCTTTGTAAAGTGAATAACTTACATAGCTCAAGAATGGGTTCGGCGATTGACAAAGTGCATACGCTTGTTGGAAGCAAGTCTTATCCATTGGAATTACTTGAGCGCGTTTAAGTCGATAACTCTGTACGGCTTTCCGAACGGATGAGGAACGTCGTAGCCCCGCACTACCTGTCCGTTTTCTAATACCGCAACCACAGGAGTTTGGCCCGCCTTCGGACCTGTCGGAAGTGGCGCACCCTTAAACACAGAGTGTGCACCGCGCACGCCCTCTACCGGGGTGAATGTGATTCCCTCGATCTGAGCTGCTTGTTCGATCAGTATTTTGGTTTTCTCTCCCGCGGAAACATTCATGCTCTTAACATCGTCCATGAGTTGCTTCAATTGCTCGTTGCCCTTGCCTCCGTAACTCTGCGGATTGGCATTGTGAACTAGGACAGGTGGCGCTCGAACTCCATTTGCAATCACAAAGTAGCTATGCCAATCTTCAACCTCGAAGTTGTAGACGGTGATCCCTTCGGGGTATTCCTCGCGCTCGTTGGAAATAACGGTTTGGATTTCATTGTTCGGTCCCGTGACGGTATCCCCGGCCTTTAAGTCGGCGGCTCGTTTCCATTCTCGCTGTAAAGCAAGCCAGAACGGATGTTCATCGGTCGTTTCGATCAATTGCCTTTCGCCCGTTGACGACCTCAAGGTGAGAAGCTGCAAATGATCGGCGACGCGCTCGAAGACTTGCACCACTTGTTTCGAATCGACTTCACCCGTTTCTGGGTTCATGGCGATGACCGTGTCGCCGGCGCGGAGGTCTTCGATGTTCTCTGTTTGATAGCTGATTTGACTCGGGGCTAGAGCCTTGAAACTGGATAGCGCGGAATCGTTTTTCCATGCGGCGATGCCGCACCAGGCGAACCATGCGGCTAACAGCGCCGTTGTAACTCCAATCAACGTGTTGCCAACGGTGCGCCGCTGCGAAGGCATCGAATGGCATGCGTTAACCGGGTAATTAGGTACGTCGTCGTACCAATCATTGTTTGGCAATGGCGAGGCGAGCGTTAGAAGTTGAGCATTCCTTGTTGGATCTTCCTTACGACCCGTGGACTCGCGTGCCTCGTGGGTTGACCGCAACACCGAAACGCTGTCGCTTGAGTGGTGTTTTTCGTTGACGTTCACTGTCGAGGACTCCGACGATGCTTCAGCAGCAGGTAACATCACATTCAAATCGGTTAATTCGTCATAAACCTCAACAGCCAGAAATGCAAACCTATATTTGTGGTTGAATTCGTTACGAGGATTTGGTGGTTGATTTTTTTGGCCAAAAGTCGCTCGCATGATTTATCCCTCTGTGCGAAATGCGAATTAACGCAGCGTCGTTAGACGCCGAAGAATTCGCTTTGTCAATCAGTGGAACTGCGTACTGGTCCGCGGCGCAAAAGTGCTTTGGTGCTGCGATTTGGTCCAAACGCAGTAGCTCTCACCCGAATCGCAGTGGCAAAATGTCGAAACACAGTAGCAATACGTCGAAACGCAGTAGCAATACGTCGAAACGCAGTAGCAATTCAGCAAAGTGCAGTAGCTTTCTACCGTGAAAAATTTTTCCGAAATTCGCAAAAAAAGTCCGCTAACCTTAACACGCATCAACCCGTTCCCATGAAATGGCCTTTCCGCGAGACTTGCAGCGAAACCAAAGTCGTTGCACGTTTTGACTGCGATTCAGGTTTTGAACAACCGTCCCCAACGTCGTCAATCCCATTTCAGATGCGTGCTTAAAGGGATTGGCAACACGTTCCGGCCACTCCTGGTCCTCGAACGCTGCCAGAGTGATTTCCTGCTTATTCACGCGGCCCTTGTATCGCTTGACGAGTTCTCCTCCAACCCACAGTTCACGATGCTTCGCATCCCAGTGGGGGTATTCGCGTTGTAATAGTCCTGCTGCATAGTCCGTCAACAGTTCGCTGGGATCGGAAATGTTTAAGAGCACTTTTGCCAGGCGCACGCCTTTGTTGGTACTTAACACAAAGCCCGAGGTGTCATAGAATCCCATCGCTCCATGCGTTTCGAACGTGCGCGGTATGGACTTCGATGTGCGGACTTCATGGGCGTGTTCCACAACGCCAGCACAGATCCATCCGCGCACTTCATTGTCATCGATTCCTGTTTGCCTGATTTCGTCAAGGGAGACGGCAAAGTCCCAGTGCGAAACCCCTTTCTCAACGGCGCCGGCCATGGCGCGCAGCAGTACCCTTAACACGCGCCGAATGGTTTCGAGCTTACCACCATCTGACGTCGACTTATCAGGTTCAAATTTAAGGATGCTCATGAAAGTTCGTGCTTTGGTTTCGGGCTTGGTGCTTTCTTCTCAACTCCTCCTTGAACCATTTCATTTCGCGCATTATCCGCCGCGTGAACCTTTCGATTTGCCGCAGTTGCTCGACGCCATATTGCGAACCGTTACAACTTTGCAAATGGACCAGTCATCGTGAACGCCAACGGCCGAAGCGGTCTGCCCAGCCGCTTCCGGCTTCAACCTAGGAATCGAAATCCAGCCAAGAAACCGGTCAAAATCCTTGAAAGAATTTCCAGAAAGTTCGCCGAAAGTGCGCAAGTCGTGAAATGACTACGACTTCGGACGACGGCTTTTTTTGCGTTTTTGCACTGAGTGGCAGCCCGCAGGGAGGAAGGTTGGCTCGATCATTCCCCTCTTTCCTCGGTGAGCGCTTCCTCTAATGACTCAACCAGGTCGAATACGCGGGTCAGCGATAGAACGCCAAACTTGTCGCGAATTGAAGCGCTCAGGCGGCAAAGTTTCAGCGTGCCGTTTCGCGTCGCCACTCTCTTTCTCAAGAACAACAAATCATTGATCACGCTGCTGGAGCAATGTGTCACGCCAGTGAAATCCACAACGAAGTGCCGGACGTCCGTGGCCGTGAGAGCCTCATCGAGCAACTCCCGCAACAGACTACCCCGCTCGGTAACGTCAATTGCGGCCAAACACACATTGCACAACTCATCACGGACTTCGATGGAAACCGATATGTCTTCTTTCCAAAGTGAGAAGATGTCGTCGTGTAATTCGCTGCTTCACCACTTATTGTTTAGTTGAGTGATCGAAATTCACAAGTGAAATCGGACAAGATTCTTCCTATTTTCTAAGCGCCACTTCGCAACCAGTTATGTGCCCTGAGATTATGTCATAAAACTTTTTACGATCCCACTTCCCAAATCTTATGTGGTCATGCAACACCCACTCGGCCACCGGGTCGACTGGCCACACGAAAGCGACTCGTCAGTCGCCAGGCAGCGACCCGTCTGACTCCCCTCTCTGACTCGCGGGTTATGTCCATTCGTCTTACGACTCGACTGACGAGTCGGTGACGGTTAGACACGCCTTACCGACCACTGGACAGGGTCGCATCCACGGCACGACAAATGGCTTACTCAAGCTAATTCCGCTTGTCGCGCCCCAGGCGACAGTACGCACGTCAGACGGTTCGACAGCGGGACGTCAAAATCTGTTGACAGGCGAGCGTCTTGCCCCCTACGCTGGACAGGCTTTTATTTGTCGTCCCGTCTGACGTATGGACAATTCTCCCATCCCCGGTTTCATCACCCGCAAGCAAGCCAGTGAAATCTGCGAGCGCGCTGAACGCACACTGCAACGATACTGGAGCCGGGCCATTGAACACGCTGACTCCAAGGTTCTCGATCACCTCAAACTTCATACCGAAGATGGGGAAACGATCGAGGGCCGCGAGGTCAGTAAAGACCTGATCGAAGACCTCAAGAAACAAGGCAAGAACCCAACATGGTTCGTGCATGAAATCTGGGTCAAAGAAACCTACGGTCCACGCACTGAAGACCAGTCGAAGTCGCCGCCCCAAGAATCGGTCCAAGCAAGAGGGGACCGACCGCATCAGCCGGACACAGATCAAACGATCGACACCGTCACCATTCCAAAAATGGTGCTGGAGGATTTGCGCGAAGAACTCAAAGTCAAAAACGACCAGATCCGGCAAGCCAACGAACGCGACCGCGAGACTCACGTCCTGATGCGCGATCTGCATGAACTGCTACGAGACATGCAGCAGCGGCTGCCGACCTCGACCCCCGCCGCACTTCCTGTTGTCACCAAGAAACATGACGTTACCCAGACGAGAGAAGCGACACCAGTCCGACAATCTGCTTCGACCGAAGGGCACATTGTTATGGAAGCACAGGCAGCGCCTGCAAAGCAGCGAACTGACGCGGAGCCGTCTCACCCGCAACCAAAAACCTCACCACGGAAGCAGAGCCCAACGCGATCGCCTAAGAAAAGGCAGACGACGAAAGCCAAACGAAAAAAGTTGTCAAAGAATACGGAGAGTGTTTTTGCCAAACACACGCCCACATTCCACAAAGCTGTTACCGGTCTTTTCCGCCGTTAGCCATGTCTGTGCAGCCGTTCATCCTCGGCCTTCAATATACTGCGAATCCAACACGAACAGGATTGTTTTTTCGCCTAGCGGTTCAGTTACCAAACCGAACTCCTAGGCGAGTTTTACCCCCTGGAAAACCTAACCCTTGGGCGAATTCTATACTGAACCCTTGGGCGAATTTTACTCTCTTTGCGATCCCACGATTCAGCAACGGTAAGCCAATAGTTCCCCTTTGTAATTCATCTCTTAAACACGTTCGTAAAATAAACTCTTTCTCACAAACGGCCGGCATGGCCGCCGTGGGCTTGTTTTTATTTTTCATTATTTACTCTTCGTGATGGTTGATGCTAATCAATCATCGGCGCCAAGCGATAAGCCGCGACTTGGCAAGGACCACCTAAACCTTGCCGACTGGCGCGTTAGCACGGCCAGCAACCAGCAGACTTACAAAAAAGACGGCTCAAAAGTCGATTTCGTTGAATACGTGATACGTCGAGCAGGGAGCGAGGCGATGAGTGTCACGCTCGAAAGCCCGGCGACCATTGGTCTGCCGACTGCGGCTGATGAAGATGTCATTATCGGGCTGCTCGCGCTTGCCAAAGAGCAGCGATTTGAGTCCGACACTGTCCATTTCGTGCCATCAAAGTTACTCAGCACGATGGGACTAAGTATTGCGCAAAAAAACTTCCACCGTCTTGAACGATCATTAAAGAGACTCCGTGCGGTCACTTTAACCTACAAGCTCGCCTGGTACGACCGAAAGAAGGCTGCGGTTGAGCCAATCCTGATCACCGGCGTTCTATCGGAAGCGAAACTCGTGCTTCGTAAAGGGCGTCGCCCAACTGGAGAAATTCCAGACAGCTATGTGCAATGGACTAAGAATTTTTACCAGAGCCTTAAAGACGGTAATCTCACCGATTTGAATCTCGATCTGTATTTCAATTGGGAGCGTCCGGGCAGCAAACACTTGTATCGGCATCTCAACAAGGTCTGGCACGCCGGCAAGAAACCCAAGCTCTATGAACGCGATCTCAAAGAACTTGCCTGCGGACATTTGGGCATGACTGAGAATAAGGATCTCAAGCGTAACCTCCACCGCATCATCACAGAAATGGAGAGCAAACAGTACCTCCAACCGATGCCGGAAGCCGATCGCTACCAGAAAGTCCGTCCGGGCGTGTGGCGCGTGCGGTTTGAAATACATCCGCATCAATTACCAACACCGAAGACCGGAGGAGGGGAGTCTTCCAAAAACTCCTCTTCGACCGGTAGTAGTTCCACCGCATCAGACATCGTCCGCGCGTATCATCATCATCGCTTTGGGCGGAGCACCTACGATCCAACCAAACGTGAACTTGAGCATGCCGAGACGCTGCTTATGAAACACGATGAAGTAACGCTCCAGGCACTCATCCCACGTGTTGCAAAGAGTGTCGCTGAAAAATCCAAAGACGATCTCTATTTCGGCTTTGCCGTTCCCTTCTTTCACGCCGCCATCCAGGACCACGAAAAGAAACGCTCGCTACGAAGGAAACAACACGAAACGGATTCCAGGGAAGCCGCCGAGGAAAAACGTATCGCGGCGCAAAAACACGAGAAAGCGGACCGCCGCCATGAACTACTGTCTCGCTGGAGAAGACTGCCGTCAGCAGCACAACTTCGTTACAAAGAAGAAGCAATCGACCAAGCCGCCAGCGATTTCGATCGCCGCCGAATGCATCGCGCTAATCTCGACAATCCACCGATGGAGATTCTCGAACTGCTGTCAAACACTCTCACGACCCAATGAAGAATTCATTCATTCCTACCTTCCTTTCCCAGCAGTCCATGACTCCTTCTTCTCCCACCGCAAACCTTCCATACAACTTGGAAGCCGAAAAGACCACACTGGGCGCGCTGCTGCTTGATGCGGAGCGAATCATCGACATTGCTCCCATCCTCAGTCATGATGACTTCTATGACCCGGTGCTCGGGGCGATCTATCACGCGATCGCGCGTCTCCATGACAATCGAACGCCGATTGATTTTGTGACGGTGGCCGATGCACTTAGTGACGACCAGAAGATTCAACGGATTGGTGGATCAGCCTTCTTAGCCGACTTGGCGGCAAGCGTTCCCACGTCATCTCATGCCATGCAGTAAGCAGAAATTGTTCTTTAGAAGAGTCTGCGACGTAAACTCACAAAAGTCGGCACGTTCATCGCGGGTATTGCATCAAGTGAAGATAAGAATTCGTCGCAACTCTTGGAGCTTGCCGAGCAGCAAGTACTAGGGCTTTCCCGTCAAACCGCACACACCAAGCCGCGATCACTAATCGAAATCGCTCCCGAACGCTACGATCACTACGCGCTGCTGCATGAATCCGCAGATCCTTCCGCACATTTTGGCATCGCCACGGGATTTACTGAACTTGATAACATGCTCACTGGACCAAGTACGTCGTAGCTCACCGATTCGTGGCATTCAGCATGCGCTTGACCTACAAGACCTGCACCACTAGGGAGGTATGCCATTGATTTTCACTTTGACTTTTTGGGTGAATCCCAGACAATCAGATATACCGTTCGCTATACATAGCCTTAACAAAGGAACCAGGTCATGCCAGTTACGCATTATGTTTGGGATGAGGTTACAGACACCATCATGGCGGAATACGACGGGGATGGAAATCTGATTTGCAGTTACACGACCGAGCCGGAACTACACGGAAACGTCATCAGTCAGCATCGTAATGGCGAGACCAGCTATTTCCACCACGACGGTATCGGAAACACAGTTGCGGTGACGAACGATGACGGTGATGTGACGGATACGTTTGACTACGATGCCTTTGGGAATGTCACTGCACGCACGGGAACGACCGAAGTGCCGTTTCAGTTTGGTGGACAGAAGGGTTACTACACCGACTTTGAGGTGCCGTATATTTCCGTGCGACGACGGAATTATGAACCAAAGATTGCGAGGTGGCTGTCACATGACCCGATTGGCATACTGTCCAGCGATTCAACCAACCTTTATCAATTCGTGCAAAACAATCCAGTTAACTTTATTGATCCAAGTGGGCTAATAATCGAAGAAATTCTCGAAAAGGCCGAAAGCCGGAGAGGTAAGGGGAGATGGGAGGATAGCGCTCAACACTGTTTTGCCGCTTGTCTTGCTGGCGCACTCTTTGGCCAGCTTGGTGGCGATCTCGCCGCCGTTCTAGGCGACATAGGAGAACTCGTCCATGGGAGTGATGATTCGATAAGAGATGTTGTAGCTCAACACATCGGATCAGTGTGTGGCTCGGGCTATCACGAGGCAAAACGACGGGCTGGCCTGGCGGGGTGGCTGTGCGGGTTGCTTTATACTCCCGAATGGCATTGTGACAATTGTTGTGACACCGGGTAAACAACAAAATGAAGAATCGCATCTTTATGAATGCCCTTGTGGTTGTATCGTCGATAATTGCGGCGGTTTTCGTCTACTTGCTGGTCGCTTATGCAATTCCAAGTGCTCAGGCAGAAGCTTTGTATGAGCGTATTCCAAGTGGAGGCAGCAATAGCACTTTAACGGAATTCAGGAAGCAGCTTGCAATCGGAAACTCACGTCTTGCAGTCATTGTAGCGATCCCACATTTGGCGATAGCGTTACTCTCATTCTGGATGCTTTTGAAAAGCATAGCAGAAGCACCATCGGCGCAACGTGACGATACCTAGGGTGGGTTGTGAACCGTCAGTTGAATTGTGAATGTACACATACGCTTTCGACATAAGGCATTGTTTGTTGTAGTTACCATCTTCGCCATTCTCTTGGGATGGTACACTTCGAGACGAGCAAAGGTTCACTCGTATTTTCGAAGTTTGGATATTGTCGTCGATCTCGGCGGCACCTTCTGTTTTGCCTCAGTTGGAAATGGTTGGGCTTCCATAACAAACGTCAATGTGGCGATCCGGGACTCTTCGTCAAGCATCCGCGCGAGAGAAAGTGAAGAGATTCAGAGAACGTCGCACTAACTTTCTCCAAAAAAGCAGTGACCCACGAATGGATCACTGCCGGTGCGTTCTTTGCAGCGACTAGACGGTATAGGAAGCTTCTTTGTCCTCCATGTGCAGGGCAGCAAGCTCTAGCACACGAATGGCATTTCGAATGTCTCCCAGGCCGACGGACGAGGTAAAGCGAGTTTCCCCACTCTTCTCATCCTTGTACGATCGCTGCAACGTCACACTGCGAAATCGTCTTGTCCTTTGGTCACCATTTCCGTTTGCATTCACTTGATTGATGAACACACTGGCGCTGACGCGACCAATACGGAAGGTGATTTCCGGGGGACTTGACGACTGACGCGTAGATTCTGTTTGACGAGAATCTACTGACGGACGAACAGAATCCACTTCCCGAGCAACAGTTTCTGTCGCCGGAGAAGCATCTGCCGTTGCAGTGGTTTTAGCCATAGCAACACTCCTTTCGCAAAAAAGAAAGAACGCGGTTCCTTTGCAGACCCAGCACACGCGTGCCAGGATGATCCACAAAGGTCGAGGAGCTTGCCTGTCACTTGCCATCATGTCAACTAAAAAGACGACATATCTTTTGAGCTCTGCCAAGTCGCACCCAGGCGACGTCAAGTGCTGTCTGACCGCCGGTTGCCGAAGGCACACGGCGGCACTCGCCACTCCACTGGACCGTCTTATCAGCCGTCCAGTGCAGTGGACGGGCCAGTGGACACCCAAGTGGACACCCGTAGCGGGGTCACACTTGGCTTTCCACAGCCCACAACCTCCTCTCTGCGAGGAACGCCGTCGCGGGATCTAACGACCCGCGACCCCCGTACAATCCATCATGCCTCCGCGACGCCGACGGAGCGGCTGCTTCGAGATGAGTCTTGCACGGGGGTCGCGGCCCTCTGGCATCCATGCCAGCCGCGACGGCGTTCGCACGCTGCCGGCCTACGCCGGTACGTGTCGCGAAGCGACACAACCTTCC
>Ga0224508_10004435_pt1 | contig 11458 bp, 12 predicted proteins | sample SF_Jan12_sed_USG_4_FD_170157 | JGI IMG/M metagenome (GOLD analysis project Ga0224508, IMG submission 170157) | Sediment microbial communities from San Francisco Bay, California, United States - SF_Jan12_sed_USGS_21 | ecosystem: Environmental > Aquatic > Marine > Sediment | place: USA...
TGAGATCAAAAAAACAAAAGGTGCAGATGGTATTCCATTAGATGGAATTCCGTTCCACCCTTATTACACTGTTAAAGATATTCTGGGATCAGTAGTTTTCTTGGCTATCTTTGCGTTTGTGATTTTCTTCATGCCAGAAATGAATGGCTACTTTTTAGAGCATGCTAATTTTGATCCTGCTAATGCATTAAATACTCCTGATCATATTGCGCCGATTTGGTATTTCACACCATTCTATACTGTATTACGAGCAATACCGGATCCATTCTTAGGTTTCATGATGATGGCGATGGCCATTGTTGTATTGTTCTTGTTGCCTTGGATTGATCGCAATCCGATTAAATCGATTCGCTATAGAAGTACCTTGTTTAAGGTCAATCTCATCATTTTTGTAATTACTTTTATCATATTGGGTTACTTGGGCCTTAAACCAGTAACAGATTTATATTCACAGTTGGCGTTACGCTTTACTGAATTGTATTTCTTGTTCTTCTTTGTGCTGTGGGCCTATAGCAAGCCTCGTTCAGGCGGATTTTGGATAGGTAGTTTCATTGTATTGTTGGTTGGAATTACTGCATATGATTTTCTTGCAAACTCATCTGAGCAACCTGACTTGATTTGGAAAACTTGGGTGATACCCGCTGCCTATTTGTTCATTACTTTATTGTTACCCCAGTTCACTAATTGGGATGCTGAAAAGCAAGTACCAGAGCGAGTGACATCATGAAGATATTAAACAAAATTTTATTTTTATTCGTTTTGTCTATGTTGGTAATGAGCGCTGCGTGGAGCGCCAGTGAACATGCTTATGAAAAGAACCAGTTTGGGAAAGTAAATATTGAGCTAAATAACAAAGCTTCATTGCAGCGTGGTGCAAAATACTTTGTTAACTATTGCTTGAGTTGCCATCCGGCACAACATAGTCGTTATAAAAGAGTGGCCGATGATCTTGGTATTCGTGAAGACCTGATGATCGATAACATGATTTTTACTGGCCAAAAATTTGGTGAGTTGATGACAGTAGCGATGAAGCGGGAAGATGCACAGAAATGGTTTCTTGGTGTGGATCCACCTGATTTAAGTACTCACGTACGTGCGATTGGTCCTCAGGCGGTGTACGAATTTCTGAAAACATTTTATGTGGATGATCACCGTCCATTCGGGGTGAATAATCTCTATTTGCCAAATACAGCTATGCCGCATGTTTTGGCTGACTTACAAGGTCTGCAACGTGCCGATTTTCATGTTGAGCCAAGTGCAGATGGTGTTGAGCACAAAGCATTTGACAAGTTTGAGACCGTTAAGCCGGGAGCGCTTAGTGACAAAGAATATGAACAAGTGGTAACAGATATCGTTAATTTCTTGGCGTATCTTAGTGAACCTGCTCAGCTAATACGTAAAAAAGTAGGAGTAGGAGTACTCTTCTTCCTGAGTATATTAGGAATACTTGCTTACTTCTTGAAAAGAAATTACTGGCAAGACGTACACTAAGTACCGTTTAATCCATAACGAAACACATAAAAAGAGAAACTCATGGCTTTAGTAGCAAACCGACGTTCTGGAATGACCTTATTTTCAGATCCACATTGCGCGCAGAGTCATCGAACTCGCATTGTATTAGCAGAAAAAGATATCACCGTTGATGTGGTTCATATCGATCCTAACAACAAGCCTGAAGACTTGCTTGATTTAAATCCATATAACTCTGTGCCAACCTTAATCGATCGTGAGTTAGTTCTATATGACGCGCGTGTAATCATGGAATATCTTGATGAGCGTTTCCCACATCCACCACTAATGCCCGTGGATCCAGTATCGCGCTCTAAATCACGCTTAGCGTTATTCCATATCGAAAAAGATTGGTACGCACCATTAAACGAAATAAATTCAAGTGATACTAGTGTTTCTGGTGCTGCTAAAAAATCTTTACAGGAAAGCATTCTTTCTACCGTTGAAGTATTCAGCGCTAAACCTTATTTTCTTAGCGATGAGTTCAGTTTGGTAGATTGTAGTATCGCACCAATACTTTGGAGATTGCCGTATTTTGGAATCAAGCTAGGCGCTACCGCTAAACCTATCATGCAATATGCTGAGCGCGTATTTGACAGACCTTCTTTCAGAAGTAGTTTGTCTGAAGAAGAAGTCGAAATGTGGCCCGGTTAGTGGACAAGTAAAGTAATCACTTCCAAGTTATACTGGTCTGCATAATTATCTGCTAACTATTTCTGCCTATGACCTCTAGTCGACCATACTTACTACGAGCAATGTACGAATGGATCGTAGACAACGGTATGACGCCCTATATTCTTGTTGATACAAAAAATGATCAAGTAATCATTCCACGTCAATTTGAAGAAGATGGAAAAATTGTCCTCAATCTTGGTCCTTCTGCAGTGCAGTCGCTTGATCTGGGAATTGAAGCGGTCAGCTTTGATGCCAGGTTTGATGGCAGTTCAATGGACGTATTTGTACCAATTGAATTTATCCTCGCAATATACACACGCGAAAATGGACAGGGCATGATGTTTGCAGATGAAGATTTACCACCTCCTGGTGGTGATGATTTGCAAGATGGCGCAGTTAAACAAAAAACGCCTCATCTTCGTGTAGTTAAATAGATAGATCTCTATTCTCGTAAATCTATTTGTAAAACATACTCATCTAAAATGTTAAAAGTTTTACAAGACGATATTACAACCTTAAAAATAGATGCCATCGTAAATGCGGCAAACAACAGTTTGTTAGGCGGCGGTGGCGTAGATGGTGCGATTCATAAAGCAGCAGGTTCAGAACTGCTTGAATTTAATAAAACCTTAGGTGGTTGTGAAACCGGTACTGCAAAAATATCACCTGGTTTCAAACTTCCCGCCAAGTGGATCATTAACACTGTAGGTCCAGTTTGGCAGGGTGGGGATGCTGGTGAACCTGAATTATTGGCACAGTGTTACCAACGTAGCTTTGAATTAGCGCTAGAGAATCAAATTAAAACCATTGCCTTTCCTGCGATCAGTACCGGTGTATATGGTTATCCCAAACAGGCTGCAGCAGTCGTCGCTGTCCAGCAATTAAAAAATTATGAGCATAAGTTTGAGGAAGTAATTGCTTGCTGCTTTAGTGAAGTAGATGTAGAAATCTATGAGCGCTTGCTAGGCTCGGGAATACAGGCGGCAGTAATATAAAGTTTTTAAACTGTGCTTAATTTTAACGTGTCAAATATCTGATCGCGTATTTCAGTTACTTTCCCAATCCCATTAACTTGAATGAATTTAGGGGCATGTTCATCACCGCTATCTGCCCATTGCGAATAATATTCAATAAGCGGTTGGGTTTGTGTGTGATAAACATTTAAGCGTTGCCTCACGGTATCTTCTTTATCATCCTCACGTTGTATCAATGTGTCATCTGTTTCATCGTCGTGGTTTTCATGTTTTGGTGGATTAAACACTACATGGTATGTGCGACCAGAGGCTTGGTGTACGCGTCGGCCACTTATGCGTTTAATGATTTCGTCATCATCTACATAAATTTCAATAACGAAATCTATGTCTGTTCCTTGCTCTTTTAGACTTTCTGCCTGTGCAATTGTGCGTGGGAAACCATCAAATAAATACCCATTTTTACAATCGTCTTGAGTGATACGATTTTTAACTAAGCTGAGAATAATTTCATCGGATACCAAACCACCCGATTCCATTACTTGTTTCGCCTTTAGGCCAAGAGGGGCTCCTGCTGCAATAGCGGCGCGCAACATATTGCCCGTGGAAATTTGCGGAATATTAAATTTTTCCGCAATGTAATTTGCCTGAGTGCCTTTCCCAGCACCTGGGCCGCCTAATAAGATGATACGCAATTTCTAGCTCCTTGTAGTTGCATAGTCCTCATTAAGAATTTGGCAACTATACATTCAGATTATATTTAAAAAAAGCAAAAAATATACCAAAGATGTGTAGTGGCAATTTAAACAGGTTTCAAAGGTATAGCATTCAAGATAAAGTAAAATGTTTCTAATTTACACTTTGCTATGTATAAATCTCGAGGCTGTTAGGGATGATTGTCCGAATAAAAAAGTAAATCTTGGCTGATGCGAAAAAATTAATAGAGTGTTCGTCTAGGGTCAAAAGCGACCATAATAGTAGGTCTTTTTGTGCAATACTTATTAGATAAAAGTAAAAATAATTCTTAATTAAATTTATATGGAAGATAACCCCAAAACAAACAAATTGAGCTATTGTGGCAATATCATAATTGGGTTGGGGCTTATTGTCACAATAAGCATTCTTGGCTATCAATTCTATCACTGGCTTATAAACGGAGAGTGGTTACCGTTACCTTTTTACAAACCATTACAATATTTAGGAATCAGTTTTGAAGGACTTTTGGATTTGCAATGGCAAGGACTGCAAAAAACTATATTTTGGATACTTGAGCTACCGCTGGCAGGTATTATAGGTGTATCCAGCTTGTCAATTGGATGGCTTATGTCGATGAAAGATTAAAATGACCAATTACGAGCCAAAGCAGACATTAAAACTAATGCTGAAATAATTTTAAGTATCAAGAAACAGAATTATGGATAATGTACCCATACACGAAATTTCCCAAGTTATACAATTAGCTGTTGCCCCTGTTTTTTTGCTTGCTGGTATCGCTGGATTTTTATCAGTATTGTCTCACCGACTCAGTCGTGTAGTTGATCGTACTCGCAATGTAGATAGAAGTATTTACGAGGCAAAATCGGAAAATCATCAGGAATTACTCAGGTTAGAAGCCAAAGTCCTTGGGCAGCGTACTTCGATTATTAACTGGGCCATTCGCCTTTCAGTAGGCTCTGCTCTCATCATATGTATTGTCATAATGTGCTTATTTATTGGTGATGTTGCTCTATTTCAATTAGGCACATTAATTGCTTACTTGTTTGTTGCTGCGATGATTTTAGTAATTCTCTCTTTGTTGCTATTGTTATTTGAAGTATCTATTTCAACACGAAATCTGCAACAGGGTATTGAACATATAATCGTAGATACTGCTTCGCGAACTAGTATAAATACCCATAAGGCCAAATGATCGCTAACGACTCAAAGAGTGAACACATGGACGATGTACGCGACTGCATGGATGCAGGAGGTAGAGTAACGTAGTAGCAGTTGCTGAGGAAGCACAAGTGTCGCGTGAGACAGGGTGCCGGAATCTACCGTGCGAATATAAGAGGTGTATCTTGGATGACGTGAACATATTAATCTAAATGTCTACTTACGACCCAAAGCAGACATTCGAGTATTGAAATTAAAAAGTGATAAAAAAAGAAAAATGCTATGTATCAAAAAATTTAGCAGGTAATACAGAAAGCCGAGGTCCACTTTCCTTTTGCAGACCCCAGCGTTTGAAGATCAGCGTAAGCGGTAAGTTTCGTGGCAAGCGCGGCAGGCAGAAGACACTTCACCTAGCGCTGCATTAACTTTCTGATAGCTTCCCTTGTTCTCTTCAACCGCGGCGTTTCGAGATACAACTACGTAATTACTGGCAGCATGATACAGCTGGTCCGCCATTTTTTGCATTGGTTCTGGCCAGTGTTTGATAACCTCTTGATCTGTAATGCGTAATGGCGAGCCCCAGCCCAACCGAGATTCGGCAATGCTCTCCGCCTTATCATATTCCCCAGTCTGAACGGCGTCGATAATGTCGTCCAGTGCGCGGATGTGATCACGCATAATGACCACCATCTTTTCTTTAATATCACTAGGCAACTTAACCAGCGTTCTCGCATCTTTCATTTCCTCGGCATTGACGCATAAAGTACCTGCAATGGCGAGACAACAGGCCATGGCAGTCAGTTTCATTGAACGCATAGGCACCTCCTTTGTTAGTAGATCAAAATGATGCTTAGTTTAATAATAAAAAACTATTAATTTTCCTAGAGTTTCCCTTAACATGTTAGTGTAAAAAATGGAGAAGTTATTGATCTACATCACTTACAGGAATCGGCTAGCTGCGTTTAGAGTATCTAAAATATCAATGCTATGAATGTCCGCTATTGGCCGTAAGGAGACAAGGCAAAATAAATTGAAATAATTTGTTCTATATGAGTCTGAAATTCAAAGTTCATTTACGTTAATTGAAGAAGGTGATAGCGAAGGCTTAGATTTGCTTGAAGAAGGTGCCGTATTAATTTGGTCGGGTCGAAGCCGCTATATGGGAAGAAGCGTGTACAAAGCAACACGAATATTTAGGATGGGAATCCTATAAACCTATGGATAGCTGAATGACCGCTATTGGCCAAAAACGGGCATATAGGAAATTGAAGATTTAATTTGATGCAACGTCCTTGTTGCTAACAACATTCGTACATCCATGTGTTCACACATAAGTGGCAGGCAGATATTCGCTCTTGCAATTTCTGTACTTCCTCCATCCATGGCGGTCGAAATCGGACATAATTAATATCCAAGAGCATTAATCTGATGCATCAACCATGATGCGACTTAATTATAGTGCATCCCTGTACTTGGAAGTGTTTTGCCAGGGTTTAGGATATTGTTTGGATCAAATTGTTGTTTAATTTTTAGCATCAAGGAAAGTGTTGTGGCATCTATTTCTTGGCTAACATAATCGCGTTTAGCTATACCTACTCCATGCTCACCTGAAAGGGTTCCGCCTAGTTTTAGAGTAAGCTCAAAAACATCATTTAGACAGTTTCTTGCAGGTTCTTCTTGCTTAGTTGCATCGTATAAAAGGTTGACGTGTAAATTACCATTGCCTGCATGACCAAAATTAAAAATTGCGATATCATACTTTTTACTTAGTTTTTCTAGCTCGGTTAACAAAGTAGGTAGCTGAGTAACCGGTACTACAACATCTTCATTAATTTTGTTTGGTGCGAAGCTGCGAAGCGCAGGGGAGAGTGCTTTACGTGCTGCCCAAAGCTGTGTTTTTTGTTGTTCATCCGCTGCGGTTTGGATATCTATGCAGCCAACAATATTGGCAGCACTCAAAACAGCTTGTGTACTAGATTGAATATTTTCATTAAGTCCATCCACTTCAATCATCAACATAGCTCGAGCTTCTCTGTCTAATTCAAGACTAGAATTATTGCGAATTAAATTTAATGAGCCTGAATCAATAAATTCTAATGCATAAGGAAGTGCGCTTTGAGCTAATATATTTACTACTGCTTCTATAGCGATGTTTGAGTTTTTGTATAAAGCGCGAATAGTATTTATGCATTCAGGCTTTGGGCTAAGTTTTAATCTTGCTTCAGTGATGATGCCTAATATGCCTTCGCTGCCTATTAGTAAACGTGTCAGGTCTAAGCCAACTACACCTTTGGTAGTAGCGCTACCTGTATGAATAGCTTCACCTGCACCAGTAATCGCAGTAAGGCTTAAAGTGTTTTCCCTACACGTTCCATACTTTACAGCGCGTGGCCCTGCTGCATTACAGGCAAGGTTGCCGCCTATGCTGCAATAGTCAGCGCTACTGGGATCAGGTGGCCAAAATAAGTTTTGTTCAGCAGCATGTTTTTGCACTTCTACATTTAATACACCTGGTTCGACGCGTATGTTTCTATTTTTATTATCAAACTCTAAGACTTGATTCATACGCTCGGTTGATAGTATAACACCTGCCTGAATGGGCACTGCCGCTCCAGTTGTTCCTGTTCCGCGCCCGCGTGTCGTGAGTGGTATTTTGTATTCATTACAAATTTTTACAGCTTGTAGTATTTGCTCGTGCTGTTGCGGGAGTAAAACCAAATCTGGGCACGCATGTTGCTTGCTATTGTCATAGCCATACACCCAGCGTTCGTCTTGGTCGGCAAGTACAGAATTCTTTCCGCAAGCATCGATAAACTTGCTGATAATGGAAGAGTCTAAAGTCACGTATTGAAATTCGTAAGGTAAGTGATTAGCCAAGCAGTTCTTGGTCTATCAAGTCACAAAGGCAATGAAGTACTAAGAGATGAACTTCTTGAGTGCGTGCAGTGGAATTGCTAGGCACACGGATTTCAATATCTGTTTCTTTTAATACGGAAGCTAATTTTCCGCCACCATTGCCTGATAGTGCAACCACAGTCATGCCTTTTTTGTGTGCAGCTTTAATTGCGGATAAAACATTTGCTGAATTACCACTAGTGGTGATTGCAACTAACGCATCGTTGGAATTTCCAAGTGCGAGAACCTGCCTGGAAAAAATATCTTCGTAATTATAATCATTAGCAATCGAAGTAAGGGTAGAGCTATCTGTAGTAAGCGCAATTGCAGCTAAGCCTTCTCGCTCACGCTCAAAGCGATTGAGTAACTCAGAGGAGAGGTGTTGTGAGTCTGCAGCTGAGCCACCATTTCCACAGGAAAGTACTTTGCCTTGCTGCTTGAATGCTTGAACTATTTTTTCAGCAGCATTAGCAACAGAAGTTTTTACTTCGTTCAAGCTTGCTTGTTTGGTTTCAATGCTGGCTTGAAATAATTCTTCGATTCGTGATTCTTTATTCATAATTAGTTAGGAAGCTCTGATTTATTCTGATATGTCGTTAAAAAATAATCTCAAATCGCTCGTGTATATAATAATACACATCGCTCATTTCGACATTTTTTGCCTAATCTCAGTCCTTTCATTAATAAATCAGAACTTTCTAGAATTTAGAAGGCAGGAAAAGCATTACTCACCCAATTTGGTTTCAATGATGCATCAAATCCTATCACATCAAAACGCATAGGCAGATCGGGCTGATTTTTGGAAACATAATGGTTAGCAGCAGAGATAAGTTTTTGAATTTTATTCTGGTCGACGCTGTCTAGGGCTGAACCAAAGTCGCTTTTTGCTCGATAGCGAACTTCGACAAATACTAGCTCTTCCTTGTCTTGCATAACTAAGTCTATTTCGCCTGTACGACAACGGTAGTTTTTTTCAACTAGTTTTAGCCCATGTTTTTGTAGAAACTTACATGCTGCATCTTCAGCAATTTGTCCCTGTTGAGATGTTTTCACTGATTAACTTGTGCAGAAAAGTCTGGAGTTAGATCAGGAGTAACACCAAGCGTTTCCGGGCGACCTTTTTCAAACTTTGCCCAGATGAGTTGTCGATAAATACGGTTTTGTGCATCTATACTTAATTTTCCTGTTGTACCTTGATAGCGATCAAAATCATTTGCGGCGAGACGTTGTAAATGTGGAATGACTTGATAAGCATCAATTCCAAGAGCTGCAAAACGAGGCAGTCTAGAGGAGCTGCTAGATGATTGTAGGTCTAAAGAGTCTCTTAACAATTCCATTGAAGGGTCAGTAGACAATAACCAAGGTACATCACAATACGTGATGCCATTGATGTCTTGATCGGCTGAGATATTTTCATTACCCGAAAAGACATGCGAAGTAGCATACACCGGTAAATCAGATGCAAAATGATAACTAAGCTGCGGACGAATTAACCTTGCTTGTTGTGGTGATGCGGCAATAAAAATAAAGTCGGCATCTTGTCTGCGTCGCGGTTCAAACTCTACCTCTGCTTTAACAATAGATTGCACTGTGCGTCGGCGTTGTTCGCTTTGGTTTATTTGCAATAAGCTTTTAATCGCAACTGAATAATCAGAATTTTGCGAAAAGTAACGCTCTGATTGAATTACTGAGCCACCTAGTTCATGAAAGCGATTGGTGAAGGCTGATAATAAGCGTGTTCCCCATTCACCTTCAGGCACAAGTACTAAAGCAGCACCTTTATTCTCAAACGATGCGCGCTCTGCCACTTGTTTGGCTTCATCTTCAGGCAATAAACCGAACTGATATAAATTTTGTACGCCTTCTAGTGCACTGTCTGAATAATTTAAAGATAGGGTTGGAACCGGTAGCGAGCCTTGGTTAGCTAGTGTGCGTACCGCATCTTTTTGAAATGGCCCAATTATAAAATCAGCTCCTTCAGTGACAGCGCGTTGGTAATAATTCAACGCTGAAGTTGGGTCATCACCTGTGTCGTATACCACAAGTTCAGGAGGAGGGTTGAACGCATCGCCAAATTCTCTAGCAGTAGTGATACCTGCATGTACCGCTTCGGCTACTCTACTGTAGCGACCGGTTAGCGGTAACAACAATGCGATTTTGTTTGGCGCAATATGAAAAGAAGCATAGTCTTTGGTGATGGAATCAATAATATGATTTGGGATTCTGTGGTTAGAATATATTGAACGCCACTGCTGTATAGCGTTATCTATAGATGCCTGATTTTCGTGCGGTTGTTTTTGTATGGTTACAAGACTAAGCCAAGCTGCAAGTTCTGGATTATTATTGTTAGCTGACCAGGAATTCAATTCCGTATTATTTGTATTTAGCAGAGTCTGCCAAATCAATTCATTATTTTTCTTACGTTGTGCTGGTTTTCGTAGTAATTGATTTAGTGCGATGCGCGTTTCTATGGATTTCTTCATCATGCCAGCACTTTTTAATGCTTTGGCACGCACCGCAAGTAAATGAGGATTATATTTTTCCGATACGTTTATTAATTTTTCAGGAGCTGCGTCTAACGCAAGTTGTGGTTGTCCATTTAATAGGGCAAGTTCAGCTGAAGCTACACGTTTTCGAACTAACAAACCCTTCGACAGTACACTTTCATTGATTGCACCTAGATATTGTTGTGCTTCCAGCTTGGTTTCTGGTTGCAATACTGCTTCTGCTGCTCTAATTTGTAATGCTTCTTTTTGCGGTGATGGTCGAGTTTCTGATTCCGCCCAAAAAATCGATGCTGCTTCTTGATACTTTCCTGCAGCGAGGAGTTTTTCAGCGCGTCGTGTCTGTGAGCTGCTAGTTGAGTCAAATACTTTGCCAGTATCTAATGGAAAGTTTGCGCAACTCCATAGCATGCAAGTTGCTAACAATGTTACGAGTATCAGTATTGGTTTATAAATTAGTGGGTGTTGTGATTGAGGCTTTTGCATTATTAAGTATTATAAACTGGTTAGTTTTATTGCGGGTTAAGTTTAATGAGTGATTACGGTACTTTATATGTTATTGCTACACCTATTGGCAATCTTGCGGATATTACACTACGCGCTTTAGATATTATTAAGAATGTAAAGACTTTATATGCTGAAGATACCCGTGTTACTAAACATCTTTTAGAACACTATGGTATCCAAGCTAAATTGCAGTCGCTACATGATTTTAATGAATTTAAAAAAATATCCTCAGTTATAGAGCAGCTACAAGCTGGCGTAGACATAGGTCTAGTTTCAGATGCTGGTACGCCATTAATTAGTGACCCTGGTTATAAGCTCGTATCAACGGCTCAACAGTCTGGGATGTGTGTTCGTTCTATCCCGGGTGCTAGCGCTTTGACGGCATCATTATCTATTGCAGGGATTCCTACAGACCGCTTTATATTTGAGGGTTTTTTGCCTAAAAGTTCCGCAGAACGGGTAAAGCTACTGAAAACACTGCGCTTTGAGACGCGAACCCTAGTTTTTTATGAATCAGCACAA
>Ga0224508_10004436_pt1 | contig 11458 bp, 9 predicted proteins | sample SF_Jan12_sed_USG_4_FD_170157 | JGI IMG/M metagenome (GOLD analysis project Ga0224508, IMG submission 170157) | Sediment microbial communities from San Francisco Bay, California, United States - SF_Jan12_sed_USGS_21 | ecosystem: Environmental > Aquatic > Marine > Sediment | place: USA: California...
AACTTTTTCTTTTCCTTGTTAATCATAGCAGTTTCTTCTCGTAGGTGTTTTTTTAGTAAGCGTTCATGATCTTTTTTATGTACGCTGTATGCTTGGTTGAGTGTTTTTTTTGTTTTTGCTCTTTTTACGGCGTTTTGAAACTTTTTATGAATCACACTAACTTCTGCTGCATAACTTGCCATGCTAACTTGTTCTTGGGGTTGTTTAAGAATATTATGTATAAATTAATCATCAAAAAGACACCTGATCGATCAGTACTTTATTATTTTTTGAATTTCATTTGTTAAACAAATTTAACGAATTCATATATTGATCAAATAATTTCTTTTGGTATGAGCAAATCTTTTGCAAGACCTAATTGGGACGAATATTTTATGCTTCAAGCCGAACTGGCAAAACTTCGTTCAAACTGCCTAACCAGACAGGTAGGAGCGGTAATTGTGCGTAATAATAGACAGCTTGCTACAGGATACAATGGAACTCCCCCAGGCATAAAAAATTGTTTTGATGGTGGTTGCAAGAGATGTCAATTAAGAATGGAGGGGAAAATTGAGTCTGGTGCATCATTAGATAGATGTCTTTGCAATCATGCAGAAGCTAATGCCATAATGCATTGCGCTATCCTTGGGATAGAGGCCGGAATAGCAGGAGCAATTTTGTATACTACTTTTGTACCTTGTTTGGAATGCACAAAGATGGCAATTACTATAGGAATTAAAAAATTTGTATGTCTCGACTCTTATCCTGAAACCGATTTTGATTTATTAAAAGAAGCAGGAGTAGAGGTAATACAATTAGATAAAAATACAATTTCAAAGTGGGCCCAAGAACTTGTTAACAAATACAATAACTCCTCCTAAGTGATATTATGCAAGTAGAAGTAACTAAAGCGGAAAAAATTCTTTCGATGCCTCCATCAATGTTGGTATCGGCAACATATGATAACATATCTAGATCTGCTGTTTTGAAATTTTATGATCCAGAATCTCAAAAATTAATCTTATGGTTAGATGAGACAAATCACAAACCATATTGCTATTCAAAACTAGAGCCCGATGATTTAGATTTTCTCCAAGAAAGAGAAGATATTTTAAAAATTGAAAAAATTAATCGTCACGATTTAATCAAAGATGAGGATATTGAAATTTCAAAAATAACTGTTTCAGATCCTCTTGCTATTGGAGGAACTACTGGGGAAAAAAGTATTAGAAATGTAATTGAGACATGGGAGTCTGATATCAAATATTATGAAAACTATCTCTATGATAGATCCTTGATAGTTGGGAAATATTATGAGATCATTGATGGAAAAATAAAACCTCATGATTTAGAAATTTCAGATGAAATTAAAATTGCTCTAAAAAGCCTGCTTTGGGATAAGGTAGACAGTGATAGTATGGTAGACTCGAAAGAGTTCAAAGATTGTATAACTGACTGGGCAGAATTGCTTAATCAGCCTATTCCTAAAATTAAACGTCTGAGCGTAGATATAGAAGTTGAGGCTGAAATTGGTCGAATTCCAGACCCAAAGATTGCAGAAAAGAAGGTCACAGCTATAGGATTCAAAGGAACTGACGGATTTGATAAAATTTTTGTCTTGAGGACAGAAGATACTGAGGAGGGAAAAAATGAACTAGATGAAAATATTCGAGTTGTATTTTATGAAAAAGATCAAGAAAAACAAATGATACTTGATGGCTTTAAAATAATGGAAGAATTCCCTTTTGTTCTCACGTACAACGGGGATGATTTTGACTTGCCCTATCTTTACAACAGGGCACAAAGACTTGGAATCAAAAAAGACGATAATCCACTTTACATGATGAGGGATTCTGCTACCCTAAAACATGGAGTTCATTTAGATTTGTATAGAACTCTTTCTAATCGCTCCTTTCAGATTTATGCATTTAGTCAATCATATACTGATTTTTCGCTAAATAGCGTTTCAAAAGCACTTTTAGGAAAAGAAAAAATTGATTACGGAATTGAGTTAGGAGATCTTAATCTATATCAAACGGCCAATTATTGCTACAATGATGCATTGATTACATACGAACTTACAAGTTTTAACCATGATCTTTTAATGAATTTGCTTGTAATTATTGCAAGAATTGGTAGAATGCCAATTGATGATATTGCAAGACTTGGAGTATCACAATGGATTAGAAGCCTCCTCTATTATGAACACAGGCAAAGAAATGCATTAATTCCAAAAAGAGAGGATCTTCAGAGAAGATCGGAAGGTGTCTTGTCTGATGCAGTTATCAAAGATAAAAAATATCGAGGAGGATTAGTAGTTGATCCTATAGAGGGAATTCATTTTGATGTAGTTGTAATGGATTTTGCCAGTCTGTATCCAAGTATAATTAAAGTAAAAAACCTATCTTATGAAACAGTGAGGTGTTCTCATGAGGAATGCAAAAAAAACACTATTCCTCAAACTAATCATTGGATGTGCTCAAAACGAAATGGGATTACATCAATAATTATAGGTTCACTGAGAGATTTGAGGGTAAATTACTACAAGAGCCTATCCAAAAAAGAAACGCTGTCAGCAGAGCAAAGACAACAATACACCGTAGTCAGCCAGGCACTTAAGGTAATTCTAAATGCAAGCTATGGAGTAATGGGTGCTGAAATATTCCCACTTTATTTTCTACCTGCAGCCGAAGCAACTACTGCCATTGGAAGATATACCATTCTTGAGACCATCAAAAAATGTGAATCTATTGGAATTAAAGTCCTTTATGGAGATACAGACTCTATTTTTATAAAAAACCCATCTCAAGAAGAAATTCAAAAAGTAATAGAGCAAGCAAAAAAGGATCATGGGGTAGATTTGGAAATTGATAAGGTCTATCGTTATTGTGTTTTAAGTAAACGAAAGAAAAATTATCTTGGTGTAACCAAAGCTGGTAAAGTAGACGTAAAGGGTTTGACTGGAAAAAAATCTCACACACCACCTTTTATAAAAAAACTATTCTACGAATTGCTTGATATTTTATCTGGTGTCCAAACTATGGATGACTTTGAGCGAGCAAAAAAACAAATCAGTGAAAAGATTGCAGGCTGTGCAAGAAAAATTGACGAAAAAGAGATCCCCTTAAAGGATTTAACTTTTAATGTGATGATTAGCAAGGCTCCTTCAGAATATGTAAAAACCATTCCTCAACACATAAGGGCAGCGAGACAGCTAGAATCAATTCGTGAGGTAAAAAAAGGAGATAAAATTTCTTATGTTAAAATCTTGAATAAACCTGGAGTAAAGCCCCTTGAACTTGCTAAGAAAGAGGAGATTGATTCTAAAAAATACATGGAATTTATGGAATCTACATTGGATCAAATAACTTCATCGATGGATATGGATTTTGATACTATTCTTGGGAAACCAAAGCAAACTGGATTAGATGAATTTTTTTGGAGTTAGATTAAGAACAAATGGACGTTGACGGAACACTTTTAACTATTCTGGGAACTCTTGCTGGAATTTTAATTCTTTCTGGATGGGTTGAGCAATTAATTAAAGGATACAAAACCAAAAGCCTCAAAGACGTCTCCAAATATCTGATGATTTTAATTTCCGCTGGTGCAGCATTATGGTTAATCTATGGAATTATAGTAAATGATGTATTTATCATAGGCACAAATGTTGCAGCCATATTTCTAATGATGGCTGTATTAATTATGAAACGAAAATATGAAATCTCAAAAACACATTGATTTCTCAATCAAAGATTAAATAGAATATATGGAATTTTTCAATGAAAGATGTTCATAATTAACTGTAAAAATTATGAAGAGATTGCAGGAGATAAGATCATCAAATTTGTGAAAATTGTTGAGAAAATTTCAAAAAGATATAACATAAAAATTGTGGTAGCTCCGCCCCAGCACCTCATAGGCTTAGTATCGGGGGGTTCGGTTCCAATCTTGGCTCAACATGTTGATTCCTCGAAGGTTGGAAGTACAACTGGGTTTATTGTTCCAGAACTTTTAAAAAAATCAGGTGTTAGCGGGTCTTTAATTAACCACAGTGAACATAGAATTTCTACCAAAGAAATTGAATACCTTATTTCAAAACTAAATGATCTTAAAATGATTTCAGTTTTATGTGTCAAAAATGTATCTGAAGTCAAAAAATATGCAAAATTAAATCCAGATTATATTGCAATTGAACCTCCTGAATTGATTGGGTCTGGAAAAGCAGTTTCTAAAGAAAAACCTGACTTGATAGAAAAAGCAGTCAAAGCTTTAAAAATTTCAAAAAATAAAACACAATTACTTTGTGGAGCTGGAATCGTTTCTGGTGAGGATGTAGCAAAAGCATCCGATCTTGGTTCAAAAGGAATTTTAGTTGCAAGTGGAATAATCAAAGCTAAAAGTTGGAGTTCCACAATAAGTGAATTTGCCAAAGCTCTGTCCTGATTTTCTTGATCTAATATGCTTTAATTTTGTCAAATCAATGTGAACTATAGGTTTGACTCCGACAAATAAAATCATTAAAATCAATTTATCACTCATAGATTTACATGAGAAATAGAATAATCTGTTTAGAGTGCAAGGTTGAACTTGAAACTAGATCAGAAAGGAGCATTCAAAAATGCGAATATTGTCAACTGGCATAGAGGGAACCTTTTGACTACTTCCTGAGGTTCAACAGTAGATGCTTTTTACAAACTTTAATTTTTCAATCTTAAACCAAATTATATTTGAATTCATTTGATTTATCAACAAAAATACTATAAATGATATATTTTTCAATTTCAAATTAGTTTAAATTCCTCTGTTTTTGATTGGATTATCTAGATAAAAAAATGAAACAAATTTACTTTTTTGACGAAGGCGATGGGAAGAACAAGAAACTCCTTGGTGGAAAAGGATCTGGTCTATGTGAAATGACTAGGTTAAAGTTGCCAGTTCCTCCAGGATTTGTAATTACTACCGATGTATGCAAAAAATACTATGAAAATAACAAAAAATTACCAAAATCTCTTATTCTTGAAATGAAAAAAAATATAGCTAAAATTGAGAAAAAAACAGGCAAAAAATGGAATTCCAAGTCTGATCCTTTACTTGTCTCCGTAAGATCTGGAGCTGCAATTTCTATGCCGGGAATGATGGACACTATCTTGAATCTAGGCTTGAATGATATTACAGTTGAAGGCCTTGCAGAAAAAAGCAAGAATCCAAGATTTGCATGGGATTCGTATAGACGTTTTATTCAGTTATTTGGCAAAGTTGTATTTGGAGTAAATGATAAAAAATTTGATGTTGTTTTGGAAAAAGCCAAAAAAACACAAGGCGTAAATGAAGATAGTTCCTTAAATGAAAATTCTTTGAGAAAGATTGTTTTAGAGTACAAAAAAATCTGTGAAAAACATACTGGTGCAAAATTTCCTTCAAACCCTTTTGATCAAGTGGAGCTGGCAATAAAGGCGGTTTTTGGAAGCTGGATGGGAGAGAGAGCAATCGTTTATCGAGAAAAAAACAACATTACAAAAGATATTGCAGATGGTACTGCTGTAAATATTGTTTCTATGGCATTTGGAAACATGGGGAATGATAGCGCCACAGGAGTTGTGTTTACAAGAAACCCTGGAGATGGTTCGAATCATATCTATGGTGAATATCTTGTAAATGCACAGGGGGAAGATGTGGTAGCAGGAGTAAGAACTGGAAAACAAGTATCTGATATGAAAAAAGAGATGCCAAATTCATACAGACAATTAACCAAAACATGTTCACAACTAGAAAAACATTACAAAGAACCACAAGACATTGAATTTACAATTGAGCAAGGAAAATTCTATCTTTTACAAACAAGAAATGCAAAAATGAATGCTGTTGGAATGATAAAGACTTCAGTTGATATGGTTAAAGAAAAACTAATTAATAAAAATCGTGCATTAACCCGACTTCACGCAGAGCAACTTGAACAACTTCTTCATAAAACACTTGATCAAAAAACCATAAAAAATTATTCTCAAATAGTTAAAGGAATTGCCGCATCTCCAGGGGCTTCTAGTGGAATTGCTGTATTTGATGTAAAACGAGCAACCCTTCTTGGTGAGAGTGGAACTAAAGTTGTTTTAATCCGAGAAGAAACAAAACCAGAAGACGTTCCAGCCTTTTTTGAATCCGTAGGTATTTTGACTAGTAGAGGCGGGAAGACATCTCACGCGGCAGTTGTGGCAAGAGGGATGGGAAAACCATGCATTGTTGGATGCTCTGATATGAAAATTGATTATGATAAAAAAACTGCAACCATAGACAATAAAAAAATCAGTGAGGGAGATGCAATTACAATTGATGGAAGTAGTGGTAAGGTATACCTCGGAGAGGTTCCTACGATTGAACCCAAAATGACTCAAGACTTTAAGACTGTTTTGGATTGGGCACAAAAATCCAAAAAAATTGGAATCAGAGCAAATGCTGATACTCCAGATGCTGCAAAGCTTGCAAGACAATACGGAGGACATGGTATTGGACTTTGTAGAACTGAACGAATGTTCAATGGACGAGATAGAATTGGATTGTTTGTAGATATGATAATGACAAAAACTATTGAAGAGCGTAAAAAAGTTTTGAAAAAATTAGGCGAGTTACAAAAAAGTGATTTTATTGAAATCCTAAAAGCAATGGAGGGATACGAAGTAACCATTAGACTATTAGACCCTCCTCTCCACGAATTTCTACCTAATCCGGAGGAACTGGCAGAAAAAATTCACAGATTGGAATCAAAAAATGATGCTAAAGAACTTGAAGAAACCAAAATTGTTTTTAATCGAGCAAGAGATCTTGCTGAAATTAATCCTATGATGGGTCATAGAGGCGTAAGGGTAGGCATTACATATCCTGAAATTTATGAGATGCAAATCCGCGCAGTTTTTGAGGCCGCCGCATTTTTATCAAAAAAGAAAGTAAAAGCTCATCCTCAAATCATGATACCTCAGGTTAGCAGCATTGCAGAATTAAACCACATAAAAAAAATTTACGATGATATTAAAAAAGAAATTGAAAAAAAACACCAGATGAAATTACAAATTAATTTTGGTTCTATGATAGAAGTAGTAAGGGCAGCGCTTACTGCAAATGAACTTGCAGGGACTGCAGAATTCTTTAGTTTTGGTACCAATGATCTGACTCAGGCAACATTTAGCTTTAGCAGAGAAGATGCTGAGGGTAAATTCCTTCCTGAATACATTGAAAAAGAGTTACTTGAGCGAAACCCATTTCAATCCATTGATGTTAATGGTGTTGGCAGCCTCATTGAGATTGGAATTGCTAAAGGTAGACAGATAAAACCAAAGATGGAAATTGGAATTTGTGGAGAACATGGTGGCGATCCTGATTCTATCAAGTTCTGTCATGGAGCAAATCTAAACTATGTCAGCGCATCCCCTCATAGAATTCCTATCGCAATCATTGCAGCAGCTCAGGCAGCAATTGAACAACCTAAAACTAAATCCAAATAGTGATACCTATATTTTAAACCCCATACAATAAATTGAAAACATCATGTTACCTAGAGTAGATTCTATCAAACAAATGAGACTCAAAATTGGAATCACTCAAAAAAAACTTGCATCACTAACTGGAGTTAGTACCTCTATGATTAATCAAATTGAATCAGGACGTAGTCAACCTAGTTACAACACTGCAAAAAATATCTTTGATATTTTAGGAGATATGGAAGGTAAATCCTCTTCACATAAAGCTGGAGATTTTTGTAGTAAGGACATTGTAAAATTAAAACCAACAAACACTCTTCATGACGCAATTAAAAAAATGCACAAACAATCCATTAGCCAAATCCCCGTTTTTGAGAATAATGAACCTGTGGGAATAATTTCTGAAGATGGAATCGTTAAACACTTGGCAGATGTGGGCGAGGCAGAATTAAAAAATTCTAATCTTTCTGATACGATGGAACCTGTACCGCCTATTGTGGATTTTAATACACCTGCAAATGTTTTGGTTCCTTTGATAAGATATTCAAAATGCATTCTAGTTTCAAAAAAATCAAAAATTATAGGTATAATCACCGCATCGGACACATTACGGATGATGGAATAAAAAAATTATTTTGGATGAGAACAAAGTTCTGCAAGAACTCCATTCAATGATTTTGGGTGAATAAAAGTAACTTTTGTTCCAGCTGATCCTGGTCTAACTTTTCCTAAAAATTGAATTCCACAATTTTCCATTCGGGTAACTTCTCCTTCAATATTTTTTGTCTCTAATGCCATATGATGCAAACCTTGGCCTTTTTTCTCCAAGAATTTTTTGATTGGACTTGTGTCGTTTGTAGGTTGCATTAATTCAATTCTTCCATTCTCTAAGTGGAGTATGGCAACTTTTACTCCCTCTGATTCGACTGTTTCGAATTCAATACTATCTATACCTAGGGCTTCTTGGTATACTTTGGCAGATTCTTCTACATTATTTACTGCAATTGCAATGTGATCGATTTTCATATAGTTACTTTTCTAGGGATTTCGCGGTTTTTATTTATTTTTGATTAGACTTTACAATTTTTACATTAGATCTGACAAAATTACCTTGAGGTAGAGTTAGACGTTTGATTAATATACGATATTGATAGAGGGTGGTGGTGAAAACGACTCTTTTTCTGGTTTTAAGCATTAGTCTTGCTGCCATTTTAGTTCTAGGATCCTCTGGAATTTCTCATGCACAGACTATAGAAACCGTTGATGTCGTGGAGAATAAACTAGTTACCTTGATTGGTCAGGGCTTTGATCCTGATAATGAAGATTTGTCTTATCTCTGGGTACAACTTGATGGAGAACCAATGCAATTATCCTCGAATAAAATTGCCACTCCGCAATTTATGGCCCCTGAGGTTGCAAATGGAATGATCAAAGTATTAACCTTCCAGGTTACAGTGACTGATCCATTTAACGCAAAGAGTTCAGATATTGTTGAAATTGTTGTAAATCCTATTAATCATATACCAGTTGTTGATGCAGGTCGTGACAAGATTATTTTCCCATCAATAAATGCGATTACTCTAGTTGGAAGTGCAGTAGATGCTGATGATGATCCATTAACTTACTCTTGGGTGCAAACAGATGGGCCTGAAATCGAATTGGCAAATACTAATTTAAGATATCTTACTGTCATTTCTCCTTCTATTGATTTTTCAAATTTTACACCAATGACCTTCAAACTTACAGTTAATGATGGGTTCGGTGGTGTTGCAAGTGATTCTGCAAGCATTTATCCATATCATTCTCTTTTAAAAAATAGATTAATTTCCATTGATGCCGGACCCCTTCAAACTGTTAGGGAAGGTGAACTTGTGACCATGGACGTTACAGGAGAAACATCAAACGGAGCACCTATTCGATATTCATGGGCTCAATTAATCGGTTCTACTGTTTCATTAAATTCCTATGTTGGTGACAATGTTCAGTTTATTGCACCTGACCTAGAAGATGACCAACCAGAATTACTCTCATTCCAAGTTACGGGATATTCTGAAGGTAATGGATGGGCATCTGATATTGCAATGGTAAAAGTTCTCCCATTTAACGGACCTCCAATTGCAGATGCAGGACCAGACCAAACAGTTGGACAAAATGTCTTTGTAAATCTAGTCGGTAGTGGATCAGATCCTGAGGATGTTAAATTAAAATTCCAATGGTCTCAAAAATCTGGCATTGAGGTTACTCTCCATCAGCGAACATTGGAAGAAGTTTATTTTGTCAGTCCATTTATAGAAGAAGACTCTGAGGAATTAGTTTTTGAATTAAAGGTAACTGATTCTGATGGCAACTTTGATACCGATGATGTTAAAGTAACTGTAACAAAACAAAATCATCCACCAAATGCAAATGCAGGACCTGATAGGAGGGTTATCAGTGAATCAGAAGTAACTATAACCGGATTTGGAATGGATCCTGATGGTGATGATATTACCTATTCTTGGAAACAAATCTCCGGTGATAAAGTAACCTTTGATGGCTCTAACGCAGTAATTTCCTTTACTGCGCCAACTGTAGCACCTGGTGACACTAAACGTGTAATATTACAATTAACAGTAGCTGATACACTTGATCAAAAAGATTCTGATAGGCTGATCTTGATCGTTGTTCCAGAAAACAATAAACCAATCGTTGATGCAGGTCCAAACCAAACAATAGATGAAAATACTGTTGGAAGTGTGTTCTGTGATGCATTCGATCCAGAAAATGACCCATTAACTTTCACATGGACTTCAGCCTCTAGCGATCTGATTATCCACACTCCATCAAACCCTGGTACTACATTTACGGCACCTAGTGTAATTAATTCAAAACAAGTTGAATTAACATGTAGTGTATATGATGGAACATTTACAGTATCTGACAGTCTGACTGTTACAGTTCAAAATACCTTATCATTGGATATAGTGGCAGATGCAGGTCCTGACAGAATTGTAAATGAAAAAGTCAAAATCCAGTTAGACGGAAGTGCAAGTTATGATCCTGAAAACCAACCAATATACTATATGTGGACACAAACCTCAGGTGAAAGTGTAATATTAGACTCTAACAGCTCTGTTAAGCCTTCATTCCAAAGTCCAACTGTAGCAAATAATGAAATCAAGGTATTGGTCTTTGAGCTGAGAGTATATGATGATAATGGTAGAGATGCGTTTGACACGGTTGTAATTACCGTTGATCCAGTAAATGCCCCTCCTACTGTTGAAGCTAGTGCAATTCAAGAATAGTCAATAATTGTTTATTTCAAATCTATCTTACATAATTTTAGAGCAAATTCACTATGACTTTCAATTAGAAGGATAATTTGAAATATTAAAAAATATTATAATATCTTCTAGTTTATTCCCCAACTTGTTTTATTTTGTGGAATTATTCTAAGAAATGGTGCTTCTTTTTCTCCCCATGGTTCATCTCTGACCCATTTGAATTTTTTATAAAATAATTTGTATGTTCTCATAAACTCTTCTCCTCTTTCTACAATGTCTACCCTTTCCTGCAAACAAACAGCCTTATGTCCTCCAGGTTTGTATTGGTCAATTACTATCCCCGTATTTGGATTTTTCTTTATGTTCTGAAAAGCTCTGGTGTCATAATCAATTGCAATCCATATTATATCTTTATGAAAAATATATGATACTGGTTTTACGTGGGGGATATTGTCATGGCAAGTTGCAAACCGTGCTTCTTCTAAAGAAAAGAGGAATTTCATCTCATTTTTTGTGAATTTTAGCAATTGAAGATCCTTTCTCTTATTTGTGGAATATTTTTGTATACGATGTCCCTGACTTTGATTTGATCCTCGGGAGTCGGTGCATCTTTTTGTGCACTAAGAATAGCTCCACTTAAACCCAAAGCTATCCCCATTACCATTCCATAAACAAACTCTTTTGGCGCTTCTACTTTTAAAGTATCTTTATTTTCTTTAATTTCGTCCATGTTTGCTGGGATGG
>Ga0224508_10004437_pt1 | contig 11457 bp, 12 predicted proteins | sample SF_Jan12_sed_USG_4_FD_170157 | JGI IMG/M metagenome (GOLD analysis project Ga0224508, IMG submission 170157) | Sediment microbial communities from San Francisco Bay, California, United States - SF_Jan12_sed_USGS_21 | ecosystem: Environmental > Aquatic > Marine > Sediment | place: USA...
CGTGCAGCTACACCCGTCGGAATTCCAAATGCCAGCCCTGCCTCCGCGTAGCGGGTAGATTTCTGGATGGCGCTTGCACGACCGCAAAGCTGCCCCATAATGCATCTATCCAAATCGGCCAGATATTTTCTGTGCTCATGCTCCTATAGGACCCAGTCACTCCGCAGACGATCAAGTAATAAACCGGGGAACAGATATGTCTATTTGGGCACAAGCGCGGAACGCTGCGGATCAAACACCCGCATATCGGAACCGGACCGCAGATTTCTTTCGGGCAGCCGCGATAACAATTGTCGTTTTCGGGCATTGGATCGTCAGTGTTCCACGATACACGGATGACGGTCTGAAATTCACCGAACTGTTGTTTCTGCAACCCTGGACGCAGTACGCCACATGGTTCGTGCAGGTCATGCCCATTTTCTTTTTTGTCGGCGGCCTGTCCAACGCGGCGTCATGGGCGTCGGCTCAGCGCGATCCCGAGAAGCGACGCGCCTGGCTCGCCACGCGGCTAAAGCGCCTATTAATGCCGATCACGCCCCTTGTCCTTCTCTGGTCAGCATTCGCCGCCATCGCAGGATATGCAGGGCTTGATACAGACATTATCCGAAATGCGTCGCGGGCGGCTTTGATCCCGGTGTGGTTTCTCGCGGTGTATATCATGGTGACAGTCGTGGTGCCGATCTCGACCAAAGCTTGGGAACGATACGGGATATTATCGGTCGCCTTCTTGATCGGGGCCGCCGCTGCCGTCGACCTGGTCGCATTCGCCGGCGGGATCGATTGGCTGCGCTGGTCGAACTATGCATTCATCTGGTTGGGCATGCACCAGTTGGGCTATTGGTGGCACAGAGGGATCAACAGCAAAACGGGTCCGATCCTCTTGGTCGCACTTGGGGTGGTGTCGCTCTATTTGCTGGTCGGGCCGCTTGGATATCCGATCTCCATGGTCAGCGTGCCAGGGGCCGAAGTGTCGAATTCCAGGCCGCCAACGTTTGCTATGCTTGCAATCGGATTCATACAAGCCGGCCTGATCCTGCTTGTTGCCGACAGGATCGAAAAATGGCTGCAAAATCCACGGCCTTGGGCAGCCGTCATCTTGGTCAGCCTGCGGATCATGACGGTTTATCTGTGGCATCTGACCGCCCTGCTCGCCCTTGTTGGCCTGTCGCTTCTTGTCGATGGGTTTGGGCTTAGGGAAATTCCGGGCAGCGCAGCATGGTGGCTGTCGCGACCTCTATGGATTGCGATCATGATTGTAATGCTGTTTCCGCTTATCATTGTGTTCGGCCGCCTCGAGGCAGGGTCGCGGCAATCGCACTCGGTGCCGCCGGGACCGGGACGTTCGGTGATTGGCGCGTGCCTTGCCTGCGGCGGACTAACGTTCATGGCGCTTGACGGAACCTATGCAAGCAACGCCTTGGGCGTGAATATCATACCGGTGTCCCTTGTGATTGCCGGCGTGGCATTGTCGACGATCAGTAGTCGCGCCTAAATCAGTGGACCGTAGTCTCCACGCGCCCAGCGACCGGAGACTGATTTAGGTTCCAACAAAGAACTCCCGATGCAGTCCCCGCCGCGAGAATTGAATCCGTCGAGGGGTATTCCGCACAGTCTTTTCCGTCTGCTTCACATGCCATCGAGTGAATTCAAAGGATCGGCACATCTTAAGATCGATTGGGTTGGCGGTGCTGTCAGACGAATGCGAACTAGTCTCCGTTAGGACAGTGAGAATGTCCTTTAAAACGCGCAAAGACCGCGCCATTCGCGAAGAGCAGCAGTGCGTTTCAGCTTGAAGATGTCTCGACTTGAAAGTGATCTCTCTTGGTTGAAGTGATTGTAGACTGAGGCATGGACGGAAGCGAATTTTTGCAAACATCGCATTTGCCTGAACCGGAGCATCGCCCATTCTCGTCGTCGAAAAGGGAGGTGCGAGTTCTCAGCCCGATTGTTCATCCAGCGGCCTGTGTTTTGCTTCTGCAGCGCGTTCAAATCTCGCAGTGCTGCACCGTATGACTTGAGCCTGTCAGTTACGAGTTCGTCTGTTCGACCGTGCTTTCGCATCAATTTCCTTAAGAATCTCCGCGCGGCTTTGCGATCCCGCCTCTTCGTTACATAGCATTCTAGAACTTCGCCTTCGTGATCCACGGCGCGCCACAGATAATGCGTCTCACCGTTGATTTTCACGAAAACCTCGTCAACATGCCACTTCCACTTGCTCGATCTCATTCCCTGAATTCGGCGTCTCTTAATCTCGGACGCGAACATCGGCCCAAAGCGATTCCACCAGAACCGAATTGTTTCGTGGCACACTTCGATGCCGCGCTCATGTAGCAGGTCTTCGACATTCCGAAGTGACAGCGGAAACCTGATGTACAACATCACTGCTAAACGGATGATCTCAGGCGACGTTTTGAAATAGCGAAATGGGTTGGGTTTTGTCATTCAGCGAGGCTACGAAACCACCCTGCCCGCCTCAAGCTGGTTTCCTCTGACAATTCCTCCGCCAGCCCATCCAGACCTCGACCATTGAGCGAAGGTCCGTTTCGACCCACGTATCCACTTCAAGGCCGGGATCGACGTAGCAAAGATCGATATCGTTCTCTTCGATTACGAGCCAATGTAACCGTTTCTTTTCAACCTCATCCTTAAATTCAAAACGGGTGACCATCCGTGGACCCATGTCCTCAATCCATGAGGCGGAATTTCGAATGCTCCACATCAAATAACCGCCGTCGATCTCATCCATAACGACCGACTTGTTCACCCATTCTTGCCCCCACTTTCCGACAGACGAGATGACTGGAAGCAAGGCCCGTCCGGCATCGGACAAAATGTAGTCAGCATGACCTGTTCGTGCAGAGTGTGACCGCTCAATCAATTTTGCGGCTTCAAGGTCTTTCAAGCGTTCCGAAAGTAATGTGCGCGACATCAGCGGGACACCAAGATGAATGTCATTGAACCGCCTCGATCCAGAGAGCAATTCACGGATGATCAACAACGTCCAGCGCCCGCCTAGAATTTCTAGAGAAATGGCGATTGGGCAATACTGTCCATACAGAGATTTTTTCATTTGTTACCCCTAAAATCAGCATCGTCGCCCAATTCAAACTCCACAAGTCCAGTTTCTGTACTTATGAGTTCAAATATCGCACTGGATCGATGTCGTACGTGTCACCTAAACGTTTTTCATCAACGGTAAGGATAATCCCTTGAGTACTATTCTCATAAGCGCACAAACTGACAGAGGTTGAATATGGACATCGAACGCAAACCAACAACGGCAAAGGTGAACGGGCAACTTTGGGGCGCTCGTGCACGCGACTGGGCAGAGATTCAGGAACAGTCCTGTCGCCCCGTTTATGACGAAGTCCTGAAACGTACAGAAGTCGGCAATTCAACACGCTATTTGGATGTGGGCTGCGGTTCTGGAATGGCCGCCGGTTTGGCAGCAGACCTTGGCGCCGATGTGTCCGGAATTGATGCCTCCGAAGCCTTGTTGGTGATCGCAAAGGAGCGGGTAGATAAAGCCGATTTTCAACTTGGCGATCTGGAAGATATTCCGTTTGAAGATAATAGTTTCGACGTGGTTACTGGTTTCAATTCATTTCAATACGCTGGAAACCCGGCACTGGCGTTGGGGGAAGCCCGACGGGTGACCAAACCTGCCGGAACCGTGGCTATCGTGACCTGGGGCAACCCAGAAGGCATGGACGCCGCTTCGTTGGTGGCAGTCTTAAAACCGCTTCTGCCACCGCCGCCACCCGGCGCGCCCGGCCCTTTTGCCTTGTCTGATGAGAGCACACTAAGGGAATTTGCCTCTAGTGCCGGATTGACACCCACGGATGTGTTTGATGTCGATGGCGCGTGGATTTATCCAGATTTGGACACTGCAGTCCGGGGCATGTGCTCGGCCGGTGTCGCGGTAAAAGCAATGGAGCACTCGGGCGAAGAGGCTGTGACGTCTGCTTATGCCGCTGCTTTCGAACCGTTTCTGCAATCCGATGGCTCTGTTCGGCTCGGTGCAAGTTTCCGCTGCTTGGTTTCGCAACCATAGCCAGTTGAATGTCTGGGAAGGAAAAGCCGGCAAACGGAGTTTGCACGCTTAGCGAACGGCAGCTTTGTCCGCATAGCGGTCATTGGAAGCCCATCTTTTGGTGCAGTTGCAGCGAACGGCAGCTTTGTCCGCAGAGCGGTCGTTCACACGGTCATCAGGTGCCGCTCTGCAGCGAACGACAGCTTTGAGCCCAAAGCAGACTTATGTTGCTGTTAGTATTACTTTCCGTTTGCTTCCTGAGCCGTAAGACCAAAGACTATTCCTACGCTAATGGGATTCTACTGTTTGTCTTGCTCGTCATAAAACGCCTCAGTTCCGAGTTCCTCAATGTCTTGGGCTACACGGTTCTGAACTGACGCGTTCCAATAGAGCCAGGGATTCTGTCGCCTAAATTCCCGCCATTGCGCGAAGGTCTTCGGCTTGGTGGATCTCAAGATGTCATGAACTTCCATTGCTGGGTCAACCCTATCGATTGTGTAGAAATCTGGCTGGGGCTAGGCCGGATTTTAGTCGCGGTTTGGAAGTCAGAATTCGACTTCATATACTATTAGAATATCATGCCTTGGCGCTATAGTCATTCTGAAGTTGTATTTGAGAATCGTTTTGCCCGCTAAGGCTGATTAAATTTCATGTTTAATTCGATGTCGCATGATTGCTCAGATGTCCGCTTTGTCCGCGAAGCAGACGTTGGGCGAAATTCTTTAGATGACTGCTTCGAGCCCGGAGCGGACGTTTAACAGGCCGACGGACGCTGCCCCGCGGCGAACGACTGCTTTGAGCCCGGAGCGGACGTTCGTTGACTCTTCCAGCGCCGCCGCGCAGAGAATGACTGCTTCGAGCCCAGAGCGGTCATTAATTTCTCAATTGCCAATGCACCCGCAGCGAAGGTCCGCTTCGAGCCCAAACTGACTAATGCTGCACTGAGTATAGATGACCGGATGGTGGCGCAAAACTGCCGTTGGCCGCACTTGCTAGACGTTCTTGACGATCTTCATATTGCGCCTGATTGCAAGCGTATCAGTGCACTTGAATGAACGTATCTGATGGTTTATGAACGATCTTGGTCGTTATTGACGAAAAGTGGCAAACGTTAGAGCCCTTGCAATGACTTCGCGGAACGGGTGGAAATGTCGGAACAATTTGACCTTGCCGCAGTGCGGCGTCGAAAAATCGCAGAACTTGTCCGCGTCAACGGCTCGATGGGAAGCCGGGATCTAAGCGATCGGTTCAACGTGTCGGAGACGACTATTCGGCGCGACTTGAAAGCCCTTGATGAGGAAGGAGCCGTCGTGCGCACCCACGGCGGGGTGCTTACAAATTCCAGCGTTATGGTTGATCTTCCGAACGAAGAACGAAAGTCGGTTGGTGCCGAGGAAAAGCGACGTATCGGACAGGCTTCTATCGAATTGCTTGCGGACGACGAGGTGGTTTTTCTTGACGCTGGTACGACCGCGCACTCCATTGCGGCTGTTGCCCACAAGAAACCCAAGTGCACCTATGTGACAACATCGCTTGGTGTGGCCAACCTGTTGCAGGCTCAGAACATTACGCAATTCTACATGATTGGCGGTTCATACCAGCCAGTGAATGACTCGTTTACCGGCACTTTGGCGATTTCCGCGCTGCGCTCGCTCTCCTTTGATATCGCCTTCTTGTGCTGCTCGGCCATTGATGTCGAGCGGCGCGCGATTAGTGTCGCCAGCGAAGCTTATTCGCAGATGCAAAAAGAAGTCATTTCCAACACGCGTCGCCGATATGTCGTGGCAGACACAAGCAAGTTTAAGCCCAATGCCTTTATGCAAACCGCGCGGTTCGACCAGATTTCCGGCATTGTTACAAACCGGGAAATCGACGATGACATCCTCGCGCAGTTGAGAGACGCCAATCTGGAACTGGTGCTGGTATGAAAAGCACGGGCGCATCACTTGCCGTTAAGCAGCTTAAAAAAAGCTGGGGCACGACCGAGGTTCTGACTGGCATCGATTTTGATATTGAACCCGGTGGTTTTCTGACGCTTCTGGGGCCGTCGGGATGCGGAAAAAGCACCGCCCTTCGGCTGGTGTCAGGCCTGGACGAAGTCAGCGGTGGAAGCATCCTGATTGATGGCAAGGACGTCACCAGGATGCCTGCAGACCAGCGCAATATCGGTATGGTCTTTCAGAACTATGCGCTGTTTCCCCATATGACGGTCGCCGAAAATATCGCCTATGGCCTGAAAGTGCGCCGGGTCACCAAACCGGTACGGCAGGCCTCGATTGAGCGTGTATCAGAGTTGATGTCGCTTGGCCCGCTTCTGGATCGAAAGCCCGCGCAGCTTTCCGGTGGGCAACAACAGCGCGTCGCCCTTGCGCGGGTTCTTGTGTCGGAGCGCCCGCTGGTTTTGATGGACGAACCGCTGTCCAATCTGGATGCAAAACTGCGCACTGAAATCCGCAGCGAAATCAGGGCCCTGAACAAATCTTTAGGCATTACAGTCGTTTATGTTACTCACGACCAAAGCGAGGCCCTGTCGATGTCCGACCATGTCGTGTTGATGAACGCAGGCCGCGTCGAACAAGTGGGCACCCCGAAAGAGCTTTACGATGTGCCCGCCACAGTGTTTTCCGCAAGTTTCATCGGGACGCCGCCAATGAACTTGTTGCCCGCCGCTGATGTCAGTCTTCCGAATGGAGTGGCGGCGTCACCAGGCAATGATTTGGTCGATCTGTTGATTGGAGTGCGCCCGGAAAGCATGCAGTTCCCTGCTGGCAGCGCGGACTATTTCGCTGTGTGCCGGATCACCAGCGTAGAATATGAAGGCAGCGTGTCGTTGATGCATCTGAAGTCGACGTCCGGGGTAAGTTTCATCCTGTCGCATTCCGGCGAAGATATGCCTTCACTGGATGAAGAGATTACCGTCGGCTGGTCGCAAAGCGCGACCCATCTGTTCTCGAAACAAACAGGCGAGCGAATAATAACGTCATCATAATCGACTGGGGGCTCAACCGCCGGCGTTTCACAATAAATGGAGGAGAAGACATGAATAAATCGAAATCCTACGTGACACTGCTGGGGGCGACGGCGTTGAGCTTGACCTGTGCGGCTTCGGTGTCTGCAGCCGATCTGGAGTTTTACTTTCCGGTGGGTGTGAACGCCCCGGCAGTCGAGACGATCCAGGCCCTGACGGATGAGTGGGCTGCCGCTAATCCGCAGCACACCGTGAAAGCGGTCTATGCGGGCAACTATGAGGAAACCACAACCAAGGCGCTGACAGCAGCCAATGCAGGGCAACCGCCGCAAGTGGCCGTGCTTCTGTCGATCGACCTTTTCACGTTGATCGAAGAAGACGTGATCCTGCCAATTTCGGATATCGCGAATTCCGAAGTAGACAAGGAATGGATTGCTGGTTTCTATCCCGCCTTCATGTCGGACGCTCAGTTTGAAGGCAAAACCTATGCCATCCCGTTTCAGCGCTCGACACCGGTTTACTACTATAACAAAGACGCCTTCCGTGAAGCTGGGCTTGATCCGGAAGCACCGCCAAAAACCTGGGACGAGATGGTCGAGGTTGGCAAAGCGCTGACAGTAAAAGACGCCAATGGCAACGTCACCCGCTGGGGCACGCGCATACCCACGCTTGGTCTTGGCGGCGCGTGGCTTTTTGGTGGTCTGGTCGTCTCAAAGGGTGATGTGCTGACCACGGAAACCGGCATAGAGGCGCGGATGGACACGCCAGCGACTTTGGCATCGCTGGAGTTTCTTCTGAGACTGGCTGAAGAAGAAGTCATGGCACCGGGTGGAATTACCTGGGGCGATACGCCAAAGGCATTTCTTGAAGGTCAAACCGCGTCCATGTGGACTTCGACTGGAAACCTTGCCTTCGTCGAAGAAAACGCGGAATTCGACTGGGGCGTTGGCTTCCTTCCGGGTGGTGACGGGCCAGGCGCACCTATCGGTGGCGGCAACTTCTACGTGTTCCAGGACACAACTGAAGAAGAGCGTGAAGCCGCGCTGGACTTTATAAAGTTCATGACCTCTCCGGCAAGTGCGGCCAAGTGGAGCATCGCGACCGGCTATGTCGCTCCGCGTCCTGACACTTGGGAAACGCCAGAGATGAAGGCTTATTCCGAGCGCCTTCCGCAAGCTTTGGTCGCACTGGACCAACTTGAATATGCTGAACGCGAATTCGCGACGTTCCAGCGTGCGAAGGTCACCCAGTATCTAGTTGATGCCATCGAAAGCGTCGTGACCGGAAATGCCGAGCCAGCAGAGGCGTTGGCCAAAGCCCAAGAGGGCGCCGACAACGTTCTTGGCGACTACAAGTAAGGCTCTCTGAAAAATACGCTCTGCGCAGGCGTTTGGTTTGCGCAGAGCACACCGGGATTAACCGCCGCGCCCGCAGCTAGGTGACACGCAGTGAACAATCGACTGTCATTTCGACTGGCTATGATCATGTTGGTCATTCCCTGTTCATTGCTGGTCGCGTTCACGCATTACCCCGCCGTTCAGGCACTAATAAATTCCTTCTGGAACAATGGCAGTTCGCGCCGTCCGTCGCGCTTTTCGGGCTTTGAGAACTATCAGGCGCTTATGGAAGACGACCGCCTGGCACAAATTCTGATCAACAGCACGATCTATGCGCTTGGCACCATCCCACTGGCCATCGGTCTTGCAATCGGCATGGCGCTTTTGGTGAACTCAAGGCTTCCGGGAACAACTCTGATGCGGCTGTCGTTCTTCATGCCTACCATGCTGCCAATGATAGCGGTCGCAAATATCTGGCTGTTTTTCTACGCACCCGGCATCGGTCTGGCCTCTCAGATCCTCGAAGTGTTTGGGATGCAATCGATCAACTTCCTTGGCCGAACGGACACAGCGCTGGCGTCGATGATGTTCGTTGCCGTGTGGAAAGAAGCCGGGTTGTTCATGATATTCTATCTGGCCGCTTTGCAGTCTGTGCCGACAAACCTGAAGGATGCCGCGAAACTTGAAGGCGCAAGTGCGTTCAGGATTTTCTGGGATGTCGTCATGCCCCTTTTGCGGCCCACGACGATCTTTGTGGCGGTCAATGCGCTGATCAATGCGTTCCGGCTTGTCGACCATGTGATCGTCATGACCGAAGGTGGCCCAAACAATTCCAGCGCGCTTTTGCTTTACTACATTTACGAAGTGACCTTCCGCCAGAGAGACTTCGCCTATGGGGCGACCCTGACTGTCTTGATGGTCTGCCTGCTTGGGCTGCTGGCCATCGTTCAATATTGGGTTTTGAACCGAAAGGCACATTATCAATGAACCGCGGGCTGAACAGAATTCTGTTATCGACGATGGGCGTCGTGTTCGCGGCACTTTGGGCATTGCCATTCATTTATTCGGTTTGGACGGCGTTCCACGACGAACGCTACTCCGCGAACTTCCAGCTTGGCGCGCCGTGGACTTTTGAGAACTTCGTTGAGGCCTGGCGGTCCGCACCGTTCTCACTCTACTTCGCCAACACGATGATCCTGATCACCATCGTTCTGGTGGCGAATCTGATATTGTGCACGCTAGTTGCCTATGCCTTTGTGCGCTACAAATTCCGCTGGGCGGGCTTTCTGTTCGCGCTGATCATGGTGCAACTTCTGATCTCGCCCGAGATTTTGATCGTCGAGAATTATTTGACGCTGTCACGCGTCGGATTGACGGACACGATCATCGGGATCGCCTTGCCTTATCTAACGTCGGCGTTCGGGATATTCCTGCTGCGCCAGACTTTCATGACCGTACCAAAGTCACTGGATGAAGCGGCCCAGATTGAGGGTGCGGGCGCATGGCGCGTGTTGTGGAACGTCTATGTGCCGTTGGCATGGCCAGTTTATCTGGCCTATTCGCTGGTTTCGATCAGCTTTCATTGGAACAACTTCCTGTGGCCGTTGATCGTGACCAATTCGCCCGAGGTGCGCCCCCTGACCGTGGGCTTAAGCGTTTTTGCCACGGTGGACAGCGGCGTGGAATGGTCGCTGGTGAATGCAGCGACGCTGATGACCACAGCGCCTCTCATCATCGCGTTTATCATTTTTCAACGCCAATTTGTCGCCAACTTCATGCGCGCAGGCATCAAATAGTGATGGGTCCCAGGCCAGAAGACACAGTGGAGCCTTTGAATTGCTGATCGCGCACACATCCGATTTTCATATCTTCGCGGACGCGCCGGAAACGTCGCTGGTGCGTTCTGATATTGTCGAGGCTACGCGCAAGGTGGTCGCCGATATTGCCAATTTTTCACCCCGCATTGATGCGGTGATGATCACCGGCGATCTGGCGGATGGCGGTTCGGCGGATGATTACGCGCTTGTGAAAGACATTCTGTCGCCGATCAAAGTTCCGATTTTCGCGGTGCCGGGAAATCACGATGCGCGAATGGGTTTCAGGGCGGCTTTCGAAGATAGGCTTCCGTTCGGGCCGGGCCCAAAGCTGGATTACGAGACATCCATCGCTGATCTGCGGATCATCGCGCTGGATACGCTGATCGAAGGCGAGGTTCCGGGCGGCCTTGATGATGGCCAGATTGATTGGCTGGCTGAACGGCTTGCCGAAACGACAGAGCGCCTGACACTGATCCTAATGCACCACCCGGCGTTTCCGTCAACGATCAAAACGCTTGATCAAATGGCGTTGCTCGGCGGGCATTCTAAATTTGAGACGCTTATTACCCAATACCGGGGGCCGCTCCGCATCTTGTCGGGGCATATTCACCGCCCCTATCAGACACTTTGGAACGGCGTCTGGTGTGCAGTCAGCGGCGGACCATCGTTCCAGCACGCGCTGAAAATGGCCCACGACGCACCAGAGCCGTCAAATTTGGACGAGCCATTTGCATATTTCATTCATCGCATAGAGGAGGCCGCTGCCATGACCGTTCACACCCGGTATGTAGTGCTTTGACCCCACCTCTTGAGGCATCCAGCATCAAAGTTGTCGAGCAACTTGTATGCGAAGCCGGGGCCGTTGCCGTGGACCATTTCAACGCTTTGAGCACCGTTCCGGTGGAATCAAAAGGACATCTTGATCTCGTAACCGCCGCCGATCAGGACGTCGAACGTTTTGTGACCAAGGCGCTTGCCAAGGCGTTTTCCGAAGATGGTATCTTCGGTGAGGAAGGGGCCGCGCACCAAGGCACAAGTGGGCGCACATGGGTGATTGATCCGATTGACGGTACGTTCAATTTTGTGCGCGGTGGAGATCAATGGGCGATATCAATCGGGCTTTATGAGGCTGGGCATCCAACCTTCGGCGTTATCTTCGCTCCGCTGAGATCGCAGATGCTTGTGGGTGGTGTTGGACTGACGAGCACCATGAACGGTGAAAAGCTGGCGCAGCGCAGCGGCCTAGATAGCTCTCGCGCCTCTTGCGGCGTCGGGTTCCACCCGTTGATCCCGGTTAATCTG
>Ga0224508_10004438_pt1 | contig 11456 bp, 12 predicted proteins | sample SF_Jan12_sed_USG_4_FD_170157 | JGI IMG/M metagenome (GOLD analysis project Ga0224508, IMG submission 170157) | Sediment microbial communities from San Francisco Bay, California, United States - SF_Jan12_sed_USGS_21 | ecosystem: Environmental > Aquatic > Marine > Sediment | place: USA...
TCAATGGTACTTTTCATGGCTGATGTGAGTGGTTTTCCAGACGAGTCTCTATTCATTGGACTAATGATAGTGGCAAGTCCTCTATCGTGCATCGCAAGTGTTGTTGGAGAACCGGTTCTAGTTGGATCTGTCCCTCCTTCTTTTGAAAATGATCTCCATTCTGGCCCAGAGTCTTGCAATGTCTCAGAAATGACATAACCACATTTTCTGCAGAACCTTTCCCCTGTCACATTATCTGTCAACATGGTGTTTTTTCCACAACGTCTACAGACTGTATCTGCATTGATAATTTCTAAAACCAAAAATAATACCAATATTGGTTACTTTATTTCCTATAAGAACCGACTTATTTTACGATTTTTCATGAATCTTCTAAAGATCTAATTTTTAGCTTATTGTAGTTGATTCTACCATGTTTACAATTTCAATTATGGGCTCAGTGATGGTCATTAAAAATCAAGTCAAAGAAACTACATTTAAAGAAATTTAAAACAGATTAATAGAATTGGCTTTTGGTTACCTGCGATAAATGCTGTCACAGTTCAATAAACCAATAAACGCTTCTGATTGATTTCTCAATTCAAAAGATGGTTAAAATTAGGAATACACTACAACCTATCCTTACCTATAAACTAGTGTTATTTCGTTGGTATAATAGAGTGAATTGACCATGAGTTGTACTTGTCAAGATATGAATCACCTAAAGTTAGTGTAAACATGAATGCAGCCAAAGGAGTTGCAATCGGCATTGTTGTTCTCATTATCATTGGAGTAGTAGCTACTTCATCAGTAAAGATAGTTGATTCGGGTCATAGAGGCGTACTTTTGCATTGGAATGCAGTTGATCTTACAAATCCACCGCTTGACGAAGGCATACATTTTGTTGTTCCTTTCCAGGATGAAGTAGTCAACATTGAGGTTCGTACACTTAAATATGCCAGTGAAGCTAGAAGTGCCTCAAAGGATTTGCAAACAGTAGAAACGACTGTTACTGTCAACTATCATCCAGACAAGGAAGCAATACACAGACTATACAAGAATTTGGGACTTGATTATGAAAGCAGGGTCATTGAGCCAGCCATAGAAGAGACAGTCAAGCAGGTGACTGCAAATTACAACGCCGAAGAGCTAATCACAAAAAGACCTCTAGTCAAACAAGATATTGAATTCTCAATCAGGGAGAGACTAAATCAATTCGATGTTGTAACTGAAGTGATCTCAATTACTGATTTTGAATTCTCGCCATTGTTCTCTCGTGCAATTGAATCAAAAGTCGAAGCTGAACAAAAGGCGCTTCAGGCAGAAAATGACTTGAGAAGAATAGAGGTGGAAGCTAGACAACGAGAGGCTAACGCAATAGGTCTTGCAAATGCAAACATCGCGGAAGCAAAGGGTGAGGCAGAGGCAATTGCGATTATCAACCAAGCATTGTCTCAGAATCCAAATTATCTGGAGTGGCTCAAAACCCAAGCATGGGATGGCAAATTGCCATTAGTTGTAGGCAAGGGAGGAACTCCATTTATTCAGATACCTGCAACTCCATAAACAAGGAAAAAGGTGCAAGGTCAATCATGACAGCTCAGAAAGATCTTTAGTCTAAGATTTAGGTTCTCTTTATTTATGATGAACTGCCTAATGCATCATGACAAAAGAAGAAAGAGAAGAAATCTTTGAAATTATCATTTCTGGTCTCAGAAAAAAATTCATTAACTCGGATAAAAAACAATTAGATGCGAAGGTCTGATAAAGGATAGACTTGTCAAAAAACATCAAAGACTGCCTTTAGACTAGGGTTTAAATCAAATTTGAGGTTTTTAATGAAACTAATGCAGTAGATGTGGAACATATGCTAATTAGAATCACTTGAAGGAAATAAGGGAGAAATACAATAGGAGAAATAAACAGTATGAGGAAAGAAAAAAGTATGAAGCATTTTATAAAATGTACATTTTGTGGCAAATCTGATCATGTAGAATATTTAGGTGGACTGGATTGGTTTTGTAATAAGAGATGTCATTACAATTATAGACATATGAAAGATAATTCGTGAGTTATATTGTAGTGGAATAGAACATAACAAACACAATAGATAGTATGACCGATTTTATTGTTTGTAAAAATTGTGGTTTAACTCATTCAACATCAGAGCATTTCTCATGTAGTCATTGTAATTTTAATATCTCCTAACAACACAATAGACCAAGTTTTTCTTATTTTAAAATTGGTAGTGGCGTTATTTTGTATAATGAACCAACAAAGTACTTTCCGTCACAGGTAACACCGATACAATATTTTTGCCATGTTGAGATAGAAAATCGTTGACTTCATCTTGAAGATAAACTGTGGATCTAGTTGTTTGGATTCAAAATATTTTATTTTATGAATCATGGATATTTGATGAATCTCTTAACATATTTCAGAAAAATATCCAGAATAATTTTACTGATATAGAGCAAAAGTTACATGGCATGATGAGAATATTTTATTAGAAATTGAAAAATAAATTGATTAGTTTCAATAATGTGAACATGAAGGATTATGGAAAAATCAAAAGAGGCTTGAAAAAATCATTCAAAACTATTCCTTGTCTAAGTGATAATAGATCGGTTATTGAAACTTTTGATATAGTTTCGTCGGATTCTAAACTTCCCATCACCTACTACAAAACAAAAACACTTCAAATCCAAGAAGATTCCTCTAATAATTCAAAAAAAGTCATCGAAATAATACAAAACATCCTGAACCTTCCATAAACAAATTGATTCTCTAGAGAAGAATTGCTATGTTAGTTCAAATTTCCATATCAATTCTGCAAATACTTGAGAAAATAATGCCTTAATTTTCTAATTGATTTATAGATTCGAGTCTGTATGATTTTCCCCTCACCTCTTGTTATTTGATCCAAGAATCCGTGCCGATACTAACTCTTGAGTGATTTTTTGTGTCTACTTTTAATGAAAAATAAAAAAATCAATGTCCAAAAACACGTTGTAAAGAAATACCATATTATTAATTAAACACCAAACGACTGTGTTCTTTTCTCACATCTTGGACATTTTAGTCCATTTGTCTTTAGCCCACACTTTCTACAATAGGCATTCATACCTAGTACATCCTGGGAAGATGTTTTGATTGCCTTGACAATTAGGATTACTGCTACTAAAATTCCAATCCCAATTCCTATCCAAACAAGTACCATCTACAGGTTATACTGAGTCATTCCTTTTATCACTTCAACAAATGTCTAAATAGCCTCTTTTTTCTTTGTTCAAAAAAGATTTTAGTCAAAATTAAACTTAAATTATTTTTTCTTTAAATGTGATTAAGGAGCATTAAAGGTGATTATTCAATGAGTGAAACTTGGAGACAAAAGCTCAATCGAAGAAGATTAGAAATAGGAATTGAAGGAGTAGAATACGATTACATTCAAAAATATATTGAATTCTATTGCTCTGAGGCAGACCGTAAGTGTAAAGAAATTGATATGAACAAAACTGTGGATGAAGTAATCAATTCTATGAATGATAAAAAATTTGATAAATTTACCAAAGGAGTGATTAGCCAGATACACAAAAAGCGAGGATATTATCCTCATGATGATGACAGTAAAAAAGCAACTACGACCTTAATCTCATAATGATTTTTGAAAAAAGTTAGGAATACTAGAAATCTGTAGAAAAGACCATGAATAATCAACTGAAAAAAACCATGTCAATAATGATAAAAAGATTAGACATGTTCCCAAATCATTTTTTTGGAACTGCTGAGATAAACAAAAAAGATTACAAAATTAACATTCAAGGTCAGAGTGTTTTGAGAGAACAATTAATCAAACTGCCAATACCATTTATCGATGAAAAGGCATTATTACGACTAAGCGGAATTAATGGTACTTTTTTTGAAGATATTGTAAACTATAAAGGAGCATCAGAGTGGGTAGAAATAGATTCAGATAGGATTTTGTACTATTTGGCAGATAATCAAGACAAAATTAACACCATAGATGTTCTAAGTAGATTCTAAACTATTTGTTTTTACAAAGACGATGTGGAGAAATTATCAGGTGATGAGCTTGTCGAGGTGCAAGAGTATGTCAGAAACAAGATATACTGCAAATCATCGACAGGCAAATAGTCACAACATCTGAAGAGGCAGAGAAACTAATCATCAAGGGATGGCAATTCGTTGCAGTCCTTCCAAACGACAAAGTGGTGCTCAGACAGGGTTCGACACAAAATGTAGGCGGACCCGACCGTGTCACACACTGATCACTGTCGAATCCCAAACTAATAACGCAGAAAGCCATTGGAGTGCTTTCAAACTCCTACCAATTTTTTTCAGATTCCAATGTCATATTATTCAAAATGAAATTAGGTGAAATCATACTCCAGGCATACTTAGTCTAGGAAATAAACGAAATTTACGGTTCAAATTTGATTGGGAGCACAACGTGTAAATGGTTAGGACAGAGCGGCGAAAATTAACGTGCCTGAAAGAGTTCCATAACAAGTTCTTGAAAGGGACACCTACAAGGAAATATCTCTTGATAAATTTCAGAATGTAAGTTTTCATTTAACAATAAGCAATATCTCAAATTAATCTCAAAAATCGTTCAAGCATTAAGGGAATTGAACCTAAGCAGTCCATTTTCTATATAGAATATGGAACTAACATAATCTATGTCAAGCATTTGTAAATAAAATTTTAAAAACAGTCCAATCAATGAAGACAAAAACATCGTTACTGATTTTATTGTCTGCACTTGGGGCGATCATTACACCGCTTTATGCAGACGCAGCGACAATCCCTGATGCACCTGATCCAAATCAAGAGTTTATTTTGACAGGAGCAGGAGCAACATTTCCATTCCCTCTAATTGATTTATGGAGAGTTGAGTACAACAATGTACACACCAACGTAAACCTGAATTATCAATCAATCGGAAGTGGCGGTGGAATTAAGCAACATATTGAAAAAACTGTAAATTTTGCAGCATCTGATAAACCTATGAGTGAAGCAGAAAGAGAATTAGCTCCAGGAACACTACACATTCCTGAATCAATTGGAGGCGTAGTTGTAGTTTACAACATCCCTGAAGTCCCAAACAAAGGATTGAAGTTAACTGCTGATGCTATTGCTGGAATATTTTTAGGAGAAATTACAAGATGGAATGATCCTGCAATCACTGCAGAAAATCCAGGATTGAATCTTCCTGACAAAGAAATTGTTACAGCTCACAGATCAGATGGTTCTGGAACCACTTTCATATTCACTGATTATCTAACAACAATCAGTTCGACATGGGATGAACAAATAGGTAAAGGAAAATCTGTTCCATGGCCTTTGGGTCTAGCTGCTGCAGGAAATGAAGGCGTTGCAGCAATTGTAAAATCTACTGAATATTCTATTGGATATGTTGAACTAGCATATGCATTCCAAACAGGAATGAGTTATGCATCAGTTCAAAATGCCGAAAAATCTGCATTCATTGAACCATCTTTAGACAGTATTTCTGCTGCCTCTAGTGGTGTTGCCAATACTTTACCTTTAGCCGAAGACAGTTGGGTTGGAGTATCACTTGTAAATGCACCAGGTTCTGATTCATATCCTATTGCTAGTTTTACATATTTGCTAGTGTATGATGATCTGAAATCAGTAACTAACAACAAAGAACAAGCAAAAGCCGTCATCCACATTATTCATTGGATGATTACCGATGGTCAAGAATTCTCATCAAGTTTACTATACGTTCCACTTGCAGACAAAGTGACAGAACTTGGTAAACAAGGATTATCAAAAGTATCCTATGATGGTGAATCCCTTTGGAATTATAAGGCCGATGCAGGTTCTGATTTGGAAATTCCAAAATGGATAAGAGATAATGCAAAGTGGTGGTCTGAAGGATTGATATCTGATCAAGACTATATCAATGGATTACAATACCTCATTCAACAAGGTATTCTCAAAGTCTAATTTTTTCTAAAACTTTTTCATTTTTTTAAGATTCTTCAATGACACTTTGAACTGTTTCGTCTATCACGATTTCAGAAATATCTCTTGAATATTCAGCAGTTCTTCTAATGTCTTCTAAAATTAATTTTATTATGGCTGTATTTACATCTGGTTTGAGAGAATCCATCAGTTTTTTCTCTTTTTCTATTACTTTGGTTACGCTTGTTGCAACTTTTTCTGCTACCTCATAGTCTCTTTTGGAAAGTGCTGTGATTGAATTTTCAAAAACAGTAAGGGATTCCTTACTGATTTGTTCTATTTCATTTAGAATTTTTTTATTTATTGGAGAATCTAAATATTTTACTTTTTTTGCAATAAATCCTGCATGATCTGCAATTCGTTCTACATTTTACAACTGTTCTATAACCAAGACAATCTGATGGTTTTTCGAGCCCAGAATCTAGTAAAACCTGTACATTTTCTAATGATAAATTTAGATTTCTCATTAAATAGAGGCTGAATCTATCTACTTCATCATCCATTTTGATTACTTCTTCAGCGTATTCCGAATCTAATTCCTTTAATGCTTCAATAGCATCTTGATGCATGTTTGTTGCAGTAATGTACATTCTTTTTAGTGCAACATCAAATGATAATTGTGCAAGTTGTGTTAGAACTTGTAATACTATTTTCTCTGAACTTGCCTCAATAATTTCAGTTCCCATAAGTGTGGTTCTAACTAAATCTCTGATTGCTCCTCTATGTGTACTGGGAATTTCTATTCCTTTAGTTTTAATTTCAATAGTTTTGTAACCTGAAAGATACATTGCAATAATCTTTCTTCTTATAGATTCTTTTGAATCATTTTTCCCAATTAGTGCAGTAGCATTAGTTTTTTTGCTTTGCTCTTCTTGAAATAGCGTAATTGAATCATTACGATTTTTTACTAGAATGATATTGGAGTTTTTCTTTAGTTGCAATTCATCAATCCAATCTTTTGGTAATGAAACAGTATACGTAGAACCGCCAGTTACTTGTAATCTTCTTGTCTGTTTAATTTCGGACATGCTTTGCAACTATATCGTTAGTTGTATTTTTTACAAATATACCGCTTCTGAACATAATCTATATAGATCTAAATCCGTTTCATACTCTACATAATCTATGATCATTTTTTAGATAACTCATAATTTTTGTTGAAGCTATGTGGAGAAAAAATTTGTTACACCACATAAGCAAAAAATTAATTCCGATCAAATTTTCAAGATGGGTGCAACTGTTGCAGGAACATTTGTTTTAGCAATTATAGTTCTAATGGTATATCAGTTAATTTCTGAATCATATCCAATTTGGGAAAAAGAAGGACTCTCATTTGTTGTAGGGACTGATTGGAATGCAGTTGAAGGAAGAGAATCCTTTGGAGCATTACCCTATATCCTAGGCACACTTACGACTGCTGCTTTGGCCATGGCCATAGGTGTTCCTCTTAGTATCGGAATTGCAATGTTTGTTTCTGATGCCCCACCAAAAATAGGTGCACCTTTAGGGTTTCTAGTAGAACTTTTGGCTGCTGTTCCAAGTGTGATTTATGGCCTTTGGGGTCTGTATGTTTTTAGAGAGTATTTTATTGATTATATTGAAAAACCACTTCACTCAGCATTTGGGGATAATGTTTGGTTTTTTTCAGGAACTCCATTTGGATTAGATATTTTCACTGCAAGTATTATTCTTGCAATAATGATCATTCCAACAGTCTCTGCTGTATCAAGAGAAGTAATGAAAGCAGTTCCACAACAACAAAAAGAAGCTGCATACATGTTGGGTGCAACTAAATGGGAAATGTTCAAGCTTGCAATATTTCCATATTCTAAAACAGGATTAATTGGTGCATCAATTTTGGGCCTTGGAAGAGCAGTTGGTGAGACCATGGCTGTTACAATGTTAATTGGTAATGCTACTGGTGCTAGTGCAATACCCTCTTCGTTGTTTAAACCGAGTCAAACAATGTCTAGTATTATTGCCAATGAATTTGTTGAAGCATCTCCTGCAGGATTACATCTCCCAGCTTTAATTGGAACTGGATTGATCCTTTTAGGAATTGCCATTTGCATTAACATAGTTGCCCATATTCTTGTTACAAGAATGCTCAAAGTAAAAGAGGGGGCAATAAACAATTGATGAACATAAACAAACGTCAACAGTATAGAAATCTTTTCAAACAAAATGTTGAAAGAAGATTATTCGTTGATAAAATTGTTCGATTAATTGTAATCTCTTGTGTTGTAACTGCAATAATTCCACTTGGTAGTATTCTAGTTGAAGTATTCAAAAATGGAATTGCTGCTATTAGTATAGAGTTTTTGACTGAAGTTCCTGGCTCAATAGGTTCAGGAGAGGGGGGAATAGGACCTGCAATCCAAGGAACTCTGATAGTAATTGGAATGGCAAGTATAATTGGTGTCCCTATCGGAGTTTTATCAGGCATATTTTTGTCTGAATTTGGAGATAACAAACTTGCAAAATCTGTACGATTTTTCAATGATGTCTTTATGGAATTTCCATCTATTTTACTTGGAATTTTTGCATTTTTGGTGATAGTTTTAGTTTTAGGTCACTTTTCTGTATGGGCTGGTGCTTTTGCTCTGGCACTAATTATGTTCCCAATTGTAGCTCGAACTACTGAGGAATCTCTCAAAATGATTCCAGTAACATACAGAGAAGCAGGAATAGCACTAGGTCTCAGACATTGGGTTGTAACAATGCGAATAGTAATTGCTGCTGCTAAAAATGGAATGGTTACTGGTGTATTGTTATCTGTAGCAAGAATTGGTGGTGAGACTGCACCGCTAATCATGACAATTCTTGGAAGTAGTTTGTTTTTCAACAATTTTGATACTCCGATGGATGCGCTCCCATTGAGAATTTGGCGTTTGTCGTTGTTACCTTACGATAGTGCTCAACTTCAGGGTTGGGGAGCAGCTCTTGTTTTGATTTTGATAATTCTTGCAATCAATATCGGAGTGAGAACTTTGGTTTTGAACAAGAATGACACATATCGTTTTGGAAAAATGATCAAAGAAAAAATAGGTGGAACAAAGTGACTGCTATGGCTACAAAACCCAATACCCTTCAGAGACAAATTTCGTCATCATCGAATATCCCAACTGAGGAAGAAAAATTCAAAATGATTGCTGAAAATGTTACAATTTCTTATGGTGATAAGCCAGCAGTCAACAATGTTACAATGAAATTCAAAGAAAAATCTGTAACTGCTCTTATTGGTCCTTCAGGATGTGGAAAAACTACCTTCCTTCGATGTCTTAACAGAATGCATGATATGACAAAGAATGCCAAAGTTGAAGGCAAAGTAATGATTGATGGGATTGATCTTTATTCAAAAGATATTGATCCAATTTATCATAGAAGAAAAGTTGGAATGGTATTTCAAAAACCAAACCCTTTTCCAACAATGTCAATTTTTGATAATGTTACAGCGGGATTAAGACTAAATGGAGTAAAGGATAAAAAAATTCTTAACGAAATAGTCGAAGACACCCTAAAAATGGCATATCTATGGGATGAAGTAAAAAATGACCTCAAAAAGCCCGCCGTAGAACTATCTGGTGGCCAACAACAACGATTATGCATTGCAAGAGCACTTGCCATTCAACCAGAAGTTCTCTTAATGGATGAACCTGCATCTGCTTTAGATCCTATTGCAACTCAAAAGATTGAAGAAACAATCACTGAGTTGAAAAAGGAATTTACTATTATTATAGTCACACATAACATGCAGCAGGCGGTACGTGTTTCAGATTATACTGGCTTCATGTATCTGGGAGATTTGGTTGAGTTTAGAGAGACAAAGAAACTATTCACTGATCCAAAAAATGAATTGACTGCAAAATATGTTCAGGGGCAATTTGGATAATGACTAGACTAATTGATCCTTCACTTGAAAAATTATCTCAAACAATGACAGAAATGGGGGATATGGCAATTAAGTGTGTCTCATTAGCTGTTGATTCGTATCTTGAAGGAAAAAATACAAATGATCAAGTTCACGATCTATCTGATTCAATTCGTAACAAGTATTTCGAAGTAGAAGATTTGATTTTTGATATGTTATTAAAATATCAACCAGTTGCAGATGATTTTAGAATGATTCGTTCTTCTACTGAAATATCATATGCATTTTCAAGATTTGGAAGGTATGCTTATGACATTACACAAGTACGAGACTTGTTTGGAGATATTTCTGAATGTACAAATGAATCATTACTTGAAATTACAAAAAAAGTAAAACACATGATAAAAGAAGCTGTTCTTTCTTTTGCACAATTAGATGTTAGAAAGGCTGTAAAAATTCAAGAAGATGAAGCATTCATAGATAAAATCTACAAAGAAAGATTACCAAAACTAATTGAATCAAATAATACTAAATGTGTTCTAGCTGAAGCTTTACTCTTACGATATCTTGAAAGAATTGGTGACCACGCGGTTTTCATGAGTGATGCAATCAACTATATCGTTACAGGAAAACACAAACCAAGTGAAAAGAGGATAGCATCACATACTAAATCCTCATAATAGGCTCATTGTGTTCATTTTCATCCTCAAATATGGTTCGAGTCCACATGTTTTGATCCTAAAATTATGGGTTATGCATAAAATACCTCTCTTGCACTTAGAATAGTATGTTTAGTTTGAATTAATTATTTTTCAATCAGAAAGAATTTTGATTTTAATCTTATCAGTAATGTTGTCATATTCCTCATTCTTGATTTTCTCTTTTACATTCCATAGAGTTGTTCTGTTAATACTCACATCTTTAACCTCTTTGGGTTCTAAAGCCAAAATCCTATCAATATTTTCTTTAAACTCTCTGTCTACTCTTTCAGGGTCATCATAGAATTCATAGCTGAACTCATCCAATCCAAACGGCTCGTTGAGAACATCACTCTCTTTTCCAATATGTCTGACTTCACTCACAATCACATGTTTTCGCTCTAAAACTCCGACATCTCCGTCAAATTTTGATTCAGGGTGCCTAAGATATTCCTCAAATGTGTCCCAAAATGATTTCCAATATTCTTTTCCTCTGAGTTTTTTGTTGTTTTTACTGTTATAATCAATAAAATCATCAAATACGGCATCTTTAACGAACTTTCTGAAGGGTGCTAGTGGTTTGATTTGCTCACCAGTCTCATCATTAACCATATTGCTAAATCCTATAATGCAAAAATTGGATGGTTTTATCTGAGAATAGTAATCCTTCCAATCATCAATTACATTTTCTATGGTTTTGTAGTTTTTAGAGTTGATAGTCATAGTTATCCAGATGGCTTTCCATGCTTTTTTTCCATTTGATTTCACATAATCAATAACATTTTTCCGAGTGCTCTCCCATGCGTTATCACCGCGGATTTGATTGTGAGTTTTTTTGTCGCCATCAATTGATATCCAATAAAAATAGATGTCTTTGAGGTACGGAATTGGGTATG
>Ga0224508_10004439_pt1 | contig 11456 bp, 7 predicted proteins | sample SF_Jan12_sed_USG_4_FD_170157 | JGI IMG/M metagenome (GOLD analysis project Ga0224508, IMG submission 170157) | Sediment microbial communities from San Francisco Bay, California, United States - SF_Jan12_sed_USGS_21 | ecosystem: Environmental > Aquatic > Marine > Sediment | place: USA: California...
CCCAGAGCCGCCACCACCCCTTCTTCCATCAGCGCGCGAACCGTCCCGGAGAATGCCGGCTCGGCCATCGCGATCACCGCCAACGTCACGAGCGTGCACGCGATGCGTACCAACGGACCCAACCCGAGAGTTCGGATTCTCTTTTCCCCGTCGATAGTTATGGACATATCCCCACTGAGCATTCTAGAGGCTCACGACCACGGGTGGCAAATCGGTTCGTTGCCAAGACCCCACTTGAGAGAATCCACCGAAGATGTGCAGCCACACGAGCCTCCCAGACTTCCTCGGTGCTCTTCTCGAGTCGAGTGTGGTCCGGACCATCTACTCAATCTGTGGAGCGGAAGCCTCTCTTGTGGGAGGGGTGCTGCGAGACGCCCTGCTGGAACGCCACGCGGCCGACATCGACGTGGTCGTGTCGGGCGACGGGGGCGGGATCGCCGAGCGGCTCGCCGTCGCACTCGATGCTCGTCTGGTCCACCTGGGCGGAGAGCGATTTGCGTCCTACCGACTGGTCTCCGCGGAGCGGATCGTCGACCTTTGGGACCGCCGGGGGCAGAGTCTCGAGGACGATCTCCGGCGTCGAGATCTCACCATCAACTCGATGGCGCTCGAGCTTGGTTCCGAGCGCCTCATCGACCCGTTTGGGGGGCGCCGTGACATCCACGAGCACCGCCTGAAGGCGACAACTGCAAAGAGCTTTAGTGAAGACCCCCTCCGGGTCCTCCGACTGGTCCGGTTCCGGGTGAGTCTCGATTTTGACATCGAGCCCAAGACGCTGGAGCTCGCTCGCCAATCCGCGTCCGAGATCTCGGCGCTGGCAATCGAGAGAATCCGCACCGAGGTCGAGCTGCTCATCCGTCATCCACAGCGTGTGGAGGCGGTGCGGCTGCTGTCGTCGCTTGCAATCTCCCCCTCTCTATGGGAGTCGGCAAACCAGCCACCCGTAGAGAGAGATCTCTGTGAATCGTTAGCTCGCCTCGAGAGCTGGTCGGAGGAAATCGGCCGCTCGGCAGCCGATCTGGCGCCGGAGATCGACACTTATCTCACTTCGATGGCAGTGCTCTTCGCCGCCGCCAACCCGGCGCGCGCCGATGGAATCGCGGAGTCTCAGGCCACCGAGGCGGTCCGCGAGAGTCAGCTGCTCACGCGAAGGGAGAGACGCCTCGTCGAGCGCCTCGTCCATCTGAGCAGTGTCCCGTATTCAGAGTCCGAGGCGCGCTGGTTTCTCCACCGTTGGGGAGACCGTTGGCTCGACGCTATTGCGGTGTGGGGCGCGTGCTCGGAACCCGCGGTCGGGCCCGGGGAACGTCTGCGACGGTTGAGTCGTCTCGCAGGACTGGCCCGCGAACACGGGGCGGACATCTTCGAACCCGCGCCGCTTCTGACCGGCGACGAGGTCGGACAGCGGTTGTCGATTGGGCCAGGGCCGGAGGTGGGCCGGTGCCTGGATGCGTTACGCCGGCTTCAGATCCAAGGCCGCATGGGTACCCGTGATGAAGCGCTGGCCTTTGTCGACGACAGGAAGACCGGCGAGGAGAGCTGACAAGCAGAGGCTCTATTACTTGTCGAGCAGGCGCTTGTTGAGCTCCTTGATGCGATCCGCCAGCTTGTCGATCTTCTCCTGGGCTTCTGTACGTAGCCGGTTGTACTCACTGCGCATCTTTTCCTGCTCCGCCTGTAGCTCCTGGACCTTCACTTGCGTCTCGTGGATCTGCTGCTCCCGCTCACTCAGCTTTTGAGTCAGGTTGTCGGCAGCCTCATCCTTCTCGGCAAGCTGAAGCTGCTGCTTCTCTTCCTGTTCTTCATAGAGCTTGCGGTACTGCTGTAGCTCGAGGATCTGTGAGAAATCAGAAGTGGTCGGACTCATGTCGCCTCCGCGTTCTTCAATCGTAGGGAACATCCTTCGGAGCTTTAGAGAAAGATCCTCGGGGTCACGCGATTGGTGCATCGCTTCTTCGTAGGAAATGGTCCCATGTACCAGCAGCGCCAGCAGGGATTGGTTCATCGACTGCATCCGGTAGTAGGAAACCGACGACTCGACCTCCTCCAGAAGCGGTTCCGTGTTGCCCTTGTCGATGAGCTCCGCGATTCGTGGACTCAGCCGGAGAATCTCGAGCGCCGGTACCAGACCCGTGCCGTCCTCGCGCTCGATGAGCTTCATCGAAATCACCCCCTTGAGGACCTGCGACAGCTGCGTCCGCACCTGCCGTTGCTGGTCGCCGGGAAAGGTATCCAGGATTCTGTCCACCGTCTGCGTGGCGCTGTTCGTGTGGAGGGTCGAGAAGACGAGATGGCCGGTCTCGGCAGCCGAGATCACCGTCGCCACTGTCTCCGGGTCTCGCATCTCCCCCACCATAATGACATCGGGGTCCTGCCGCATGGCGCTACGCAGGGCGTCGGTAAAACTGATCGCATCGTTGCCGATCTCGCGTTGCGACACCGTCGCTACGTCGTCGGTGAACAGGAATTCGATCGGATCCTCGATCGTGATCACATGAAACGGCTGGCGTTGAACGACGTACTTCATCATCGCAGCCAGTGTCGTCGACTTTCCGCTACCCGTCGGACCCGTGACCAACACCAGTCCAACCTTGAGCTTTGCCAGTTCCTCCAGGACGGGTGGCAGCTCGAGTTCCTCGAAGTTCTGGACCTCGAACGGAACACGCCGAAAAACCGCAGCCACAGTCCCACGCTGACGGAAAATGTTGCCCCGAAAACGCGCCAGACCGGGGACCCCATACCCGAGGTCGAGCGCCATCCGTTCCTTGAGCTGCTCCCTTTGCCCGGGAGAGAGGATCTGGTCGACCATCCGCACGACGTCGCTCGGCCGGAGCGCCTCGGTCTCGACCGGTATCAGCCTCCCGCTGATACGAAGAAGCGGCGGCCGCGCCGGACGCAGATGCAGATCCGAGGCATTCTTTTCGGTCATCAGGCGCAGCAACTGATCGAGCTGAAGCTTGGCTCGCGGCTCCTTGGCCGAGGCTTCGAGTATCTCTGGAACGGATCGTTTCTTGCCGCCAAGCCCCGGGGACGACGACTTGCCGGCAGGAGTCCCCGACGACTCCTGGGTTCGGTCTTTGTCGAGTATCACTGGTGTTCCTTTTTTTTCTTTCAAACCGCGACCTCCCCGACGGGCGCGTTTACAGGATCGCTGAAATCACCCGCTGAATCTATGACCTATTTCATAAGCCTATCCAGATACGCGGGACCGCCACAAGCGCCGGGGCTTCGGCCTCGACTCCAGCTCCGGTCTTGATCGTCCCGACGGGGACCATAGGGGTTCCAGGCTCTTCAAAAGCGCCGCATCAGACCGACGGCGATCCCTTGGATCTGGAGGTCCCTCGCCGGCACGTTGATGGGCTCCATGGTGTGGTTGGCCGGCTGCAAACGAACGGTCTCGCCCTCGGGAAAGAACCTCTTCAGCGTCACTTCACCACCAACCATCGCCACCACCATCTCCCCGCCCCCGGCCTCCTCGCGTCTCTGAACGACGACCAGGTCTCCATCATGGATTCCCTCTTCGATCATCGAGTCTCCCTGTACGCGAAGCACAAAATGGTCGCCGGCTCGAGCGCCGACGAGATGGGGCGGCACCACCACATGCTCGTGCCCCGGAACCGTTTCGATCGGCTTGCCGGCCGCGATCAGACCCAGAAACGGCAGCTCGGAAGAGTCTCTCGGAACGCCGTCCGAATCGGCCAGCTCTACACCCCGCTTTTGATTCCAGTGTCGCCTGAGGTAGCCCTTGCTTTCGAGCAGCTTGAGGTGTTTGTGCGCGGTGCCGTAGGAAGAAAACCCGAAGTGCTCACAAATCTCCCGATGCGTGGGCGCCACCCCACGTTTCTGCAGGCTGGCTTGGATGAACTCCAGAACCTGTTTCTGGCGCTCCGTGAGAAAACGAGCCATTGATCGACAGCCTACAGCGGAAATGGGGCGTAAGTCAAGACGAGTCTCTTCTGAAAGACTTCATGACAGACTTCACTCCGGCGATGAATGGGCCCGCTCGAAGCCGCTCCGTGGTTCAAAAGCTCGCCCTGATCACCTTTGGCGTCGTGACGGCCGTCGCTTTCCTGGCCATTGGCGAAGGGATGCTTCGCCTGTTCGGGGTCGGAACCGAAGCCCTCTACGGCGACCCCTTTGTGGGATTCGCTGCGGGCCGTGACCTCTTTGGCGAGACCACTCTCGAGTCGGGTGAAAGAGGCTACGCCACGCGCGAGGAGAAGCTCCCCTACTTCAACTATCAGGAGTTCCCTCTCACCAAGGCCCCCGAGACGTTTCGTGTCTTCACCCTGGGCGGATCGACCACCGCCGGAAGGCCCTACGACGATAGAGTCTCGTTCTCGGCCTGGATGCGCCTCTATCTTGCCGAAATGGATCCTACGCGGCGCTGGGAGGTGATCAACGCTGGCGCCGTCTCCTACGCCAGCTACCGAATCGTGCTCCTGATGAAGGAGCTGGTGCGTTACTCCCCGGATCTTTTTGTCGTCTACACGGGCCACAACGAGTTCCTCGAAGAGCGCGCCTACCCGCCGATGATTCACCGCCGGCCGGCGCTGAAACGCAGCTGGATCTGGCTCAACGGTTTGCGCTCGTACAGCCTGGGGCGGAAACTCTTCCAAGATTTGCGACGCAGCAAAACGAGGCGTTTCGAACTGGCGGCCGAGGTCGCCACCAAACCCGATGACTGGACCGGCATCGAGCGGTATCGCCGCGATGAAGAGCTCAAGCGTTCGATCGTCGCTCACTTCGAATACAACCTTCAACAAATGGCGGCGATCGCGGCACGCCACGATGTAGAGATCGTCTTCATCCGACCGGTCTCCAACCTCAAGGACTTCTCCCCTTTCAAGTCGGAGCACGGGGACGACATCAGCCCCAAAGAGCAAGCCTTCATCGGCGATCTCCTCGACCGCGGACGCCGGCTACTAGAGAGCGGAGACACCAGCCCGGCTCTCACGAGCCTCACCGAAGCCGCCGGACGGGACCCCCTGTACGCCGAGACCCACTTCCTTCTCGGCCACGCGCAACTGACGTCCGGGCAGATAGGCGCGGCGGAGCGGTCGCTTGTCCGCGCCAAGGAGCTGGATGTCGCGCCGTTGAGAGCCCTCGAGGCGATGGTGGAACTAGTGGGCGCCGTCGCGCGCCGGAGGGGTGCCCCGGTTATCGACCTGCCGGCCCGTTTACGTCAGGACAGCACAGGACTCTACGGCCATCCAATCCTGGGCTCCGAGCATCTCCTGGACCACGTGCACCTCGACCTCCCGGTGCATTCGATGGTTGCTGAAGACGTCATCGGAGTGATGCGCTCGAAAGGGCAAGTAGAGGTTGCGGCCGGCTGGAGCCAGGAGAGGCGGCGGGTCATCTACGAAAGAGCGCTTGCTTCTCTGGACCGGCGCTATTACGCCGAGCGTGATCTCAATCTGGCCAAAGTCCTCGGTTGGGCCGGCAAGACGATCGAGGCGGAAGAGCCGCTGCGCCGCGCCGCGAGTGTGCTGACCGACGATCCGGAGGTGCCCCTCAACCTCGGGGTTCTGCTGCAAAAGCAGGGGCGTTTTCCCGAAGCGGCGGTCGCGCTCGAGCGAGCGCTGGAACTCGACGGTGGATCCGCAAACGCCCACTTCAACCTCGGCGCGGTCTACGCACAGCTGGGTCGAATTGACGAGGGTGTCACGCAGCTCGAGCGAGCGATCGAACTGCGCCCCGGCTATCCGGAGGCGCTCTACAATTTGGGTGTGCTCCTGGGCCGAAGCGAACAACCCGAACGAGCTCTGGCGGTTCTCGAGCAGGCGGTCGAACAGCACCCAAAACGCGCCGAGATCCATAACCAGATTGGCGTGGTCAACGGGCGTCTAGAACGCTGGGAAAACGCCGCCAGAGCCTTCGAAACAGTTCTCGAGCTCGACCCGGACTCCGCGGCCGGTTTGCGCGGCCTCGGCAGCGCAAAGGCCCACAGCGGCTTGCTGGAGGAAGGAGAAGCGCTTCTGCACCGGTCGCTGGCGCTCGATCCGAGCCAGGCCGAGACGCATTTCGAACTCGGCTGGACGATGGTGAGGAGCGGCAACGTGGACCAGGCGATCCGTGCCTACGAGCGAGCCATCGCTGCCGACCCCAACTACGCCAAGGCCCACAACAACCTGGGCATTTTGCTGGCGGGGAAAGACGATAGAAACGATCTGGGTCGCGCCATCAGAGCCTTTCTACGCGCTACCGAGATCCATCCCGGATACGCCGAAGCCCAGTTCAACCTGGGTGTTGCCTACGACGCCGCCGGCAGGGTCTCCGAAGCGATCCAGGCGATCACACGGGCAGCGGAAATCGAGCCTGGCAATGCGAGGTTCCAGCTCGCGCTCGGTCTGATGCTGTGGCAGAGCGGAGAGCGATCGCGAGCCCGCAGTCACCTCGTGAGAGCCGAGAGGGGAGGCGAGGTGATCCCGGCCACGATCCGGCAAGCCATGTAGAAGTTCATGGGCTCCCTGAGTGGTCCTCAGTAATCGATATAGCCTTTGCGCGCTCGCACCTGGAGCCCCGGCTCGCTGATCCTGACACCGATCCGGTGCCAGGAACCGTCATCGCTCTGGATCGATGGGTAGTAACCGATCGCATACTGTTCTCGCAACTCCGTCAAGATCCCGCGCATCGCCGAACCCGCCTCTTCGATCCCTTCGAGGGTCTTGATGCGGCCGCCGCTTTCTTCCACCATCGTCCCCAACAGCCCGTAGTCCCGCCGGTAGATCGACGGGTTCTTCCAAGCGGAGAAGCGCAGCTCGCGACCGTCGCTCGGGTCGATACGAATCCAGTAGATGGTCGCCCGGCTCTGGCGCGCCAGCCAGGCCAACTCCGGCATCCGGATCACACTGTGACTGTCCACCCCGTCAGACAGAAAGACCACGACCCGTCTGCCCTGACGCTCCTCGAGCATCTTGAGAGCCCGGTAGAGATGATCGTAGAGAGCGGTCCCGCCATCCGCCTTCACAACCGCGAGGGCTGCGGTCAATTGCTCGGGATCGTTGGCAAACGGACTGGAGAACAGGAGTCGGTCGGAAAACAGCTGCACCGAGGCCTCATCCTCGCTCTTGAGTCCTTCGCCGAACTCCTGTGCCGCTTCGACCGCAAAGCGCAAGCGCCGACCCCGCATGCTCATGCTGGCGTCGAGCAGAACAACCGCGGTGAGCGGCAGATCCCCGGGCCCAAAGGTCACGATCTTCTGCGAAGTCCGGTTGTCGAAAATCTCGAAGTCGTCTTGTTCGAGATCCAGCCTCCGGCGCTCGCCATCGTGCACGGTGACATAGAGCTGCTGCAAGGGCACCGTTACGTCCTCGTTGATGACGATCGCCGGCGTCTCTACCGACGACTCCCCCACCGCTCCGGTGGAGCCTCTGGCGCGGACCCGGAAGACGTGCCTCCGATTCTCGTCACCGACGTCGACGATCAGCTTGTATGGCGGTTGGGTCAGGGCTGCGACGAGCTCTCCGTCGACGTGAAACTCGACCACCAGGGGAACACCTTCCGTCGAGTCCAGCACCGCTGCCACCTCGACGGGGCCAAAAACCGGTTCACAGCACGGCGGGCTGACGACCACGACGTCGACCCAGTCTTCGGCCTCCACAGCCGAGGAGGAGATCCCGAGCACAGACTGCACAAAAAGGGCGACGAGGATGAGGCGTCGGAGCATCACCGCTGGTCTCTTCGCGTGGATCGGTCGATCAGCTACCGACCCGTAGACGCTTGCGGACATAGGAGGTCTTGCTCGAAATCTCGTCATGAACCCCAACCGCGACCTCTTGGGCTCCGGCCCGCATCACCAGTTCGACCGCATAGACATAGTCCTGACCGATCGCTTGTGCGATGTCGGCTTTGGGTATGTTCACCGGTACAGTCTGAAGATCGACCGGGGACAGCCGCCCCTTCTCGTCGATCACCGCCACGGTGACCTTGAGCCGGCCGTTGTAGAGCTCGCTCAGCGGCACCAGCGACAGCTTGCCGATCGGGATATGGACCACGAGCGGAACCAGATACTGCTTGTCTTCCTTCTGTTGCGGAGTCTCGAACTCGAATCGAATCTCGAGGGGATTGGCCTCGCGGCGGTAGAGCAACGCGGCCAACGTTCCCTCGGTGACCACCGTGTGAGCACGCTTCGCCCGGTAACCTGTCCGGTGCCTGACTTCGAGATCCTTTCGTGTTGTTTTGACCCGTATCCGGTAGTAGCGGCCGTCCCCTCCGTGCGCCGCCTGATAGCCCAACGAATAGAAGGAACGAAAGTCCCGAGAAAAGGTGTCGAGAGCACCGTCGAGGTTGTTGGTGCCATGAACCGATATGCCGCCTGTATCGCGAGCCATCTTGTCGAGAGTCGCGGTCTCGTTCGACTGGCGCAGGAAATCGACCTCGGCGTAGGAGGTGCCATCGAGGCTCCCTCCGTATTCCGCAGAAAGCGACGCGTGTGACCGCAAGCCGGTGGCACCAAGCGTGTAAAAGGTGACCCGATTGGCATTTGCCTGAGACGTCAACTCCGTGAACCGCCGTTCGATCCTGTAGCGTGCGGCTTGAAGCCCGCCTTGCCCACTATTTTGGTACTTCAGATCGACGAGATAGAACAGATCCTCCCCCGCAGTCATCGGGATTCCATCGCTGACATAGAGGAGCGCCTTGCGGCCGGGAAGACCGCCAAGGGACGCGACGATCTCCTTCAAGCCATCGATGCTGTTCCCGGTATCGTTGTAAACCTGCTTGGCGTAGAAATCCGCAAAACCCTGAGCCTCGAAGGCCGAATCGCTACCGTCGATCCGCTTGATGACCTGGTGGCGCTCGGAAGCCGCCTGCACCGCAAACCCCGACAGCTTGAGCAGCCCGTCGAGCGCTCGGTTGAACGACCCGAGGTCCTTTGTGAAGGGGTGCCTCACGTTGAGCGATCGTTCGAACGTGACCAGCATAGCCTGATCGTCGTCGCCTAGATTGCGCGCCAGGAACCGGCGCACACTGTCGATCGCTTTGTTGCGGTTGAAAGGCCGCAGATAGAGATTGTCGAAATAGACGACCAGGTGGAGCCGCTGGTCCTCTGCCAGCGGCAGTCGCTCGAGAGCCGGCCGCTCCGGAGCCTGTTCGAGGCGCTCGATCGGGATACCTTGGGCACTCTGTTGCGTGCGGACCTGCAGACCGTCTTGGACGGCGTAGAAATTCGAGATCTTCATCCGCCGGTTGTCCTCGTAGACCTCGAAATCCTCGGCCGTGAGTCCGCTGACCGGATTGCCCTTCTTGTCGGTCACATAGACGTCCACATTGACCACCGTCACGTCGACGGTTTCAAAGAACGCCTCCTCTGTCTGCGGCTCCACCGGCTCCCCTCCGGTCTGAGCCCATGCGGTGCTCGATGGCGCCAGCAGTACGGCCAGCAGCGCGAATGCCGCTACGCCTCTCAAACGAGCCGGGACCGATGAACAACTGCGCATTGAGCTTCCGAGGTGCAACATCATTTGCCGGCTGGCGGCCGGCACTAACCCGCCGGGCCTCGGACCTTATCAAGCTCGTGTCGCGCCGCTTCGAGATCCGGAGACAATTCCAACGCCCTTTCGAAGTTGCGGCGGGCGGCGGCCGCGTCATCTGCGGCGAGTCGTGCCCGTCCGAGCCAGACGTGAGCGGTCGCCCGGATCTTCGGATCGGCATCAACAAGCTCGGTAATGGCGCGAAAATGACGCTCCGCCCTGCCGGTATCGCGCAACGCAAACAGCATCGCCGCCATCTTGAGCCGCTCCTCGAGGTCCTCGGGTGGGCGCTGATCCAACAACTCACCCAGAGCGATGGCGGCGTCACCACGACGCCCGAGTTGAAGATAGATGCCTGCAAGCGTCGTGCGGGCGGCGAAATCCGCGGGATCGATCGTCGTCACGGCCTCGTAATGGGGAACCGCCTGCGCCAGGCGACCCGCTTCGCGGTGCACCGCGCCCAGCAATAGGAGGGCTTGTTTGAAATGGGGGTTGAGGCCGATCGCCGCCTCGAGCTCAACGATCGCCGCGGCGGTCGACTCGGCCCGCAGAAGAATCTGTGCCAGACCCATTCGATATTCAGGGTTCTTGCCATCCAGGCGGATCGCTTCCCGAAAGTGGCGCTCCGCCCCCTCCAGGTCGTCGCGAGCGTAAAGAGCCGTCGCTAGGCTCTTGTGGGCGACCGCATCGTTGGGGTCGACCTCGAGCGCCAGACGGTACTCGGCCAGTTCCAACTCCCGGTTCCCGGAAAAGGCCGCGACAACGCCTCGCAGGATATGAACCGACGCTCCAGTGGTGTGCTCGGCGATAAGAGCCAACTGCGGGTCCGCGCAGCCCTCCCAGGCGCCAAGACTGACGCGTTTGAAATCGACCTGCGCCAGCTGCGCCTGCGCCTCTTCGATCCGTCCGAGCCGGCGCAGGGTCAGACCCAGCGCGTACCGCACCCGCGCACCATCGGGCCATCGCTCCGCTGCTTGGGTGAGAAACTCCAAGGCCGTATCGGCGTCACCCGAGCGCCGGGCCGCCTCCCCCATCCCATAGAGAGCCGCGACACAGCCTGGATCCGCTTCGAAGGCGCCAGAAAACAACGATCGCGCCTCATCATAATCTCGGCCCTCCATCAGCAGGTTGCCCAGCCGCACCAGGGTTACGGGATCGGCGGGCTTGGTCTCGAGCGCCCTCTCGAACGCTGCACGTGCCTCGTCGGCCCGACCGTTTCGTGCGTCGACGTATCCGAGCAGATACTGCCAGCGAAAAGTGTTCGGCTCGTAATCCGTCGCCGCTACAAGAGATGCACGGGCCGGGTCCAGGAGGTCGTAGCCTAGATAGAGCTGGCCCAGAAATCCGAGCGCCGACGCCAGTTCCGGTCCCTCGGTTTCGCCGTCCGCCAGTAGGCCGTCGAGTCTCTCGCGCGCCTCCACCAACTGTTTTCGAACCGCCGGTTCGACCCGGTCGAGGTTGGGCCGTGAGATCGAGACCTCGACTTCGGGCGATTGGGTCATCGCTGGCGCCGCGAGGCCCTGCGCGAGAGCCAACATGAGGCCCAGGACGATCCTCGTCGGAGAATCGTGGACCGATGACCAGTGCTCGCGCGGCATCAGTCCGCTCGCGCCGCGGCGTGGCCCGCAAAGACCACCGCTTTCCGATCCACGGGGAGACGCCAGGATGAGCGGGCGCCGCTGGGCCACACGACGACGACCTCCTCGAGGTTGTCACTGCCGCCGGTACCGATCAGTGCCCGTGGATCGCTAGCCGCCGCATAGCTCCCGCCGCTGTCGTAGCGGCGCCACAGCTCCGACTCCCCCGCTCGCAACACACCGATCCTCGAACCATGCGCGCTGCGTGGCGGATCCGTGAGGACCGGCTTTACCCCCACCCAGTGATTGGCGGATCCGATCTGGTTGATCAGCAGCCGCGCCGGCGCGCTGTTATTGAATAACACCACATCCAGATCGCCGTCATCGTCGAGGTCGCCGGTGG
>Ga0224508_10004440_pt1 | contig 11452 bp, 9 predicted proteins | sample SF_Jan12_sed_USG_4_FD_170157 | JGI IMG/M metagenome (GOLD analysis project Ga0224508, IMG submission 170157) | Sediment microbial communities from San Francisco Bay, California, United States - SF_Jan12_sed_USGS_21 | ecosystem: Environmental > Aquatic > Marine > Sediment | place: USA: California...
AGGCGCTTGTAATGCTCTTTGACTTTCGCGACTGTTTCGAAAATATTCATGTTCCTTCTTTCGCGCTCCTTACTTGCGCAACACAGGCAGTACGTGATCACCCAGCAATTCAACTTGCTCAAACCAACGATCGTAACTAAGGCGCGTGTCAAACACGAGGTGCTCAACGCCGGAATCGGCAAACTTCTCGATCTGCTCGATCACCTCATCCGGAGAACCGGCAATCAGCGACCCTTCGATATCCTCTGCCGTCTCAAACACACCGGATTCGGGCTTAACCCACCATTTGCCGCGCTCATTCGCCCAACGCAGCAAGCCGTCAATGGTGAGGTTCTCCCACGCAGCCTCATGTGTCTTGCCAATCGAGGTCGGCGGAATGATGCCGACCGTTGGCACCGACCGACCGGCCTCGGCCGACATTTCGGTCATTTTTTCGACGCGTTTTTCCACCGTCTTCAGCGTTGTTCGTCCTGGCATCCAGCCATCGGCATATTTGACCGCCAATCGAGCTGATGCGGGCGTTGCCCCACAATACCAGAATGGAATGTCACCATCGGGTTTCGGATCGAGGTTGACGTTCTTGAAATCGTAATGATCGTCCTTGTACGACACGCCGTTTTCGGAAAACACTTTCTTGAAAACGTTGGCGTTGGATTCGACAAGCTCGGGACGCCATATGCCGCCCATGCCAATCGCTTCAAATTCATGATCGAACGTGCCGGCGCCAAAGCCAATGATGAAACGATTACCCAGCAGCTTCGACATCGTTCCGAGGCAAAGTGCCGTGTGCAAGGGATGTCGGAATGGAATCAGCGAACCCGTACCCAGCGTAATATTGTCAGTGACTGCGCCCAGCACTGACAATGTCGTCAGAGCTTCGTAAAAAGTCGTATTGGCCGCTTCCATCTCGGCGTGCGGCTCGAACACGAGGTGATCACGAACCCACAGAGAGTCGAAATTCAATGACTCAGCCAGGCGCGCACCGTCGATCAATCGCGTGCGGGATGCGTAAGCGCCAAAATGCGGCATCAGTAACCCAAATTTCATATTCCTGGTTTTGTCAGACATGAGTCTCCCCTGTTATCCCTCTGACTGAATGTCGAGATTGCCTCGCGTCATATGCGCCTGGAACCACTCGACGATCGCCGGCGTGACCTGGTCACCGTAAGTTTCGTAAGCCGCGTAATGGGTGGTATGGCGCTGCATGATCAACTTCTTCGGCTCGCTTGCTTCCTCGTACAGTGCAACTGCATGATCAGTCGGTGTCGTGGCGTCCCCTTCGACGCCGATTATCAGCAGTGCCGGTACACGGTGAACGACGTCGATCGGCTTGTACTGCAAAATGGCTTCGGCACTGCGCAACAACACCTCGCTCGGGATGCGTCCGTCTACGTCTTTTTTGATCGTGGTTTTCTTGCGTTCGGCCGTCGGGATCATGATGCCCTCGCGAGGATGTACTTTCTTTCCCTCACCGCTAAGAACACGTTGCTTGCGGTCTTCCTCGAGAGAGGCCAGGAAATCCAGCCATTCATATTCGGAGCGCATGCGGTGCAGCCAGTCTTCACCATCGGCTACAGGAACCTGGGAAACAGCACAGCTGACGCGTGAATCATGTGCCGCCAACATGATCGAATTACCACCGCCGGTTCCGCCCGAGCCGAACGCGCCGATGTTGTCGGCGTCGATATCCTCACGCGTCGTAAGATAAGTGACCGCATTGATCAGGTCTTCCAACTGCATGGCGGGCAGTAACCGGTCGTTCGCACCCTCGGAGTCGCCGAAGCCGCGGTAATCGAATATGAGAACGGCGAAACCTGCGTCGGTCAGGGCGGTGTGATAGCGGAGGTACAGCTTGGCATCTTTCAGTCCGAGCCAGCCAGGCCCCTGAACGATCCCCGGGCAGGCTCGATCGGATGTGTCCGGCAGACGCAATAGACCCGCTATCTTTACTCCCTCGCTATAAAATGAAACGCTTTCTTCTCGCATATCCGGTGCGACTCCCTTTCTGTGTGGTTAGCTGCCGTCTGACCGCTCAAACCCGCAGCACTTCAATGTAACGTATTGTTTTTAAGCAAATGATCGGCAAGAACACTGGAGAGCGCGGACCTGCAGATACGTATGCCGACCTGCCAGAGCGTCATTGCATACGAACATTTTGTATACATTATACGTTAAGTGTTTCCGCAAATCACTAGTCTTTTTATTGTCTTTTTCGGCGTATCGCCGTTTCCGCGGCAGATCGCTTGCGGTCGCCAGCCGATGCCGGTTACCGCTTGACCACGAGCGTAAGGCCGTCGCCAACGGGATTGACGCTGACATCGACCCGCGTATCAGCAAGAATTCGCGCGTTCACGTCGCGAATCGCACAGGTGTCCGTGTCCTGAAAATCCGGGTCCGCGACTCTGCCTTTCCACAGCGTGTTATCGAGGAGGATCAACCCTCCTGTGCGCAGAAGTTGCAGGGCCAGTTCATAATAATTGCAGTAATTGACCTTGTCGGCATCGATGAAAATGACGTCAAAACCCTGTGCCTGATCGTCTGCCAGCAATTGCTCCAGAGTTTCGATAGCCGGGCCGATACGTAGTTCGATTCTTTCGTCGAGGCCTGCATCGTGCCAGTGGCGTCTGGCCACGTCGGTCCACTCGACGCTGATATCGCAGGTAATCAGCCGGCCGTCCTCGGGCAGTGCTTCTGCCATGCACATGGCGCTGTATCCGGTATAGGTTCCAATCTCCAGTATGCGCCTGGCCCCGGTCGCCCTGACCAGCAGGGCCAGCAATTGCCCCTGGTCGGCCGTGATCTGCAGCACCGCCATTGGATCGCTCGCCGTTTCCTCCCGCAGGCGTCGAACAGGCTCGCTCTCTCTCAGACTTACTGAGAGCATGTACTCATAAAGGCGGCTGTTCATGTCGATGAACTGTTTATCCATCAGTCATTCCTCAATGATTCGATACAAATGTCGACGTCGGCCTGTTCGGGCACGGGCATCCGTTGTTGCGGTTTGGCCTCGTCGTACGCCTCACGACCCTTGATTCGCTGAATCCAGTCCTGAACACCCGGATTGCCGTCCCACAGGAAGCCGAACAACAGGTGCTCAGCCCGATCGACAAACGTGGCCACGGCAATGTCTGCCAGGGAGAATGTATCGCCTGCCAGCCAGCGGGTCTCCGACAGACTGCTTTCCATGCGCTTGACGATCAATCTCATGTTGCCGATGGCTGCCTTCACCGCAGCGACGTCGACCGGACCCGTCGTCCATTCACGGTACGCCTTGCGTCGCTCCGGCAGAGGATGTGCCGCCACCCTCGCGTCCATTTCTTCTCCCGACAATCCCTTGAATCGCTGTTTGATCATCAGTTGAAAGGTCGCGGGCCTGACTGAGTGGTGAATCACGTCATCCTGATATTTGGTCCATTCCCGCATGCGTGCACGCCCGAGTGGGGACACCGGCTTCAGCGGCGGGTCGGCAAACACATCATCGAGATACTCGTTGATCACGGTCGATTCGGTAATAACGTTGCCCTCATGCACGAGCGTCGGCACGACACCGCCGGCATTGATCGCCAGGTACTCGGGCGCCAGGTTTTCGAACTTGCCGAGGATGATGCGATGCGGCTGCCAATCCAGCCCTTTCTCGGCCAGGCAGAACCTGACTTTGAAGGACATTATCGAGTCGGAATCATGATATAGCTCAAGCATAGCGCTGAAGTATACAATATATCTGATGCGTGATACGGTAGCTTTCCCGCGAACAAGCGGCGATTCAGCCGCATCCGTAACGCGCGAATTGCACGATCATCGGCAGAGATTCGAGGCAAAACCAAATATGATTCGAACGTCATTCTTACGCAGCATCATCCTCTGCATAGCACTGATCAGTTTCCCGGCCATCGCGGAACAGACCGACTACGGGCACACGACCTTCCCCAACTCAGGCGCCGAGGAAGCACAGGAAGCCTTCATGCAGGGCTTGCTCATGTTGCACAGCTTCGAGTATGCGGACGCACGCGCGGCTTTTGCCGAAGCGCGCAAGATCGATGCCGACTTCGCGATGGCTTACTGGGGAGAAGCGCTGACCCACTACCGTATGCTGTGGAACGAGATCGAACTCGAAGAGGCAAGAACCGTGCTCGCACAACTCGGCGACACGCCCGCGCACCGCGCCGCCAAAGCAAAGACCCAACGTGAAAAAGACTATATCGCCGCGCTGGAAGTGCTGCTGAGCGGCGACGACGATTCCGCGAGGGCCGCGCAATACGCAGCAGCGCTCGAAATCCTTGCGAGCGATTACCCGGACGATGAGAACGCAGCCGCATTCTACGCCCTGGCATTACTGGGCAGCAGCGGCGCCGACCGCGATTTCGCCATCTACATGAAGTCCGCTGCCGTCTCCGAAGCGATAATGGCAAAGAACCCGCGGCATCCGGGCGCCGTGCACTACCTTATCCACGCGTATGACGACCCAATCCATGCACCGCTGGGTTTGCGACCGGCGCTGATATACGCCGGGATCGCGCCAGCCGCGACACATGCATTGCACATGCCATCGCATATCTTTTTTCCGCTCGGGATGTGGCGTGACGCAACCGACATCAACAAGAGATCGTACGCGGCCGGCCTCGCGTGGGGCGCGAGGAACGGCGTGCCGATAAACGGCGGCGGCGCACACGGACTCAGCTGGCTCGTCTACAGTCTGCTGCAGGAAGGTCAGTACGAATCCGCCAGAGATCACATGGAGCAATTCGAAAAGATCATGCGGCAAGACCCTGCGCGTACGGGGCAGTTTGTCGAGACCTGGGCGACCTACCTCGTCGAGACCGAATTTTCCGATGCCAAATTTGCCAGCGTGGCGCTGGACCCGAGCAAGATGCCGTCCCGGCGATCTTCGATGATTCATTACGTCAGAGGTGCGATGGCAGCGAAGGCGGGCGACATTGAATCGGCCGAAGCCGAACTGGCAAGCCTTGCGGCGCTCGAGATGAAGTTGCACGACCTGAACTGGTCGGAGAAGGCCAGGGACGTCATGCTGCTCGAGTTGCGTGCTTTGATACAGCGCGCGCAGGGCAACGCCGATGCGGCAATACAATTACTTTACCAGGCAGCCGATATCGAATTCGCCATGCCACGGCGCTTCGGTCCGCCCTGGCCGCCGAAACCGTCGCACGAACTGCTCGGTGAATTGTTGGCCGAGCAAGGCAAGCATGATGCGGCAAGGCAGCAATTCAAGATTGCATTGTCGCTGGCGGCCAGACGCAGTAAATCGGTGCTGGGCCTCGCTCGGGCCTCAGCGGCGCTGGGCCTCGACGACGAAGCACTCAGGACTTACGCATCTCTGGCTGATAACTGGCGCAGGGCGGATACGCGGTTTGCGGCTCTCGAGGAAGCGAGAGAGCTCGGCGGATCGAGTGACGCCCGATAATAAGGAGACGAATATGAAGGCGCTGGCCTTACTGCTCATCCTGCTACCGTTCGCCTCGCAGACCGCGATAGCGGATATCGACTGGGCGTATCCGAAATTCGATCCGAACCACCCGCCCAGCGGCATCGACATAGACGCGCCACGTACCATACCGGGCAGCGACAAGACCTACACTTTGCGGGAGGTCGATGACGATCTGAATCCGCCCGTGTGGTTTCCTGACGATAACCCGCCAATGCCCGACATCGTGATTCATGCCGAGGATCCTGTGAAAGCGTGTACCGCATGCCACATGGCCTCGGGTATGGGCCATCCGCAATCGGGACATCTCGCCGGATTGCCCGTCGACTATTTCGTCGCACAAATGGCCGATTTCAAGAGTGGTGCCCGCAAAGACAGCGCCGAATGGATGAACAAGTTTGCCGTTGCGATCTCGGACGAAGAAGTCCGGGCCGCCGCCGAATATTTCGCCGCACTTGAACAAAGGCCCGGTTGGTTCAAAGTCATCGAATCGGACACGGTGCCAAAAAGCTTCATCGGCGAGAGCCGCCTGCGGCTCAGGGCTTACGAGGGTGGTGACGAGCCGCTGGGCGACCGCATCGTCGTACTTGCACAGAACGAGGAGCACGCGATTTCCAAACATCCCTACTCCGGATTCTTGGTCTACGCGCCGCCAGGCAGCGTCGCGAAGGGCGAGAACCTGATTACGACAGGCGGAGGGGGCAGGACGATTCCGTGCGCGATCTGCCACGGTGCCGATCTCAACGGAGTAGGCAACGTACCGCGCATTCGCGGCACCGATCCGACCTACATGGTCCGCCAATTGAATGACTTTCGAACGGGCGACCGCGCCGGCCCGTTGAGCGGACTGATGACGCCGTCGGTCCAGAACCTAACCGACAGTGACATGGTCGCGATGGCTGCGTACCTCGCCTCGCTCGAGCCTGTCGGTGCGACACCGGCCGCAGTGAAACTGCCCATGGACGAGATTCCCTGGGAACTCGAATTGCCGGATCCCTGCGATAACGCCACAACACGAAGATGGGGTGCGGACGACGAGCTCGGCAACCTGAACTATCTGACACCCGAACGCGTGCAGCAGAACCTGGGGCTGATACGGCTGGGCAAGGTCTACGAATTGTCACACCCGCTGGACCCGGGCCAGATGGGTTTCACCGCTCACCTCGATACCAAGAGCAATCTGGGTGAATGGCCGGGCAAGAACGGCAGCACGACAATCTTTAACAATGAAGAGCTGATCGGTGACAGCACTTACAATCAGAAAGCCTCGGGCTCACTGCTGACATCGCTCGGCACACAGTTCGACGGTTTTACGCATACGACCCAAAGTGGCATCACGTACAACTGCTTCAACACGCGCGACCCGAAATACCATCGGCTTGCCGAAGGAGATCCGGGTGACCTGCCGAACGGCATGCCCGGTGACGATTACATTTTTCGCGGTCACAGCAAGATGGGCATGGAAAATGTCGGTACTCTGGTCGTGCGAGCCATATTGATCGATCTGGCGACGCCGCTGCGCGAGAAAGAGGAAGCGGCCGGTCGCGATCCCGGGAAATTCCCCCCGTTCGATTACGAATTCAGCCCTGAAGAAGTCGAAGAAGCAATGGTCCGGCAGGGCCTGACCATCGGCGACATCAAACCCGGGGACGCTATCCTTTTCCGCACCGGCTGGGCCGGCCGCTACTGGACTTCGAACCCCCGCGATCCTCGCGATGAAAGGCTGAAGTATCTCAACGGTGGCAAAGACACGTTCGGCCCGGCGGGCCCGGGCCTGGACGCCCGTGCAATTCAATGGTCGGTCAACCGCGTGCCCGTGCTGATCGGCGGCGATAACAAGAGCGTCGAAGCAACCGTGAAGAAGCCGCGCTTCAAATTCGAGAACTACGGCCACCTGAGCTGGCTCAACAACGGCATCTACATGATGGAAGATCTGGACCTCGAGGTCATCGCCGAAACCTGCGAAAAAGAGCGTGCGGCAAGTGTCGGGGAGACCGGCCGGCCCGACAAGTCTTGCTACATCTCGACGCTGATCGTTTCGACGATACCGATCAAAGGTAATGGCGGCTCGCCCGTCGCACCGATACTGATTCGATGAAACAGCTGACGACGCTTGTACTGTGCGCCTTGACGCTTCTGCAAATGAGTGCGGTTGCGTCCGAGACCCGGGAAGTGCGGCTCGTGTTGTTCGGCGGCATTATGGCCACCGGCATTTACGTTGCCGAAGAGACCGGCCTGTTCGCAGAGGAGAATCTCGCGGTATCCGTCAAGGACACTCCGAACTCGATCTATCTGATGACCGAACTGGTCAAGGGCAATTACGATATTGCCCAGGCCTCGATCGACAATTACTTTGCGTATCAGGCCGGGCAGGGCGCCGCGCCGCTGGACAGGGAACCCGACCTCAGAGTGATCATGGGCGGCTCGACGATGAAACTCGACCTCGTTGTCTCACCCGAAATCAATGGATACGAGGACATCAAACGCGAGATCCTCGGTGTCGACGCGCTGACGACAGGTTGGGCATTCGTGTTAAGGGAGATGCTCAGAAAAGGCGGCCTCGTGCAGTCCGATTACGAATTCGTCGAAACGGGCAATACCGCGAAGCGTGTCGATGCCTTGAAGAATGGTGAGTATCGGGCGACGCTACTGGTCGGCAACTACATCAACCAGGCCTATGCGGCAGGATTCAAACGCCTCGACGACAGCCTGGCCAGTCTCGGGCCCTACCAGGGTTCGAGTTTCGGCGTCAGCGCCGGCTGGGCTGCAGCCAACCGGGAAACGGTGACTGCGTTTATTCGTGCGTACATCAAAGCAATGGATATCGTGTACGACATGGAGCGTCGGGACGAGGTCGTCGCCATCGTCAGCAAGCATACGTCGATGGATCCGGCGATCGCCAGAAAGACGCTGCAGCAAATGACGTCGGGTGATTACGGTTTTACGCCAAAGGCGGCCCTGGACATGGCTGGTGTCACGACGGTAATCAAGTTGCGGGACGAGTACGGGACGCCGAAGGCGGATCTTTCGAACCTCGATGACTTCGTCGATCTTGCCTATTACGAGAACGCGCTGGAGTCACTCGAATAGAAACCGTGCACACGAGGTAATTTGCAGCGATGAATACCAACAAGTGGTTCTCACAATTTTCGGACTATTTCGATCTGGCGGGTCGGCTGTGCATTGCATTCATCTTCATCCGTTCGCCGATCAGAAAGATCCTCGGCTACGAACGATTCGAAGGCATGCTCGAAGAGCACGGCATCGCGGCCGAGTTGTTACCGCTGGTCATTGCATTGGAATTGGGTTGCGGCCTGGCGATGGCGCTCGGCTGGCAGACCCGGCTCGCCGCATTCCTGCTGGCTGGATTTACGGCACTGGCATCATTTATTTTTCATTGGGACTGGGAATCGCATTTTTCCGTGTATTTGCTGTTCTCGAAGAACATCGCGATCTTCGGCGGCCTGTTATTCATTGTTGGCCACGGCGCCGGCAAGTATTCGCTGGACGCCCGCAGTGCCGCCGGTACTTGATGACGGGGCTCAGGATCCGAGCCGATAACGCAGCTTCACCACGAGGAAATCACCGAGCGGCGTATTCCACGATTCGTCGAACAAATCGCCGAAACCCTGCAGATCCGTCTGCCGCGAGTCGCCCTTGGTATACACCACAAACAGGTCTGACAGAGGCGCGATCTGCCAGCGGTAACGAAGCTGGAAATTCAACTCCGAAACACTGAAGTCGTCGGTGAGGCCTGGCGGTTTGGGCCCTTTGATCAGCCTCGTGCCATCGGCTTCGAGGGTGTAGAACTCATCTTCTTTAGCCCGCAACCCGACCCACTGCAGGACAACGCGGAAATGCTGTTTCGCCGATGCGAAGTAGTCGAAACTGATCTGTGGCTGGATCTGCTTTGCGCTAAAGGTCGTGAAGTTCCTGTCTTCCTGGTGCAAGAGCCAGCCATCACGATCCTGATACTCCACTTCGACGTTTAGATTGAGATTATGCCGGGGACGCCAGTTGATGCCGGCAGCAAATTTGTAGGTCTCGCCACCGACTTTCTCGCCGTTGCGCCGCAGGTTTACGGACGCGCTTAGCGGCCGCGCAGTATCGGTTTCGTAGCTGAGACCGATGTTGGTCGTCGCTTCGACGTCGAACGTGCCGTTGCCGAAGCTGTTCCTGTCGTCGAAGCGATCGAGAAAATGCGAGAAATCGAGACCAACGCCGTGAAGATTGTTGAGCGTCGCCTCGGCATTGATGCCGGCGCCGCCGTTGGTTCTGAAACCGTCGCCATTTTCCGCGTAGCGCAGGAACAATCCCCACTCCGTATCACGAGCCCATTCGAGATCCGACCGGATTTCCTCGAAACCGTAGCGGATATCGCTCGTATCGTTGCGGACGAGAAAGCCGAGACCGTTAATGTCGATCGTGTCATCAAGATAAGTCAATTGCAGTTCGTGCTCGATGCCCTGCCGTGGAATCACTTCAAAGTCGAGTACCCCGCCCGCACCGCTGCCGATGCCGTCCACATCGGACCAGAGCAACTGCCCGTCGATATTCCAGACGCCGTTGCTGCTCAGCCGATGCACATCGATGCCATGAACGACAGCATCGGCTTCAGGGTGCGCGACGATCGTCGAGATGAAGCCGAGCCCGCGTCGGGCGGCACCATGATCATCTTCGTACAGTACGCGCAAAGCTCCGAAGTCGCGGCCGTCCTGTGAAAATATTTGGTCATCGATGCGATAGACGGTCTCATCTTCCGACGCCGCCAGCACGCCGTAGCGAACAGATCCGATCTGCCCTGTTGCCTTTGCAGCACCCAGCAAGTCCGCCGGCCGCAACTCCTGTCGCGCGGACAGCGACACTCCGGGTGGCAGTTGTGGTGGGCGCGGCCGGGCGCCAATACGTCGCGTGTTGACAATGCTCAGCTTTGGCGCAAATTCCGATTTCGCCCGCGGCGACGTTGTGAAGATGTCCTGCCCTTCCTGGAAGAATAGACGCTTGTCCGGGAAGAACGTCTCGTCGGCGGTCAGGTTGACGATCACGTCATCGGCTTCGACTGCACCGAAGTCGGGATTGACGGTCGCGGTCAGCTGGAAATTACTCGATGGACGCCAGAACACGTCAAGACCGGCCTTGTACGCATCGCGCTCGTCAGTTCGATCATAGGTCACCGAAGCATAAGGAAACAGACTCCATTGCCGGCGCGGATCGACGCCTTCGAATTCGATCGGCTGCAGATCGCTGAGAAAAATCTGTTTCGATTCGGGCAGGATCGGCCAGCTCCAGCGCTCGTTCAGATGCGCGACGATCCGCGTAATGTACAGGCCGATGCGCCGCGTGCCGTCGACCTGCGGCATCGCCATCTGTGACCACGGGATGAAAAATTCTGCGGTCCAACCTGTATCCGTCGTCTGCGTGGCACCGTACCAGGCGCCGTCCCAGTCACGGGTGTATTCTCTCTCGGGCTGCACGGTGCCATCCATTTGCACATCCCCGAGCGACAAATTCATCCAGTAGGCATAACGCCCCTCACCTGACGTGTCCAACGTGAACGACACATTGTCGCGCGTCACGTCGAAGTCATCTCGAAGCGTATATCGTTTGACGATGGTGTCCGCCGGCTGCTCGAGGTCGAAGGAAGCGTAGATGCCTTTGGCCGTATAGAACATCCTGAACTCGGTTTTGTAGGCAGGCTCCGCCAGCGTGTCCGGTTCCAGCACGCGGAATTCGTCGAAAAGGGCCGGTGTGTTCCACGCGGATTCATCGATGTGACCATCGACCCGTATTCCAGCTTCCACATGGTCGAGTTGTTGAATTTCGACCGGATCGCCCCAGCTTGTTTCGACGAGCACTCGTTCAGCGTCGGCGATATCCGCCGCCACTACCGGGACCGGCGCAGCCAGCAGCATGATCGCAGCGCAGCGCCAACCTTCCCCTGAACCGGACATGTCCGAGTTTCTTGCCATAGATACCATTACCTTGATTTGTCGACGATTTTTCTTTAGGTAT
>Ga0224508_10004441_pt1 | contig 11451 bp, 12 predicted proteins | sample SF_Jan12_sed_USG_4_FD_170157 | JGI IMG/M metagenome (GOLD analysis project Ga0224508, IMG submission 170157) | Sediment microbial communities from San Francisco Bay, California, United States - SF_Jan12_sed_USGS_21 | ecosystem: Environmental > Aquatic > Marine > Sediment | place: USA...
TAAACCTTCATCTGGTAAAACGGAAGAATTTTCAATAATATCTACAGTATCAATTGCAAAGACTGGAACGCCATTTAGACATACTCGTCTAAGTGCATTTGCGTACTGTAATGGTATTCCTTTTAGTTTTACAGCTATTTTTTGATTATCTTTACTAATTATTTCTAAGGATGACAAATCTTGAACAAAATCTTCAAAGTCCACATAAAAATCTAGCTAGTTTTACGTATAGGTATTAAAGTTTTAACGTGCTCTTATCACATGTTTTTTGGATATTTTTTTATGATTTTGTAGTTTGTCTGTGTTTTTTTACGATGCCAATGAAGTTCTTCTACAAATGATAACCTATAGTCTAATGGTCCAAAGTCAAGTACATTCAAAAAATTACTGAGATGATATCCACATAATCCTTTTCCTACATAGTTTTTCCATCCAAAATATCCGCGGCGACTAGTAGGTGCTCTGACACCAAAAATGGTTCCCTTGAAAAATTTTGACTTTCTTTTATTTTTACCATCTTTGAAGGAATCTAGTATCTTTTTACATTCTGTAACTATTTCTTGATTCTTCTTGTAGTTTTGTTGCAGGTCCATAAAACAGTCATTCATGTAATCATAAATTTCATTATCTTTTACAATCGAAGTCATCCACTTTTCAGCATATTTTGGTAGTAGCGTATAAGGAATGAAAAAACTCATCTTGATATCTGATAGTGCACTCTTCTCAAATTTTGCAAAATCCACTTTTACTAAAATGAAGGAATTGGGATTGAGTGTTTGCACTCATTGGATGACGGGATATTCTATTCGAATGTTTGCAGAGATGAGTGACTATGTTACTGTAGAGGAGCTAAAGCAACTAGACAAAGAGGCACTTGAGAGAGCGCAAAAAGCAGACAAAAGAGAAGCCAAATTCTTCGAAAAGTATGGCACTGACAAATCAAAACGGTCTGATGATGTTTGGGATGATTATGAGTATGTGATTAGGTTCAGTAATTATTTTGCTATGTGATTTGTTCTTAGATGTTAAAATTAATTTAACGAACATTGTTCAATGCATTCTTTGCTGCATCATGTTTTGCCTTCATAATACTGCTTATCAAATTAAATTGTCTGGTATCTATCCGAATCTTTTCTTGAAGCTGGAGATATTGGAGATTAAAAGATGATTGAAACGCAGCTATTTGTTGAGTTGCATCCATTAGCATTGATTGCTGCGTTGCAGTTTCAGCCGTTGTCTCTTTACTTGTTTTAATTTTTTTGATAGTTATTGTTGTAGATTTCAGCCAGTTGTTTAATTGGTCTGTTACTCTCTCAAAATTTTCAAATGCATTGTTGATGTCTTGCTTGGACTTTTTGGTTTTTTCCTGCATGCTTTCTATTGTTTTAATTGTTTTTTGCAATTCTGATAATGTACCCCTTTGTGATTGAGAAAGAGATATTGTGGCTTTTCTCCTAGATTTTTTTGCAGTTGTTTTCTTGATTACTTTTTTTCCTATGATCATGGAATTGCTAAGTTGAGACTTTGATTTTAATTTGATGAATGCCCAAAACTGAATAAAACTTGACAGTTTAGGAATTGGGTTTTCTTTTTAACCAATTTTGAGAGAGATTCTAAAGGAGTCAAGAAAGCAGTTCAACTCCACAGTTTGTCTTTATCTGAGGTAATGGTCTAAACTAAAATATCACCTCAAAAAAAAACACTACAGAAAAGAAAAAGAATTGAAATCAACATAAGAGAGAAAATAATTTGAGGATGTTAAATTTTTTTTAATAAGACGAGGAATTAATTCCCTCATTTACTAAGATAATAATTAGTACGTGGTATAATTTTTTCAATAATAATCTAGTTTATAGAATAAACAATTAGACTTTACGTGGTTAACCGTCTTAATGGTGCAGTTCGTGTTTATCCTAGCTCAACTTCAGATGATGGTGATTATAGAGCAACCATTTCAGGTGGTGGAAGAATTTCCCTTAGAGATAGCTCTCATATAATTAGGGTGGGCATATCTACGGCTCCAAGTAAACTTTACCTTAAGGATAAGGATGGCAAATTACGAGTTGATCTAAAGGGAAAAACCGGTTCAATTACCACTTATGATTCTGAGGGAATACCGAGAACTAGTATCTCTGATGGAGGTGTTAGTCATAATGGACTATTAGGTGGATCAGTTAGTATGAGTCCTTATGGCCTAGCTGCTCGAACTCGTGATCGCGGGTACCTTCTTTATATAAAAACCACGCCCACACCTAATATACCTGATGAGGTTGAAGATAATTTTATACATCATGATTCTAAAATTGTGATTGATGAAGGTAATTCAGGAAGAATATGGTTCCCTCGAGCCCCTCGTTTTGACGGCTGGGAATTAAATTCATCTGGAATTAGCTTTTGGCAAGGTATGCAAATAACTCGGGATGGATTTTATTATAAAAATAGCGATGATGAAAATTATAGAGTTAAACTATCTGGGAAGACTGGAGAGTTCACCCTTCTAGATAACAATGAATCCAAGATTATCGATATAGGTGAAAATAAAGGAGATATTTTACTTCGTGATAGTGCTAAAAGAGACAGAATTTCTCTGAGTGGAAATACTGGAAATATTACACTTAGAAACAACAACAGTAGATCTACAATTTCTCTTGATGGGAACACTGGAAAAATCACTGTTATAGGTTCAAATGAAGTAAGCAGGGCTGTCCTGCAAGCCACAGCATCAGGATCATATTTTCTTCTTAAAGATAGTACTGGGAAAGATAGAATTGGAATATGTTCAGGAAATGGATATGTTTCACTTCGTGATAGTGCTTCAAAACAGAGAATTTTTCTGAATGGAAGCGCTGGAGATATTTCACTTAGAAATAATATGGAACGAGAGAGAATTTCAATGAGTGGGCGAACTGGAAACATTACACTTAGAAACAACAACAGTAGATCTACAATTTCTCTTGATGGGAACACTGGAATCATAACATCTGCAAACCAGGATCTTGCCGAAGAGTTTGAGGTAACAGGTTCAAGTGAGCCAGGCACCGTAATGGTAATTGAAAAGAAAAACAAGTTGCGTTCAAGCTACAAAGCCTATGACAAAAAGGTAGCAGGCGTTGTATCTGGAATTAATGAAAAGGCCCCCGGCATTATACTGGGCAGAAAAAATTCACCAAAGTCCAAGGCAGCACTGGCCTTGACTGGCAAAGTCTACTGTAAGGTAGATACAGAGTTTTCCCCAATTCAGGTAGGAGACATGCTTACTACATCACCAACTGAAGGTCATGCAATGAAGGCACAAGATCCCATACAGGCTTTTGGTGCTGTAATTGGAAAGGCACTTGAGGGCCTAAAAAATGGAAAAGGCACCATTCCAATGATTGTCTCACTTCAATAATTATACCCAAGACATCATCAGGAATCAATTCTCATAACAAGCACTGCTGGAGAACTGCAAAATACATTTCTATGTTGGGTAATTTCTGCCATTGTAACCGGACCGATTGTCGGTGCAGTATCCCTTGTACCAGCAGCAGAATCTTCTATTATGTTTAACAACTAGTCCTAGAAAACTAGTAATTTATTATTTTTAATATTTTTTCTATTGCTATACTGTAAAACTTGATCTATCACTTGTTAAAATGATCAGATGTTTTTCTCTCTGAATTTCTATTAACACTTTTACGTATACATACGCATAAAAAAAGGACTCTATGACGACTAAAAAATGGTCTAACCTACCCACATATGGAAGATATCTTAAACGCAGCTTGAACTTGCTGATGAATGAGATAAAGCATGAAGAGAAATTATTCAAGGAAAATGAGAACCACCGAATTAATACTGAAAAGATACTGCCAATTATCAACACACTGTCACGTGCATCTATGACACTTGTCAAGCTGGTAGAAATCTCACATTATGAAAAGAGGCTAACTGAAATAGAATCCCTGTTAAAGTATATCCCCCAAGAAATACTGCAAGAGGCAAGACAACAATCTATTGTTAATGATTCCAGATCTTCTTAATAGTCCCTATCTCTTCATTGATCTGATTCTTGTTACTGTGGAATTGTCTGTGATCAACACCTCAAAAATTCGCTAATGGCAATTTAGGCATGATTTTGGGATATATCCTAAATCTTAGGCATGATTTTGATATGTTTTATCTATTTTCACTTATTTTGGATATTTTTGGAGTGTCTCTAACCATTTCCTAACCTTGTCAAAATCTGATTTCGCAATGTCTCTTATTTTTGCACCGTGTTCGTCTTTCAAATTTTTTAAAGTTGCATTAAGATTGTCAATGGTATTTTCAACTATAAGGTGGGATTTTGCCTCTGAATGCTCTGTTCTATTGGCCGTTTTTTGTATTCCTCTCAAACCCAACTCGACCTGAATCTGCTCTCTGTATTTTTTGGGTAAATGAATTAATCCAAATTCAATATCGTGAAAAGATTGGTTAATAGATCTTACAATTCGTCCATAGTATTGACTTGTATCGTATCCGTATTGTTTTTCTCGTTCTTCTTCTGACATTGACAAAAAATCTGTCTGAAATTTTGTAAGCACTCCTTTTTCTGACTGTTTTGATTTAGTCCTTTTACCCATTATACATAATTTACATTGTTAATCTGATATAAACTTGTCATAATTAATAAATTTCTGACAACTTTGTTAAATACTATGAAAAAAGATTTTCTTTATGACCAGAAAACTAGTATCCCTATCTGGAGACACATTAAAAAAACTAGGCAAAGTTGCAAAACCTTTTGAAAGTCCCAACAAATGCATGGGGCGAATACTTGATAACCTTCAAAATAAAACAGATGAACCCTCAAAAGAATGCGAAGATCAAAATAAAAATAAACAGGAAGAAGGATTTTGAGAAATTTATTTTTTTATGGTGGTATTGACTAATGGAGAAAATTGCAAAGGTATCATCGCAATTAATTACTGCATCACAAGCTACTGAACTGAAGTTAAAGAATCAGCATTATGTCATAATAATCCCACTCAGATTAATTGAAAAACTAGGTATCTTCTCTGAGGAGATTGATTTTGATCTTGTAATTGACAATTCAAACAAATTAGCACTCATTGGGCCAAAGCTTGGCAGCCAACCCAAGAGTGTATCGCCTGATCATGAAAGAGGAGGGTTCGTCATATGACATATCAAAAACGATTACATAAAGACCGAAGAGCTGCATATTGCTCTCAATGTTATGATGATATCCGATTACAGTGTCCTGTCTGTCTTTTAACAAAAGTTTCGCGACATTGCAAAATATACAAGAATACTGCGTCCTTATGGTGGCATCTCAAGCAAGACCATGGTGATTTTGTTTACTTGCAATTCAATTCTGATGAATTATGTGATGTATTGAACAATCTGGCAAAGGCAATACAATGGGGGATTATTGTAAATTGACTCTGCCAAAATCTGGTGGTCTTGGACAAATGAAAAAGAAGACAAAGTTTGATGACATTACAGAGAACACTCAGGGACTAATTAACAAATCTCTCTTGTTACATTGGGAGGATGATTCAGAGTGATTCCATTTTGTGAATTACAGGAGGTGAAAAAATGAACAATATTAAATTAAATCTAAGTGATTTTGTCGAGACAGGAGATGCAACTAATCTAAGTAGACTTGATGATAAAACTTTCACCATTGTTGCAGTTCAAGATAGGCCTTATGATGATACACCAGGTGTAGCAGTAACAACTAAAGAAACATTCGAGTTTGATGGTAAAAAGTATAACAAATTCTACACAACTCGTACGGCAATAGTTTCAAAGTTGACAAATGCAAAACTAAGAGAATATCTTGTTAATGGCAATGAGTTGGGTCTACTTCGAATGGTAAGCAGAGTTTCGCCAAAATCCCACCGAACATACTTTGATCTTGAGGAAGTCAAAAATGACTAACTCTATTTCAATCCCTTTTCTTTTTTTTCAAAATAATAGAAATGGAGATTTGATAATATGACCCCAAACGAAGGTGCTGATTATTGGTATTATGAGATTGGGGTTAATGTAATACCTGTAGATTCAGGATTAAAGAATGAAGATGATCCTGAAAAGAAAAAAGGATTTTGTAAAATTGCATGGACAAAATACCAGACCCAAGAACTAGATGAAGAGACATTCAAGAGTTGGAAGGAACAGGAGTTATTTGAAAAAGGAATTGCAATAATTGGTGGTTATGTATGGCGGGGCAACTTCAAGGGGTACTATCTATGTATGATTGATTTGGACAATCAACTTGGAATCGATGAGGTTTGTCCAAAGGGATTGCCCCATACTGGGCACAAAACGCTGGTAGAGCAGCATCTAGACAGGCCTGATAAGGCTCACGTGTATTTTTACACAAAGGAACCCGTACACAAAAAGGTAACCAGTGGAAACAAGGAGGACAATTCAAGACCTGCAATTGAGGTGAAAGGTCAAGGTACACATGGGATTCACATTGTAACTCCTAGCATTCATGCAGATGGCCATCAGTATGAAATTGTCAGTATTGTCAGATATCCAATCTGGGTTAATGATGTCGAAAAACAAATCCAGACTGTTTGTGAAAAATATGACATTTCATATCTTGAAAAACGAATTGAACTGGCTGCAAAAACTGATGCTGCAAAATATCTTAAACCAAACTTTAAGATCGGAGAAAGTGAGGGAAGAAGACCAGCTTTACTATCTGTATGTAATAGGTGGTATTGGGAGAGACAAGAAAAACTTGATGATCCGAAAACATTCAATAAAGTTTTAGAATTAGCCAAACAATGGAACAAGGATCATTGCACGACTTTACTTTCTGATGATCAGGTTGAATATCAAAACGAATGTGCTTACAAGCATTCTAAACAAATCAAGGAAAATGGAACAATGTTTCCATTACACCAAAAGAAACAACGTGATGAAATTGATGTTTATGATCTAGCTGCAAAACTAATGGATGAATATCATTTTCTAACACTTGAAAAAACAAACGATATTTTGTTTTACACAAATGGGTTTTACCGAGAAGGTGGAGAATACATAATTCAAAAAAGAAGTCGTAAGCTTGCAGAGAATGTGAAACTAAACCACATAAGAGAAATCAAAGGAATAATTACCGATGAAACTGGATACAGGGATCGTGATGAGTTTGACACTGATGAACATATTATTAATCTCAAAAACGGAATTTACAATCTAAAAAACAGTAGTTTCAAAGAACATAGTCCTGATTACCTGAGTCGTGTACAGATTCCAATTTACTATGATGAAAATGCAACATGTCCGCGGTTTGACAAGTTTTTGGAGACTTCACTTGAAAATCATGAAAAAAAGATTTACACAATTTGGGAGATGATTGCCTACTGTTTTATCAAAGACAATACCTTGTTGATCAAGGCATTCATGAATACAGGCTCAGGCTCCAACGGTAAATCGATTCTTTTTGGGATTATTGAGGCCTGTCTAGGCAAGAAAAACATATCTGCCAAAACAATTCATGACTTTGAAAAAAACAGGTTTGCATCTGCAGCCCTTGAAGGCAAGCTTGCAAACATTTGCGCTGATGTCGGTTCAAACGGAATATCAGAAACTGAAATGTTAAAGAAGATTATTGCCGGTGACTCTATAGACTGTGAGAAAAAGTATTTTGATTCTTATGCATTTTCTCCTTTTGCGACCTTAATTTTTAGTGCAAATGACATCCCAGAGATTGAGGATGAATCAAACGCATTTGCCAGAAGGTTTGAGATTATAGAGTGGAATAAGGCATTTTATGGTGATGAACGTGATCATACAATTAAGACAATCAGAAAAGATCCTGGAGAACTGTCAGGAATTTTCAACAAGATAACGGTGATTGCAAATGAATTACTAAAACGTCAAGCCTTGAAATATGAAACAACTATAGAAGATGTAAAAAAGAAATGGAGACTAAAATCAGACTCTGCCAAGAATTTCATTAATGGGGAAGTTGCACAGGGAGAGGATTATTATGTTGAAAAAGTTAGATTGTTTTCTGCTTATGTGAAATTTTGTAGTCAAAATGATATGAAACCACTGTCAAATCAAAAATTCAACGAGAAAATGCATAAAGAGGGATTCATTGATACAACCAAACGCCTAGGTGACAGGACCCCCAAGATTTGGGAGTGTTGTAATTTACGAAGTGATTTGAGGGGAAATAATGCATCTATCGTATAATGTTCCCGAGTTTCCAATGTTTCCGGCATTTACAACCACTCTAACTATTGTTCTTCACTCTTTCTTCATCATTGTTAATATTTCACTGGGTAAAAGAGGTGGAAACAACGGGAACATGGAAACACAATACCAAGAAAGGGGAAAAATATCATGAGTTCTAGTTGCAAAGGCATCTGTTTTCAATACACAGTAAAGATTCCATTTAATCAAAAATACTATTCTGATAACCGAGTATTCTGTAGGCAATGCGAGAGATTCATGAAGATTCCAACTGTTAGGTGTCCATGTTGCAAGAGTTCGGTGAGAAGCAGGTCTAGAAGTAAGAAATGATGATACTATTTTATTTTTAATTCTGTTAAAATCTATTCAAAACAAAAATAATTTGAGATAAAACTTTTTCAGTCAAACCAATAACTCTAATATTAATGAGTTACATATTTCTCTTTTATGATATTGTGATGTACTCTATTTACTAAAATATTTAATAATTAATTATAATTGGCAAGAAATCTCGTCGTTATTATTTCATTGACATTGTTTTTAGGAGTATTTGTCCTGGGATTCTCTTTTCAAGAATCCTTTGCATACGAAGTAACATACGATCCAACCGGATTTACTTTGAAAGACAATCCAACCATCTGTGTTGTAAACCCCTCTTCTTATGATTTATCGGAAAAAGAAATAGAGAAATTACTGAAACAAACAAAGTTAAGTTCAGATGAGTGGGAAGCCAAGTTCAAACAGAATCAAAGAAATTCTGAAGTTTGGGAAATTAACTATGTTGTAATTTCAGAATCAGACGATGATTCTGATTGTGACATATCAATAGTTTTCAAACCAAAACCTGGAGATGAGCGATATGAGCACCTTCTTGCAGGATTGGCAGACTATGATCCAATTGATGACAATTATCTAATTACGATCTATTATTTACAAACAAAGCTTCAATACGAATCTGAAAGAATTGGTGATACTATCTATTATTGGTATGAGCCTTGGTTTGGTGATGATCTAAAAATATCTCAAGATCTTGGCAATACAATTAGGCATGAGATTGGACACTCCTTTGGATTAGGGCATTATAAGCCAGATAATCCAGATGTGCCTCTTGAGTGGGCAAAAGGATTTTCTCCATCTCCTTCAATTATGGTTGAAGTTATGTTTGAAAGCCCTCAAGAACTAAAAATCCAAGATGGCGATATATCGAAAATACGGGAAATATATGGATCTGATGGTTTTCAAACCTTCATCAATGATCAAAGCTTTGACTCTTTTAGAGCAGAGGCTTTTCTAGAAAAAGACTACCATGATGAATTAATCAAATATTCAGAAAAATATCTTGGTGTGGAACCCAATAATGAAGACGCATTAACTTTCAAAGCACTTGCTTTATGGGAACTTGATTATTATGATGAGTCTGTCATTATCATGGATAATATACTTGACACTAATCCTGAAAATCAAAATGCTCTTTACATCAAAGCTAAATCTTTTTACAAGTCTAAAAATTATGATGAATCGCTAAATCTAATGGATAAACTCATTGAGATTAATCCTGAGCACTACAAGGCTCTTAGCTATAAGGGATTGATTTTGGATAAGATGGAAAGATACGATGAGGCAATTGAATCTTTTAAAAAATCCTTTGAGATTAATCAGTTTTACAAAACTAATTTGAACAGATGGGCTAATCTACTATCTGATTTTGAATATTATGAAGAATCTCTTGAACTATACAATAGGGCAATTGAAATCGATCCAAAATATGTATCGGCATTATACAATAAAGCAAACACCCTTCTTGACATGGAATATTATGAAGAAGCATTAGAATATTATGATAAAGTTCTTGAAATCGATCCTAACCACGTTAAGGCCCTAAAAAACAAAGCCATAACATTAGAAGCTTTAGGCAACCTTGAGGATGCCCAAATATATTATGAAAAATCTGAAAAAGCAAAATCAAAAGAATCCGATACACAAGTAACTACACCTAATGATAAAAAAGAACCTGTTGAAAGAATTGGGGAACATAAACTGGTTGGGAATACAATCAAATCAGAGATCCCAGATTGGATTCGAAATAACGCATCTTGGTGGGTTCAGGGGAATATTGACGACAAAGCATTTGTCGGAGGAATACAATTTTTGATAAAAGAAGGAATCATACAGATTCCAGAAACTACAACATCAATCACAAATGGTACTCAGGACATTCCAGTATGGATAAAAAACAATGCCGATTGGTGGGCTCAAGAACTAATTTCTGATGGCGACTTTCTAAAAGGAATCCAGTTTATGGTTGAAAATGGAATAATTACAGTTTAGACAAGTTGAATTTTTGGTTAAAACTGATAATTTATTCAATTAGTGACTTGTCAAAGGTCGTAGCCCCTGTCTGGTCTCGCTTTCCGTTCTCAGGATTGATGTAATGTGTGCCTGGTCTGCCTAAAAATGAGTCTAAATTAGATAGATTGGCCTCATGTGTTGCCTGTCATTTGTTTAGGTTGATTTGATCTGAAATAAGAAAGGACTTGATGTATGTACCCGGAACCCTGTTGAATTCCTCAAATATCTCAAAGGGCTCAAATGATGCGAAATACTGCATGAAAGAAATTTGCAGAATTATTCTATTGAGAAGTGTTTAGAAAAAACTATTTCTCAAAGTCCACATAATATTGCAGGAGTTGCATCTTCTGCATCAGAAATACATGTGTCATCTCCAAGTCCACCATTAATGATATCATCACCTGCTCCACCAGTAAGAATATCCCTGCCTGGTTGGCCTCTAATGGTGTCATTTCCATTTCCTCCATCTATTACATCATTTCCAAATCCGCCAACTAACCAGTCATTTCCATCAAGACCAAATATTTCATCCCTGCCTATTTCGCCAGTAATTATATCATTGCCTGCTCCTCCAATGATACAATCGTTTCCTGTCCAGCCAAAAATAGTATTACTAGCATCAGAAGCTAAGATAAGATCATTAGATATGGTTCCTGCCAGAAAATTGCCTAGAGAGCCATCTCTGTTATCAATGACATTGTATTGTCCACTAGATATCAGCTGGTCAATGGTCAAATCATTGCAGAATAGTTCAGTAGTTGGTGATTCTAAAACAGTTACAGAAAAACTGACAGTTGAGGTATTTCCAGAAACATCTTGTGCTGTACAAATTATCATAGTAGTACCAATTGGAAACAGAGAACCTGATTCTGGATCACATGATATAGCAGGATTAGGATCAGT
>Ga0224508_10004442_pt1 | contig 11451 bp, 13 predicted proteins | sample SF_Jan12_sed_USG_4_FD_170157 | JGI IMG/M metagenome (GOLD analysis project Ga0224508, IMG submission 170157) | Sediment microbial communities from San Francisco Bay, California, United States - SF_Jan12_sed_USGS_21 | ecosystem: Environmental > Aquatic > Marine > Sediment | place: USA...
CGACCATACCCTATCGTTATTTCGCCGCGGCGCTGGGGTTCCACATCCTGCTCTGGGCGCTGATCGCGGCCTTTCCCGAGGACGCGGCGGTTTTCGCCGGCGGTTCCGGGCCGGCGCTGGCGGCGCTGCACAGCTTGACGCTGGGCGTGCTCACGGCGACGGCCATGGGGGCGGCATTTCAAATGCTGCCCGTGGCGACGGGACGGCCGCTGCGCAGCACAAGGGCCGCCCGGATCGCATCCTGGTTCTTCATCCCCGGCACCGGCCTCTTGATCTGGGGCATGGCGGCGGGCGAGCACCTGCCCATGGCCCTGGGCGGATTTGCCGTGGCGCTGGGCCTCGGCATTTTTCTCGTCCTCATCTCCGAGATCCTGTGGCGCGCACGCGGCTTCGAGCCCCTGGGCCGTTTCGGCCTGACGGCGCTCGCGGCCCTCTTGGTCGGCGTCGCGCTCGGATTCGTTCTGATCATGGACGACGATCACGGCTTCCTGGACCAACGGGCGCGCACGGCCGCGGTCCATCTGATCGTCGCCGGGTTCGGCTTCATGGGGCTGCTGGCGCTCGGCTTCAGTCACGTCTTGGTGCCCCTCTTCGCGCTCGCCCAAGGCGTGCCGGCGGGCGAAAGCCGGGCCACCTTTGCGCTGAGCGCCCTCGGGCTGGTGGCTGGTGCCGCCGGGGTCTATCACGGGGTGTGGTTCCTGGCCGCTGGCGGGGCGTTTTTCGGACTCCTGGGCGCAGCGTTGCATTTGCGCGGCATGGCGCGGTGTCTGGCGACCGGCATGCGCAAGAACCTGGGCGTGTCGGCGCTTCTCCTGCGCGCCGGCTGGGGCTTCCTGGTCACGAGCTTGATCGTCGGCCTGGTCACGGCCCTCGGCTTCTTCGAGATGCAGGGCCCGCGCCTGTTCGCCTTTCTCGCGCTGTTCGGCTGGCTGCTCACCTTCCTTCTGGGTGTCTTGCAGCGCATTCTGCCGTTCCTCGGGTCCATGAACGCCACGGGCGCCGGAACCAAACCGCCGCGGCCGAGCGAACTGGCGCCCGAGGGCCTGCTGCGCGCCCATGCCCTGCTCCACGCCCTGGCCCTCGTCCTGGTCGGAACCGGCATTGGAATGGAAGCGGCCCTGCCCGTTCGCCTGGGGGGGATCGCCGGTCTGCTGGGCGCCGTGATTTACGCCGGCTTCGCGCTGCGCATCTGGTGGCTGATCCACGGCCGCCCCCACGCCACAATCAAGGAAAGGCCCTGACCATGTTTGCCCTGCGTCTCGGAATTCTACGCAGCCTGCACGAAGAACACGTCGCCATGCTCGCCGTGCTCGAGCGCCTTGAGAACCTGCTGGCCGCGAACGGCCCGCGAAATCCACCGGATGCAACCGAGGAGAGCGTCGCCAAGCTGCTCGCCGACGTCGCCGCCGCGCTCGGCGACGACGTCACCCACCATTACGCTTTCGAGGAAGCCCGCCTGTTTCCTCGCTTCGCCGAGCTCGCCGACCCGGGAATCCCCGAGATGCTGCGCCAGGAGCACGAAATCATCCGCCCCCTGGCCGAGCGTCTGGTCGCGATCATCGCCCAAGCGAAGACCGACGGCTTTACCACGGCGACCTGGGCCGAATTTCACGGGACCGGCGGCGAGGTCGCCGAGCGCGAAGCCTTCCACATCCAAAAGGAGGAAATGGGGCTTCTCCCCGCGCTCGATCAAATGCTCGAGGAAGACGAGGATGGGCCCCTGCAAATGGCCTATGTGGAGATGAAGGGCGGCTGAAGCCGCCTGAAACGAAATGCCGGACAGGACCGGCAGCCGCTTCGGTATGACACGGCATCGCAAGTCTCGCTCGGCAGGCGACGAGGTCTTACCGCCCCCTGTCGGGCGGGCGGCTACAGCGCCAGCTTCATGCCCTCGTGGCTGGCGACGAAGCCGAGGCGCTCGTAGAAGCGGCGGGCGTCGGGGCGGGCCTTGTCGGTCGTGAGCTGGAGCAGGCCGCAACCGGTTTCCCGGGCCCGCTCGATCGCGCGCCGGAACAGGATTTCACCCACCCTCCTGCCGCGATAGCGCTTGTCGACACGCACGCCTTCGATCTGACCCCGCCGCGCGCCGAGCCGGGACAGGCCCGGTATGACCGTGAACTGCAGGCAGCCGATCACCTCGGCGCCGTCGACCGCGAGGATGACCTCGTTGCCGGTCTGCGCCTGGATGGAGTCGAAGGCGTCGCGATAGGCCTGCGGCAGCGGTTCCTCGTCGCGCTCTCGCGTCGCGCCGAGCGGATCGTCGGCCAGGAGCCGGACGATCGCCGGAAGATCGGCCTCGGTCGCCGTGCGAAACCCGATCATGCCGAACTCCTACCGCGCCTCGGCGGTCGCTGCCCCGGGCTCGGCAAGGGCCTTCAACCGCCACCGGCGGTCTGGCGACCCAAGAGGCGGGTCGGGTCCACCGCGCGCGTGCCCTTGCGCACCTCGAAGTGCAGCTGCGGGCTGGCGACGCTGCCGGTCGAGCCGACCCGGCCGATGGTCTGGCCACGCCGCACCTTGTCGCCGCGCCTCACGGACACCTGCTCGGTATGCGCATAGGCCGTGACCCAGCCTCCGGCGTGCTTGATAAGCAGAAGGTTGCCGAAACCGCGCAGCTCGTTGCCGGAATAGGCGACCACGCCGTTCTCCGCCGCCCGGACCGGCGTGCCGCGCGGTGCCTTGATGTTGATGCCGTCGTTGTGCAGGCCGTCCCGTTTGGGCCCGTAGCCCAGTATGATCCGGCCCTTGACCGGCCAGAGGAACTTGCTGCCGGCGCGCGGCGGCGGTTGCGGGATCGCGGCCAGCGTGGGCGTGGCCTTGGCCGGCCGGACGGCGGCCAGGGTCTTGCCGGCCGGGGCGCCGAGCGCCGGCGCGGCGGCCGGCCGGGTGTTCGGCAGCACCAGGCTTTGCGCCGGCTTGATCGTGTAGGGAGGCGCGACCCGGTTGAGGCGGACCAGCTCGCTCAGCTCGACCCCGTACCGCCGCGAGATGCTGTAGACGGTCTCGCCCTTGGCCACAACGTGGGCGCGCAGCACCGGGATCAGCAAGGCCTGGCCGATCCGCAACGAATAGGGCGGCACCAGTCGGTTGGCGTCGATCACGCTGCGTACCGGGACCCCGTAGCGCCGCGAAATGCCGTAGACAGTCTCTTTGTGGGCCACGCGGTGGCGGCGCGGCACGGGGAGCGAGAGTCGCTGGCCGACCTTGAGCGGATAGGGCGGCCGCAGGCCGTTGTGGTCGATGACGCTGCGCGCCGGCACCCCGTAGCGCCGCGAAATGGCATAGACCGTATCGCCGCGCCGCACCACGTGGACCGGCCGGCGGGCCGGCGCCGGGCCCGTCCGCGGGCCGGCGAAGACCGCGCTCTTGCCGGAGGGTTCGGACTTGGCCGGCACCGGACTGGGAGGGGTTACGGGCTTGGCCGCGGCCGCGCGGGGCGGGCTCTTGGCGCGCGTCCGTGGGTTAGCGCAGGCCGCGAGCGACAGAACCGCCAGCGCTAGCAGTGCAGAGCCGAGAGCTTTGCTGAAGCCGGTCGTCATGACAGCCGGAGCAGCTCCTCGATGCACGATCCCTTTCCGGCACGGCCACCTAGACGGCGGCCGGCCACGTTCTGTTCTCCTTCATGCCAGAGTCGGCCCCGCGCGTCCAGTCGGCTGCGCCTCGGGGCTCGATGTCCCGACGGCCGGGTTCCCGGCCGTTTCCGCCGGCGCGCCCCGGATAAGGGGGACGAAGCGTACCCCGCCGAGCCGCTCCTCGATCACGCCGGCCTCGCCGCGCCTCAGGCACAGCAGGTCCTGGTCGCGCCCGGTCCGGCCGACCGGCAGGACCAGGATGCCGCCCGGCGCCAGTTGATCGACCAACTCGCCCGGCACCTCCGGGGCGGCCGCGGTGACGATGACGCGCTCGAAAGGCGCCTGCGCGGGCCAGCCCTGGGCGCCGTCCCCGGCACGCGTGGTGATGTTGTGCAGCCTCAAGGCCGCGAAGCGCTGCTCGGCCGCGCGCAGCAGTTCGCGATAGCGCTCGATGGTGTAGACCCGGCGGCACAGCCGGGACAGCACGGCGGTCTGGTAGCCCGAGCCGGTGCCGATCTCGAGCACCTTGCTGCGCGGCCCGGCCTCGAGCGCCTGGGTCATGACGGCCACGACCTGCGGCTGGCTGAGCGTCTGACCGTGGCCGATCGGCAGGGCCCGGTTCTCGTAGGCCTGGTCCTGAAACGTCGGCGGCACAAAGGCCTCGCGCGGCACCCGCTCTACGGCGGAGAGCACGCGGGTATCGGCGATGCCGGCCCGGCGCAGCTCCATGATCAGCCGGATCTTGCGCGCCGCGAGGCTCATACCAAAGGTCCTTGATAATGACTCATTTCATGGGAGCGGATCGGGTCGCCCGGGTAGGCGCGGTGCGCAGCGCGATGCGCACATCGGGCAAGCGCCGCAACGCCCCCGGCGCCCCGATACGCCCCACCCGGAGGGCCGGGCGCTTTTGGCCGCCAGCCGCGTTGCGCACTGCTTGTTGTACACGCACAACGGCGCAGCGCGCGCCTTGCTGGCGGCCAAAATCGCCTCGGTGAAATGCGTCATTATCAAGGACCTTTGGTATCATTCAAAGACCCCCTCGAGACGCTCCAACGTCGCCTTGTGGGTCAGGTCGAGGTGAAGCGGCGTCACCGCGATCGCGCCGTCTACGATGGCCGCCAGATCGGTATCAGGCTCGGAGGTCGAATCCCTCAGGAAATCGCCGAGCCAGAGATATGCCCGGCCCGCCGGATCCTGGCGCTCGACGACTTGCAGGGTGGTGTCCCGCCGGCCTTGGCGGCAAGCCCGGATGCCGTTCACCCGGTCTGCCGTGCGCGCCGGGAAGTTGACGTTGACCAGCAGCTCGGCCGGCCAGGGCACGGCGGTCAGCCTGCGGATGATGTCGGGGGCGTAGCGTTCGGCCGTGGCCCAGTGGATCACGCCGTTGTCGTCGCGCATCTGGCTGAGCGCGACCGAGCGCACGCCGAGCAGCGCCCCCTCCATGGCGGCGGCGATCGTGCCCGAGTAGGTCACGTCCTCGCCCAGGTTGGCGCCGTGGTTGATGCCCGAGAGCACGAGGCCGGCCGGCTTGTCCGCCATGATCCGGTGCAGGGCGACCAGTACGCAGTCGGTCGGCGTGCCGTCCACCGCAAAACGCCGCGGGCCGAAGCGCCGGACGCGCAGCGGGCGCCGCAGGGTCAAGGAATGGCTGGCCGCGCTCTGCTCGTATTCCGGCGCCACCACCCAGACGTCCTTGGACAGGCCCTTGGCGATGCGCGTCAGCACCTTCAGCCCCGGCGCGTGGATGCCGTCGTCGTTGGTGACCAGGATCCGCGTGGCGGAGAGATCGAGCCCGTCCTCAGCCATTGGACGCGATGACCTCGAGCCCGCCCAGGTAGGGGCGCAGGGCCGCCGGCACCTCGATCGAGCCGTCGGCGCGCTGGTGGGTCTCCATGACCGCGATCAGCGCCCGGCCGACCGCGACGCCCGAGCCGTTCAGGGTGTGCAGGAAGCGCGTGCCCTTCTCGCCGGCCGGGCGGAAGCGGCCCTTCATGCGCCGCGCCTGGAAGTCGCCGCAGTTCGAGCAGCTCGAGATCTCGCGGTAGGCCCCCTGCCCCGGCAGCCAGACCTCCATGTCATAGGTCTTGCGCGCCGCGAAGCCCATGTCGCCGGTCGCCAGCGTGACCACACGGTAGTGCAGGCCGAGGGCCTGCAGGACGCCCTCGGCGCAGCCGACCATGCGCTCAAGCTCCTCGTCGGAGCGCTCGGGGTGGGCGATCGAGACCAGCTCGACCTTCTCGAACTGGTGCTGACGCAGCATGCCGCGGGTGTCCTTGCCGGCAGAGCCCGCCTCCGAGCGGAAGCAGGGCGTGAGCGCGGTGACGCGCATCGGCAGATCCGCCTCGTCCAGAATCTCGCCCGCCGCCAGGTTGGTCAGCGGCACCTCGGCCGTGGGGATCAGCCAGAAGCCCTCTTCGGTGCGGAACAGGTCCTCGGCGAACTTGGGCAGCTGGCCGGTGCCGTAGAGCACGTGGTCGCGCACCAGCAGCGGCGGGTTGACCTCGGTATAGCCGTTCTCGGTCGTGTGGCGGTCGAGCATGAACTGGGCGAGCGCGCGGTGCAGGCGCGCCAAGGCGCCCTTCAGCACGACGAAGCGCGCGCCCGACAGCTTGGCCGCGGCCTCGAAGTCCATCAGGCCGAGCGCCTCGCCCAGCTCGAAGTGCTGCCGGGCCTCGAAATCGAAGGCGGCCGGCTCGCCGAACAGGCGTTCGGTCCGGTTGGCGCTATCGTCGGGACCGTCGGGCACGTCGGCCGCCGGCGTGTTCGGCAGCCCCGAAAGCAGGTCCTCGAGCTCGGCGCCGAGCGTCCTTTCGCGCTCCTCGCCGGCGGCCATCCGGTCCTTCAGGCTGGCCACCTCGGCGATCAGATCGTCCGCGTCCCCGCCCTTGCGCTTGGCCTCGCCGATCGCCTTGGAGGCTTCGTTGCGCCGGGTCTGCATCTCCTGCAGCACGGTCACGGCTTCGCGGCGCTCGGCGTCGAGGGCGACGATCCTGGCCGAGAGCGGCTCCAGGCCGCGGCGGCACAGGCCCTCGTCAAAGGCCTCGGGGGCCTCGCGTATCCACTTGAGATCCAGCATGCCTGATCAGCGACTCGGGACGTCCGGGCGAAAGACGCGCCCTTATAAGGGCTTGCCGGCAGGCCTGTCCATGGTCAAAGATGCAGTGCGGCCGCGCTGCGGATCAGGTGGGCGCCACCTCGGTATCAGCGCCGGTATCCTCGTCGTCGTCCATATCGTCCTCGTCCACATCGTCGTCGTCGTACTCGTCCTTGGGCCGCTTCTTCTCGACCAGCTTGGCCATGTAGATCGAGATCTCGTAGAGCAGGACGATCGGGATGGCGAGCATGAGCTGGCTGACCGGATCGGGCGGCGTGAAGATGGCGGCGACGACGAAGACGCCGACGATGGCGTACTTGCGCTTGGCGGCCATGCCCTTGGAGGTCGCCAGCCCGACGCGCGCCAGCAAGGTCATGATGACCGGCAGCTGGAAGCAGAGGCCGAAGGCGAAGATCAGCTTCATCAAGAGCGAAAAGTATTCGCTGACCCGCGCCTCCAGCTCGATCGGCAGGGTCCCTTCGCCGCCGGCTACCTCGAAACTCAGGAAGAACTTAAGGGCGACGGGAAAGATGATGTAGTAGACCAGGGCGCCGCCGATGAAGAACAGGATCGGCGTGGCGACCAGGAAGGGCGCCAGGGCCGTCTTCTCGTTCTTGTAAAGTCCCGGCGCCACGAACAGCCAGATCTGGCTCAGGAAGATCGGGCAGGACAGGAAGGCGGCGGCGAAGAACGCCATCTTCACATAGGTGAAAAAAACCTCCGCCGGGCCGGTGAAGATGATGCGCGGCACCCGTCCGTCCAGCCCGCGGTCCAACAAGGCCGAGGCCAGCGGGTGCTGAAGAAAATTGAAGATCGGCTCGGCGAAGAAGAAGCAGCCGAGGAAGACCACGACGAGGCCGACTACGCTCCACAGCAGACGTTGGCGCAGCTCGATCAGATGATCGAGCAGCGGCATCTTGCCGCCGTCGTCCTGGTCTCCGGCCACGGCGGTCATGCCCTCTTCTTCGAGCTGTCGTCATCGGGCGCCGGCGCAGCGGCGTCGCCTTCGGGCGGCGGCGTCACCGAATGGGGCGGCGCCATCCGCACCGGGTGCTTGATGATCGTAGCCTTCGGCTCCTCCTCGGAGTCGCCGCCCTCGGCGGGGGCCTCGCCGGCGCCGTCGTCCGGGGCCGGGTGGTCCGGCGCATCGGGCTCGCTGGGCTTCGCCGCGGCCTCGATGTCCCGGGCCTCGTCCTTCACGCTGCCCGTCGGATCGATGGCGTTCTCCACCGCCTGGTCGACGTCGAACCTGGTGGTCTTCTCGATCGCCTTCTTGGCGTCCTCGAGGTCGGCCTCGCGGATCATCTCGTCGACCCCGGACTGGAACTCGCGCGCCAGCCCCCGCGCCTTGCGGACCCAATGGCTGGCGGACCGCAGAACGCGCGGCAGGTCCTTCGGACCGATGACGATGAGCGCCAACAAGGCGACTACCGCCATTTCTGACCAGCCGATATCAAACATGGCAGCGCATCACGAACGGCGAGGAGCTAGGCACGGGGGTCACATGCGGGCCGGCTTCAGCCGGTGGTGCCCGTCTTTTCCTTCTCACTCGCAGGCGATCCGGCCTCCGCAGCGGTGTCCTTCTCTATGGACTTCCGCTCGCCGGCCTCGGCATCGACCTGCTCGTCGTCCAGGCCTTTCTCTTCCTTGAGGCCCTTCTTGAAGGCGTTGATGCCCTTGCCCATGTCGCGCATCAGCTTGGGGATCTTGCCGCCGCCGCCGAACAGGACGAGAACGACGGCCAGAACGATCAGCCAATGCCAAATACTGAATGTCCCCATTTATGGGTTCTCCCTAGGTACCTGGGTGCCGGTGTCGAGTGCCGGACTATGGCAAAAACACCCTAGCCCCGCAATCATTCCCGGCCGGACCCTTATGTGGCGTCGCCCCGCGGAAATACAAAGGCCTGCGAGCGATCGAGGTGCACAGCCAGGAGCTCGTCCTCGGCCGGCAGGAAGCGCCCGGGTATGCGGGCGTGCAGGTGCAGGTCATGGCCTTCGCTACCGTTGACGCTGAGATGCACCAAGCTGCTCCGCCCGAGCATGCGCGAGGCCATGACCCGGGCCGTGCCGACCTCGGCCGCCCCCTGGGCGCCGAGCGGCTGCAGGCGCAGCGCCTCGGGCCGGATCAGGATCTCGACGGCCGTTCCCTCGGCGTGTTCCGGGGCGGCCACCTCGCCAAAGGGCGTAGGCACCCGGCCACCCTGAACAATGCCTTCCAAGTGATTGATTTCACCGAAGAAACTGGCAACGAAGGCGCTCTCGGGCGCGAAGTACAGGTCGGTCGGCCGGCCCTTCTGGGCGATCCGACCCTCGCACATCAGGGCGACCCGGTCGGCCATGAACATGGCCTCCTCCGGGTCGTGGGTGACCATCAGGGTCGCCGCGCCGCTCTCTTTGAGCAGGTGCAGCGTCTCGTCCCGGATCATGTTGCGCAGGCGCGAATCCAGCCCGGAGAAAGGCTCGTCCAACAACATGACCCTCGGCGCCGGCGCCAGGGCCCTCGCCAGCGCCACCCGCTGCTGCTGGCCGCCGGAGAGGGTGTGGGGGAAGACCTCGGCCGAACCGGCCATGCCGACCTGACGCAGCACCTCGAGCGAGCGGCTGCGTCGGTCCTGGGCGGACAGACCGCGCAGGCCGAAGGCCACGTTGTCCGCCACGGAGAGGTGGGGGAAGAGCGCGTAGTCCTGAAACACTAGGCCGACGGCGCGCTGCTCTGGCGGCACGGCGACTTTGTCGTCGGCCACCGGCTTGTCGTCCATCAGTACCCGCCCCTGCTGCAAGGCTTCGAGCCCGGCGGCAATGCGCAACACCGTGGTCTTGCCGCAGCCCGAGGGACCGAGCAGGCAGACCAGCTCGCCGTGCGCGATCGAGAGCGTGAGGTCGTCGACCGCCACCACCTCGCCGAAGGCGTGACTCACCTGTTCCAGTCGAAGCGCGTCCACGTCAGGGGCCCCCGAGGTCCGAGTCACGGCGCGCTAGGCGTCCGGCCGCCGGATCCTCACAAATTGGAACGCTCAAGGTATTGCGGCTGAATTGCAGTTTCAATGAGTCCTAGCTCTTGTCCCCGCGCGCGGGTCTGGGACCGGCGGCCTCGCCCGCGGCCGAACCCCGCGGCGGATCGGCGGCCTCGTCGCCGGAGGGAGCGCCGGTGGTCTGGTCCTCCGGGGCCTCGCCGAACTCGGAGGACAGGATTTCCCAGGGATCTTCCTCCTGGACTTCGCTCGCGCCCGCCTCCTCGCTTCCGGCCGCGCCGTCCTCCATGGCGCCCTGCGCGCCCACGGCGGCGACCGCGGGCCGCGTATCGAGCAGACCGGCCGCCTTCAGTTCGCCCGCCCCGGGCAGCGCGTCTAGGCTCTCCAGGCCGAAATGGTCCAGAAACGCCTCGGTGGTGCCCCAGGTCACCGGACGGCCGGGCGTCCGCCGCCGGCCCTTGGGCTTGACCCAGCCGGCCTCCAGGAGCACGTCCAGGGTTCCTTTGGACAGTGCGACCCCGCGGATTTCCTCGATCTCGCCGCGGGTCACCGGCTGGTGATAGGCAACGATCGCCAGGGTTTCCAAGGCGGCCCGGGACAGCTTGCGCTCCACGGTCTTCTCGACCCGCATCAAAGGCGCCAGGTCGGCAGCCGTGCGGAAGGCCCAACGCCGGCCCGACCGCACGAGGTTGACGCCGCGGTTGGCGTAGAGCCCGCTGAGCTCCTCCAAGAGGGTCTCCAGGTCCGCCTGCTCGGGCAAGTGCCGGGCCAGCTGCTCGGGGCCAAGGGGCTCGGCGGCGGCGAAGAGCAACGCCTCCAGCAGCCTGAGTTTCTGAAAGCGCTCGCTCATTCCGGGGGCTCCTGGTCGCGCCCGCGCAGGTAGATCGGTCCGAACGCGCCGTCCTGGCGGATCTGCACCTTGCCTTCCCGGGCCATCTCCAGGCTGGCCGTAAAGGTCGAGGCCAAGGCCGAGCGCCATACCAGGCCGCCGTGCAGATCCGGCGGCAGGAACGCCGCCAAGGTGCGCCACCCCGGAATCTCGCCGAGGAGGCGGCCGAGGCGCTGCAAGGCTTCGTCGACCGAATAGAGCTCGCTCGGGGCGATGTGCAGGCTTTCCGCCCGCCCCCGTCCCCGGATCGCGCCGTAGGCCGAGAGCAACTCGTAGAGGCTGACCTGGTAGCTGGCCTGGGTCACGATGGGCAGCGGATCCGGCGCGCCGCGCGCGAACACGTCGCGACCGAGGGCCGGCCGCGCCATCAGACCCTCGCCGGCCTGCTGCATGGCCTCCAGCCGCTGCAACCGGTATCTGAGGGCGGCGGCCAGCTCGGCACCGCTCGGCTCGTCTTCGCCCTGCGGTTCGGGCAGCAGCAGGCGCGACTTGAGATAGGCCAGCCACGCGGCCATCACCAGGTAGTCGGCCGCCAGCTCGAGATGCAGCCGCCGGGCCCGGCGTACGAACTCGAGATACTGGTCGGCCAGTGCCAGGATCGAGATCCGCGTCAGGTCGACCTTCTGGTCGCGGGCCAGCTGCAGCAGGACGTCGATCGGCCCGCCGTAGCCCTCGAGGTCCAGAACCAGGGGCGCGTCGTCCGCTCCGCGCCTTGGGCCGTCGTCTTCGAACGGCGTCGAATCACTCACAGCACACCTCCCGCCAGCCGGTCAAAGATAGGCCAGAGCCACTCGATCGGCTTACCCACTATCCAATAGAACACATGGAGGTCCAGGCCAAGCCGCTCGCCGATCATCGGCAGCAGGAATATCACGCCGATGATGATCAGAAAGCCGAAGCGTTCGAGCCGGGCGAGCGGCAG
>Ga0224508_10004443_pt1 | contig 11449 bp, 14 predicted proteins | sample SF_Jan12_sed_USG_4_FD_170157 | JGI IMG/M metagenome (GOLD analysis project Ga0224508, IMG submission 170157) | Sediment microbial communities from San Francisco Bay, California, United States - SF_Jan12_sed_USGS_21 | ecosystem: Environmental > Aquatic > Marine > Sediment | place: USA...
CGTCGGCTGGTCGTTCTTCGAACAGTTTGGGTCCCGCTTCTCGGACCTGGAGCCGACTCTGTTGTTCTTGTTGACGCTGGCGGCGGTCGCCGTGTTCTTCGGGTCGGTGCTGCTCCACGAGCTGAGCCATTCGGTGGTCGCCCGCCGATTGGGAATCCCCGTTGAGGGAATCACGCTGTTTCTCTTCGGCGGAGTCACCAAGACCAAGCTGGAGGCAAGCCGACCCCGGGACGAGTTCTTCATTGCCGTGGTGGGACCCCTCACCAGCATCGCGCTGGCAGGAATCCTGTGGGCGACCGTGAACCTCACAGGTGACGTCTTTGGCGACCCCATACTGTACGCAGCCGGATACCTCGGATGGCTCAATCTCGCCTTGGGTCTCTTCAACCTCCTTCCGGGTTTTCCTCTCGATGGGGGACGGGTGCTCCGCTCCATTCTCTGGCGTGTGCAAGGCGACGTCGGAGCGGCGACCCGGGGCGCCGCCAAATCCGGGAAGGCTGTCGCCATCGTCATGATCGGTTTCGGGCTGTTGTCCTTGTTCGCCGGGGATTTCGGTGGCTTGTGGCTCGCCGCCATCGGATGGTTCCTGCTGCAAGCCGCCACGGCCGCCGACCAAGATGTCCTGCTTCACACCGTCCTCAGATCGGTAGCGGCCAAGGATCTGATGTCGCCCAATCTCGTCACCATTGATGGTGACTCCACAATCAGAGAGGCGGTGGACGACTATTTTCTGCGGTATGACCACTCCGCGTTCCCGGTGGTCGGCGCAACGGCCGGCCTTCTCCACCTACGAACTGTGCGCCAGATCCCGCTCGAGCAGTGGGAGGTCCGCCAGGTCTGGAGTGCTGCGTCCAGCCTCGATGAAACGTGCACAGTTGGCCCTGACGCCCACATGGACGATGTCATCGATCAGCTGCGAAGCCAGGACCAGGATCGTGTCTTGGTGGTAGACGAGGGCCGGATAGTCGGCATCATCACGCCGAGGGATATCGCCCGCTGGGTGCGGAGGTCACAGGAGTTGGGCATGACCCTGACTCGCTGATCGGGAGCAGGGCAACTCGGTTAGAGCACTTCCCATTCTTCGGCCGGTTCTCCGCCGGCGTCCTTGCCCCAGTCCTCGATGCAGCGTTCGACGAGAGGAACCGGGATGTTGGCTCGGTTGCCCTCACGCTGTGAGATGTGGATGCTGGGCGGCACCCGCGGATCGAATGATTCGACGAAGGCGTCTTTTCCGTCTGCGAACGCCTTCCAGCCATTGGAAAAGAGGTCACCGGTGGGCCCGACGATTTGGCGGGCCGCCGAATAGATGTTGGACCGCACGAACTTGGCGCCGTGGCGGCGGGCCCGCCACTCGGACGCCAACTCTCTGAACCACCGCATCAGGTGAGATCGCCGGTATGCATGGTCGTCAATCTACCTGAGAAAGCAGCCCTCTGGAAGTGGGACCTGACTTGGTGAAGGCCCCCGCTGTCAGTAGCGGACTTCGAAGGTTGTGAACGTCGGGTCGGTTGCCACTTCGTCGACGAGGCATCTGCTCACGGCGGCTCCCTCAGGTCCCACTTCCAGAAAGGCGACGATCTCATCCACCGCATCGACCGATCCCTGCGCCCATACGGCGACGGATCCGTCGCTGCGGTTGCGGACCCATCCCACCAGGTCGAGGGCCCTGGCAACACGCGCTGTGCGGTATCTGAAGCCCACTCCTTGCACGAGGCCGTCGACTCGGACGCTAATTGCTCTCATCGGCACATGCTGCCACGGGTCGCGCCGGTTGTACGTCGCCACGGCGCCGGTCCTTGTGGTGTCAGGCGTGTCCGCCCGATCAGTGTCGCGTCGGTTGTCCCGGCTGGGCGGGTTCCGAGCCGGGTCGGATCACGGTAGTTCGCGTTTGCGCGATGAAACGCTCGATGAGGCGGCGACCAGCCACGATGAGGTAGGCAATGACCGCCGAGGGCCCGGTGATTGTGAAGGCGAGACTGGGGAGCACGAAGATTTCCGAGCCGACCATTGCTCCGATGGACAGCGTGAGGACGCCCAGAAGTCCCAGCGTCCGGCACAGGGAGCCTCCGGGCCCGCGGGACGTCAGGGAGCCATCGGGTGCAGTCACAGAGCTAAGAACTACCGGCATTCTCGGGCTGCCGCTCCGGGACCTGTCGGCAGGGCGAGTTCTGGGCGCTTGACCGCCTAGTACCGTTCGCACCATGGGCGGGGATGTCCGGGTTCAGATCTACACCGTGCAGTCGGCGGCGGAAGCGCTGGCCGTGTCTGGGTTAGGAGTCGACCACATCGGCGTGACGCCGTCGCATCGAGGACTTCCGGGCGAGATCGAGGAGGCGTTGGCCGCCGAGATCTGCGAGGTGTTGCGCGGCGTAGCGGTCTCGGTGGCCCTCAGCGTCGAGCCGGACCTCGAGACCATCGAGCGCATGGTTCGTGTGGTTCGACCGGACATTCTCCATCTGTGTGGACCGTCCAACCTGGTCGATCCAGGCGCGGTCGGTGACCTCCGCCGGAGATTGCCCGCTGACGTCGCCATCATGCAGGCGATCGCCGTCACAAGTAGGCGGGCAATCGAATCGGCGAGACGGTACGAGCCGGTCGCCGACTATCTGATTCTCGACTCGGTGGACCCCGGGATAGCCGGCATCGGTGCCTCGGGGCTGGTGCATGACTGGGAGGTGAGCGCAGCGATTGTTGAAGAGGTCGACGTGCCGGTGATCCTGGCTGGAGGGCTCTCACCAGACAACGTCGCCGACGCCATCGCTGCCGTGAATCCGTGGGGTGTTGACTCTCTCACCTATACGAACGCACCAGCTGCGGACGGCGGCTTCCGCAAAGACCTGACGGCGGTGCGTCGATTCGTGGAGGCGGCACGATTCGAGGACGCGTCATGACGGTGGCCGTGATCGGCGACGCCAATGTCGATCTGGAGATCCGACTGCCGGTCGGTGCTGGTGAGCTCGTCCATGCCAACCCGGAGCCTCGTCTCTTCGGCGGTGGATCCGCCGCCAACACCGCCGCCGCGCTCGCCCGGATGGGAGTGAGGTGCACGTTTGTTGGAGCGGTCGGGGACGACAGTTTCGGCCGGTTCGCTGTGGACACATTGCGCGCCGCGGGGGTGGATGTGAGCGGCGCCAGCGTGACTGGCGACGAGCCGACCGTGACCGTGATTGTCGTCGTTCTCCCTGATGGGGAACGGCTCATCTACGTGTGGCCGGCGACGGGTGGGGCACACGGTTCGCTCGAGGTCGATAGCGCAGTAGCTGCCGTCGCCGGCGCCGATTGGCTGCACGTGTCCGGCATTTGCCTGAGGCTGTCACCTGCCAGAGAGGCAGTGCTGGCGGCGATGGATCAGGCGCAATCCCAGGGCATCCCAGTTTCGCTCGACTTGAACCTGCGGCTGGAGAACTGGGGCTGGCGAGGAGGTTTTCGTGAGGTCGTGGAGGCGGCGATCAACCGTGCCGACGTCATTCTGGGTGGAGCCAACGATGAAGTAGGGGCCCTCACGGAGCATGGTGATCCAGCGGCGGCGGCGCTGGCGCTGGCCGGGACCGATCGGATCGTGGTGGCTCGGATGGGCGGTGATGGATCGATCGCCTGCCACAACGGAAGCACGACGGGGGTTCCGGCGTTTCCCGTCGATGTCGTTGATACGGTAGGCGCCGGAGATGCCTTCAATGCTGGGTTCATTCGTTCGCGAATCTCCGGCGGGACGCTGCCGGAAGCGATGCGTTGCGGGAGCGCGGTAGCGGCACACACTATCTCGCATGCTGGAGCGCGGTCACACCCCACCTGGACGGAGATCGAACGATTGCTGAACGGCGGCGAGCCTCACGATTGAGAGAGTTCGGTCAGGGCAGGCGCTCCGAATCTCGTGGAGAATGACAGAGAACAAGCTCAGATGCTAGATTTCTGGCCATGAGTTCTTTGAGGGTCCTCCGACGAGAAGCGGGCTTCACGCAGGTTGAGCTGGCCAAGCGTGCCGGCGTGAGCCGGCAGCTGGTGGGCGCCGTGGAGGCAGGGCGGCACCTCCCGCGGGTCGATGCGGCTCTGGCACTTGCTGCGGCGCTCGACGTCGATGTTCGAGCCCTGTTTTCGGCTCCCCACGGCCCGGTCGATGTGGTCTCAGGGAAGGCTCCACGCGAGGGGGCACTCGTTCGACTGGGGAGGGTTGGCAATCTCGTTGTCACAGCTTCCACCCGTCTGGGCGCCGACGGTTGGGATGTCGCCGATGGGTCGATCGAACACGGAGAAGTCGTGGCGTTCTCTCGGCGGAACCCCGGCGTTGTCGTCGCCGGATGCGAACCAGGTCTCGAAGTGCTCGAACGTCTATTGCGCGAGCGAGGCATGGCTGCGCTATCGGTTTCGGCATCGAGCGGCGCCGCCATCGAGGCACTGGTCGCCGGACGCGTGCATGCCGCCGTGGTCCATGGCATCGAACCTTCGGCGTATCAGGTGCCGGCAAGCCTCGAAGTGGCGCGCTATCACCTCACCCGTTGGCGCGTCGGGCTGGCCGGCCCCCCGGAAGCGACTCATCGATGGTGGACGGGCGCCCTTACCGGACGTGTTCCGGTCGTGCAACGCGAATCATCTGCGGGAGTTCAGCGGGCATTCGAGTCGGCCGTCGGCCGAGGCGATGTCGACGGCCCCCGGGTCGCAACGCACCTCGAGGCAGCTCGGCGCGGCGAGCTCGGCGGGCTACCGGCTGTGACGATCGAGCCGGCTGCGCTAGCCGTCGGCGTCCCGTTTCATGCTCTCGAGACGCATGACGCCGAGCTGTGGGTGGCGGGTCAGTGGGCGGCCGATCGAGCGATTGTCGAAGCGCTCACCGTGATCGACGGTCCTGGCTTCAGGAAGAGACTGCAGGGCGTAGGGGGCTATGACCTGGCAGGCATGGGGTCACGGCTGGCATGAACCGGTTGCTCGTCAGCGTCGCCGTCGGCGGTCTCGTGGCGGTGACGGCGTGCGCAGAAGGAGCGACCACGTCAACCGTTTTCGTATCGGCGGCAGCCTCGCTTACTGATGCCTTCGCCGAGATGGAGGACGTGTTCGAGTCAGCGAATCCGGGCGTCGATGTCGTTGTGAATCTCGCAGGCAGCGCGACGCTGCGCGAGCAGATCCTCGACGGCGCACCGGTCGATGTGTTCGCCGCAGCAAACGAATCGACGATGACCGAGGTGGTCACCGCCGGCCGGGCGGCAAGCGCTCCGGTCGTGTTTGCCAGAAACCGACTGCAGATTGCAGTGCCGCTGGGAAATCCGGGAGCGGTGACGGCGCTGTCGGACTTCGCCGATGACGGATTGCTGATTGGATTGTGCGCCGAGGGCGTGCCATGTGGTGACCTGGCCCGCCAGGCGCTCCAGGCGGCAGGAGTCGTGCCGTCGATCGATACGAGCGAGACCGACGTGCGAGCACTCCTCACCAAGCTCGAAGAGGGCGAGATCGATGCCGGCATCGTCTACGTTTCGGACGTGGCCGCGGCCGGGGGAGCGGTGGAGTCGATTGACTTCGGCGGAGCGTCTGGCTTCGTCGCCGACTACCCCATCGTCGTCATGGAGAGCGCGCCGAATCCGGACGGAGCGGCCACTTTCATGGACTTCGTGCTGTCCGAAACGGGTCAACGCATCTTGGCCGAGCACGGATTCTTGCATTGACTACCAGGAGATCACGGCGGATCGTTCGACGACCACCTGCGCCGGTGGTGCTCCTGGCGGCGGCCGGGCTAGCCGTGTTCGTCGTTCCCTTGATCGGGCTGCTGGCCCGAGCACCGTGGGGCGATCTGTCAACTGTGCTGGCCGGGGACACGGTGGTTGACGCGCTTCGCCTGTCGCTCATCTCTTCGGTCGGTGCCACTGCTGTTTCAGCAGTCTTGGGTGTCCCTCTTGCGTGGGTGTTGGCCAGGGTTGATTTTCGTGGCAAGTCGGTGGTGCGGGGACTGGTATTGCTCCCGCTCGTCATTCCTCCGGTGGTCGGCGGGGCGGCCCTGCTCTTTGCCTTGGGACGAAGAGGGGTGATCGGCGAGGTCCTGTACGAGTCCACCGGGCTGCTGCTCCCGTTCTCGACGTGGGGCGTGGTCGTGGCGGTGACATTCGTGGCGATGCCGTTCCTCGTCATCACGGTTGAGGGAGCGCTCCGCAACCTCGATCCGCGCTTCGAGGCCGCGGCCGCATCGCTTGGTGCGAGCCGCTGGACCGTGATGCGCCGAGTCACCCTTCCTATGATCGCGCCCTCCCTGGCCTCGGGTCTCGTGCTCACCTGGGCCCGAGCGCTCGGCGAGTTCGGCGCCACAGTGACGTTCGCCGGCAACCTGCCTGGCAGAACGCAGACTCTCCCTCTGGCGGTGTTCGTGGGTCTCGAGTCCGATCGAGACGCTGCGGTCGCCCTCAGTCTCGTCATGGTGGCGATCGCCCTGGTCGTCCTCGTAGCGCTCCGTGACCGATGGTGGCGGGCATTGTGAGTGGCCGGCTCGAGGCTCACCTGGTCGTCCATCGATCGGACGGGTTTTCGCTCGACGCGGCACTGTCGATTGCGCCCGGCCAAACCGTTGCCTTGTTGGGGCCAAACGGGGCGGGAAAATCGACGGCGGTTAGCGCCCTCGCCGGCATCATCCCGCTCGCCGGTGGGCGGATCGAACTCGATCGTGACGTGCTCGATGATCCCGGGGCGGGTCGGTTCGTGCCCCCCGATCAAAGGAGCATCGGCGTCGTGTTCCAGGACTACGTGCTGTTTCCCCATTTGACGGTTGCCGACAACGTCGCCTTCGGCCTTCGCAGCCGCGGTCTCAGCCGGTCAAGCGCCCTTGCCAAGGCTCACGATGTGTTGGAGCAGCTCGGCGTAAAAGAACTGGGCGGACGCAAGCCGCGGCAGATCTCGGGTGGCGAGGCACAACGGGTTGCGCTTGGCCGAGCCCTTGCCACCGACCCAAGGCTGCTCCTTCTCGACGAACCTCTCTCGGCTCTCGATGCCACGACGCGAGCCGAACTGCGACGTGTCCTCGCCGACCACCTGTCCCGATTCGACGGACCGCGGCTGCTCATCACCCATGACCCCACGGAGGCATTCCTGCTCGCTGATGAGATCTACGTAGTCGAGCACGGCACCGTGACGCAGTCGGGGACTGCAGAAGACATTCGACTTCGACCGCGGACCTCTTACGTGGCCGACTTGGTGGGCGTGAACCTCGTCGAGGGGGTGGCGGGCGCCGGGGGTGTAGACGTCGCCGGTCATGAGCTGAGAGTTGGTGACACTCACGCCGCCGGGCCGGTTTTGGCCACGATCCACCCACGGGCGATCTCGCTCCATCGACACGAGCCAGAGGGAAGTCCTCGTAACGCCTGGCCGACTCGGGTGCGCCTCCTCGAGCATTACGGCGACCGGGTTCGGGTGCTGACCGAGGGCCCGTTGCCGCTGATTGCCGAGGTCACACCGGCTGCGGAGTCAGCGCTCGATCTAACCGTCGGCTCCGCAGTATGGGTGTCGATCAAAGCCACCGAGATCGGCGTCGAGGCTCGATGACGCCGTGCGCATGGGCGGACAGCCGCCGGGGCCCTAGCAGGCGCGGTCAAGCGCGCCGGGGGACGAGGTCTCGTACTGCCGCCGGATCCAGGCCAAATGGAAGTTCTAGCCGGTGACGCTCGAGGAGCTTGGTGTCCGTGAGAATGTCGACGGTTGGGCCGTCGGCGACCACAGCTCCGCCGTCGAGGATCACAGACCGCTCGCACAGTTCCAAGGCCAACGGCAGGTCATGCGTGATGATGATCTGGGTGATCGTCAGCTCCTGCAGCAGATTGAGCAGCTCGCGGCGGGCGGCGGGGTCGAGGCCGGAGGATGGCTCGTCCAACACGAGAAGATCAGGCCGCATTGCGAGCACCGTGGCCAAAGCGGCCCGGCGCCGCTCGCCGCCACTGAGGTGGTGCGGCGGGCGACTCTTCAGCTCGGACGCTGTCACCGCGGCCAGCGCCTCGTTGACCCGGGCGTCGAGCTCGTCGCCGCGCAGCCCGAGATTTGCCGGGCCAAATGCCACATCTTCGCCCACAGTGGGCATGAAGAGCTGGTCGTCGGTGTCCTGGAAAACGAGACCGACCCTGCGCCGTATCTCGCCGAGGTTCTCCTCGGACAACGGGAGATCTCCGATTTGGATAGTGCCGCCCTCCGCCTCTTTGATCCCGTTGAGGTGTAGCGCCAACGTCGTCTTGCCCGCCCCATTCGGACCGAGTAGAGCCACGCGCTCCCCACTTTCGATTCGGAGATCGACGCCTGCCAGGGCCTTGAGGCCATCCGGATAGGCGAACTCCAGTCCCTGAATGTCGAGGGCCATTGATGTCATGTCAGTACCCCTGCCGCCAGGGCGACAGCGAGCCCGAACAGGGGGAGGGCAGCGCCGATGGCCCAGTCGCGCCGGGTGGCGCGTCGGTGGCCCAGGTCGGGCATCGCCCCGGTGTAGCCACGGGCAAGCATGGCGTCGTACACCCGCTCACCCCGCTCGTAGGAACGAATGAACAGGGCGCCCGCCGATGCAGCGATCGGCTTCGCCTGCCAGAGCCAACGCGGATCGTAGCCTCGAGCGGTCATGGCGACTCGCATCCTGCCGAGCTCGCCGGCAATGACTTCGAGGTACCGGATCATGAAGGTTGCTATCGAGACGAGCACCGCCGGAACCTTGAGTCGTCCCATACCGCGCACGATGTCGGGAATCTCGGTGGTAGCAGCCAGAAGGATGCTGATGGTGGCTCCGATCGATGCCTTGGCGATGATGTTCCACATCGACCACAGGCCGTCCACTGACAGCGAGATCCCAAGGACCTCGACCTGCTCCCCGGAGCCGATGAATGGGATAAACACGGCAAACAAGACGAAGGGAACGATGACGAGGAGCCGCCCGGCCACAAAACGGAATCGCACGCGGGCCAGCCGAACGAGGAGAACGATGGCCGCTGCAAAGGCCACGAAGGCCCAAATCGCCTGCGGTGGGGAGATCGCAACTGCAACGACGAATAGAAAGGCGGCAGCCAGCTTGGCTTCTGGCGCCAAGTGGTGGAGGAGGGTGTGTTCGTGCACGTAGAGTGCGTGGGCGTGCCCTGCTCCCACGGTTATACGCCGCTCGGTTGATCACGCCGTGGCCGCGAGCCGCGGACTGCAGCAAACAGGCCGAAGCCCACGAGCAGGGTGATAAGCACACCGGCCGCGCCGGCGATGGCCAGGCTGAGGGCTTCGTTTCCGATGCCGCTCGTGGCGTAGTCGGCGAACACGAAGCGATCGAGCGTGTGGTCCTGTGCGTTGGCAGCGATGCCGGTGTCGGCGGCGACGCGTTCGAGGCCATCGGGGCTGTCGGCGGCGAACTGGCTCACCACCGTGCCAAACACGAGCGCTACCAGGATTCCCGAGATCACAAGAGTTCTGGCACCGATCGGCGTCCGGTCGCGCATTTGGGCGCGATCGAGATCTCGCGCTCCGTAGATGAGATCCGGGCGGGCAACGAGGATGGCACCCATGGCCAGCCCGCTGATCACTCCCTCTCCGATGCCGATGAATAGGTGGACTCCCACCATGGCTCCCAACACGGTGTCGAACGGTATCGGAGCGGTTGCTCCGAAGAGCCATTCCAGAGAGAACGCCATCGACGACAGAATGACCGACCCGCCGCCGGCCAACCCGGTCGCGGCGACGACGCCGGCTGCAGTGTTCGGGAGGATGCGACGGAAAAGCCGATACAGCGCCCAGCCGCCAAACGCAGTGACGATGGCCATGTTCAACACGTTGTATCCAAGCGCAGTGAGGCCGCCGTCGGCGAAGGCCAGCGCCTGAACCACAACCACGATGGTTACAACGATCGCCCCGATCGAGGGGCCAAGCAGGATCGCCGCCAGAGCACCGCCGAGAAGATGTCCGGTGGTTCCGGCGGCAACGGGGAAGTTGAACATCTGGGCAGCGAATATGAATGCTGCGACGATGCCGGCCAGAGGGACCTGCTTCTCTTTGAGAGTGGCCTTTGACTGATGAACGGCCGTGCCGATGACTCCGAGGCTCACGGCGCCGGTGGCCACGGCTGTTCCAGCGTTCAAGAAACCGTCGGGAGCGTGCACCGGTGCTCTTTCCTCAGCGTTCGCATTTGCGATCGTATCGCAACTGCGAATTATTCGCAAAAGTCAGTTGAACCCTCGTACCATGTCACCATGGAAGCCGATCAGGATTTTGCCGCGATTCTCAGAGACAGCGGCAATCGTATGACCGGGCCGCGGCGACAGGTGTGGGAGGTCGTGAGGCTGGCCGACAGTCATCTCACCGCCGAAGAGATCGCCGCCAGGGTGCATGCCAAGGATTCCACCGTCAACCTCGCTTCGGTATACCGAGCGCTGGCACTGTTCTCCGACCTCGAGTTGGTGAGGGAGTCGAATCTCGGTGATGGCGACGCCGCTCGCTGGGAGCTGGCCCATCCCGACGAGCACTTCCATCTCGTTTGCCGGCGCTGCGGAGCGGTTGATCATCATGTAGGGCGGCTCGTCGAAGAGATACGCGAGCACCTCTCGGGCGGGCACGACTTCTATGCCGAAAACATCGAGTTGGTGGTGACGGGTTTGTGCCAGCGCTGCGCGACGATCTCTGAGCAGCCGATCCGTCCCTAGTTGGGCTTGCCAAAACGGCGCCCCCGACAATATCGAACGCGGCGAGCCCCGATTGCGTCGGCGATGTGAGCTGCATCCCGCTCCACGCCGTGGATCTGTTCCGATGAGACCGAGTGGAGGAACTTGAGGCCTAGGAAATAGAGGCCGGGCATCTCACCTCCGATGCCACGATCGTGAAAGGGCTCCCGCATCCCTTCCTCGACTACTGGCAAGTCGATCCAGGAGAACCCGGGTTCGAATCCTGTGCACCAGACCACGTTGGCCGTGTCGATGCGCCGGCCGTCCTCCAGTGCTGGCTGTCCGTGCTGGACGGCGGTAACGCGAGAGCACGTTCCGCGCCTCCTTCTGTCAGGTCTTTGGGTTTGACTCTGATGAGAGGCTCGCCCGTGGACACCATCTTGGGCCGAGCCCTCCTGCCGATGGGTGTGCTCGTAGTGAGCACCCGGTGGAAGATGACGCGTCCGACGAATGGCATGAGAACCCGTGCCGCCACACTTTCGGGGCGGAATGGGAGGTGACCAGTGTCGGGACCGGACGACCAGACGTCGTGAGTTCTCGCCAGTTCCTTGGCGATTTCTGCTCCGGAGTTGCCGGCGCCAACCACGAGGACGGGTCCTTCCTGGAGTTGGCCGGGGTTGCGGTAGTCGGCGACGTGAAGTTGGACGATCCCCGGGTCGAGATCGCCGGCGAATTCCGGGACCCGCGGTTTCTGCCAGCTCGACATCGCAACCACGACGTTGTCAGCCTCAAAGCGTCGGTCGCCGGCAGTCGCCACGAAGACGTCCTTTTCCCGAAACAGTCTTTCCACGGTGACGCCGGTCTCGACTCCG
>Ga0224508_10004444_pt1 | contig 11448 bp, 11 predicted proteins | sample SF_Jan12_sed_USG_4_FD_170157 | JGI IMG/M metagenome (GOLD analysis project Ga0224508, IMG submission 170157) | Sediment microbial communities from San Francisco Bay, California, United States - SF_Jan12_sed_USGS_21 | ecosystem: Environmental > Aquatic > Marine > Sediment | place: USA...
CTGCAGAGGTCAGATAGGAATAGCCCAGTTTCGCTTGCTCCGAAAGATTTACCTTGGCGACGAAGAAGCGCATGTCCTGCTTGAGGTAACTCTCGACGACGCTGCTGGCGCCCTGCGGGATGCGATAGTCGTTTTCATCGAGCCACCTGATCAAACCGCTGCTTTCTTCGGCGGAGAGAATCAGGATGTCGTACTCGCCGACGGTATAGCTTGCTTCAATCGTCACGCCCGTTGATCTTCCTGCCGCGTCGAGTTCCTGCATCGCGGATGGCTGCGCTGCGTCATTCATCGACTTGTTCATTCGCATGTCGTAGCGCATGCAGGGATCCGGGTCGTGGTACTCGACGAGCCGCGGTGCAGTATAGGCGTCGAGATGTTCAACCAGGGCGCGGTCAGCGACATTGATTTGTTCGCGCTCGACAAAGGTCGGTACCGGAATAACGACCGCGAAGTCTTCGACATCGCCCTGGAAGTCGTTGGCCATCGTGATGACGGTGCGATCGTCGTCACGCACCAATACGACCTGCGACGCACGATTGAACAGGCTGGTATCGGCCTTGGCGACGTAGAAGCCGCAGAATGCCTGCGCCGTTGTTGTGATTGCGATCGTCAGCATTGCAACCGTCGCGGTAATCAGAAATCTCATCAGTACACTCCTTTGATTGGTCTGGCCGTATCTTTGGCCGGCTGGTCCCACCGGTAGATCTGTCCACCGGAGATGGCGTCGATCAATGGCACGAATGGCGCTGCAATGATCAACGCGAGAATCGGCCCGTTGGGTTCATAAAAAACAAACTGGATGCCGTAAGCGATCGATGCGACCAGCGCGCCGAAGGCAACGCGTCCTGGTGCGGTATTCGGTGATGTTTTGGGATCCGATATCATGAAGAACGCGAATATCAGCAAAGCACCGTTCTGTATTTGATGCAGTGGAATGCTCAATGGGTCGCCGAGCCAGATTGCCCTGCCGATGAGCAGCATGCCGTAGGCAAGCAGGAACGCGATCGTCGTCTCGGCGCGTTTCGCACGAGTCAACACAAGAAATCCGAGGCACGCCAAAGCAAACGCAGCGATTGCAGCACTGCCCCATTGTCCACTGGAGATCCAGGCCGCATCGCTAATCAGGATCAGAGACACCAACGCAACGTTGGCCGGATTGAAAACATGCTTGCCCCGCACTCGAATAAGAAACTTGCTGGATATGGCGATGCAAGCGGCAAGCATCGCGAGCGCGATCTCGTCAGTTCGCAGTAGCAGCGTCAGCGATATGGACGTAATCAATGCGCTCAGCGGACCAAACCTGCCCTGACCTGTCGCGCGTATGGCCAGGAACTGAACGGCCTGCGCAGTGACAAGGATCGCAATGGCGTTCTGCCAGCGGATGCCGAAGTCGAGAATGACGATGCCATAGCCGAGCAACAGACTCAGTACCACGATCTGGTAATAGCGTGGATCTCGCAAACGGGCCAAGTATCGGACAAATGCTCTCATGCCCGATACAAACGCAGTCTCCGGCCAGGCGGGGTTAAGGTGCGGGCCGAGGCGACTCAGGTTCGGACGAGATCCCTCATCGGCCGGGCGGCAGCGCTGTCGGGAAATACCGTGCTATCCAGGAATGACCCTGATAGCGACAGGTGTTCCGCCAGCACGCCTTTGAACAGGCTGCGCACATCGGCGGTTGGTCTGAGGTCGCGGTCCTGCAGCAAGTCGGATTTCGCCAGGCCGGGCCAATCGGCGATCACCCGACCGCCGTTGACGGCGCCGCCAACGAGTATCGCAGCCGATGCCGTGCCATGATCGGTGCCGCGCGTGCCGTTGACGGCGACGGTGCGCCCAAACTCGGTCACAACCGCAACGACCGTATTTGACCAGGTTCGGCCAAGTTCATTGCGCAAAGTGGTCAAGCCACCATCGAGGCCTGTCAGCCTGTTCGCCAGGGCACCACTTGTTGTTCCCTGATTGGCATGGGTATCCCAGCCACCGGCCTCGAGTACGGCGATCCGCGGACCGTCGTCGGCCGTCAGGAAGCGCGCCGTCGCCTGCATCATCGTGCGCAACTGTTCCGCATCGTTGCCACGGGATCGCATTTGTCCCATGGCCGCCTCGCCATCGGCAATCTCTTGTGATTTGAGCGCTTGAGCCAGGCGTGTGGCAAAAAACTCGTCTTCGGCGTACAGGTCCTGCAAGCGCCGCAAGGTGCTGTCATCGGCTTCAGGCAGTTGTGAAGGCGCCCAGCTCGTTACCGAATTGTTGCCGCGCAGTACCAGCGGAGTGTTTTGCGCCATCGCGATCGCGGCTTCATTGCCAAGCGTTCCTCCGAGTGGCGCGAGCGCGCGATTCAACCACCCATCACGCAGCAAGCCGACACCCGCCGCGCCGTTTTCGAGAACGTCCTGGCCGTCGAAGTGCGAGCGTTCGCGATAAGGACTTGCAATCGCGTGACAAACCAACGCCTGCTCTTTCTCGTATTCAGCGAAGATGCCGGGCAGGCTGGGGTGCAATCCGAACATGTCGTCGAGTTGCAGGAGTCCGCCGTCCCTGGCGGGAGACGGCAATGCAAGCTCGCCGCGTACTTTCCTGTAATTACCGTCGCCATAAGGTGCGGCGAGCGCAAGACCATCCGCGGCCCCACGGAGTATTACCAACACGAATCGTGCGTCAGTATTTGCCTTGGCAAACGCAATACCCGGAATTCCCGTTGCGATCGCGCCGACGCCTGCAGCTTTGAGGATGTCTCGTCTGCTAATCATGCCTACCTCCGTTGAAAATCGGGAGACGCGAGCAAAAGCGTCATGCCTTGAACGTTACTTTCGGCGCGTGAGATTGCTTTGCGAGTTTCGGGGTTAAACGTTGCTCCGAGGATGCCATCGCCGAGCTCCACCGGATTGACGCGCGAGCCGACAACTCTCGAGACGGTGTTAGACCACTCGATGCGCTTGTATAACGCATCGGCGCCACCCCAATAATCCGAGCTATCTGGCCACCCAGCCGGACTGCCCGGCCGAAACGGCGCCTGGCCCATAAGATCAAGCGCAGCGACGACGAAGCGCGCGTTGTCGGGTACGTGCTCGAAGGCCCGAAAAGTCGAGATGACGAAGTCATGCGGCGACTTGTATTTGCCGAACGGTGCCACCCATGCTGCATCTGCAGTGATCAGCGATTCGTACATTGGCGCGAGCTCGCCACCACTTTCCAGGTAGGTCGCTGTCAGTTCGTCCACCAGATCCCGAGGTGCTTCGTCGGCAACGAAGTGTGCTGCGAGTTTTGTGGCAAGAAATCTTGCGGTCGAAGGATGCATGGCCAGGTCCCGTAACACCGCCTCACCCTGCGCGATTCCTTTCTGCGCGTAGCGCTTGCCAAGTACGGTGTGCGTGCCGGGCTCGTGAATTGTGTCGCGAAATTCGAACTTGCCCGGGTCGCCCTCGGCAAAGCGGCCGTTCTCACCGGCGCCGCCGATCGACCATCCGGTGATCACCTTGGCAAACGTTGTGACATCGTGTTGCGTGTAGCCACCGTCAACGCCCAGGGTATGCAGTTCCAGGATTTCCCGCGCAAGGTTCTCGTTCAGGCCGACGGTACGTTCACGCTGTGCCCGGTTCGCACGGCGGCCGAGTGTCGAGGTGGGGCCGACCGAGCGCTGATTGTCGAGATACAGGATCATCGCCGGATGCCGTTCACAAGCGATCAGGAGATCAGCGAAGTTACCCGTGATGTTCGGACGAATCGCCTCATTCTCATAAAGCCCTGCGATCGCCGGTATCGGCTGCTTGTCAGCAGACACGGCGAAGTGATTTGTCCAGAAGTGCACCAGGCGCTCGTGAAACGGGTAGTCGGTGCTGGCAGCGAGGCGATATCTTGCGTGTGATTGCTCAATGTAATGGCTGCGCACGGTGCGGCCATACTTTTTGACAATGTCGGGAGCAGGTTCGTCATCGGCCGCCTCGCGCATTGCGCGCCGTTCGCGACGCAGGTCCTGGACCTCGACAAGCACGTCGGCCGCCCCGGGTAAACCGCTGAGTTCCGACGGCTGCCGGGCGGGGCCCTGTAACTGATCGAGCAGCCAGGCCGCAGGGCCTTTTTCGATCTTCTGCAAATCGCCGGGGCGGGCGCCCAGGCCAAAGCGGTTGGCGGCAATTGCCGGGTGGAATTTCATCACATGTAGCCCTCGTCGCTCCTCACTCTGTCGCGGTCCCGTCTGGACTTACCCCAGACACAAGGAATATGGCTGTTTCACCAAGAACGCTGCTCCCGGACATTGGTTGACCGGGTGGGGCAATCATATGACCTGAAATCGCGGATTGCAGCGGTGCCGCCGGTGATTCGACATAATAAGAGTAAAGAAAACAAATAGTTAAGAGTTTTGCATCCAAATGCCCGCCGTCCGGCATCTACCGGGTGAGAACTGCTCAAAGAGCAGACAACCAACAGATGGAGTAAGAAAAGTGGCTGGAGAATGGGTACCAATCATCATGTTCATCGGGCTAACGGTCATTGTTAGTCTGTTTTTCTGGTTTCGTTATCGGAGTCGCGGTGACATGCAAGCGACGATTCGTGCTGCGATTGAAAAAGGACAGGAATTGAGTCCGGAAATCATCGACCGCCTCGGCAATCCGGCATCGCCGAAGGATAGGGATCTGCGCCTTGCGCTGATCTGGTTAGCCCTGGCGGCGGGACTGGCGCTCAGCGGCTTTTTCGCGACGGATCCGAGCGGCATGGCGTTTACCGGTTCTTTGGCCGGCGCCGCGTTTCCGTTCTGTATCGGTGTGGCGTACCTGATAATGTGGCGCTTTACGGAGCATGACCGATAACTCAGACAGTAAAACCGCTGGAAGGCGAGGATCACTACCTCGTCGCCCTGGCTGTCGCGTCGCAGGACACGATGGCGTTCGGGGAGTTGATCCGCCGCCACCAGTCGCAGGTACGTAATTTCCTGCGCAAGCTCACAGCCAATCCTGTAGAGGCAGACGATCTGGCGCAAGAAGCGTTCTTACATGCCTGGGACAAACTGCAGACTTTTTCGGGCCGCGGATCGTTCATTGGTTGGCTGCTTAAAGTCGCTTATACGACCTTTTTGCAATCGAAGCGGAAAGCAAAGCGTTATGCAGAGGTCATCGATGAAGCTGGACATGTCGCACAACTGGAGTCGAGGAGCTATGCTCAGGATTCGGATGAAGTTTCTGATCTGGACAAGCTGCTCGCGGTATTAACAAAGGAGGAGCGTGCGATTCTGGTTATGTCGTACGCATGTGGATTGTCACATCGCGAGATTGGTGAGGCGACCGCGTTGCCGGTTGGCACGGTCAAATCCGTTATCTACCGCGCCAAGGAAAAGATCAGGACGAGTTTTGACATCAAAGATCATCAACATGGCTGAGAAGATCAAAGACGCAGAAGATCGCTTGCTCGAATCGATGTTTGCATCGGAGCCGATTGCAGACGATGGCTTTAGTCGTCGCATCGTCACACGTATTCGACGTCGACTATGGGTACAGCGCCTGGCGCTGCCCATTGCAATACTGGTCGGCGGTGCTATTGCTGTGAAACCGGCCGCGCAGCTCGTGATCGCGGTATCCAAAATACTGACTGTCGTTCCGCAAGGGGCGTTCGATATTCCGACAGGCTGGATTCCGCAAATACAGATCATTGTTCTCGGGGCGATGTTGCTTGGTGCCGCGCTGCTCGGCACCCGCATGCTCGAGGAATAATCGCAGCTGCCGGAACGCGTTGTCAGGAGCCTGTTGCTCGGTTACATTGCGTGCATGAGTCTTCGCGATCAGGTCGAATTGTTGCTGCCAAACTGGGAACGCTGGTATCCGAGTTTGTTCGATGCGGCGAGCGACCTCGGGCTGATTAGGGCCGAGGTTTGTGATCCTGGTTCTCTGTTGTTGACACGCCGTCACGCCAAGGTTCGGCAACGCGCGGAAGATGCGCATCGCGAGAAATGGGGAGGAAAGGCACAGGAGTAATCCTTCCCTTTTCTACGATGCCAATCGACCTGACCGCTCTTCGCAGGCAGTTTCCCGCATTGTCCGAAACGGACGACGACAAGCCGCGCCTGTATTTCGACAATCCGGCGGGTACGCAGGTGCCGCAGTCGGTTGCTGACCGGGTGTCCGATTGCCTGCTGTATAAGAGTGCCAATATCGGCGGCTACTTCCGGACCTCGGAACTGGCCGGCGAAGTAGCGCATGGTGCGCGTGCGGCAATGGCGGACTTTTTCAATGCGCCATCGCCCGATGACGTTATTTTCGGTCAGAACATGACGTCGATAACGTTCCACCTGTCGCGCTCGATCGGCCGGCATTTGCAAGCAGGCGACGAAATCATTTTGTCGCAAATGGATCATGACGCGAACATCGAACCATGGAAATTGCTGGCCCGCGACTTCGGTCTCGAGATTCGCTGGTTACCCTTCGACACGGAAAGCTTCGAATTCGATCTAGCCAAGCTGGACGATGTTTTGTCGAGCAGGACCCGGCTCGTGTGCGTGGGCGGCGCGAGCAACCTGACCGGGACGATCAATGACGTAGAGACAATCTGTGCCAAAGCGCGCGACGCCGGAGCATGGAGTTTTATCGATGGCGTGCAATCGGCTCCGCATATCGTTACAGACGTAGAAAAAATCGGCTGCGATTTCTTCGTCTGCTCGGCGTACAAGTTTTTCGGTCCGCATCAGGGGATTCTCTGGGGCCGCAAAGAGGTGCTCGAGCAACTCGACGCGTACAAGGTGCGTCCGGCCCCGCGCGAGCTGCCGTGGTGTTTCGAGGCCGGAACGCAAAGTCATGAAGGCATGGCAGGGACGGCGGCGGCGGTCGACTATTTCGCCTGGATCGGCAATACGATGGCCAATACCGCGGCATCCGCCAGCAGACGGCAGCAGATATGTGCCGGACTCGACCTGCTATTCGACCATGAGTGCTTGCTTGCCGAACGGTTGGTGAGTGGACTGCAGGACATCCCGGGCGTCAGGATTCAGGGCATTACCGATGCCGAAGCGATGCATCGCAGAGTCCCGACCGTCTCATTTGTGCATGACCGTCACCATTCTGCCTCGATCGCGAAGGCGCTTGCACAGCGCAATATATTTGCCTGGAGCGGTCACAATTATGCGCTCGAAGCCGCCCGTGCGCTGGGCATCGATGAAACCGGCGGAGCGGTGCGAATTGGTGCGGTGCACTACAACGGTCTCGACGAGGTCGACGGCGTGTTGAATGCACTGACCGATATCCTGGCCTGAACAAAACCGGCGCCCGGCGCCGTAGCCCCGCGATTCCTCGACTATACTTCGTGTATCCGGCGCGATGCCGGCAAAACAAATCAAATAAATCAGGGGATATGAATAATGAAAAAGATCTTGATAACCGCCGTGTCCGGTCTGATCGTCCTGTTCGTCGGTACCGGGGGCGCGCTGGCGCAAGAGGAGGCCGAGGAGCCCAATCTGGTGCCGGTAGAGACGTTTACCTGCGACTTCAATGACGGCAAAAGCATGAGCGACCTGCAGAAGGTCATCGATGAATGGAATGATTTTCTGGACAAGAAAGGCGTCGATTATTACTTTGCTGCCGTCATCACTCCCTTCTATTACGGTGAACTCGCTTTCGATATCGGTTGGCTTGGAGCCTGGGCAGACGGCAGCAGGATGGGTGCCGGCACGGACATGTGGCTTGCGGAAGGCAGTGAAATCAATGGCAAGTTTTTCGACGTTATCGATTGCAAGAGCCACAGCAATTTCGTTTCCATGCAGGTAAAAGAAGGGCCACAGGACGAGGACGAGTCCGATAAGAATTTTGTCATGTCTTTTTCGAATTGCTCGATGATGGATGGCAAGTCATTTGATGACTATCTGGCAGCCCAGGAAGCGTGGAATGCGTATCAGGACGAACATGGATTCAGCGACAGCGCGTGGGTCATGTTCCCGATATTCGGCGAGACGGATGATTCATACGATTTCAAGGCCATCGGAACCAACGACGACCACACTGCGTTTGGCAACGACTACCAGTTGATGAGCGAGGGGCATTGGCGCAAGTCCTCCGAGTTGTTTGACGAGGTCGTCGACTGTGATATCGGGCGTCTTTATAACGCAACCGTGGTTCGCACGATGACGGCAGGCGAAGACGACTAACAAGGTTATCGTCGTCCGCAATACGAAGAAGGGCTGTCCTGGGACAGCCCTTCGTGAGTATCGGATTGCGGAACCGGGTCAACGGCGGTGTGAAGGTAACTCCATCATCCGCACAAGACCCAATGGATTTCGCAATACCTTTGATATCTCACTAGACATGGATCACCTCCTTCAATGTTGTTTGCCCGGCCTGAGTATGTCGCGTAATTCTCAAAATGCCAAGCAAAAATTCCTTAGAAATCAGCACTAAACAAAATACATCTGTTGCGGTATCATAATCGGCTCAGCGCTCGACAGTCCATCCCAAGAAAACCAACAAAGAGGATCCCGGCATGGGCGAGGCTGCGTCCGCAATCGCTACCGAACATGAACCTGCGCCTGCAGTCGGTCCGGTGTTGCTCGGCGAGCGTATCGTCAGTCTGGACGTTCTGCGCGGTATCGCCGTGCTCGGCATCCTCGTGATGAACATCTATGCGTTTGCCATGCCGTTTCCGATGGCCTACAGCAATCCGCTGGCCATGGGGGGCACAGAGTTACATAACATCGGCACCTGGTTCTTCACGCACATATTTTTTGATCAGAAGTTCCTTAGTATTTTCGCAATGCTGTTCGGTGCCGGCGTGGTCCTGATGACAGGCCGGGCAGAAGCCCGGGGTGGCAAATACGGCCGCATCTTTTACCGGCGGCAGTTCTGGCTGGTCGTTATCGGCGCTGTTCATGGTTACCTGATCTGGTCCGGCGACATCCTGTTTATGTATGCCGTGATCGGCATGCTGGTCTATCTTTTCAGAAGGCGCAGCCCGAGAACGCTGATCATTATCGCCTGCCTGCTGTTGCCTGTTTCGTTGCTCATGAATTATGGGATCGCGACCAAGGCCATACAAATCCAGGCCGAGGCCAGCGAGATTACAGCTCTGCAAGACGCCGGTGAGGATATATCGCCGGAGCAGGAGAAATTACTCGAAGACTGGGAGGAGTTCCGGGCATTCCTGGCGCCATCGGACGAGGACATGCAGAAAGACCTGGACGCATACAGTGGCAGCTACACGGAGATCGCCGCACATCGCGCGCCGATCGTCGCCGGCATGCAGGTATACGCAACGCTGTTCTTTGGAATCCTGCGTGTCGCTCCGTTGATGATGATCGGTATGGCATTGATGAAGCTTGGCATTCTTGCGGGCGAGCGGCCGCGCAGCTTTTATCGCAAACTCATGTTGGCCGGTTACTTGCTTGGCTTGCCATTGACGATATTCAGCGCGTTCAATCTGTATGTGCATCAATTCGACACGCAGTACGTGATGAGAGTGGGTGGAATCGCAAACTATATAGGCAGTCTGGTCGTCTCATTCGGGCACATCGGCCTGATCTTGCTGATTTTCAAATCTGGCGCCCTGCAACGTGGTCTGGCCCGTTTCGCCAACGTGGGCCGCATGGCGCTGACGAATTACCTGATGCATTCGGTCATTTTGACCAGTGTTTTCTATGGCTACGGGCTCGGCCTGTACGGCACGATCCCCCGATTCTGGCAGATGGGGTTTGTTATTCTCATCATTCTGTTGCAGCTGTTTGTCAGTACCTGGTGGCTGAATCGTTACCGTTTCGGGCCTGTCGAATGGCTGTGGCGCTCACTAACTTATTGGAAATGGCAGTCGATGCGGCACGAATAATCGTGGTCCACACCATGATTCTCACAGCTATCGCCGTGTATACTCGGGAATCGGGCCGCGGTGCAGCCGCCGCACCGACATAACGATAATGAAATAACGATAATCAAGGGTGAGACCATAATGGCAATCGCAGATCTTAAGAGTGTTTTGAAAATCTTCGGCGGCTCGGACGTGAGCGAGGAAGAGCAAAACGAGTTATTTAAGGAAGTGCTGCTAATGACCCTGGCCAGGGCAGCAGACGCCGATATCAACATTCAGACGGTCGAGGTTGATCGCATCAGTGAGATCCTCAAACAGCATACCGGCGATGATTTCAGCGCCGCTGACATTCGTATTGCTGCGCGTGCGGAGCTCTATGCGGAAGCCACGCTGCGCAAATACCTGGCGAGCGTGCGAGACAAGATGGCTGACAAGGATCGTGTAGCAACAATTCACGCACTGGCCGACGTATTTCGTAGCGACAAGAGTGTCAGTGTTCTCGAGGTTGATTTCTTCAATCGTGTGGCTGAAGCTCTGAAGATTACACCGGCCGAACTCGCCGGGCTCGTCGCTGGTGATGTCGGCTAGAGATCACTGCAGCAATAACACATCAGGACGCAGATCTTCGACTCAGCCGTTGCTTCAGTGCAGCGGCGCTGCTTACGGTGAATGCTCGCAGGTAACGAGCGGATAGCGTTGCGCCGATTTCGCGGTACACAACGAACAGTCCCGAGGCAATGATTACGGTCGCGCCAATTGCGACCCAACGATCCGGGACTTCGTCCCATATCAGATACCCGGCGATCGCGCCGCCAATCAAGGCGGTGTATTCGAATGGCGCAAGCAAAGCAGGTGATGCGCGCCTGTAGCCGCCAATGATTCCGATCCAGGCAATAACCGAACAGCTGCCCGCCAGAGCGAACAACAGCCAACCCTCCGTATCCGGCATCTGCCATCCGCCGCGCCCCAGCATCGACAGCGACACGAGCATTGGACCGGCGATGACATACACAGATAGCGCATAGCTACTTTCTGTCGTTGCCAATTTACGAGCAGTTATCGCCATGCACGCATAGCAGAACGCTGCGAACAAGACTGCAATCGATGCGAATGACACTTCGCCACCGGCAGGTCGCAAAATAATCAGCACGCCGATAAACCCCACGGTCACGGCGAGCCAGCGGCGCCAGCCGACATGTTCGCCGAGCATTGGTACAGCCAGGGCTGTCATCATCAACGGTGCCGTAAACCCCAGCGTCAGTGCATTGACCAGCGGCATCCGCGCCAGGCCGTAAAAAAAACCGAACATCGCACCCGTCGCCAGCAGTGTCCTCAACAGGTGCCAGGCCCACCGCGATGTCATCAGGCTCTTCAGGCCACCGAACTGGCGTCCAATCAGCACAAATATCGCCAGGCCGATCAGGCTTCGAAGAAATACGAACTGCTCGAGCGAATAACTGCTGAGCAGACCCTTTGCACACAGGTCGAGGCCGAGCCCACCCAGGACTCCGAACAACAGAAAGGCAATAGCGCTTCCCGTCGAATCTTGTCGACTTTCCTGAATCACTGATGAATGCCAAGCGCCGAAACTAAACGTCAGCTGAACATGATCGCATTTCGCGATGTTCCTGCCTATGGGTTCAGCACCGATTCAGTGAAGCAGCGCTTAAATGGTAG
>Ga0224508_10004445_pt1 | contig 11448 bp, 11 predicted proteins | sample SF_Jan12_sed_USG_4_FD_170157 | JGI IMG/M metagenome (GOLD analysis project Ga0224508, IMG submission 170157) | Sediment microbial communities from San Francisco Bay, California, United States - SF_Jan12_sed_USGS_21 | ecosystem: Environmental > Aquatic > Marine > Sediment | place: USA...
ATCAGGAGATGATTTTACGGCCCTGGACACAGTATTACTTGGAGGTCAGGGTGTAATTTCAGTTTTGGGACAAGCAATGCCGGACTTATTATCGGAGATGATCCGATCCGGATTAAAGGGAGATGCGCTAAAAGCACGAGCGTTAGAGGCATCACTGAAACAGGGTATGGACTTAATTTTTGAAGAAGGGAATCCATCCGGAATTAAAGCCATGTTGCACCGATTAGGAATTTGTTCCCCTGAAGTTAGACTGCCGTTGGTCAAGGCTACGGTTGATTTGCAAGCCAAGATCGATCAGTATATAGAACGGCTAATAACATCAAATTCTTAACCTGATCCTGTTAAATCTTCGTGAAATGAGTTTTTTTAAGCGAAATGCCTGTGTATTTTCGAACCGTAATTTTTGTTTTGTAATCCGTTCAGAATACCTAATTTTGCAAAATGTTTAAAAAGTCGGCTTACGCCTTACTACTTTCTATTCCGGTTATTTTCCTTACATCATGTAATGAATACCAAAAAGCCCTCAAGAATGAGGATTTCAAGGTAAAATATGACATAGCCGAGAATTATTATAAGGAAAGGGATTTTAAACGTGCCAATCGCTTACTTCAGCAGATTGCCCCTAAGTATGTAGGTAAACCCCAGGGTGAACGCGTTATGTTCTTCCTCGCCGATTCCTATTTTGAGATAAAAGATTACAATTTCGCCGGTTACCAATTTGAGCGATTTATTAAATCATATCCAAAGAGCGACAAGGCAGATGAAGCCGCCTTTTTAGGCGCGAAAAGCTATTATCACTTATCTCCTCGTTATTCTTTAGATCAAACAGACACAGAGAAGGCACTTATAAAGCTTCAGGGTTTTATAAATGCATATCCGGATTCAGAATATCAGGCAGAGGCAAATGCCATGGCCCGCGAACTAACGACAAAAAAGGAGAAGAAGTCTTTTGAAATTGCCAAACAATACACCAAACTGGGAAAATCCTATATTTTAGAATTCAATATTTCGGCCATAGCAGCAGTTGATAACTTCATATCCGATCATCCCGGTTCCATTTTCAGGGAGGATGCACTTTTTCTAAAAATTGAAGCCTCTACCAATTTGGCATTGAACTCTACAGAATTAAGAAAGAAAGAACGTCTGGATAGCGCCAAAGAGGCTTATGAAGCCCTTTTCCGCTATTATCCGGAATCTAAATATGAGAAGGAGGCCGGAAATCTCCTGAACAAAGTAAATAAAGAACTCGCATCTTTGTGATGTATTAAACATAAGAGGAATGAACGATCTTAAGAATTCGAAAGCTCCGGTAACTACAGTTACGATCAATCGTGACAATTTTGACGACAAGACAGATAATCTGTATGAGGCCATTTCTATTGCGGCCAAAAGAGCTATACAGATCAACTCTGAGATCAAAAAGGAGTTGTTAGAGAAATTAGAGGAATTTGCTACATATAGTGATAGCCTTGAGGAAGTCTTCGAGAACAAGGAGCAGATTGAAGTATCCAAATTCTACGAGAAACTTCCTAAGCCCCATGCCCTGGCCATTCAGGAATGGTTAGAGGACAAGATCTATTACAGAAACACCGAGAAAGACGAGGAATAGCATGTTGCAGGGCAAAAAAATCCTGTTAGGAATTACAGGGGGTATTGCCGCTTACAAGACAACATTCCTGGTCAGGTTACTGATCAAAGCCGGCGCTGAAGTAAAGGTGATCCTTACGGAAAGTGCCGGTTCTTTTGTTTCCCCACTTACCCTGGCGACTTTATCTAAGAACCCGGTAATTACATCATTTGTACAAGAAGAAAATAATGCGACGGATTGGAATAATCACGTTGAATTAGGTCTGTGGGCCGATCTGATGATTATCGCACCTGCAACAGCCAATACGCTTTCAAAAATGGCCCATGGCACATGCGATAATTTTCTCCTGGCTACATACCTCTCAGCTAAATGCCCGGTTTTCTTTGCACCGGCCATGGACCTGGATATGTACGCCCATCCAAGCACTAAAACTTCCATTGATAAGATACTCTCGTTTGGTAATTTGCTTATCCCTGCAGCGCACGGTGAACTGGCCAGTGGATTGGTAGGTGAGGGGAGGATGGCAGAACCTGAGGCAATAATTCAATGCTTACTTGACTATCTAAGCAAAGGGCTGCCACTGTCAGGTAAAAAAGTAATGATCACCGCAGGTCCCACATATGAGGCTATAGACCCGGTACGATTTATTGGAAATCATGCCAGTGGAAAAATGGGCTTTGCATTGGCTGAAGCTGCTGCTGCCCAAGGTGCCAGTGTAGTCCTGATTACGGGTCCGTCTGCCTTGGAATTGGAACATTCGAATACAGAACTGAAGCGAGTCACGTCTGCCGATGAAATGTACAAGGAAGCCCATGCCCATTTTGAAGACATGGATTATGTGATCTGCGCGGCCGCTGTAGCGGATTATCGCCCTAAGGAAGTAGCAACAGAAAAGATTAAAAAGAAAGATACATCCCTGGTATTAGACCTTGTCAAGAATCAAGATATTCTGGCATCGCTGGGCGAGATCAAGAAAGATCAATTTCTCGTAGGCTTTGCACTGGAAACAGAAAATGAGCTGGAAAATGCCAAGAAGAAGCTGAAATCCAAGAATTTAGATGCAATTGTCTTAAATTCACTAAAGGATAAAGGTGCAGGATTTGGTGGTAACACTAACAAAATCACCTATATAGACAAGAATAATGCAATTATAGCGTTTGAACTTAAAACCAAGGCTGAGGTAGCCTCGGATATATGGAATGAAATTCTTAGCACGGAACATGCGTAATCTATTTGTTTTACTTTTTAGTGTTGCTTTAGTCACTTTCGGGCATGGCCAGGAATTGAATTGTACCATCACCGTCAATTCAGACCAGGTAGGTCAGACTAATCAGCAAATCTTTCAAACGCTAGAGCGTTCCCTGGCTGACTTTGTCAATAAGACAAAATGGACAAATAGAGTATACAAAGAGAACGAGCGACTTAATTGCAGAATGTTTATTACGGTGACGAATTTCGATTCGAATCGCTTTGAAGCAAATATTCAAATTCAATCCTCGCGACCTGTCCATAATACATCCTATGAGACTCCCATATTTAATTACAAGGATGATCAATTCAATTTTGAATACATAGAATTCCAACCCCTGGTATTCAATAGAAATGTCTTCGATTCCAATTTAGTCGGTGTAATTTCCTATTACGTCTACATCATGCTGGGCCTAGATGAAGACACTTTTTCTCTTGAAGGAGGCACGGAAAATTTCCAAAAAGCTCAGCAAATCGTCACCCAGGCCCAGGGCAGCGGATTTACTGGCTGGAGCCAATCGGCATCTGATAATCGCACACGTTTCGTTTTAGTAGATAACCTTCTTTCCAATACGTTTCGCGAATACAGAATAGCCATGTACAATTATCACCGCAAAGGATTGGATATTCTGGGAGATAATAACAGCACCGGGAAACAAGTAATTGCCGGTTCTATGAGGCTTTTTGAATCCCTGATCAAAAGAAGGCCTAATGCGTTTTTGATCCAGACCTTTTTTGATGCGAAATCAGAAGAGATACGCAATATTTTTTCAGACGGACCCAAAGTCGATATAGTGACCCTGAAAGAAACCCTGAACCGGGTTGCACCCTTCTATTCCAGTACCTGGAACGAGATCAGTTACTAAGAAATCTCCCCTATAAATTTCTCACACAGGCGCTGCTTTTTTTTAGCAGGAATATCAAGTATCTTTAGCCACTTTCAAAAGATACCGGATTGCTCGCATCAATTTCCATACAGAATTATGCCCTGATCAATGATCTTCAGATCGATTTTGGTCGAGGTCTGAATACAATAACCGGAGAGACTGGCGCAGGAAAATCGATCCTGTTAGGAGGACTTTCTATGGTACTAGGTAAGCGGGCAGACATGGCTGCACTGCGAGACAAGACGCGCAAATGCATTATAGAAGCCCAATTTGAGATCCACGCCTATGAGTTGAGATCTTTTTTTGAGAAGAAAGACCTGGATTACCATCCAACTACATACATACGCCGGGAGATCCACCCAAACGGTCGTTCCCGTGCTTTTATAAATGATACACCTGTTAACCTGGATATTTTAGTCAGTCTTAGCAACAAGCTAATCGATGTGCATTCCCAGCATGCTACCATTGAATTCACTGAAGAAGCCGTTCAGCTCAAGGTGATCGATGCCTTGGCCGGGAATCAAAACCTAAGGCGTTCCTACGAGGAGACCTTGGATAGATTCAACTCGCTGTCTACCCAAAGGGACCAATTATTTGAACAAAGGCAGGAAGCTGTCCGAGAACTGGATTACAATCAGTTTCTCCTGCAAGAATTAAATGAAGCACAGCTTGAAGCCGGAATGCAGGAATCTCTAGAGGAAAAACAGAGTGCTTTAAGCAATGTGGAAAATATCCGGGAAGAACTGGCAGCAGCTCATCAGCTTTTACATGATGAAACGATAGGAATAATTGGACATCTGGCACAGTTACGGAAGATCACTTCTCAGTTAGTTTCCTATGGCACTAAGTACGAGTCAGTCAGCAGCCGAATACAGTCTGTCCATATTGAAATGGACGACCTGGCTGAAGAATTTCAGCTATTGCGTGAAGGCCTGGAAGCAGATCCGGAGATGCTTGAGACTGTTAATTCCCGATTACAGCAGCTATACAGCCTGCTAAAAAAACACAATACACTAACTGTTGACTCCCTGCTGGAGATCAAAGAAGATTTAACCCTGAAAATAGATGACTCGGCACAATTGGAGTCCAGGATAGAGGAATTGGATGGTTTAATTAATGAGTCAGAACAAAAACTTTTGGTATTTGCTAAGGATCTTCATGACAGGCGTGAAGCAGTGATCCCCAGATTAATAGAAAAACTGGAAGATCAATTAAAAAAGCTGGGTATGCCAAATGCATCCTTCGCCCTTTCCCTGGAGCCGTCTACCGGGTACAAGCGCAGTGGAAAAGACAATTTGAGCTTTAGGTTTACAGCCAATAAGGGCAGTGATCACGGGGAACTTAAAAAAGTAGCTTCAGGAGGGGAATTAAGCCGTATTATGTTAAGTATCAAATCGATACTTGCCGAATATGAGACCTTGCCTACGTTGGTGTTTGATGAGATAGATACGGGCGTATCGGGTGAGATCTCAAATGCTATGGCCCAGATCATGAAGGGCATGAGCACACATATGCAACTCTTTTCAATTACCCACTTACCACAAGTAGCTTCCAAAGGAGACCTTCATTACAAGGTATATAAGGAAGATGTCAATGAGGTCACACAAACCCGGATCAAACTACTATCCGAAGATGAGCGTATTGTTGAGCTCGCAGAAATGCTCGGAGGTAAATCTTTATCCGATTCGGCCCTCGCGCATGCTCGCCAACTTCTGAACTAATAGTGTCTGATCCTTCCATTTCCCGAATGGATATCGCTGCAAGTGTTCAATTTTAAATATCTTTGCGGCAGTTTTAATCATTCTAACCAACGGTAAATACAGCTTATGAGCCATAATTTATTATCAGGAAAAAGGGGGATCATTTTTGGAGCCCTTGATGAAAATTCGATCGCTTGGAAAACGGCAGAAAGAGTTTTTGAAGAAGGCGGCACCTTCGTTCTTACAAATGCCCCGATTGCCATGCGTATGGGAAAGATCAATGAACTGGCCAAAAAAACGAATTCAGAGATCATCCCTGCCGATGCAACCAGCGAGGAAGATTTGGATAATTTAATTACCAAGAGTATGGAGATCCTTGGAGGGAAGCTCGATTTTGTCCTTCACTCCATTGGCATGTCAGTGAATGTGCGTAAAGGCAGGGCCTATACTGATGAAAAATATGACTTCACCACAAAAGGTTGGGATGTATCAGCCTTATCGTTCCACAAGGTGATGCAGAGCTTATATAAAGCCGATGCCATGAATGAATGGGGAAGCATCGTGGCGCTTACCTATATGGCCGCTCAACGAACCTTTCCTGATTATAATGACATGGCTGATAATAAAGCATATCTTGAATCTGTAGCCAGAAGTTTCGGTTATTACTTTGGAAAAGAAAAGAAGGTACGCGTAAATACTATATCCCAATCTCCTACACCAACGACAGCAGGACAAGGAGTAAAAGGATTTTCAGGATTTATTGCCTATGCCGAGAAAATGTCTCCGCTGGGGAATGCCACGGCTGACGACTGTGCCAATTACACAGTGAGTATGTTTTCTGACCTGACTCGCAAAGTGACCATGCAAAACCTCTTTCATGATGGAGGTTTTTCCACGACTGGTGTTAGCCAGGAGATCATCGATCAATTTGGGTAGGTCGTTCATAGAAGCAATACCCGACGGTTTATTTATTTAACACAACCTAATGCAGTGCTATTTCTCTTTTATAATACCTGTGTACAATAGACCGGGTGAAATACAAGAATTATTAGAAAGTATTAGCGTACAAACATTTGATCGCACCTTTGAAGTCGTCGTCGTTGAGGATGGCTCAAAAGACATGTCTAAGGAAGTGGTTGATTCCTACCAGGGCAAACTCAACATCCGCTATATTTTTAAAGAAAATACTGGGCCTGGAGACTCCCGAAATGTAGGTATGCAAAAAGCAGCTGGGGATTATTTCCTGATACTTGATTCGGATTGTGTGCTTCCCCCAGATTATCTTGATAATGTTGATAAATATTTGCAGGAGGAATATGTTCATTGCTTTGGCGGTCCGGACACGGATAAGAAGTCGTTCACCCTCTTGCAACGTGCTATCAACTATTCCCTAACCTCTCCTCTTACCACAGGAGGGATACGAGGTGGAAAAAAAGCACTGACGCGGTTTCAACCCAGAAGCTTTAATATGGGCATATCCAGTGAGGCATTTTTACGGTCAGGGGGATTTAAGAAAATCCACCCTGGAGAAGATCCTGATCTGGTTCTCCGATTATGGAATTTAGGCTACCTAAGCAGATTATTTCCTGAAGCCAAGGTATATCATAAGCGCAGAATTGAAGCGGGCAGTTTTATCAGGCAAGTTTACAAGTTTGGATTGGTCCGGGCAATATTGAATTTGTGGCATCCGGAGAGTCAGCGATTCGTCTACTGGCTTCCTACGCTTTTTTGCGCAGGAATTATAGATTTGTGCTTATATTATCTTTTAGGATGGTCATTAATGGCTACGACCATGGCTGTTATCTATAGTAGTTACCTGTTCCTGGTCTTCCTTCACGCATTAAGTACGACTAAGAATTTACTAGTGGCATTTCTAAGTCCATTCACTACAATCCTGCAATTCCTGGGCTACGGCTATGGTTTTATTAAATCCACAATCTTGGTTAATTTTATAAAGAGGGATCCGCAAGTTGCCTTTCCTCAACTATTTTTCTAATTTTTTAGAAATGTTCAACAAGATCCGTCAAAGCCTCAATCAACGAAAGGTGCAAATATTTCTGCTGTTCCTGTTACTAGCCTTTTTCTTACGCCTAGTAAGCAAGCTTTCAGAAGAGTACACAAAACGGAGTACATTTTGGATTAGCTATAGTAATCAGCCGGACAGTATCAGGATACTACCTAGCACCCCCGATCAGATCCCGGTACGATTGAAAGGAAATGGGTTTACATTTTTATCCTATTCCATTAATCCGAAAGCTATTAAGTTGGATCTGTCCGAAATGAACTATAGAAATAACTCCTATTATGTACCAAACGTGGATTTTCAAGGACAGATCAGAGACCAACTGGCTGGTTCTATGCAACTCCTGGATGTAGGAATTGATACCTTGTTTGTAGAATATATTGCTGTTGTCGAAAAAGAAGTTCCCGTTGAGATCAGGGGTAGTTATTCCGCTGCTCAGAATCATTTATTGGATGGTTCCATTAAAGCAGTGCCTGAAAAAGTGACCTTAGTTGGACCCCGGGAGGAGATCGATACGATTGCTAAGATCCGTACATTGGCGAATGATCACTTTGATCTTGCAACGGATTTCAATTTTAAAGAAACCTTGGTCTTACCTGAGAAGCTTTTGCATACTACATTGAACCCGGTACAGGTAGAAGTTACGGGAACCGTGTATAAGTTTTCAGAAAAAATGATCAGCGTTCCTGTTACCATCGTGAATGTTCCTGACGGTATGGAGATCAAAACCTTTCCAGAACAGGTCCAGGTATTGTGTCGGGCTAAGTTAGACCGACTTAAATCACTGACAGCTGATGACTTTACCGTAACGGCAGATTATAACTCAATTCAAAAGGAACAATTATTGCAGGTGAGCTTACAGGAACAACCGGGGGATATACCCAGTGCGCAATTATTGGATACCCAGTTGGAATTTATTTTAAGACGATTATGAAGGTCATTGGTTTAACAGGAGGTATTGGCAGTGGCAAGTCTACCGTGGCCGAATATTTCAGGGGGCTGGGGATACCTGTTTTTAATTCAGATAGCGCAGCTAAAAGACTGATGAATGATAGTGAGCAACTTCGTAAGGAGATAAGAAAGCTGTTTGGTGATGAAGCTTACCAAAAGGGCATTTTGAACCGCGAATTTTTGGCGGAAAGAGTTTTTAACGACGCCGCTCTCCTGGAGGGGCTTAATGCAATAGTCCATCCAGCTGTTCGCAGAGAATTTCAGGAATGGGTAGAAAAGCAAGATGCACCGTATGTCATACAGGAAGCTGCCATATTATTTGAAGGAGGGGCGTATAAATTATTAGATGAGATGATATTGGTCTGGGCGCCTAAAGAATTACGTATTAAACGTGTGATGAAAAGGGATTCCAAGACAAGGGAACAGGTATTGGCCAGAATGGATAATCAATGGGGCGACACGGAAAAAACAGCGCTCTCCGATCATATTATCGAAAATATTCACCTGGAAGAGACCCAAAAACAAGTACTTGCCATACACGCTTCAATACTAAATAAATAAAGGGCTGAGAGATTTTAACATTTTTGTTAAGGTTAGGTTAAACCCCGGAGGCTCTAAATGTTAAATTTATAATTTTACGCAAAGATGAATAAGAGAATATTTGTTCTTCTGGTGGTGTTGATGAGCCTTTCTCTTGTTGGCATCATTGCCGTACAACTCTATTGGATCAAAAGCTCCATAGAGGATAAGGAGGAGCAATTTTCAAATACCATCTCTGAGATCTTGAGTAAGGTGACGGATAAAGTAGAAAACCGTGAGATGCGGGACTACTCTGATAAATTCCTGAGTCTTAAAGACAGCCTCGGCGAGTTAAAAAGCTCACAACTCAGTAACATTTTTTTTATTGACAGAGATCTAAATTCAAATGAAATCCTTTTTTATTCACATGGGATCCTGGAAGAAGACTATAATATAGCCTCAACGTTCTTTGACAACAACGGTAGTAATGACACTACTACCATACGTAATTTTACCAGCAAGCGCACCCAGACTGTTTTTAAGGAGGAGTACGGACTTGACGGTTCAGGATATAAACTGACGCCAATCCAGAAACTTCAAAAAGTAGGCGGGCTTTCTTCTGTTGATAAAGCCATATTTGACGATGTATATCGGGAATATGCTGAAAAAGAACCTATTCACAGGCGAATTTCTAATCGTGAAATTGAATTACTACTCGATCAGGAATTTAAGAATAGGAATATTACCATCATTTACGAATACGGTATATATAGCAGGGGGTTGCCTACAAAAGTGCGGTCCAGACGCTTCAAGTATAGTGAAGCTGCTTCATACCAGGCCCCAATATTTAAGGATAGCGAAGGCAATAGTAATTTCTCATTGTTACTTTCCTTTCCTAAAAAGAAAAAATTCTTATTGCGGTCCATTTTAGGGATGGCTTTGTTATCACTCTTGTTCACATTCGTCATTTTGGTGGCATATGCCAGTGCGATATACCAACTCATACGACAGAAGCAAATATCAGAGATCAAATCGGATTTCATTAACAATATGACGCATGAGTTTAAAACGCCTATTGCTACCATAAATTTAGCAGTGGAAGCTATAAAGAACCCGGGAGTGATTGGGGATGAATCAAAAGTGCATCGTTATTTGCAAATGATCCGCGATGAAAACAAGCGCATGCATGCCCAGGTTGAAAATGTCCTGCGCATATCTAAATTGGAAAAGAACCAATTGGATATCCGTAAGGATAGGGTTGATATTCACGATCTAATTCGTAAAGCCATTGCACATATAGATCTGATGGTCGTGCATAAAGGCGGGTATGTTCATGAAAATTTGAAAGCAGAGCAGTCTGAGGTATTGGCTAATGATGTCCATATGGAGAACGTGCTGGTCAACGTCCTTGACAATGCCGTTAAATATTCACCTGAAGCCCCCAAAATTGATGTGAGTACTGAGCTGGTTAAGAATATGATTATCATCAAGATCCAGGATCAAGGTGCTGGAATGAGTAAGGCTGTTTTAAAAAAAGTGTTTGAGAAATTTTACCGGGAACATACCGGAGATATTCACAACGTAAAAGGGCATGGCCTAGGCCTTGCATATGTAAAGAAAATTGTAGAAGATCATCAAGGGGAAGTTTTTGCCGAGAGTGAGAAGGGAAAAGGCAGCACTTTTATCATAAAGCTCCCTGTAATATAAATATTATGGAAACAATCAATAAGAAAATACTATTAGTTGAAGATGATCCTAATTTTGGGATCGTTCTAAAAGACTATTTGTCTATGAATGAATTTGATGTTACTCTGGCCAAGAATGGAATGGAGGGGTTTGAAAAATTCAAGAAAGACAATTATGATGTATGTATTTTAGATGTTATGATGCCTTATAAGGACGGGTTTACCCTTGCCCGTGAGATCCGGGATAAGAATGACAGTGTGCCGATAATCTTTTTAACGGCCAAAACCATGAAGGAAGATGTGCTCAAGGGTTACAAAGCAGGCGCAGACGATTATCTGAACAAACCATTTGATTCAGAAGTCCTCCTTATGAAACTAAAGGCAATACTTCAGCGTAAGTCTTCGACCTCTCTGGCCGAAAGTGCTCAATTTGAGTTCCAGATAGGGAATTTTCACTTGAATTCTAAACTCAGATTCCTTAAGTATAAGGATGAAGAAGCGATAAAACTTTCACCGAAGGAGAATGAATTGCTGCGTTTGCTTGCCCTGCATGAGAATGATCTTATGCCCCGGGAATTGGCATTGACTAAAATATGGAGAGATGATAACTACTTCACCTCGCGAAGTATGGATGTATATATTGCCAAACTTCGAAAATATCTTAAGAGAGATGACAGTGTAGCTATTCTAAATATTCATGGTGAAGGTTTTAGACTTGTCACCAAAATGGATGCATAAGGCATTCAGCATCAATAATATAAGCACCTTTATAAGGTGCTTTTTTTATGCCGTATTAATTGCATTTAGTAGGGTATCCATGAGCGATTCCGGGGACTTGGAAATGTCC
>Ga0224508_10004446_pt1 | contig 11446 bp, 7 predicted proteins | sample SF_Jan12_sed_USG_4_FD_170157 | JGI IMG/M metagenome (GOLD analysis project Ga0224508, IMG submission 170157) | Sediment microbial communities from San Francisco Bay, California, United States - SF_Jan12_sed_USGS_21 | ecosystem: Environmental > Aquatic > Marine > Sediment | place: USA: California...
GATCCTGACGACCAGCGCCGGGATCGTCCTCGGCCTCCTGGCCAACGCCCGCCGGATCGCGGTGCTCGCGGCCGACGGTGGCCTGGACGCTGCTCTGTCGCTGCCGACACCCACCCTCCCCCACATGCTCAGCCGGCGGGTCGAGCCGGTCAACCTCGGCGACATCGTCTTCGGGATCGGGTTGTTCATCGCCGCCGGCGACCCGACACCACAACGCGTCGCGCTGTTCGTGTTCGGGGTCGGCTGTTCGGTCCTCGTGGTCACCGGCTTCCTGGTCCTCGTCGGATCGTCGGCGTTCTTCGTCGGTCGGAGCGAGGCTGGGGAGCTCGGCTTCCACGCCCTGCTCTTGTTCTCCTCCTACCCGGTCGACATCTTTGCAGGGGCGACGAAGGTGTTCCTCTACGTGGTGGTGCCCGCCGGGTTCGTGAGCTCGGTCCCGGCCCGGATCATCGACGACTTCGATTGGCGGTGGGCATTGTTGCTGACGGCGGTGGCGCTGGCGGCGGCGAGCGCCGGCTGGGCGGCGTTCACGCTCGGCCTCCGCCGCTACAGCGGCGGCTCGCTGTGGACCCAGGCGTGACGAGACCGGCAGATCAGCCGATGGCCGTGCTGGCCCAGAGGCTCAGGATGGCGTCGGCCGGGAGGTTGCCGGCCGAGCGGGCCAGCACCCGGTTGTCGCCGTCCAGGTAGACGACGTAGGGAAAGCCGCTGCCGCCGTAGGCCCGGAACGCTGCGCTGGCGGTGTCGTCGCGAAGCGTGAGCGGTGTGAAGCCCTCGTCGGCCAGCCACCCCTCGGGCGGGTAGTTGCTCCGGCCGGCATCGACCGCGGTGGATACGGCGTACAGATCGAGCCCGTCTGGCACCTGGCCGTCGTCGATCAGTTGCTGCACGACCGGAACCTCCTCCTGGCAGTGGGGGCACCAGTGGGCCAGGAAATACACGACCTTCGGACGCCCGTCGGGGGCGATCGACACCTCGGTGCCTCCGAAGTCGGTGCCGGCGAGGGTCGGAGCCACCGTGCCGGCGGCCGGGTCACTGGCGACGTCGGTGATCTGGACGTCCGGTGGGAGCTCGACGAGCGCCACACCGTCTACCTCGACGATGGCGGTCTGCTCACCGGTGGCGTCTCCGTCGCGGTTCGTCGCCACCACTGCGACGGCCAGCAGGCCGACGACCACGATGGCGGCCACGATCAAGAGGAACCCTCGGCTCGACCGGTCGGTTGGTGCAGCGGTTGTCATGTCGATGCGCTCCTGGACAGAAGGACGAACACCAGTATTCCCACAAAACCCACCGCCGCCATCGTCGGGATCGTGACGAACCCGAAATGGTTCACCCAGCGCTCGGCGCACGAGTTGCCGGCGTCGCAGACACCCCCGATCTCGCCGGCCGACTGCTCGATCCGGTGGAACACCGACACCGGTAGGCCGATCGCAGCGAGTGCTCCCCCGGCGTAGGCCAGGCTTCGGCGGCGGGTCACCACCGCCGCGATCAGCACCGCAGCGGCCGGGTACATGAACGCTCGTTGGACCCAGCACAGGCGGCACGGCACGAACCCTGCCACTTCCGAGAGGTAGAGCGAGCCGAGTGTACAGGTCACGGCCACGGCCGCCGCCGCTTCGCTCGCAACGGGGCGGAGCTGTCCGAGGAACCCGAGTCGATCATCGCGATCGAACACGAGCGACACGCCGACCGCCGTCACGACCAAGGTCAGGGCGGCTGCAAGGAGGGCGAAGAACAACGTCGCCGTCTCGTGAGCCATAGCGCCAACGTAGCGGCGACTACGCCACGCCCGGCCGCAACAGCCCCCGCGCCTGGCGGACCACGTCGACGACGAATCGGTGCGGATCGTGCGTGCAGTCGGTCCAGGTGAAGTTGCGGATCGACCAGCCGAGGTTCTCCAGCCGGTTACGGCGGCGGGGGTCCTCGACGAACGAGCGATGGTTGAAGTGGAACGTCACGCTGTCGAGCTCCAAGCCCAGCCGGCAGTCGGGGTACGCGAGATCGAGGTCAAGCTACGAACTCGCTCTCGGGGTCTGCGACCCGATACTCGAGCTCCGGTCTCGGCAGCCCGTGATCTACGAGGAGGTCGGCGATGACGTCGCTCCACTCGCTCCGGCTCAACGTCTGCTCACCGGCGTAGGTCTCGAGGAGTGCCCGCAGGCCGGCGCTACCGTTGCGGCCGCGGCGGGCACCGGCGACCAGGGCCCGGGCGAGGTCGGACCAGTCGAGCTGCCGTCGACGCCGGGCGCTGTTGGCCGCTTCCCGGAGGGTCGGTTGTGAGACGACTCCGGCGAGATCGAAGATCGTCCGGGCCAGGCCGGAGACCGGGATCGACTCCATGGTGGTCTCGTCGACGCGATCCCATTGGGTCGAGCGGTGGACGGTCACACCGGAGCGAACGACGACCTTGGTCGACGGTACGGTCACCTCGATGCGGCCCGGGCGGCAACCGTCGAGCTGCCACAACACGGCCGCTGAGCGGTGCGACGCCACCCCGCCGAGTGCGTGGCATGCGGCGAAGAGGCGGCTGTGCCACGTGATCGGGTAGGCCGCGTGTTGGAAGACGCCTCGCTCCACCCGCCGCCACTCCCGGCAAGCTACGAGGCCGTCGATCTGGCGAGGCGTGAGGCCCGCCTCGGTTGCCTGGACTCGCGTGATGCAGCCGTGCTGCCGGCTCACGAGCCGGTGGATTCCGTCGAGCGGACCCATCGTCGCCTCTCCCGAAGGTGGATGCGACCGTTGCGGGGGAAGCGAGCTTGGAAGGCCAACGGTAGTGACTACCCGGCGAGCGACCAACCGGGCCCGCAACCTTCCCGAAAAACGTTGCCCCATCCACGCCAGAGGGGGATGGGGCAACAAATTTCGGGGTGGGCGGGGCGGCCGGGGCGGGCCGGCCCGCGGGCGCTAGCCGATCTCGTCGGGGGCGGTTCCGGTGGTCGGGAGCGGGGTGATGTCGGCGCCGTTGCCGCCGGTGGCGGCACGACCGTCGGCCCCGATCGAGGCGAGCCACTGGGCCGGGTCTTGTTCCTCGCCCTCGGACGAGTAGAACGACATCGGTTGGTAGTCGGGGGCTCGGGTCTCGAGCTCCCGGTGCCGCATCAACCCCGTGCCGGCAGGGATCAGCTTGCCGATGATGATGTTCTCCTTCAGCCCGATCATCGAGTCGGAGCGACCCTCGATCGCCGCCTCGGTCAAGACCCGGGTCGTCTCCTGGAACGAGGCTGCCGACAGCCACGAATCGGTGGCCAGCGACGCCTTCGTGATGCCCATGATCTCCGGACGGCCCTCGGCCGGCCGCTGACCCTCGGTGACGAGGCGGCGGTTCACGTCGGCGAACTGCCACTGATCGCAGCGCTCACCGGGAAGGAAGTCGGAGTCGCCCGGTTCCTGAATGGCGACCCGGCGGGTCATCTGTCGAACGATCAGCTCGATGTGCTTGTCGTGGATCGACACGCCTTGGTCCCGATAGACCTTCTGCACCTCTTCGACGAGGTACTGCTGGGTCTCGCGGATGCCCCGGATCTCCAAGAGCTCCTTCGGGTCGCGGGGGCCGTCGACGATCGCATCGCCGGCGGTGATTTCTTCGCCGTCTACGACTTCGAGCCGGGCCGCGAGCGGGATGAGGTAGTCGTCCTCGCTGCCGTCTTCGCCGACGATCGTGACGACCTTGCCCTTGCCCTCGTCCTCGGCGATGCGAACCGTTCCCGAGATGCGAGCCATCGTGGCCTTGCCCTTCGGACTCCGGGCCTCGAACAGCTCGACCACCCGGGGGAGGCCCCCGGCGATGTCGGCCCCACCGGCGACACCGCCGGTGTGGAATGTGCGCATCGTGAGCTGGGTGCCCGGCTCACCGATCGACTGGGCGGCGATCACGCCGACCGCCTCGCCGACCTCGATCTCCACGCCGGTGGCCAGCGACATGCCGTAGCTGGCGCCGGTGATGCCGACCGGGGAGTCGTCGGTGAGCGGCGACAGCACCCGGACCCGATCGATCGTCGGATCGTCGCGCAGGGCGACCATGTCCTCTTCCCGAACCATCGTGCCTCGAGGCAGGAGGGTGCCGTCTTGGAGGGTGACGTCGTCGGCCAGGACCCGGCTGTACAGACGGGTCTCGAGGTAGGTCCGGACCATTCGGGCATCGGGATCACTCGGGTCCGAGAGCTCGCCGGTGTGGCGGTTGTAGTAACCGTCGGGCTTGATGTCGTCGAGGAACAGGCCGCGCACCGGCTTGCCCTCCTCGAACGGATCCCGATCGTTGATGATGACCTCCTGTGCCACGTCGACGAGGCGCCGGGTCAGGTAGCCCGAGTCGGCCGTCCGGAGGGCGGTGTCGACGAGACCCTTACGGGCACCCGGCGTAGCGATGAAGTACTCCAACATCGTCAAGCCCTCACGGAAGTTCGACTTGATCGGCCTGGGGATCATGTCACCGCGGGGGTTGGCCACGAGACCGCGCATGCCGGCAATCTGGCGGACCTGCATCATGTTGCCCCGTGCTCCGGAGCCGACCATCATGTCGATCGGGTTGAACTGGCGCGACCGGAGGCTGACCTCCATCGCTTCGCGCACTTCGTCGGTGGCCGCGGTCCAGATCTCGACTTCCTTCTGGCGACGCTCACCGTCGGTGATGATGCCCTTGCGGAACTGCCCCTCGATCTTCTCGGCTTCCTCCTCGTGCATGTCGAGGATCGACTTCTTCTCCGCCGGCGTCTGGACGTCGTCGATCGACACGGTCAGGCCGGACTTGGCAGCGAACTTGAAGGCGAGCGCCTTGATCCGGTCGAGACTGGCCCCGACCTCGGCCTTCGGGTAGCTGGTCGCCAGCAGGTCGACGATGGAGCCGATGTCCCGCTTCTTGACGACATCGTTGACATAGGGGAAGTCGTCGGGGAGGGCCTCGTTGAAGAAGACCCGACCGGCCGTGGTCTTGTGATACGTGGCCGCCTGGCCGTTGGCAGGTTCGTCGATCAGGTCGGGATGGCGGAACTGGATCGGCGCGTGCAGCCCGATCAAGCCCGACTCGTAGGCCCGCTCGACCTCGTCGATGCGGCGGTACACGCCAGCGCCCGGCTCGTCTTCGACCTGCTCGGTGAGATAGAAGACGCCGATGACCATGTCCTGGGTGGGGGTGACCAGCGGCCGGCCATGGGCCGGTGACAGCACGTTGTTTGCCGAGAGCATGAGCACCCGGGCCTCGGCCTGGGCCTCCGCCGACAGCGGTAAGTGGACAGCCATCTGATCGCCGTCGAAGTCGGCGTTGAACGCCGTGCACACCAGCGGGTGGATCTGAACGGCCTTGCCCTCGACGAGTACCGGCTCGAAGGCCTGGATGCCGAGGCGGTGCAGCGTGGGCGCCCGGTTCAGCATCACTGGGTGCTCCTGGATGACGTCTTCCAGGACTTCCCACACCTGGGGCCGACGCCGCTCGACCATGCGCTTGGCCGACTTGATGTTCTGGGCCAGCTCCTGGTCGACCAGGCGCTTCATCACGAACGGCTTGAACAGTTCAAGCGCCATGATCTTGGGCAGGCCGCACTGGTGGAACTTCAGGGTCGGGCCGACGACGATGACCGAGCGGCCCGAATAGTCGACCCGCTTGCCGAGCAGGTTCTGACGGAACCGGCCCTGCTTGCCCTTGAGCATGTCCGACAGCGACTTCAGCGGCCGGTTGCCGGGCCCGGTGACCGGGCGACCGCGGCGGCCGTTGTCGAACAGGGCGTCGACCGCCTCCTGTAGCATGCGCTTCTCGTTGTTGACGATGATCTCGGGGGCACCGAGGTCGAGCAGGCGCTTGAGCCGGTTGTTCCGGTTGATGACCCGGCGGTACAGGTCGTTCAGGTCGGAGGTGGCGAACCGGCCACCGTCGAGCTGGACCATCGGCCGCAGCTCGGGTGGGATCACCGGCACGACGTCGAGGATCATCGCCCGCGGGTCGTTCTGGCGCCGGTCGTGCTCGTCGCGCCGGTTGAAAGCGGCGACGATCTTCAGCCGCTTGATCGCCTTCTGCTTGCGCTGGGCCGACAGCGGCTTGGTGCCGTCTTCGGGCTCGATGGCGAGGCGGAGCTTCAGCTCCTCCTCGTCGAAGTCGATCCGATCGATCAGCTGGGCGATGGCGTCGGCGCCCATGCCGCCCTCGAAGTAGTCACCGAACCGGTCGACCATCTCACGCCACAGCATCTCGTCTTCGAGGATCTTGCGGGGGAAGAGCTCCTTGAACTCCTCCCACGCCCGATCGAGGACGTCGAGCTCCATGTCGTACTGCTCGCGGGTGGCGGCCAGTTCCTTGTCGAAGGCCCTCTGGCGGGCGCGGATCTCGGTGTCCTTGGCCCCGTCGGACTCCATCTGAGCGATCTCTTTTTCGAGATCCTCGTGCTGCTCGGCCAGGCGGAGCTCCATCTCCTTGACGATCGCCTCGCGCTCGCCGATCACCTCCGCTTCCAGGTTCGGGAGATCCTCGGTCCGCTTGTCCTCGTCGACCCAGGTCACGAGGTTGGCGGCGAAGTAGATCACCTTCTCCAACTGCTTGGCCTTCAGCTCCTCGCGGGGCTCGGTGCCCATGAGGAGGTACGCCAGCCAGGACCGAGTGCCCCGGAGGTACCAGATGTGGACACAGGGTGCGGCCAGCTCGATGTGGCCCATGCGCTCGCGCCGGACCTTCGAGCGGGTGACCTCCACACCGCAGCGCTCACAGATGATGCCCTTGAACCGGACTCGCTTGTACTTGCCGCACGCGCACTCCCAGTCCTTGGTTGGGCCGAAGATCTTCTCGCAGAACAGTCCGTCCTTCTCCGGCTTCAGGGTCCTGTAGTTGATGGTCTCCGGCTTCTTCACCTCGCCGTTCGACCACATGCGGATCGAGTCCGCCGTTGCCAGTCCGATCTTCAGCTGATCGAAATCGTTGACGTCAAGCATTCGTTCCGTGCCTCTTCTCTCGATCGCTATCTCGGGGTCCCAGCGGCTCTGGCTGCGTCGTCTTCGTCGGATCCTCTTTCTGGTCGGCTGAGGTCGATCCCCAGCTCTTCGGCGGTGCGGAAGAGCTCGTCATCGAGCTCGCGCATCTCGATCTCGTTGCCGTCCTCGGCCAGTACCTCGACGTTGAGGCACAGGGCCTGCATCTCCTTGATGAGCACCTTGAAGCTCTCGGGAATGCCGGGCTCGGGGATGTTCTCACCCTTGACGATCGCCTCGTAGACCTTGACCCGGCCGAGGACGTCGTCGGATTTGATCGTGAGGAGCTCCTGCAGGCAGTAGGCGGCACCGTAGGCCTCCAGCGCCCAGACCTCCATCTCGCCGAAGCGCTGACCACCGAACTGGGCCTTACCGCCGAGCGGCTGCTGGGTGATCATCGAGTAGGGGCCGGTCGACCGGGCGTGGATCTTGTCGTCCACGAGGTGCGACAGCTTGAGGATGTACATGATGCCGACCATGATCGGCGTGTCGAACGGCTCGCCGGTCTGGCCGTCGTACAGGACGGCCTTGCCGTCGGGGCCGATCAGGCGGGTGCCGTCGGCCGCTTCCGGGTTGAGGTTCTCGAAGATGGTCTGGATCGTCGGCTTGTTGCCGGCCAGCTCCTCCTCGTCCCACTTGGCCCCGTCGAACACGGGCGTGGCCACGAGCGTCGACGGCGTGGTGAACGGTCGGCTCTTGCTCTCGGTGCCCCGGACCGGTGGCTGGCCGATCGGCTCCCCGTCGATCTCCCAACCCCACCGGGCGGCATAGCCCAGGTGTGACTCGAGCACCTGGCCCACGTTCATCCGGCTCGGTACACCGAGCGGGTTGAGGATGATGTCGACCGGGGTGCCGTCGATCAGATGGGGCATGTCCTCGACGGGAAGGATCCGGGAGATGACACCCTTGTTGCCGTGGCGGCCGGCGAGCTTGTCGCCGACGGAGATCTTCCGCTTCTGGGCGACGTAGACCCGGACGAGCTGGTTGACCCCTGGCGGCAGCTCGTGGCTGTCGTCGCGGTTGAAGACCTTGACCTCGATGACCTTCCCGGTCTCGCCGTGGGGCACCTTGAGCGAGGTGTCGCGGACCTCGCGGGCCTTCTCACCGAAGATCGCCCGGAGCAGGCGCTCCTCGGGCGTGAGCTCGGTCTCGCCCTTCGGGGTGACCTTGCCGACCAGCACGTCGCCCGGTCCGACGTCGGCGCCGACCCGGATGATGCCCCGCTCGTCGAGGTCGCCGAGGATGTCCTCGGACAGGTTGGGGATGTCGCGGGTGATCTCCTCCGGCCCGAGCTTGGTGTCGCGGGCGTCGATCTCGTGCTCCTTGATGTGGATCGACGTGAGCACGTCGTCGCGGGCGAGGCGCTCGCTGAGGATGATCGCGTCCTCGAAGTTGTAGCCCTCCCAGGGCATGAAGGCCACGACGAGGTTCTTGCCGAGGGCCAGCTCGCCGTTGTCGGTCGACGGACCGTCGGCCAGGAGGTCGCCGGTCTTCACCCGATCACCGGCCGACACCCGGGGCTTCTGGTTGATACAGGTGTCCTGGTTGGAGCGGTCGAACTTGAGGAGGCGGTGGACCTTCCTTCCCAGGTCCTTGTACTCGACGGTCAGGGCACGGCCGTCGGCCTCGACGACGACACCGTCGTCGAGGGCGATGAGCGTGTCGGCGGCGTCGGAGGCGGCTCGACGCTCGATGCCGGTGCCGATGTAGGGCGCCTCGGCGGTGAGGAGCGGCACGGCCTGGCGCTGCATGTTGGCACCCATCAGCGCCCGGTTGGCGTCGTCGTGCTCGAGGAACGGGATCAGGCCGGTGCCGATCGAGACGATCTGCTTCGGGGAGACGTCCATCATCTGGACCTCGTCCTTGGGCACCTGGGAGATCTCGGTGGTGGCACCGAAGAACACGTCGCGCTCGAGCTGGAGCTTCAGGTCGCGCAGCGAGGCGGCCTGGGGCGACCGCCGGGCGAGGACCCGGTCGTCGGCCAGGGTGCCGTCGGCGTCGACCCTGGCGTTGGCCTGGGCGACGACGTACTCCTCCTCCTCGTCAGCGGTGAGGAAGACGATCTCGTCGGACACCTTGCCGTCGGTCACCTTGCGGTAGGGGGTCTCGAGGAATCCGAAGTCGTTGACCCGGGCGTAGCTCGACAGATACCCGATGAGACCGATGTTCGGACCCTCGGGGGTCTCGATCGGGCACATGCGGCCGTAGTGACTGAAGTGCACGTCGCGCACTTCGAACCCGGCTCGCTCACGGGACAGGCCGCCCGGACCGAGCGCCGACAGACGGCGACGGTGGGTGAGGCCCGACAGCGGGTTCACCTGGTCCATGAACTGCGAGAGCTGCGAGGTGCCGAAGAACTCCTTGATCGCGGCCACGACGGGACGAATATTGATCAGGGTTTGTGGAGTGATCGCTTCGACGTCCTGAGTGGTCATCCGCTCTCGGACGACCCGCTCCATGCGGGACAGGCCGATGCGAACCTGGTTCTGGATCAGCTCCCCGACCGAGCGGACCCGGCGATTGGCGAAGTGATCCTGATCGTCGAGGCGGTAGCCGGGCTCGGCGATCATCAGGTGCAGGAGATAGGTGGCCGAGGCCAGTACCTCACAACGAGCCAGGACCGACTGCTCGAGATCGGGCTTGTCGAGGTCGAGCATCGGGAACAGGCGCCCGAGCTTGTCGATCTCGGGACCGAGCTTGCGGTTCAGCTTGTAGCGACCGACCCGGGACAGGTCGTAGCGCCGGTTCTCGAAGAACGCGTTGCGGAGGTAGGTGCGGGCGGCTTCCAGGGTCGGCGGCTCGCCCGGCCGGGCCCGCTTGTAGATCTCGACGAGGGCCTCGTCCTGGGTGGGAGCGATCTCGCGATCCTTCTCCCACTGGCCTTCCAGGAACTCGTAGTGACGGACGAACGCCTCGAGGAAGCCGGGCGCGTTCTCCTCGTCGAACCCGAGGGCTCGCAGCATCGTGAACAGCGAGAGGCGGCGCTTGCGGGCGACCCGGACCCCGGCGGTCGGGTCCTTGCCGGGCTTCTGCTCGACGTCGAACTCGATCCACTCGCCCCGGTAGGGGTGGATGGTGCCGGTGACCATCTGATGCTTGGCGAGGTTCCGGAGGCGGAACCGCTCACCGGGCTGGAAGATGACGCCCGGCGACCTGACGAGCTGGGAGACGACCACGCGCTCGGTGCCGTTGATGACGAACGTGCCCTTCTCGGTCATCATCGGGAAGTCGCCCATGAAGACCGTCTGTTCCTTGATCTCGCCGGTCGTCGCGTTGATGAAGCGGGCCCGAACGAAGATCGGGGCCGAGTAGGTCATGTCCTTTTCTTTGCACTCCTCGACGGAGAACTTGGGGTAGGGCTTCAGGTCCTCGTCATGAGGATCGAATTCCAGTTCGAGCTGAAGTGTCTCCGTGAAGTCCTTGATTGGACTGATATCACGGAAAGCATCGGACAGACCCTGCTCCAGGAACCAGCGGAACGAGTCGCGCTGGACGGCAATCAGGTCAGGAAGCTCGAGCGCCTCCTTAAGATTGCCGAAGGAGTAGCGGTCGCGAGCGACAGTACGTGCAGGCAAGAGGCACCACCAGATAGACCACGAGGAGCTACAGAGCGTGCCCGAAAGCGGGTACCCGACGCGATTGTCCCTCGGGATCTCAGCAACGAGTCGGAGCGACGACAGAACCAGGTGGGGCCAGCGAGCACGGCTTTCCCAGCATATGCCGCGCGGAGTCGACCAACAACCAAATTCGTCGCGGCATCGTAAAAGACCAGCAGCGGCAGGTCAAGGTTCTTTGTCGAAACAATAGCTGGCACCGAGCGGGCTGCAAACGACGAGACCCCGGCGGGCTGGCCGGGTGCGGCGGGCCCGCCGGGGTCCCCCAGTCGTGGTCGAGCAGGGCCTCGGGGCTGGGCGCCCCGGGTGGGGCCGATCAGGCGAGGTCGACGCTGGCGCCGGCCTCTTCGAGCCTGGTCTTGGCCGCTTCGGCGTCGTCCTTCGAGGCAGCCTCGAGCACGGCCTTGGGGGCCGACTCGACCAGCTCCTTGGCCTCCTTGAGGCCGAGGCTGGTGAGCTCCCGGACGGCTTTGATGACCTGGATCTTCTTGTCACCGGCACCGGTGAGCACCACGTCGAACTCGGTCTTCTCCTCTTCGGCCGCTTCGGCTGCGCCGCCGGCTGCGGCCGGGGCGACCACCGCGGCCGGAGCGGCCGCGGTCACGCCGAACTTCTCCTCGAAGTCCGACAGCAGTTCCGACAGCTCCAGCACGCTCATGCCAGCGATCGCGTCGAGAATCTCGTCTTTGGTCAGGGTTGCCATGGTTCAGTCTTCTCCGTCTTCTCCGGCCTGCTCGGCCGCGTGGTCGTTCTCTTCCTCTGCAGTGCTGGCGTCGGCCCGGGCATCCTCAGCCGCCGGCGAAACGTCGACAGCAGCCGCATCCTCAGCCGCCGGCGAAACGTCGACAGCAGCCGCATCCTCAGCCGCCGGCGAAACGTCG